>OCZT010001510.1_pt1 | contig 24094 bp, 23 predicted proteins | sample 1539031 | NCBI WGS metagenome assembly OCZT01 (sample SAMEA3539308, study PRJEB22396) | soil metagenome | biome: tundra; feature: field; material: soil | place: USA | collected 2010-05 | depth 0.15 m | reverse complement strand
CTGGAAAACAGTTCACGAGCATTTTCGCTCCTGGCGCGACAGCGGCGTGTGGGAGCGCGTAGGACAGACGCTACGCGAACAGGGCCGCAAGGCCGGCGGACGAAACGCCACGCCCACCGTGGCGATTATCGATTCGCAGTCGGCCAAGACGGCGCTAAAAGGGGGCGGCGCGGCTACGACGCGGGCAAGAAGATCAAGGGCCGCAAGAGGCACATCGCGGTAGATACGCAAGGCAACCTGCTGGCGGTGATCGTGCATTCGGCAGGCATCCAGGACCGTGTGGCGGCCCGTGCCGTGCTGATGCGCTTGTTCTGCCGCTTCGACTCGATCACCACTGTCTTCGCCGATGGCGGCTACACAGGCAAGCTGATCGACTGGGCAAAAGATATGTTTGACTACTCCGTCAAGATCGTAAAACGCAACGAACAACACCTGTTTCGCGTACTGCCCAAGCGCTGGATCGTCGAACGCACCTTCGCCTGGCTCAACTGGTCACGCCGTCTCAGCAAAGACTACGAACTTCGCCACACCTCCGCCGAAACCATGATCCACATCGCATTCGCGCACCTGCTCCTGCGACGATCACCTTAGTTTCTGGACAGGTTCTAAGAGACGATTCCCATTTTGTTTCGTCCCCCACCGGCGTTGCCGACCCGCGGTGCATGAAACTCCGCAGGTGTACTCCCACCCGCTAACTTGCCAACTTGCCATGCACGCAAAGCGTGCGCCAACTTGCCAAATCCGGCAAAAAACCGTCCGTCATCCATCCATTTGAATGGTGAAACATACAATCAAATCTGAATCCTGTTTCTTGTTAGGATAGCCTCTCGCCCCCCGGTCGACGCCATCGCCTTGCATCCCGCCACTCAGCGGCCGGCAACCTTCAAAATCTCGCTATCCGGTCCGCTCCAGGCAGGGCTGCCTTCATAGGTCAACTTCTGCTTGGCCTCGTCCCAGTGCAGGCGCGTGATGGAACCCGCTCCCTTTTCGTAGGCGTAGGTAGTGCCGTCGTCGGAGAACAATGTAAAATCCGCATCCGACCCCGCATAAACGCGAATCGCGGCAATGCCTTGTTTCTCGTGGGTGCTCTCCACCTGCGCGCCCATTGGAATAATGGAGCCCGCGCGAACAAACAGCGGAATGGTATCGATGGGCGCGGCCACATCGATGGTCTGGCCGCCCTTCACCCGCTCATTGGTCCAGTAGTTGTACCAGTCGGCGCCGGCAGGAAGATAAACCTGGCGGCTCGTGGCGCCCTGCTCCACCACCGGCGCCACCAGGAACGCCGGACCGAACATGTACTCGTCACGCAGGTCCGCAACCTTCGGATCATTCGGAAAATCCAGCGGCAACGCCCTCATAAACGGCGCGCCGGTCATCCATGTCTTGTAGCCAAGCGAATAGATGTACGGCATCAACTGGTAGCGCAGGCGCAGATACTTTTCCAGTATCGGCTCGGCCTGTTTGCCGTATGACCAGACCTCGTTCGCGGGCCGGCTCCCATGAGTACGGAAGATGGGCAGAAACGAAGCGTACTGGAACCAGCGCGTATAAAGCTCCGGATAGTCGTCGTAGCCGCCCACGTTGGCCCGCGCGTCGGACGGGTCAAGCAATGGCGCATGTGCCGGGTGATGCTCCGCGGGCAGATACTGCCAGCCCCCCGTGTCGTTCGACCAGTAAGTCAGCCCTGAAGCCGCAAAGTCCAGCCCGGTGGGAATCTGCCGCCTGAGCGTATCCCAGGTTGGATAAATATCAGAGGACCAGAAGATGGTTCCGTTGCGCTGCGCGCCCAGGTAAGCGTCGCGCGAAAGAATCAGCGCCCGGCGGCCCGGCTCGTCTTTTCTGAACCCCTGATAGAGCGCCGCGGTATGGAACAGCGGATACACGTTGAAAAACTGCGTGCCCGGCCCAATGTGATAGTAGGCCCCGTTCGGCGGCAGGTCCGGCTCGGTCTCGTCGGCCCATATCGAGTCGAACCCTTTGGCAATGATGTTCTCGTGAATGGTCTTCCAGTACCACGCCGCGGCCTCGGGGTTTGTCGTATCAATATCCGACCCCGCGCGGTCATACGGCAATCCATTCAGCGGAGTCCCGTCGGCCATGGCTATCAGCCAGCCTTTTTGCCGCAATTCGTCGTAGTAGCGGTCCTCGGGAACAAACCGCGGCCACACGCTGATCATGGTCTCAAAGCCCATCGCGTGCAGTTGCTTGTTCATTGCTTCTGGATCGGGCCAGAATTTCGCGTCCAGGTCCATCTGGCCCATCCTGGTGTAGTAGAACCAATCCACCACCAGCACGTCGGCGGGCAGATGCCGGTCTCGATAACCCTTCGCAACAGAAAGCAGCTCGTCCTGGCTGGCATACCGCTGCTTGCACTGAATATATCCATAAGCCGCCTTGGGCAGCATCGGCGTCGGCCCGGTTAGCAAGCGATAGCCCGCATAAATCTCGTCCGCCGTGGCCCCGGCAATCACAAAAAATGACACCCGGTCACCCACCTGCGAGGTCCAGCGAGTCTGCTCGTTGAAGCCCGGTTCGATCGTGGTCTTCGACGGGTTATCCCAAAGCAGCCCATAACCCTTGTTGGTCACCAGGAACGGCACGCAGAAGCTGGGAGCCGCCGGAGCCAGGTAATCGGCCCAGCAATGAACCGCGTGCCCGCGATGATCGAGAAACCCCTCGTGATTCTGGCCCAGCCCGTAGTAGTGCTCGTCATCCGGAGAAACAAACGTTGCGCCCACGGTGTAGAACTCGGCATCACCCGGCCGCCGGTCGAAGGCAACATCGAATGTTCCGTCCTTGCGATTGGGCACCGCCTGTTGCCAGCCCGTCATCTCCAGCAGCTTCTTGCCTTCCGGAGTGGAAAAGACGATGTGCGCCCCCGGCGCCGAGCCATTGAAGAATTTGTTGATATCCACCTGGGTCTGCACCGGCGGCTTCGCGCTGGGAAGATTGCGGTCCACCGCGGCCACCATCCGGCTTGAAGTGTACACATCGGCCCGCGCCGTCTGGCTCGCGGTCCAGCCTGTGGCGGCGGGTGCGGCCACCATGCCGTAGCCCGGCCCGGCCAGCGCCGGTTCGCGCTTCAGGCTCAGGGTTACCCGCAGAATGTTGGGGGCATAAGGCTCCAGCACAATGGTCGCCCCGTTGCGGTCGAGCTCGAGCCGCTGAGCGGGACCCTGTGCCAGCACTCCGGCTGCCGTCAAAACGACTCCTGCAAGAATTGCGAATGTCTTTGAGTGCCGTTGCACGAGGAACTCCTTTGGCGCCGCGAAGATACCAAAATGCATTGTGCACATGAGTCTAAACCGATATCCATCCGCTTTCCCATTCCATCACCGCGCACGTTCGCCGGAAGGGAGACCAAGGCACTTTTGTGACCGGTCCCGGCGTTACTGAGGTCAGGCCAAAGTGTGCAGAATCGATCAGATTCTCGGACCGGACCGTGGTAGAAAACCCAAATGCAACCTCATTCGTTGGATTTTGCCTGCCCGGTTTGCAATGTTCAGCCTCGGGAAAAATGTCTACTGCTCAACGGAACCCCCCGCTTTGAATCGCACGTTGAGCGCAAATGGATTGCCCGCGATCACGAGCGCGAACCGGCGCTGATGGATCCAATGCAAGAGGCATTGCTGCAACAGGCGTTGCCAACCACCCAGTAGCAGGCCTGCCCCGCGGGTTACGATGAATCGTGGCCCCAATCAAGCTGTTCTGGCAATCGAAACTGGTCCTGCTCCTGGTCCTCCCAGCCGTGGCCGCGGGCGTAGTGCTCCAGGCTCGTTTCTTCGCGGTCAATGCCGGGCCAATCGCCATCTGGACGCTGGGCCTCAGCCTGCTGCTCGGCCTGGTTGTCTACCAGTTGCGCGCCGCCACCCCCGGAGCGGCCTTTACCGGTGCGGCCATCACCGCCAGCCTCATGTTTTCGACCGTCGTGTTTCCCTACAAGCCATGGCAGACGGCGCTCGTCCCGCTGTTGGCGGTCTTCGTTCTTTCCGACATCGCCACCCGCATCGGCCGCGCCAAAAAGGAACGCCTCGGCACCGCCGAGCGCCGCGACGGCCGCACCGCATCGCAGGTGGCCGCCAACCTCGGCATGGCCGCCCTCGTCCAGCAGGACCTGACCCAGAACTGGCTGGCTGACACCGGCTGGTTTTCATTCGCAGGTGTGTCTCCCATGCCTCTGTTTGCCGTGGCCCTGGCAGCGCTTGCCGAAGCAGCAGCCGATACCGTCTCCTCTGAGATAGGCCAGGTGCTAGGCGGCCGCCCCCGCATGATTACCACATTTCGCCAAGCCGACCCCGGCACCGATGGCGCCATCAGCCTGGCCGGCACCCTGGCCGGCATTCTCGCCGCCGGGACAGTAGCCGCCGCCGGCGCGGCAGCCCTCCATGGCGGCCTCACCATGCTCGGGATAAGTTGGGCCGGCGGAGTCTTTGGCCTCTTCTTCGACAGCCTGTTAGGCGCAACCCTCGAACGCCGAGGCTGGCTGAACAACGATGCGGTGAATTTCCTGTCCACGGGCAGCGCGGCGGCGTTCTCGGCCGGACTGCTGCTCATGGTCTCGCGCTGCAGCCTCGGATAGGGTTGAGGTCTTCGACCCTATTCGTAATCGGCGCGGATGAAATGGCACCCCAAACTCGCCATACTGGCTCTAAATGCATCGGGAGAATACAATGAATACATGTATTCATCAGGAGCGCCAACCATGGCAACTTCAATCAGACTCTCACCAGAACTCGGCAGCAGATTGGATCGGCTGGCCGCAAAGACGGGGCGAACCAAAGCCTTCTATCTTCGCCAGATTATTGAGGCCGGCATTTCGGAGGCGGAGGAGTATTATCTGGCCACCGATACGCTGGAGCGTGTACGCAAGGGCCAGGAGAAGGTCTATACTTCGGCTTCGGTAAGGAAAGACCTTGGCCTGGACGATTGAGTACGCTGATTCTGCAAGACGGCAACTTCGCAGACTCGACAAGGCGATTGCGCGCCACATTGTCGATTTCATGGACGAACGGATCGCTTCAAGCAACGACCCGCGCAGTCTGGGCAAGGCGTTGAAGGGGCCGTTGGGCGATCTCTGGTGCTATCGCGTGGGCGACTACAGGATTCTCTGCGATATTCAGGACGGGGTGCTGAAGGTTTTGGTGTTGCAGATTGGAAATCGGCGCGAAGTTTATCGGTAATGAGTTCCCCAAGCCGGGTGCCCAGGTCTCGATTCTGAGACCTGGGCTAGCACAAACCCCAATCGGCCGAAGCGAAGTCCATCGGCTCCCATATTTCGGCTGACTTGCCGACTCGCTGCCTCAATGCAAATGCATCCGCCAGGCCGTGTAGCTCAAAATCTCGTGCGAAATCCGATCAAATTCCCCTTCGGCGGAATTTGTCCCGCCCTCCACCGGCACCCGAGGCCGCGGCGAAGTCAGCACATCCAACCCTTCCGCCGCGCAAATCTCATGAATCCTGAAAAGATGCGTCCCGTCGCTCACGATCACCAGTCGCCGCATCCCGTTCACGCGGGCAATTACCGCGATGCGCCGTGCCGACTCCTCGGTATTGCGGCTCTGGGTCTCGGCAATAATCGCCGACTCGGGCACACCCATGCCCTTCAGGTACTTCCCGCCCACGGCGCCCTCGGTGTATTGGTCGCCGCCGTCTCCGCCCAGGGTGATGATCAGTGGCGCGATGCCGTGCTTGTAGAGCGCCAGTGCGTGGTCCAGCCGGGCGCGATAAACCGGGGAAGGCCGCCCGTCGTATTCCGCCGCGCCAAAAACACCGATAGCGTCTGAAGGCGCTGCCTGGTCCTGCCCGGCGTAACTCTGAATCTGCACATAGACCCATCGGCACCAGCCCAGACCTCCAACGGCCAGCGCCAGAAACACCACCAGCGCCAGGCGCAAAGTCCAGTTGCGACGTTTCGATTTTGGCCGGCGCCCCATGCGCACCATCTTACTTCAGGGATCAGGGAACAGGGGTCAGGGGTCAGAACAAGCAAGGCGCAGATTGCAGAGCAGTTCCGGCCCTATCCATCGCAATCCAGATAGTCCCCCGCAAAAAAACTGATCCCTGACCCCCTGATCCCTGCCCCCTGCCGTTATCACCGCTGCAGGCACATCACGATTTCATGCGTGGAGATAGCGCCTTCGCGCAGAATCTCCCAGCGCCCGGGGCCGAGCGACAAATCGACGATGGTTGTAGGCTGCGAGTAGCCGGTAGGGCCGCCGTCGATGATCAGCGGAATGCGATCGCCGATCTGGTCGCGGACGGCAGCAGCGTGCGTACACTCCGCCGCCCCTTGCAGGTTGGCCGAGGTGGCCGTGATAGGCAGCCCAAACCGCTCCACAACCGCGCGCGGAATGGCCGCATCCGGCACGCGCAGGGCCACATTGCCCGTATTCGCCGTAGACCGCAGCGGAAGCTTGGTCCCTGCACGCACAATAATCGTCAGCGGACCGGGCCAGAAGCGATCTGCAAGTTTATCAAGCTGCGGGTCCGTATCGCGCGCCAACTCGTATGCCTGGGCCAGGCCCGAAATCAGCAATGAGAGCGGCTTGTGCTTCTGGCGGGTCTTGATCTTGTAGATCTGCTCCACCGCATGAAGGTTCACCGGGTCCACGGCCAGGCCGTAGAAGGTATCGGTGGGCAACGCGACTACGTCACCTTTGCGCAGGCAGGCGACTATATAGTCGATCCGGTCCGGCTGGGGTTCATCGGGATGGACGCGCAAGATCTCCGCGGACAAGAAGGTCTACCTCAGTTCCCGAATTGCAGACTCCATAAACTCGGAAACTATCACAGCACCAGCCTTGGTGCAAGTTCGGGCAAGGATACGGCGCCAACAGCAACCGGCTCAAAGGGCTAGAATCGCCTTAGCAAAGTTACGGTTCGCATAAGATGCCTATCCGGATTGTACAGAGTAAACAGAACGCCCGCCTGAAGCAGTTGCGCCGCGCCATCTCCCACCCCGGCGCCGACGACGGCCGCCTGGCCGGCATCGAGGGACGCAATCTTCTTGCCGAAGCTCTGCGCGCCGGCTTGCGCCTGGATTCTGTCTTCGCCGCTCAAGGCGCCGAGCACCTGCTGGAACCCTTGGATCTCTCACCCGGGACCGAGGTATTGCTGCTGCCCAGGGACCTGCTGAACTCCGCCCTGGATACCGAAACGCCGCAGCCCATCGCCGCCCTGGTGGAAATGCCGCAATGGACCTGGGCTGACCTGTTGATCAACTCCCGGCCAGCCGTGCCTCTTATTGTCGTGCTGGTTGGCCTGCAGGACCCCGGCAACCTGGGCACAATCCTCCGCTCCGCCGAGGCCTTCGGAGCCACCGGCATCCTATCCCTCCCCGGAACCGTCAGCGCCTGGAACCCCAAGGCAGTACGCGCCTCCGCCGGCAGCGTCTTCCGCCTTCCGCTCGTCACCACGGATACGGAGGAATGCTTCACCGGTCTGCGCCAGGCCGGCGTGGGAACCTGGACCACCGCAGTGCACGGAGCCGAACCAGCCCACCTCGTCAACCTTGCCAAACCGGTGGCCCTGCTCATCGGAAACGAAGGCAACGGCGTCCCCGGAGAACTCGCCGCCCAGGCCGACGGCGCCCTCACCATTCCCTGCCCCGGCGCGGTAGAAAGCCTCAACGCGTCCGTAGCCGCCGCGGTGCTGCTCTACGAAGCCTCCCGCCAGCGAGGTGTCCGCGCATGAGCCTCTTTGACGGGGAGCCGGATGCGCCGGTCCGCCTTTCCAAAGTGCAGCTCCATGCAATGGCGCCGCTGGCGGAGCGCATGCGCCCGCGCAGCCTCGAAGAATACAGCGGCCAGGAGCACCTGCTGGGTCCCGGCAAACCACTCCGCGTCCAGATTGAACGCGACGGACGAGGCACGGGTGAACTGGGCTCCATGATCTTCTGGGGTCCTCCCGGCGTGGGCAAAACCACGCTGGCCAAGATCATTGCCGAAACCACCAAGGCAAGCTTCATCGAGTTCAGCGCCGTCACAAGCGGCATCAAGGAGATCAAGCAGGTCATGGTCTCCGCCGCCGCAGCCGCGGAAATGCATTCGCGGACCATCCTGTTCATCGATGAAATCCACCGCTTCAACAAGGCGCAACAAGACGCCTTCCTGCCCTACGTGGAACGCGGCACCATCCGTCTCATCGGTGCCACCACTGAGAATCCCTCCTTCGAAATCATCTCCGCCCTGCTCTCCCGCTGCCGCGTGTATGTCCTCGAACCGCTCAGCGAGGAGCGCATCACGGCGTTGTTGCGCCGTGCCATTGAAGACAAGGAACGCGGCCTTGGCGCGCTGGAACTCACCGCCGATGACGACGCGCTCGAACTGATCGCCAGCTACTCCAGCGGCGACTGCCGCAACGCCTACAACACCCTCGAAGTAGCCGCGCAACTGGCGCAGGAACCAAATCCAGCCGCAGGCCAATCCGGGAATCAGGCCGACACAAAACACATCAACCGCGCCCTCGCCACCGTCGCCGTCCAACAGCGCGTCCTCATGTACGACAAGTCCGGCGAAGAGCACTACAACCTCATCTCCGCCCTCCACAAAAGCGTGCGCAACTCCGACCCCGACGCGGCGCTCTACTGGCTGGCGCGCATGTTCGCCTGCGGCGAAGACCCTCTGTACCTGGCCCGCCGCATCGTCCGCATGGCCATCGAAGACATCGGCCTGGCCGCGCCGGAAGCGCTGAACCTCACCCTCTCCGCCAAGCAGGCCGTGGAGTTCCTAGGCTCTCCCGAAGGGGACCTCGCTCTCGCTGAAGCCGTCGTCTACCTCTCCCTCGCCCCCAAATCGAACTCCGTCTACACCGCCTTCGGCGCCGTGCAGCAGGAGATCGAGCACACCCGTCAGGAGCCTGTCCCCCTCCACCTCCGCAACGCTCCGACCCGCCTGATGAAAGAGCTCGACTACGGCAAAGGCTACCTCTACGCGCACGATGAAGAAGGCCGCGTAGCCGACATGGACTGCCTGCCCGACTCCCTCCGCGGCCGCAGCTACTACAAGCCCACGCAGGAAGGCCGAGAAAAACTCCTCGCCCAGCGCATGGAAGAGATCAGGAAAATTCGCGCGGGAAGACACCCCGCCAGCTGATTCAACAGCTCATCCCTTGAGTGGATTCATGCACAACTACCGATCCTTCTTCCAGCCCACCTGCTCCGGCCGCCGCTTATCGCCGAGAAGAACAACATCAATCGGCCCTCCGATTCCACTTGGCGAAGGGATAATTCGCGTCGTCTTGCCGGCTGCTTCAATGATGTTTGTCGCCGCTGCGACGGCCTGCTCCAGCCGCGCCTCCGAAACAGGCTTGCCATCAAGAATGAACGACAACGTATCGGCGGTGAGGAACCCGCGGCCAACTCCGCCAAACACATTCTTGTTGAGGTAGTCGGTCTCGCCAAAGGACCACACACCCCTCCGGATCCGCTGTGAAATCAGGACGCGCGTAAACCGGCCTGCCTCGGTCTTGCGTGTCGCCGCGTCCATGCGCACAACGAAGTTCAGCAACACAGAGCTTTTTGATTTCGGATCGTAGCTCGCGATCACAACCGAGAAAATCTCGCGGCCTGCGTACTCTTCAAGTGCATCCGGATAGCCTCGGCGGAATCGCTCCACCTCGCCAACGCACTCGGCGCCCAGATCATCCAGAGACAGTTTGAAAGGATCCGCCTTCTTCCGTTCAAGGGACCGCTTGACCACGGATGATATGTCGAGCAAACGCGGTGCGGATTTCAGGTAGCCGCACACGTCCTGCACGCCCGCGCCCGGCGGCGCAATGAAAGCCGCCTCGCCCGTTACCGCAACAACCGTGCGCTCCGGTCTTCTCAAATCGGTAATCTTGAATTGCCCGTCGCAGGAAACGCCAAAGACCGAGGCCCGGCTGTCGGCGGCAACCACAAGTCCATCTGCCGAAGGAACGATAACCACCAGCGTTGCGCCCGCCCTTGCCGGCAGCATCAAAGCCAGAAGCGCCAATGCAAGAAGGCGCGCCATTCCAGCGATTATATGAACTCGCGCCGTGTGCCCCCGCCGGTGCCCCATCCTTTTCGCAGCTTCATCGCGAAAAGGGTGGGATACCAAACACTCAATGAGCCGCTTTTGGCAGTTGCCCCAGCGCCCCAATCACAATCCCCGGCGTCAGCGCCTCAGGCAGCATCTCCGGCTGGCTCGCGCCTGGAATATACAAGGCATAAGCCGGCACCCCGCTTCGGTCAAGAGCGGTCAGCGCCTTGGTGATCGCCTCATCGTGCCGCGTCCAGTCGGCCTTCAGCAGCACCACGCCGTGCTCCGCAAAGGCCTGCCGCACCTCGGGCCTCTCCAGCGCCACGCGCTCATTCACCTGGCAGCTCAGGCACCAGCTTGCTGTAAAGTCCACAAACACCGGCCTGCCCGCGGCAACAAGCCGGTCCACAGTCTCCTGCGACCACGGGTGCCACTCGCTGATCGCGTTATTTCCGCTCGTCGCCGCCGATGCCGGCTCTGTAGCAAACCGCTGCGACATAAACGCCAGCGTCGCTGCCCCCAACACCAGAACGGCCGCCACCACCGTGGCCCAGCGTATCGCCGGCCAGCGCCCAAGGAACCACCCGGCGATCGCCAGCACCAAAAAGCTTGCCAGCACTGCAGCCAAAGCGCCCGCCCCGTAAGCCTGCGCCAGCACCCACGCCAGCCAGATCACCGTCGCAAAGATCGGCACAGAGATAGCCTGTCGCAGCACTTCCATCCATGCGCCGGGCTTCGGCAGCCAGCGCGTCCACGCAGGCTGCATCGTCAACACAACATAAGGCGCGGCCAGTCCCAAAGCCAGCGCCGTAAACACCGCAAAGGTGACGGCGACGGACTGCGCCAGCGCGTACCCGATCGCCGCTCCCATAAACGGCGCGGTGCACGGCGTAGCCACCACCACGGCCAGCACACCCGTAAAGAAGCTGCCCGTGTAGCCTTCCTTGGCGGCCAGCGAACCGCCCGCGCTGGTAAGCGTCAGCCCTATCTCGAACTGCCCAGCCAACGACAATCCCAGGAAGAACAGCAACCCAGCCATCAGCGCCAGAAAGACAGGCGACTGGAACTGGAATCCCCAACCCAGGCTCGCTCCCGCCGCGCGCAATCCCAGCAGCACGCCCACCAGCACCCAGAACGACACCACGATTCCACCGGCATAAACCAACCCATGCGCCCGCAGTCTGTCCTGCTCCCTGTGGCCGGAGTTCACCAGCGCCAGCCCCTTCAAAAACAGCACCGGAAAGACGCAAGGCATCAGGTTCAGCAGCAGCCCGCCCAGAAATGCCAATGCGAACGTCCGCAGCAGCGGAAGCCAGAAGAGCGTGAATCCGCCCGCCGAAACCGTACCCGGCAACGCCGCAATCTCAAACGCGCGCCCGCCCGATAGCTCCAGCACCCCCTTCAACTGTGCCGGGGCAGCTTTGAGGCTCGCTTCTTTCGTCAGCTCAAGAATCATGCCCTTCGACGTGGCCGAGACCTTCTGCTTGGCAGGGTTGTCCAGTATGTCCTGGTCGGCGGGAAAGAAAACGGCCTCCCGCTCCTTCTGGCCCGTCTCAACTGCCAGCCGGAATCCAGCTTTGGTTTGCTGAAATACCGCTTTGTAGCCTGCGGGCATCGACTTGGGCAGCAGCGCCGTAAAGCGGGTCATCAGGTCTGCATCAAGCGCCGAGCCGGCCCTCGAAGGCGGCGCTCCGGGCACCATTTGCAGCATGGTCTCCAGCTCCGCCTTGCCCGGAATGCACACCTCGCGGCAAACCAGCCAATCGACCTTGGCATCGAGCAATGCCTTGCCGGCCGTGACCGTCGGCGCCACCTGGAGCTTCAACGGAAATAGAACTTCGCCTTCGTAGCCAAAATCCATCAGCGGCCCCAGCGGCAACCGCTTCGGAGCGGGAAACTGCATCGGCCCTGCGGTAACGCCGTCAGGCAACGTCCATTTAATATGAGGCGGCTCGCCCGAATCCCCCGCATTCTTCCAGTAGATGTGCCACCCCGGCTCCAGCTTGAAATAGAGGCCGACGGAGTTTTCCCCGTTCGGAAAAATCACATCTTCAGGCGTCACCAGTTGCACACGCAGATGCGGTGCGTCGGCAGCGGCAGGCAATATCTTCGGAGCCATGCTCACGGCAGGCAAGCCCGCGACAAGCAGGAACAACAGCGCAAAAATCAGGCGGAAAGGTCGCATGGCAGGAAACGTGGGCTCCTGAAGGTTTGACTCAGCGAATCGAATGAAGGGGTCAACAAGTTTTTGCTTCATCGCTGGCCGCGCAGTTCAGGCCGCGCCATGTGCTGGCGGTGAATGCAGTCATCCTGCACGCACTTCACTCCAGCGGCGCGGGCGCGGGCCACGGCTTCCTCGTGGATGACCTCATCCTGCAGCCACAGATAAGGAATGCCCAGCCGGATCACGTCGTCCACAATCGCCGGAACGTGCTCGGACGCGCGAAAGACATCCACCAGGTCAATGCCCGCGCCGGTGTCACGCCGCGCCGGAGCCTGGGCTGCATCCAGGTCGGCATGGCAGGGCATGCCGAGCACTTCAGTGAGCGCCGGATTGACCGGCAGCACGCGATAGCCGTTCGCGACGAGATAACGCCCGATGTTATGGCTGGCGCGCCATGTCTTGTCGCTCATGCCCACCACGGCCACAGTTCGCGCCGTGCGCAGTATCTCGTCAATGATGGCTGGATCGTTCATCCGTTCCTCCCATCGCGAAGTTTCGTGGTCTCCCACCCCAGCAAAGAACGCCAGGAAGGTGCTCCAGTCCCTGGTCCCTAGTAGTCCCCAGTCCCCAGTCCCTAGTCCCCAGTCCCCAGTCCCTAGTCCCTGGTCCCTGCCCTTACACGTCCAGATCGTCGTCCACTTCGGCCGCAACCGCCGTGCCCCGCCGCTTGGCCAACAGGTAGCCGCGCAGAAACGGCTCCAGGTATCCGTCCAGCACCTTGTCCACATCGCCCACTTCCACCTTGGTCCTGTGATCCTTGGCGATGCGATAGGGCTGCAACACATACGAGCGAATCTGTGACCCAAAGTTGATCTCCAACTTTGAGTCTTCCACTTTCCTGCTCACGGCCCGCTTCTTTTCGAGTTCATATTCATAAAGCCGCGACCGCAGCATCTTCATCGCCTTGTCGCGGTTCTTGTGCTGACTGCGCTCGTTCTGGCATTGCACCACGATCCCCGTCGGCAGATGCGTCATGCGCACCGCGGAGTCGGTGGTGTTCACGTGCTGGCCGCCCTTGCCGCCGGAGCGGTAAGTGTCGATGCGCAGGTCTTCCACCTTCAAATCCACGTGAATGGTCTCGTCAATCTCAGGCGAGACATACACCGACGCAAACGAAGTGTGCCGCCGCTTGGCCTGGTCGAAAGGCGAAATGCGCACCAGCCTGTGAACGCCGCTTTCCCCGGCCAGTTGTCCAAACGCATACTCGCCGATGATGGTGAAGGTCGCGGACTTGATGCCCGCCTCTTCGCCGTCCTGGTAGTCGTTGATCTCGGTCTTGAAGCCCTGCTGCTCGGCCCAGCGCAGATACATGCGCATCAGCATCTCGGCCCAGTCCTGGCTCTCCGTTCCGCCGGCCCCGGGATGCACGGTCACAATGGCGTTCAGCGGATCAGCCTCGCCGTTCAGCATGGTCCGCGCTTCCAACTCCTCGTTGAAGGCGGCCAGGGCCTTGATATCGCGCTCCAGATCGGCGAGCACGTCTTCGCCTTCCTTGGCCAACTCGAAGTAGGCGTCGATATCGCCGGTGCAGCGCACCAACTCCTCATCGTCGGCCACCTGAGACTCCAGGCGCTTCTTGTCACGCATCAGTGGCTTGGTGGCGTTGGGATTGGACCACAACGCCGGATCGGCTAACTTGGTTTCAAGGTCTGCGAGTTCCCTGCGGATGCGAGCAGGGTCAAAGATACTCCCGCAGGTCGCGGACTTGATCGCGCACGGGAGCGTAAGCGAATTCTAGATCATTCAATGACATGCTTTGCTCTTTTGACCTGACTTTGGACTGGATTGTAAATCTGCGTTCTATCGACTGAACTAGAATATCACCGTACCGCTCTCGGCGGATTCAGCGGCCTTCGACGTGGAGTGTAAACGGCGTTGCTTCCCAGCCTTACGCTGGAAGAATGCGGAAGGACGTGGCACCCCGAGTGATTCGCTTTACTTCACGGGAGGTAGGTATGTCTTGGCTTCGACGCCTATTGCAGCCATTTACCAAGCCAACAGAAATTAAGGGCCATTCTCGATCCAAGCTGAGCCTGCAAGCTATGCCCACTGTTAAGTTTGATCCTTCAACAGTGAGCAAGAGTGTCAAAGCAGACCTTCGAAGAAATATCGAGTTGCTCGACGATATTGAAAAGAAACACGTCAAGCAGATTTACGAGCTTGCCTTGCGTTCCAAGGTGGGCAGAGATTTGCACTTGTTCTGTACAGGACTAATGAACATGAACATCGAAGGAATGACCGCAGGGCGGGCAGCTGAACTCGGACGATCCCTGAGTAACAAAGCCAAGGCGATAATTGATCGAGAACGCCAAGCCTCACTTGGAATCACTCACGCAATATGGATGTATGCGAACGCTCCTTGCATGAAAGACCCAAGGCACCCGGTGGCCGCAGATGTTCAACGGGATTCTACTCACCGCTCAGCCAACGGGAATCGATATGAAATTAGCAAGGGGTTATTTGTAGATGGCAAGTGGATATGGCCCGGAGTTGAGGAAGGGTGTAAATGTTGTTCGAGACCAGTCTTGCCGGGGTTGGAAGAGTAAGAGGGGTAGTCGCATGAAACAGATCGAATGCACGGTAATAGTTGTAATCGCGGCCAGGTCGATATGAGGACGGATTTTGGTGATGGCATACTATACGCCAACACTTGCGCGGTCTCGATTTCACTCGCGGGGCACCAATGAGCAAAAAGATTTACTGCCTGATAAAGACATATGACTGCGAAGAATATGCAGAGGCGTTTATAAATGCTGGAGAGATGTATTGCAGAACATTGAAGGAATTCAAGGAGACAGAACGCGACAACGATAGGGGCGACGAATTTGAGGGAACCTCTCACTGGTTTCAGGCCAAAGACACCAAGATTTCATTGACTGTTAGAAATGAGAATGACGAGGTTCTAAATGCCACAGATATCGGAGAGTCAGATTTAGCTGGCCCGACAGTTCTTCAGCCTGTAATTTTTGATGGCTTCAATTTGTTCTGCATGTACGCGATAGTCATTGAGGATTTTGAGGAAAGCTACTCCACCGAAGATGAAAAGAAGCTCCTAAAGGAAGAAATCAACAAGTCCATAGCGGATCAAATCCGAATTGATCCGCGATACCGGAGCTTTGGCGATCATGCGGTCGTTATTTACAAGGTGGAAGGGTTTGTAGAAACAGTCGTATCGCATGCAAAAAGCAACAATATGAAGATTTGTCATGGGCTGGTTGACTATTTCGACCCCGAGAGATTTACAGGTTCATTCAAGGGCGTAGAGGCAATATTCAGAAAGCGGAAGGCATACAGCCATCAGAATGAGTTTAGATTTGCCTTCAACACAAACAACAAAACGCATGGGCCCATAACAATTAATGTCGGGCCACTGAACGAATTTGCATTCATAGGGCCATTAGAGGACATAGTCGAACAGCTAAAGATAGAGATATAAATCAGCGCTCCCGGGGCCGGATTTCGGACCTGTGAGGATGCTTGCTCCTGCCGCCCCGCAACACTACGCCACCTTGATTTCTTCGAGCAAATCAGGATGACGATCCAGCACTTTGAGCAGCTTGACCAGCGCCAACGGCGGCTTGGTCTTGCCGTTCTCGTAGCGCGAAAACGCATTGACGCCGCCGCCGAAAATCTCCGCTGCTTCGCGCTGGTCGAGGGCCAATTTCTTGCGCACCTTGGCAATGAACTCCGGGTCGACAATCGAGGCATTCACCTGCCGGGAGAATTCCCGCATCTCGCGCATCACCCGCTCCGATTCGGCGCCGTCCAGGATGGACTCGCCACAGGCTGGGCAAAACTCGCCGGTCACCGCAAGAATCGTGGTGGTCTCGCCTTTGTAGGTATACGGTAGGTCCCGGGTATCCGGGATCAACTCCGCCGCGCTGCAAACCGGACATTTCATCTTCAAAGCTCCTCGCTTCAAGGTCCCTTGATTCAAAGTTCCTTGAACGACACAATCAGCACATCATCGATGACCGTCAACTTCAAATACACATCCCCAGCCGTGGTCTTCGGACGGTAGACGTCTTGCCAGATGGTGTGATCGGCGTAAGTGGTCATGCTCTTGTAAAAGTCCGCTGGCTTCAGCGCCAACACCACGGCCAGCATTTCGGAGTAGCTGAAGCCCAAAGCAACCGCTCCGGCACGCGCAGTCTGAGTAGTTCGTACCTTGCCTGCTTCGATCAATACCTTGACGCGAGACAGCTTGCAGTGCGGAGTTCGCTTCTCCATGATCATATTAACCTACTTGGTTAATTTTGGCAAACCGCAGTTTTCTCACTGCCCAGCCAATTAACCCCAAAGCCACTACTACACACAGCCAGGCAAACGTGTCGCCGTGGGCCGTGTAGTAGGTCACGTCGTCGCGGAATCCGTAGCTCGCCGGCAGCGCATCCACCTGGTGCCGCGCGATGCTCTGCCTCACTCGTCCATATGGGTCGATGACCGACGTTACGCCGTTGTTGGTGTCGCGCAAAATCCAGCGCCGGTTTTCAATGGCCCGCATGCGCACCATGTTCAAGTGTTGCCACGGAGCGCTGGTGTCGCCGTACCACCCGTCGTCGCTCACGTTCACCAGAACCTCCGCGCCCAACTCAGCAAACTCCCGCACCTCGTCGGCAAACACCGACTCATAACAGATGAATATGCCGTAGCGATGAGCCTCGCCGTTTGCCGTCGGCAGGCGGAAGACCTTGCGCTGCTCGCCGCGCGAAAACTCCGAAACGCGCCCGGTCAGTTTGTGTGCAAAGAAGATCACTTTCTTGAATGGAATGTACTCGCCAAAAGGAACCAGGTGGATCTTGTCGTACCGTCCCACGCGCGATCCATCCACGCCGATAACCAGCGCGGAGTTGTAGTCGCGCCAGGCCCGGTCTTCCGCCGAGTAATCCGTCCCCAGGTTACCAACGACCAACGGCGCCTGCACTTGGCGCGCAAGCGTAACCAACATCTGCTGATAGCGCGGGTCCGCCTCGATGAACGGTGCTGGAGACTCGGGCCAGACCACCAAATCCGGCCGCGCGGGATAAGGCGGCGGAATGATTTCTCCCAGCGCGGCGCCGGATTCCGGAATCCCCGCAATGTAAGTCTTGTCCTTCGAGGCGGATTCAACGGCAAGCCTGTTGAACTCAGCAATGTGCTTGTCCCACTCCGTCCCCGCCCACGTGTTATCTCCAGCCACATCCAGATTGGGTTGCACCAGAACAGCAGTCGCAGTCGCCGCAGGCCTGGGCGGCGTCAGAAAGATTCCAGCCGTTCCAGCGACGGCGAGAACGGTCCCCGCAATGCCCCAAATCCGCTTTGCAGCGCAGCGCTCAATCACCAACCCGCCCGCGATCAGCCCGTTCACTGCCACCAGCACAAAGCTGATCCCGTAAACGCCAGTCCACGGTGCGAGTTGGCTCACCAGCCCGTTGTCCACCTGCGAATAGCCAAGCTGATCCCAGGGCACCGAAGTGATGCGCGCCGCAGCCAGTTCCAGCGCCGCCCACAGGAAAGGCGCGAAAAACAGCGCCAGCCGCGTGCTCCCGGTATTCCGCCGGATCAGTGCAACGCCCCATCCGAACAGCCCGAAGTAAAGCCCCAGCACCAGGCTGTAACCCACCAGCAGCAGCGCCGACACAACCGGAGGCAGCCCGCCGTGCAGCAGCATGGTGTCGTAGATCCAGTAACAGTTACCGGCGTACCAGAGAATGCCGCACACATAAGCCAGCAGAAAGGCCCGCCGCAACGGACGCGGCCCCTCAATCACTGGCTGCGAAAGAACGGCGGCAATCAATGGAACCAGCGCAAACCACGCAAAGACACTGCGCCAGGCGGGCATTGGCCCGGCCAGCGGAAACGGCAACTCCAGCAATCCCGCGGTGAGTCCCGCCGCAGCCCACTGCTTCCACAATTGACCTTGCATACTGGGAGAAAGTTTATCGCATTGGGCAAACCGGCAGCGGGGGAATCCTCTATGTATGCAAGCTTTTCATTGCGCCAGATCAAGCAACGGACGCCACCGCCGCTTGCGTCGCCTTTCCCGCAGTTTTTCGCTGGCGCGGCCACTATTTACGGACCCGCATTGGTCAAGAACAGGCTACAATCTAGCTTATGCATTTTGCTGTCTTTGCCATGCGGGTACTTGAAGTGATGTTCTTCCTCGGCCTCGCCGGTTCCACGGTCGTGGTCCTCATCAGCTTTATTGAAGACGCAAAGGAACTGTTCGGGGCCGACTGAAGTGGCAGTTTCACGTCTCAGATAGAGGCATTTAACAATCCAATTGACTAGACACCGATTCGGAAATAAACTCAGCGAGGGCGGCAACGATTCCTGCTCCCCTTGACTCCAGAAAGCCGGCAGTCGCGCCGATACCCCGAGATGGCATCTTCCCGAACGACCGCCGCTCCTCCTTCCGACCGCGTACGGCTGATTGTGGCGTCCTCCGTGATGCTCACCTTCATCTCCTTCTGGCGCGCCGCGGCTATTGTTCTCAACGATCTCGGATCTTCTGCGTTTTACGCCGGGGGCATTGCCGAGCAGATGGTGGGCGAGGCGGCGCCATGGTTCATCCTCGGCATCATGCTTTTCAGTTTTGCGGTTCGCGCTGTGTACGTCGAAAGCTGTTCGATGTTCACCCGCTCAGGCGTCTACCGCGTGGTGAAGGAAGCTCTGGGTGGCGGCTTTGCCAAGTTAAGCGTCTCCGCCCTGATGTTCGACTACATTCTTACGGGACCCATCTCCGGCGTGTCGGCCGGGCAATACATTACAGGTTTGATGAACGAGTTACTGGTGGTGGCAAACAACAGCCACTGGCTCCCGCCGGCGCTGATGGACGCTCACAACCATCCCTTTCAGTTCAATATGAACCACACCGCGGCGGTATTTGCGGCGGCTGTGACTATCTATTATTGGTGGCAGAACATCAAGGGCATTGAGGAGTCCAGCGGCAAGGCCCTGCGCGTCATGCAGATCACAACAGTGATGGTCATCATCCTGTTGCTGTGGGGAACTTACTCGGTATTCATGACCCCCGGCGCTCACCTGCCGCCATCGCCGATACCTTCCCACCTCACCTTCAGCAGCGACGCTCTTGGATTTCTGAAGGGGGCGCCTCAACTGCTCCCCATGTTGGGTCTATTCGGCGTTCTCATGGCGTTCGGCCACTCTATCCTGGCCATGAGCGGCGAGGAGACCCTGGCCCAGGTCAACCGCGAGATCCAACATCCCAAGCTCAAGAACCTGAAACGGGCGGCGATTATTATCGCCATCTACAGCCTCATCTTTACTGGCGGCGCCACGCTGCTCGCTTCCATACTGATTCCAGCGTGGCAAATTTCCCACATCTACCAGGACAACCTCATCGCCGGCTTGGCCATGTACATGGTCGGTCCCTTGTTCTGGCGCATCGCCTTCCGCATCTTCGTGGTGCTGGTCGGCTTTCTCATCCTGTCAGGCGCCATCAATACCTCGATGATTGGCTCCACCGGTGTGCTGATGCGCGTTGCCGAAGACGGCGTGCTGACCGATTGGTTCCGCAAGCCGCACAAGAAGTTTGGCACCAGCTATCGCATCGTCAACATGGTGTTCCTCCTTCAGATGTTCACCATCGTCGTCAGCAGGGGCAACGTCATCACCCTGGGCGAAGCCTATGCCTTCGGCGTGATCTGGTCGTTCACCTTCAACAGCCTGGCCATGCTGGTGCTGCGCTGGAAGTACCATGGCGAGCGCGGCTGGAAAGTGCCGCCCAACATCCGCATCGGGAAGTTCGAGATTCCCGTGGGGCTGCTCTCGGTCTTTCTGGTGCTGTCCTCCACCGCTATCGTCAACCTGTTCACCAAGTCGGTGGCCACCATAAGCGGTGTCCTTTTTGCAGCGGCCTTCTTTGTAATCTTCACTGTCTCTGAGCGCGCCAACCTGCGCAAGCACGCGCTCACCGCGCACCAGATGAAGGACCATTTCCAACTCGAGCACCAGGACACCATCAGCCGCGAGTCGGTAGCTATTCGCCCCGGCGGCGTAATGGTGACCATGCGCGACGCCTCCAACCCCTTCGCATTGAAGTGGACGCTTTCCCACACCCGGACTGAAGACCAGGACGTGGTGGTAATCAGCGTGCGCATGATGGGCGTGGGCGGCCCGGAGTATCTCAGTGCCGAGCAGCAGAGTTTCAGCGACCATGAGCAGATGGTCTTTACCAAGGCCATCTCTGTAGCCGAGAGCTTCGGCAAGAAGGTCTCCCTCCTCGTTGTGCCCGCTGGAGATGTGTTTGCCGCGCTCGTACAGGGAGCAAACTCGTTGGAGATCGATTCGGTGATCTCCGGACTGTCCACTACGATGACCGCTGAAGATCAGGCATTCCATATGGGACAGGCCTGGGAGGCTCTGCCGGAGCCCAAGCGGCAATTCAATTTCTATGTCATCTCTCCCACCGGCGAAGCCAAGGTATTTTACATAGGGCCGCATGCGCCCAACCTGAGCCCCGACGACGTGCAGTTGGTACATAGGCTGTGGCTCAACATGCGCCGCGACCCTTCAATGCAGGACCTGCACCACAGTGACATCATTACTTACTCTCTCACCAGGCTTGCCGGCCAGTACGCCCGCGAGAAAGAGGAGATACTGCGCAACCTGCGCAACTATCGCGCCGCGGAATCGCCATCCGCGCTGCGCCTCGGCGGCCACGATCTTTCCGGCCTCTCGACCGGTGGGCCTACACCCGGCCAGTTGCCAAAGCCGCCCAATCCTCCGCGATAACTCCGCATTTGCGCCATCCTTCGATTCCTGCCTCGCGTCTGCACAAACTGATAGTCGTTCTCGCTATCTGCCTTTCGGCGTAGCACCAGCCTGCATCTCGACATCGTCGATTCGAATCTACAGCGGTTCCCGAATTGGTGTATACCGAAACCACCGCTATCGAGTGGCATTTTCCTTAAGAAAATGCCGCCTTCCGCGGCATTTCAGATGCCACGTGAATTCGGGAACCGCTCTAGACAACGGCCGTACTTAGCGACGCGGTATGATAGGCAGCGCACTGAGGAAGATTGTTAGTCCGGCGCCGGATTCTCCAGCGCTTTATAGCTCTATGAATCGCGAAGCGTAAGATTACTTTTGTTTCATGGTGCGATACACCTCTGTACTAGTCAATGTTTCATTTACCGTAGAGCGTCGCATTTTTTGTTTGTAAAAGAGTCTACAGTTGCGTATTGTGTTTCCAGAGCACAAGTGGTGGCCCCGCACGCCCTTGTTCACTTAGGCAAAGCGTATAGCGAACCTCTTACCAGGAAATAACAGGAGGAACCGTGGGAGTTTCAGAAATTCTTGCTCAAATCGATCGCGAGATTGCCCAATTGCAGCAGGCGCGCGCCCTGCTAGGTGGTGGACATGCAACATCGGCGAAGAAGGCGGTAGCCGCACCCGCCGTCAGAAAATCCAAGAAGAAGAAGAGAAATCTTACCCCTGAAGGACGCAAGAGAATTGCCGAGGCCGTAAGGCGGCGCTGGGCGGAACAAAAGAAGGCGGCCGCCAAGTAATTGGCTTCTAAGTACATTCATGGGCGGGCTCGCATGCCAGCCCGCCATGCAAACGGGCCCAGCCGCGGAACCTCACCTGCACTGAGCAAATGTCCCCCGGCCCAGCCGGGGGATTTATTTTATGCGGCAGTCAAAATCGCGCAGCCGCTTATGACTGACTACACCGGAACCAGAGTCGATGTATCCCGAAAGCACAACTTTCAAGTCGGCGCGACCATCAGGGAGTGACGACCTTGCACAAAACCAAACAGGACACAGTTACTCTGGTTCCGGTCTAATAGACCCGTCGATAACATCACCCGCCATCCCATCGGCTCTCAACCTGCAATCATCTCTCATCCTGGCTTATTCAAAGTCCCGCATTGCTCGCCTCAGGTATCAAACTCTGAGGCCGCAAGCGTGTCTTGTAGATAGGTCGGCCTGTAAACCGTTGTAAAGTACGCCGCCTTCCCGACCGTTCCGCATCGGGAAATCGGCGCAACTCCACGCAGCGCCGAACGATGCAAAGGCCGCGCCACGCTGCAACCCTTTTGGTGCGCTTACACTAGAGGTGTGGATGAACTCCTGCCGAATTTAAAAAGCCGGCCTGCGGGTCCAGCGCTCCGTTACGTCGCAGCGGCGCTGATTGTGCGCGGGAATGAAGTTTTGATTTGCCAGCGCCGCCCGGACCAGCCGATGGCGCTGCAGTGGGAGTTCCCAGGAGGCAAGATCGAAGCCGGCGAAAGCGCCGAGCAGGCGCTTGCCCGCGAACTGGATGAGGAACTCGGCATCAAGGCAGTTATCGGCCTCCGGGTGACCCGTATCCGTCATAACTATCGCCACGGAGGCGCCGTGGATCTGCAATTCTTTGCCGTCCACGAGTTCTCCGGCGAACTTGAAAATCGCATCTTCCAGCAATTCCGCTGGACCCGCCTCGAAGAACTTGAGAGCTACGACTTCCTCGCCGCCGACCGCACCCTGATCCGCGACCTCGCCGCCGGCAAGTTGCTGTAAACCAATCGGCAGGGGGTAAGTTTCAAGGGTACGGGCTTCAGCCCGTACGTAGAAGCCGCAAATAGTCCGGGCTTTAGCCCCCGAGGGATTGCATTTTCAAACTCACCCATCGACAGGCAATCAACCCGCTTGACCTCCGTTACGTTACGCGTTACGCTTACTTATGATTAGTTCCTTTCGCCACAAGGGGCTTAAACGCCTCTATGAGGATGACGACCCTCGCGGCGTTATGGCGGAACATGTAACCAAATTGCGCAACATCCTCGCCCGTCTGGATGCAGCCGGTTCGGTGAAGGATATGGACCTTCCCGGATTCAGTCTTCACTCTCTCAAAGGGCCGTTGCTCGGATTTTGGGCGGTAACGGTACGAGCCAATTGGCGGGTCGTCTTTCGATTTGCCGAAAGCGATACATCTGACGTTGACTATCTCGATTACCACTAAGGAGGCTTACCCATGCCGATGAAGAATCCCCCCCATCCCGGCACCGTTGTTCTCAGCGAGTGCATTGAACCGCTCGGCCTCACCATCACGCAAGCAGCGCAGGCCCTGGGCGTCACGCGCACCACTCTCTCCGAACTTGTCAACGGCAAGCGCGGCATTTCGCCCGAGATGGCCATCCGCCTCTCCCAGGTCTTTGGCGGCAGCGCCCAAAGCTGGATCACCCAGCAGGCCCACTACGACCTCTCAAAGATTCCAGCCGACCGCATTCGGCTCAAGCGCCTGGCCGTGGCCTGAAAGTCAGCGTGAATCCCCAATGTTCGAGTATCCGAAAATGGAGCTGGCAACGCCGGATGAATCAAAAATCAGGTGCGTGGCTACTACTGCCTGGTAAAAAACCCGATTCCGGTAGTCAGTACGAAAGATGCAACAGAGACTAACCAGAAAGACAATATGCTAGGTGATTCTTGTTCTTCGAATTCAAGAATGCTACACGTAAATATTGTCACCACGAGCATTGTGTACACTATGAGCCTTAATCCAGACTCGTGAAGAAACAGTGCAATAGTCGGAAAGACAAAAAACAACGAAACGAATGGGCTTGAAAGTGCACCCCCCGTATAGCGAACGAGTAATCCTAGAAGACTGATATCCAATATCCAGACGAAAAGAATTGCCGATTCCCATGGAACACCACTGAATTGGAAATCTCTCGTAATCGGCAGCCACAGAGCGGAAAAAGCATCGGACAGACCAAGGACTAAAAGCGTAATGATCGCGGAACCAGCCAGAAACCCAAAAATCCGGCCATTTGGATTAATATGCCTCTTTCGACTAGTACCGTGACCGCGTGAATGAGTAATTCAGTTTGAGGCGCGCCAGCTTTCTGGTGAACTTCCATTTGATCTTGGTCTTGTCGCGG
>OCZT010001509.1_pt1 | contig 24095 bp, 26 predicted proteins | sample 1539031 | NCBI WGS metagenome assembly OCZT01 (sample SAMEA3539308, study PRJEB22396) | soil metagenome | biome: tundra; feature: field; material: soil | place: USA | collected 2010-05 | depth 0.15 m | reverse complement strand
CGGGCGATCTATACCCGGGAACGGGCGGCCGGGCTGTCCGTCAGCGCTTACCTGTGGTCGAAGCTCGTGGTCCTGGGGCTGATCAGCGCCCTGCAGGCGGTTGTGCTGGTGCTCCTCGGCGTGGCCGGCCGCCCGCCGCCGCCGCAGGGAGCATTCCTGACGTCCCTGCCGCTGGTGGAGGTCATGCTGGCCATAGCCGTGCTTGCGGTTGCGTCGATGGCCGTGGGCCTGCTGGTCTCCGCGCTGGTCAATTCGTCGGACAAGACCATGCCGCTGCTCGTGGTGGTGGTCTTGGTCCAGGTCGTGCTGAGCGGCGGCGTGTTCCCGCTGAACGGGAAGGCCGGCCTCGAGCAGTTCTCCTGGCTCTCGCCATCGCGGTGGGGCTTTGGTGCGACGGCATCTACTTCGAGCCTGAACCAGATCTCGCCGCTCGCCCCCGGGACCAACCCGGACCCGCTGTGGAATCACACCCCGTACATCTGGCTCCTGGACATGGCGATGCAGGTGGTGCTCACGGCAGGGTTCATCTGGCTCACCTGGCGGCGCCTGGACCGGGTGACCCCCGGCCGCCGCCGCTAGCCGCTGGCGCTAAGCCGCCGCTTCTCGCCCGGCCGGGCCCGGCTGCGAAGCTGCGCGCCTCGCCGTTGCCACGGGTGGACGTAGTCTCGGAGGAGACGCGATGCCAGGGGCAGATCTATGGCGTGCCGGAGTCATGTCGCCGCTTGGGCCACGAGCGCCCAGACCACCTTGCCTGCCGACGCCTCCGGCAGGTAGCAGCCCCATTGCGCGCTGAGGTGCTCGACGAGCAGGAGCCCCCGTCCGCTTTCTGCCTCCATGGCCATGTCCTGACGCAGTGGCGTTTCGCGGCTGGAGTCCCAGATTTGAACGAGCACGTCCCGCCGGTCCGAAGCCAAGAAGAGCTGTAAGACCGGCAGCCCGCCGGCGCGCGCCCCGCCGGACTGGCCACTCGCCGCGTCGGCTGAGGCGTTCACCGCATTGGTCGCGAGTTCGGAGACCAGCAGCTCGATTGTTTCCGCGAGGGCGGCCAGGCGCCACTCCCAGAGCAGTTGTCTGGCATGGAGCCGGACGCAGGGCACGGCGCTGGGCAGGGCCGCTAACTCCAGGCGCGACTGCAGCGGCCAGGCCGAGGACGCAGGGGAGTAGCGCACCGGCTGCCACTCTCGGGCATCCCTTCCTGCCGCCTGAGTGCCCGCGCCATGATCGCCAGCGGGTGCGGCACTGCTGGTGACCGGCAGGCCTGAGGGCAGCGGGAGGCGGAAGGGATCAGTCCGGGGCATGGTGAGGAACCTGTTCTCGGGGATTTGCCTACGTACCGCCGTCATCTGATGGCAGGCTGTCCTGAGTAGAGTGCACTAGCATTCCATAAAATGCAATAGTGCGAACGGCATAAAGCATGGAGGCTGACCATGACGAGGCGCAAGGATCTTGGCCCCGGCCCGACGCTGCGGGCGCGCCGCCTCGCAGTCGAGCTGTCTAGTCGCCGCGAGGCCAGCGGGTTGTCCCGCGAAGAGGTAGCCCGCCGGCTGGAATGGTCGACCTCCACTGTCTTCCGGATTGAGACCGGCCGGTCCCATCCCCAGCCCCGCAGCGTGCGGGACCTCCTGGACCTCTACGGCGTAACCGGCCCCGAGCGCGAGGGCCTCATCCAGCTTGCCCGCGACGCCCGCCAGCCCGGCTGGTGGCATTCGTTCCGGGACGTCCTCCCCAACCCGTATGAGGTCTACATCGGCCTGGAGACCGGGGCGATCTCGATCCGCAACTTCGAGCCGTTGCTCATCCCCGGTCTGTTGCAGACCGCCGACTACGCCCGGGCCATGATCCGGGGCGGAGCCAGGGAACTGGACCGCGAAGAGATCGAGCGCAGGGTCGAGGTCCGGCTGTCCCGCCAGCAGGTCCTGCTGAAGGAAGACCGTCCCCGTCTGTGGGCCGTCATCGACGAGGCAGTCATCCGCCGCATCGTCGGCAGCCCGGCCATCATGGCCGCGCAGTTGCAGCAGCTCGCCGAGGCGGCCGAGCACGGCAAGACCACCCTGCAAGTCGTCCCGTTCAGTGCAGGTGCACACGCCGGGACGAGCGGCCCATTCGTCATTCTGGGACTGCCCGAGCCAGCTGAGCCTGACCTTGTCTACGTCGAGACTCTCGCCGGGGACATCTACCTGGAGGAACCAGCCGACGTTGACCGATATACGCTTGCATTTGACCGGCTGCGCGCTGTTGCGCTCCACCCCGACGATTCGATCGCCCTGGTCGAAGCCGCGGCCCGCAGCCTCGAATAGCAAGTGATCGCAGTAAGAGAGGTGCACGATGGCCGTCCACCACCAAGATCTCTCCCGTGCCGCGTGGCGCAAGAGTACCTACAGCGGCCAGGACGGCAACTGCGTCGAGATCGCCGCCAACCTCCCCGGCATCATCGCCATCCGCGACTCCAAGAACCCAGCCGGCCCAGCCCTCACCTTCACTCATTCCGGCTGGGCAGCGTTTATCCGGGGGATCAAGGCAGGGGATTCTGGCCTGGCCTGAACGGGTCGGCCAGCGCGGTCCTCGCGGCGGTTTCAAGATCTTGAAGTCAGCTCCCGAGGAGCGCGGAAAGCAGTTCTGCGTATGCCTCGATGTAGCGGGTGACGCCGTAGGCGCCCATCGGCAGGCCGCCGGCCACCGCCTTGCCGATCGTGACCATGTCGGGTTGCAGCTGCCAGATCGCCGTCGCTCCGCCTGGCCCCACCACATGAGTATGCGTCTCGTCGATACCCAGCAGGGTGCCGTAGTCCCGCGTCAGGGCGCGGATGCCGGGGTGCCAGCCAGGTTCGGGCAGCAGCATGTGGATGGTGTTGGTCCTCGCCGGCTCGGTCAGCACGAGGGCCACGTCGCCGGGCTCGAGCGCCCGGCGCAGCGCGTCGGCGTCGTTGAACTGGGCGATCCGCACCCGGCCTGTCACGCCCTTGGACAGCCCGCGCTGCAGCGTCCTGGCCTGGCCGTCCTCGATGTCCACCAGGCCTTCCTCGAAATGGCCGTGGTAGTGGCCCTGGAACAAGACGATCACTTCGCGGCCGGTGACGGCCCGGGCCAGCCGGGACGTAGCCGAACCCATCGACGTCGGTGAAGCCAGGGCCGCGCGCCCGCCAGCCAGTCACTACCGGTTAACGGAGGCCGAGGGCGGCGTCGAGGCCTCGTGCCTTTTCCTGGCCCGGGGTGACCTGCACACGACTACGGCGCAGCACGATGGCGGTCACTACCACCGCCAGCACGGTGGCCCCGAGCATGATCGTGGCGAGGGCGTTGACGGCCGGCGTGAGACCGAAGCGCACAGCCGAAAAGAGCACGATCGGCCAGGTGTTCGTTGTGCCATTCGTGAAGGCCGGTTCGATGTAGTCGTCGAACGAGAAGGTAAACGACAGCAGGCCCGCGGCCACGATGGCGGGAATGAGCCTGGGCAGGGTTATCTGGCGGAACGTGGCCAGCGGCCCCGAGCCGAGGTCATAGGAGGCCTCTTCGAGCACGTCGCCCATCCCCACGAACCTGGCCCGGATGATGAGCATGGCCACGGAGGCGTTGAACACCACCTGGCCGAGCAGGATGGTGCCCTTCCCTAGACCCGGGAAGGCGGAGACGTGGTTATGCACCTGCACGAAGAAGATGAGAGAAGCCACCGCTATGACGATCTCCGGTACGACGAGGATCAGGTACACGAGGGCATCGAACGGCGCGCGGAGTCGCGGCTTCATCCGGGCCAGGGCCAGGGCCGCGCACAGCCCCAGAGCGGTGGAGATTACCGCCGCCACGGCTGCGATCTGGAGGCTGACGACGATCGCCGGGATGTAGGTCGGGTCGTGCAAGCCAGCGCTGAACCAGCAGGAGGTGAACCCGTTCCAGACCGTGATGTTGCCGACCTGGGCGGGCGGGATGTTGCAGACGTTCGAGCCATGGAAGGACGTGAGCGCGGCCGCCGACGGCTTGTTGAAGGCGAAGATCACCATCACCAGGATGGGCAGGTACAAGAAGGCGTACATCACTAGCGCCCATGCGGTGAATCCGTGCTTCGCCTTCAGGTACCTAGGCACCGAACTGCTCCTCCTTCGTGGCGAACAGGATGTACACGATGACGAACACCGACAGCGCCGCCATCAGCGCGATCGAGAGCGCCGAGCCGAATGGCTGGTTCTGGGCCTCGTTGAACTGCTCACCGATGACGTTCCCCACGAACTCGTATGTCCCGCCGCTCAGGATTTGGGGGATGATGTACTCGCCGGTCATCGGGATGAACACCAGCAGCGCCCCGGTGACGACACCTGGCAGGGTGAGCCGAAGCGTAATCTGCCGGAACGCATTGAACGGACGCGCCCCCAGGTCCGTAGCGGCTTCGATCAGCGTCCAGTCCATCCGCTCGAGCGAGGCGAACACCGGCAGGATGAACAGCGGCAGGTAGTTGTATACCAGGCCGACGCCCACGGCGTACTTGGTGTACAGGATGTTGATGCCGAAGTCTCTGGCGAGGTATCCGCCAGGGTCCAGGATGATCTTCAGCGCGTAGGTGCGGATCAGGAATGACGTCCAGAACGGCACGATGACCAGGAGCAGCGCCAGCATCTTGTACGTCGTCAGGTAGCGAGCCATCCAATATGCGATCGGGTAACCCACAGCAATAGTCAGCAGGGATCCGACCGAGGCCATCACGAGCGTACGTTCGAAAATAGTGACGTACAGCGGGTTTGCGATCAGGCGGTACTGAGAGATGTCGAACCCGTAGCTGAGACTGCCGAAGCCCTTCTGGGTCGCCAGCGAGAACGCCGCCAGGATGGCCATCGGCCCCAGGAAGAAGATGGCGTAATAGACGAACGATGGCAATGTCAGCCACGACGGGTAGCGCGGTCTAAACGACCGCGCTACCCGCGGGGCCGCCGTGACGCCGACCGAGGCCGGCGTCTTCTCGGCGACTGCCATCAGGCCGCCTTGAACTCCGAGTAGATCTGGGTGCGGGCCTCCACGACATGGGGACTGACGTTGAGGATGTAGTGGTAGTTGTCCGTGTACTTCTTGGGGACGTTGAACATGGGGTCGTCTCGAAGGCTCGCGGGCAGCTGGGCCAAGGCGCTCGCCATCGGGATCTTGTAGTTGTGGTAGTTCATCTCGGTCACGGCAGTGCTCGGGGTGAGCAGCCAGTTGATCCAGGCGTGCGCGGCCACCGGATGCGGCGCGCTGACCGGGATGCACCAGTTGTCCGCCCAGATCTCCGATGCCTCCAGCGGGATGACCGCGGTGATGTCGCCCTGCTTCTTGCGGCCCTGCACGATCCGGCGCACGTCGCCGTTCCAGCCCTGGCTGAGGATGATCTTTCCGGCGATGGCGTCGTTGATGTAGCTGGACGAGTCGATGGTGGTGACGCCCTTGCGGATCGAGAGCAGGAAGGACTTCACATTGCTGAAGTCGGCCTGGCTCGAGGTGTTGGGGTCCATCTTGAGCGCCATCAGCGCGATCGGCACGACTTCCTCCGCCCCGTCCAGCAGGTTGGTGCGGCCCTTGTTCACGAACTTGGGCAGCGCGTGATAGAAGTCGAGCATCGTGGCCGGCTGCTCGGTCACGATCTTGTTGTTGTAGAAGAACATCGTTATGCCGAAGTCCTTGATGACGTGATAATTTCCGGTCGGGTCATACGACGGCTTCAGGAACGACGGATCCAGGTTCTTGAGGTTGGGTAGCAGCGCCTTGTCCAGGGCCATCAGCCCCTTCTCGTCGATCAGCTCGGCGACGGCATTCTGGCTGGGCACGATGATGTCGTAACCCGTGCCGCCCGCGTGCAGCTTGGCCAGCAGCTCGTCGTTGCTTGAGTAGAAGGTCTCGTGGGTGGTCATGCCGACCGCCGCCTCCGGCGGAAGTTTCGCGAACTTCGTGAAGGTCGAGGGGTCGTCGTACTGCGACCAGTTGTAGATCTCGAGATGATTCTCGAGGGGCTTGCCTTTCAGGAGATTCGCCGAGGCGCCGGAGGGACTCTTCGAGGCGCCAGTTGTCGTCGTCGTGCTGCCGCACGCTGCCGCCGCTGCGGCAAGGATCGCCATCCCGCCCAGGCCGAGGGCTTCCCGCCTCCTGATGGGCTGGCCGGCCGCGCGCTGAACCTCGCGGTGTAGGTAGTCGAACTTCGGCTTCATCTCGCGCGGCGCGAGAATGTTTAGTTCATTCCGGTCTTCCTTCATGACTCCTCCTTCTGGCCGCCAATGCTGGCGGGGGCGACCTGGCCATCAGGGCTGGCGAGGGCGACTTCACCTAGGAGCAGCGGGGCGGATTCGTCCCAGCTGAGAGCGATTCGATCTCCCGGGTGGATGGTGTCGAGTGCGGGATCGGCGCTGGCGCGCTGCTCGCGCACCAGGATGTTGCCACCGCTAGCCAGCTTGGCCACGATCTGGATCTGGCTGCCCAGGTACATCTTGGTGATGACCTCGGCGGCCGCCGAGTTGGCGGTTCCGGCCGGGGCGCCGGCCACCGCAACCATGCGCTCGGGCCGTATGCCGACGCGCACGCGGATGCCCCTGACCGTCTCGCCGCGGCCGCGCACGACGATGCCCGAGCCGACATCGACGGCGAAGCCGCCGTCGGCTGCCTCGGCCACTTCCCCGGTCAGGAAGTTCATGTCCCCGATAAAGTCCGCCACGAAAGGCGTCAGCGGCCGGTCGTAGATCGCGCGCGGCTCGTCCAGCTGCTCGATCGAGCCGTCTGACATCACCGCCACGCGATCGGACATGGACAGGGCCTCCTCCTGGTCGTGGGTGACGTAGATGAAGGTGATCCCGACCTGATCCTGGATGCGCTTGAGCTCTATCTGCATTTCTTTTCTCAGCTTCAGGTCGAGCGCGCCCAGGGGCTCGTCCAGGAGCAGCACGCGCGGGTTCATCACCAGCGCCCGGGCGAGCGCGACGCGCTGCTGCTGGCCGCCGGAGAGCATCGCGGGCCGGTGCTTCTCCCGGCCGGTAAGCTGCACCAGCTCAAGCGCCTCACGTGCCTTGAGGTGGCGCTCGGACTTGCTGACCTTGCGCTGCTTGAGCCCATAGGCGACGTTGTCGAGCACCGACATGTGCGGGAACAGCGCATACGCCTGGAAGACGGTGTTGACGTCGCGCTTGTAGGGCGGGGCGCCGGCCGCATCCACACCGCCGATGAGGATCTCGCCTTCGTCCGGCTGCTCGAAGCCGGCAATCAACCGCAGCGATGTAGTCTTGCCGCAGCCAGATGGGCCCAGGAGCGACAGGAACTCGCCCTTGCGCACCCGCAGATTGATGCCGTCAACCGCAGTAAGAGAACCGAACCGCTTGGTCACGGCACGAAGCTCTACGTCGTAGGCCCGGTCATCGTAGGTGGAAATTCCGCTCAACGTCCCCCCAAATAACAAGCTCAGGGCATTTCAGGGCACTTTAAGGTACCTGCGGCTCGTGGTCCACAGCTGTCAGCCGCGCCACAGGCCACGCGGCGGGTCACACCGCAGGTGAGGCCAGCTTACGGTGTTCGGAAACTGGCCGCTGAACTGGTAATCGCGCAGCTCCCATCTTCCGGCCGGACGTGCCAGCTGATCGTCAAGTTGGGGATGACCGCACTGACACCCGGTGGGCCAAGCGCTCGGGTGCCCGCCCCGTGGTTGACGCCAGCGAGCGAGCGGTATTTGATTCTGCGGTCAGATCGAACCCTGCGTGGGGGAGCGGACTATGAGCGAGCGGCCGCTGACCATCTTGTTCATGCCGGAAAGCGCCTACGGGCCGACCAACAACTGCATCGGGATCGGCGACATGCTGCGCCGCCGTGGCCACCGGATCGTGTTCGCAGCCGAGGCGTCGTGGCAGGGGCGCCTGGAACCGCTTGGCTTCGAGGAGGACCTCGTCCACCTCGCGCCGCCGCCTGGAGATGGCGCTGGGCAGGACGCCGGGCAGTTCTGGAAGGATTTCATCAGGGACACGGCGCCGGAATTCCGCAAGCCGACGATCGAGCAGCTCGACACGTGGATCAGGCCGGTCTGGGAAGAGCTGACCGGCGGCGCGCGGTACTGCCAGCCGCAGCTCACCGGGATCGTCGAGCGCGCGCGACCCGATGTGATCGTCGAGGACAACGTGGTTGGCTTCCCGGCCTTGATGACCGCGGGAGTGCCGTTCGTGCGGATCGTCTCCTGCAATCCGCTGGAGATCAGGGCGCCGGGCATCCCGCCCGCATTCTCCGGGTACCCCGCCGCTGACCAGGCCGGCTGGCAGGTTTTCCGGGACGAGTACGAACGGGTTCACCGGCCGCTGTGGGCGGACTTCAACGCCTGGGTGACCGGGCAGGGTGCGCCGCCGTTGCCCGACCTGGAATTCATCCACGAAGGCGCGGCGAACCTGTACGTTTACCCGAAGTTTGCCGACTACCAGCGCGTCCGGCCGCTCGGCCCGTCCTGGCACCGGCTGGACTCCTCGGTGCGCCAGACCGACGAGAAGTTCGCGCTGCCCGATGCGCTCGCGGGCGGCCACGGCCCGCTTATTTACTTCTCGCTAGGATCGCTCGGATCGGCCGACGTGCAGCTGATGCGGCGGGTGATCGGGTGCCTGTCCGCCACCCCGTACCGCTACATCGTGTCCAAGGGGCCGTTGCACAGCGAGATCGAGCTGGCGCCTAATATGGCCGGCGCGGAGTTCCTGCCGCAGGCCTCGGTCATCCCGCTCTGTGACCTGGTGATCACCCACGGCGGCAATAACACGGTCACCGAGTGCCTGCACTTCGGCAAGCCGATGATCGTGCTGCCGCTGTTCTGGGACCAGCACGACAACGCGCAGCGCATGCAGGAGCTGGGCCTGGGCGTCCGGCTCGGCACCTACCGGTTCACGGACGCCGAGATGCATGCAGCGCTTGACCTGCTGCTCGGCGACACCGGATTGCGTGGCCGGCTCGCCAGCGCGGCGGGCACGATCCAACGGCAGGACGGCGTCTGCAAGGCCGCCGACCTCATCGAGCAAATCGCCGTAGCTCAGTAGACCGGCGGGCGGTCGAACGCGTCAGCTAGAGGGCAGCTTCCGGCCTGATGCAGCGTCCGAGAAGAGTCTGTGGCCCTGCCGATTACGGGCGCGGCTTGAAGGGTGCCGGGTGGCCGTAGGGCGTGCTGTGTTCTGTGCGGCCTCGGTCGTCGGCGGAGCAGGGGCGGCGCTAGCGCGCCACGATCACTCTGCTGGCGGCGTCGATACCGCGTGGCACGGTCGATGAGGCCGTCGCCGCCTGCAGCGAGGTCGCGAAGCGGCCGGCCACCAGCCGGCGACCCGCCTGATCACGGAAGCGGCGTCCGAGGAAAGGCGCGTTCGGCAGGAGTGCCAATACCAGGCCAGACGGCTGAGGCGGGCCCGCGAGGAACTGGAGGCAATCCAGCGATACGCGGAAGGCCAGGAGACGCCAGATCTGGTTTGCCGCTAACCTCGCCGGGCCAAGAACGTCCCCGACCCAACGGGTCACCACCCCCGATTCGGGCCGAGTCGTCGACCTGCGGTGTCCCGTACGCTAGCGGGGCCCGCAGCGCATTGCCACTCACTCCACCAGCGCCACCGCGCGTGTGGGCCCGCCGTGGGCACCCCGGAGCTTGAGCGGGAACCCGATGAACGTGAACCGGGTGTTCACGATCTTGTCGAGGTTGGCCAGGTTCTCGTAGTGGGTGATGTGCTCGCGGCGGCACATCATGTGACATGGGTAGCTGGTGCTCGCGGGGTTGTCCGGCGTCGGGCTGTCGACCCCGAACGTCTTGACCTGACGCCGCACGATCCACTCGCTGGCCGACTCCCCCAGCCCGGGAAACTCGGACAGGTAGCGTTTGTCGCCCGCATACCGGTTCCACGTCGCGGTGTGGAACAGCACGATGTCTCCCGCCCGCACCTTCACCGGCGAGTCCGCCTCTACCTGGTCCAGGTCCTCTGCCGTGATGTCGGTCTGGGGCTTGAAGCCGGTGACGTCCAGGCACACGGCGGTGCCGTAGAACAGGTCGAGCGACATCTTCTCGATCGTCTCCGCGGACGGGTCCGGGTCCAGGTGGGAGAAGGAGTCGACGTGCGTCGGGCCGTTGTCGTTGAGCATGAACCCGGTGGTCTGGAACGAAAAGCCGCTGTCGAACCGGGGCGCGGTCTCCTCGTGCGTGGAGTGGTCGAACTGCACCGTCTTCAAGTGGCCGGGATAAACTTTCATACCCTCGTAGATGTCCTGCGAAATGTCGATGAGCTGCATCTCTTTGCTCCTAATACATGACGACGCCGGCGGAGACGTTCAGGTCTTCTCCGGTGATTGATGCGGCCGCGTCGGAGGCGAGGTAGGCGCAGGCCGCGGCCACCTCGTTCGCCTTGACCAGCCGTCCCAGTGGGGACGCTCCGGTAAACGCCAGGAGAGCCTCGTCCTCGGTGATGCCACGCGTGGCGGCCTGGCGGCGGATCACGTCGTCGATCCGGGGACCGGCGACAGCGCCCGGGCAGACGGCATTCACCCGGATCCCGTACGGACCCAGTTCCACCGCGAGGGTGCGGACCAGGCCGATCACGCCCATCTTGGCCGCCGCGTAGGGGGTGCGGCCGTGCAGCGGGCGCTTCCCGGTCATCGACGAGATCGCGACCAGTGAGCCCGCCCCGGACTCGATCATCGCCGGGACGAAGGCTCGGAAGGTAAGGAAGACGCCATCGAGGTCAGTGGCCAGGCAGTCGCGCCATTCGGCGAGCTGTATCTCGTGTAGCGGCGCGGTCGGACCGGCGATGCCGGCGTTGGCGACGACCGTGTGCACCCGACCGAGGCCGACGACGTGCCGCGCCATCGTGGCGACAGACTCCTCGTCACGGACATCGCACGGCAGCGCCAGCGCGGTTCCGCCATCAGCCTCGATGGCCGCGACCGTGTCGGCCAGCGCGTCAGCGTCCCGGGCCGTTACCGCGACCGCGAAGCCGTCCGCGGCGAGAGCGACCGCGATGGCCCGGCCGATTCCGCGGTTCCCGCCCGTCACCACGGCCACCCGGTCAGTCACGGCGCACCGGCCGGCGTGCGACGAGCGGCCCTCATCGCGGCGACTCCCGGGCGGCCCGGATAGCGGCCAGGATCCGGTCTGGAGTCATCGGCAGCTCGGTCAGCCGGACGCCAAGCGGGGCGAGGGCATCGTTGACGGCCACGTTGATCGCGGCCGGGGCCATCATCCGGCCACCTTCTCCGCCGCCTTTGATGCCGTGCGGGGTCCAGGGCGAAGGCGTCTCGTGATGTCCGATCTTGAGCTCCGGCACCTCCATCGCCGTCGGGATGAGGTAGTCGAGGTAGCTGGAGGTGAGCAGCTGCCCGCTCTCGTCGTAGACGTACTCCTCGTAGAGCGCCGTGCCGATGCCCTGCGCGGTGCCGCCCACGATGTGCCCAGCGAGTGACCGCGGGTTCACCAGCGTGCCGCAGTCGTGCACGGCGGCGTAGGACAAGAACGAGACTCGCCCGGTCTCGATGTCTACCTCGACCACCGGCACGTGGCAGGCGTGGCCCATGAACGGGTAGAAGACGCCGAGGTCCTTGCGGTCGGCCGAGGGCATCGTCGTGTACGGGTGGTCGAAGACCTTGCTCTCCTCGAGCCCGGACTCCATGTCCTCGGGGAAGCTGTGCTTGAACAGGTGCAACATGACCGCGATCTCGGCGAGGGTCTTGCGCGCCTCGGGTGAGCCTTTGACCTGGAAGCCGCCGTCGACCCACTCAAGGTCATCGGAGCTGGCCTCCAGCAGGTGCGCGGTCGCCCGCCGCGCCTTGGCCTTGATCTTCGCCGAGGCGCCCTCCACGGCGCCGGCCAGCATCACCGTGGTCCGCGAGCCCCCCGGACCGGTGGCGGGGAGCCCGTTTTTGCTGCCCTGGTAGACGATCGAGACGTCGTACGGATCGCAGTCGAACTCCTCGGCCACCAGCTGCGCCACCATCGTCTCGGGCGAGTTGCCCCAGAACGCGCAGGAGTACAGCGTGGCGGTGATGCCGCCGGTGGCGTCGACCTTGAGCGTCACGCTCTCCGGCATCGAGGTGACCGGCGCGCCCGGCTCGTCGAACCAGAACCAGAACTCGGTGGCCGAGAAAACAGACCGCTCCTGCGCGGTGATCAGCCCGATCCCGATGTAGCGGCCCTCCTCTCGTGCCTTCACCTGCTCGGCGCGCCAGTGATCGTAGTCAGCGAGTTTCAGCGCCTTGTCCAGTACGCCGTCGTAGTCGCCGGAGTCGTAGACGTTTCCGGTCGGAATGAAGTACGGGAACTCGCGGATGAAGTTGCGCCGCCGGATCTCCACCGGGTCGATGCCGAGCTCCCGGGCGGCCTTGTCGACCATCTGCTCCAGCATCCAGTTGTTCACCTCGGAGCCGAAGCCCCGGTAGGCGCCCTGCTGGTTCTTGTTGGTCAGGGCCGCGCGCACCCGGTATTCGACGCTCGTGATCCGATACGGTCCCACGACCTGGGCAAGCGCGTTGCCGTGGTGGCCGACACCGAACTGGATGTAAGCGCCGTAGTCATCCACGGTGTCGATCTTGATCCCGCGCATGGTCCCGTCGCGCATCATTGCGAGCTGGACGTTGTAGACGCGGTCGGAGCCGTGGTGGTCGCAGTTGGAAATGTTGTCGACGCGATCCTCGAGATACATCACCGGTCGCCCGACCGCACGCGAGCACATCCCCGCGATCACCGCCGGCTTAGTGGCGAACAGCTTCGAGCCGAAGCTCCCGCCCGCGGGCATCGGGCGGATGTCGAGTCTGTTCGCCGGGATCTTCAATGTCCCGGCCACCATGAACAGATAGCTGGTGAAGCTCAGCGAGTTGGCATGCACGGTCATCTGGCCGGTGGTGACATCGAAGTCGGCCACCGCCCCCACGGTCTCCAGCGGCTGGCCACCCGAACGCCGCCAGCGCAGGCGATCCGAGATGACGACGTCGGCGTCGGCGAAGTCGCGCTCGACCTCGCCGAACTGGAAGGTCCGTTCGTAGGCACAGTTGGATCCGAGATCCTCGTGCACGAGTGGCGCGCCCTCTTCCAGCGCTCGCTCCATGTCCGTAACCGGCGGCAGCGGCTCGTACTCCACGTCGATGAGCGCGCGGGCGTCTTCGGCGAGGTACCGGCTGTCGGCGACGACCACCGCGACGCCCTCGCCCACGTAGCGCGCCTTCCCCACGGCCAGGCAGCGCCAGGTGTGGGCGGCCGGGTTCGGCCCGAAGTCCGGAAGTGGGTCCGTGAACTCCGCGGCTTGCGCCCCGGTGATCACCGCGTGCACTCCGGGGGCGGCGAGAGCCTGGGCGGTATCGATGCTCGTGATCCGGGCGTGGGCGTACGGGCTGGACAGCACGGCGGCGTGCAGCATGCCCGGCAGGGTCATGTCGCCGATGTAGCCGCCGCGCCCGCGCAGGAACTTCGGGTCCTCGACGCGGCGAATGGACTTGCCGACCCACTGCCGGCCTTCCTTGTGGGTGCGGACCGGCGGCGGCGCCGGTCGGTTGACAGTGGTCATGCCTTCGCCTCCGTTGACGTCGTCGCCTGGTCCGGCCGTTGCTCCGCACCGCGCATCCGGTCGGCGGCGGCACACACGGCCTCGACGATGAACTGGTAGCCGGTACAACGGCACAGGTTGCTCGCGATGCCCTCCCGCACCTGCTCGGGTGACGGATTCGGGTTCTGCTCGATAATCTCGCAGGCCCGCATGAGCATCCCCGGCGTGCAGTAGCCGCACTGCAGGCCCTGCTTGTCCCAGAACTCGTCCTGCAGCGGGTGCAGGTCGGCCCCGTGGGCCAGTCCCTCGACGGTGCGGATCTTTGCCCCGTCGGCCTGCACCGCGAACGTGATGCAGGAGCGAATGCTCCGGCCGTTGAGTAGCACCGTGCAGGTACCGCAGACACCGTGTTCGCAGCCGATATGCGTGCCGGTAAGGCCCAGATCCTCGCGCAGGACGTCGACGAGCAGCTTGCGCGGCTCGACCGACAAGGTCGACGGGCGTCCGTTCACGGTCAACGTGATGTCGTGCTTGTCCACCCCGCTCACCTCCGATCCTGGGCGCGGGAGAGCGCCAGCTCGATGCCTCGGCGCAGGTAGCTGCGCGCGATGTCGGTACGGGTCTCGGTGCTGCCGTGCAGGTCCCCGGCCGGGGACAGCTCGTCGACGGCCGCGTCGACAGCGACCTTGATCGTCGCGGCATCCGCGGAGGTCCCGGCGAGCGTGCGCTCGGCCGCGGTTGCTCGCACCGGCGTCGACGCCACCCCGCTCAGCGCGATAGACACCCCGGCGACGATGTCCTCGTCCAGCTCGATCACGGCTGCCACCCCCACCAGCGCGAAGTTGCCGTGCGTCCGGGCGAACTCGACGAACGCGTGCCCGCCGACGCCTTCTCGGCGCGGGACGCGTACCTCGGTGAGGATCTCGCCCGGCTCCAATGCGGTAGTGAATGACCCGTGGAAGAACTCGGCAGCCGGGATGGTACGAGTCCCGCCGGGACCGGCAGCGACGAGCTCGGCGTCCAGGGCGAGCGCGACAGCGGGCAGTTCCGCAGCGGGGTCGGCGTGGGCCAGGCTGCCGCCGACGGTGCCGCTGTTGCGGATCGGCGTGTGGGCGACGTAGCCGAGTGCCTCAGCCAGCAGCGGCGCCGCGAGCGCCACCTCCGGCGAGTGCTCCGCGGCGGACTGACGGACCATCGCGCCGATCACGAGCACGTCACCGTCGGTGCGAAGCGTCGTAAGCGCCTCGACCAGCCGCAGGTCGACCAGGAACCCGGGCTGGGCGAGACGGAAATTCATCAGCGGAACGAGGCTCTGCCCGCCGGCCAGCACGCGCGGTTCGTCGTCCGCGTTCGCGGCGAGCAGGTCGAGCACCTCCTCGACGCTCGTCGGGGCGGCGTAGCGGAACGGTGGCGGCTTCACAGTGGCTTCCTCGGCACGTCGGCCTCCTTCTGGTGGAGCAGGGCTGTGGTGGGCGCTCGCGTCGGTGCGATCCGAGGCTCAGCTGTGCCGGTCCTCGTCACCGCACCTCCCGCGGGATCTGTGGGTGGGATGCTAGAGCCCGCCTTTCTGGATGACTGAGCACAAGGCGGTCACCCCGGCTCAACGCGCGCCGGTGGTGGAGGTGGAGGCGGACTCGGCTGGCCCGGACCCGCCGGGCGCCCAGGGCAGGGTTCCCCCGCCGTACTTGGCCACGCGAGCGTCACCGGAACGCGCGTGCCCCTCGAACAGCTCGACCCGACTTGCCCGCCCGCAGAGCGCGCCGAGTTCGGCGCTTGACCGCTCGTCGGTGACCTCCTGGTAGGTCACGGTCCGCAGGTACTTCCCGACCCACAGGCCTCCGGTGTGGCGCGCCGTCCGCCGGGTCGGGAGCGTGTGGTTGGTGCCGATGACCTTGTCGCCGTAGGACACGCAGGTCCCCTCACCGAGGAAGAGGGCACCGTAGTGACGCATCACGTCCAGCGCCTCGCGGGGGCGTTGCGTCAGAACCTCGACGTGCTCGCTCGCGTACTCGTCGGCCACCGCGTACGCCTCGGCGAGGTCGTGCACGACGACCACCTCCCCCAGGTCGCGCCACGCCTGTTCGGCGAACTCCCTCGTCGGCATGCCCGGTAGCAGCCGCTCGACGTGATCGATCACCGCGGTGGCGAGCGTCTCCGACGTCGTGACCAGCACGGCGGGCGAGTCGGGACCGTGCTCCGCCTGGCTGAGCAGGTCGACCGCGACGATGAACGGGTCGGCGCGGTCGTCGGCGATGACGAGGATCTCGGTCGGCCCGGCGAGCAGGTCGATCCCGACTTCCCCGTACAGCTGCCGCTTGGCCTCTGCCACGTAGGCGTTGCCGGGCCCGGCGAGGACATCGACCCGGTCGATGGTCTCGGTCCCGATCGCCATCGCCGCGACGGCCTGCACCCCGCCGAGCAGGTAGATCTCGTCGGCACCGGCCAGGTGCATGGCGGCAACCGTCGCGGCGGGCACCTCGCCGCGGATCGGCGGGGTGCAAGCGGCGACCCGTTCGACGCCCGCCACCTTTGCCGTGACCACGGTCATGTGGGCGGAGGCGACCAGCGGGTAGCGGCCACCGGGCACGTAGGCACCCGACGCGACGACCGGGAGGCTGCGCTGACCCAGCCGGACCCCGGGTGCCGTCTCGACCTCGAAGTCGCGCAGCGAGTCACGCTGGTGCCGGGCGAACACGCGGACGTTCTCCTGCACGGTCCGGATGTCATCGAGCACCTGGCCGGGCACCGTGGCGATAATGTCGGCGATCGCGTCAGGGCTGAGCCGGAAACTGTCCGGACTCCAGCCGTCGAACGTCGAGGAGTACTCGCGGACCGCTGCGTCGCCGCGCGACCGGATGTCGTCGATCACCCTGGCGACCGTGTCGCGCACCACAGGATCCGGTGCTCCCGCGCCGCGATCTGCTCGGCGCTGCTTCACGTACACCGGCATGCGAGCCCCCTGGTGAGTCCTGTCAGTAACGTAGATTGCATACGTATGCGTGTCAACGGCATGATCTCCCCGCAACGCATCAAGTGAGGTCGATGTGGCAGTGACCAGCCATGACGTCGCGCGGCTCGCCGGAGTCTCGCAGCCGACGGTGTCGCGCGCGCTACGCGACCAGAAGGGAGTCTCGGCCGCGACCCGCGGGCGGGTTCGCGAGGCCGCCCGCAGCCTCGGGTACGTGCCGAGTCAGGCCGGGCGGGCGCTATCCACGCGGCGCTCGCGCAAAATCGGCGTCATCAGCGCCGAGCTGAGCAACCCGTTCTACCCGGCGCTGCTCGGGCCGCTGCACGATGCGCTGGCGGGCCACGGATACCGGACGGTGCTGTTCACGGACCGAGGGGAACGGCCGATCGAGCTCGACCCGCTGCTGGACGGTTCGCTGGACGGGGTTGTCCTGACCACGTCGGAGCGGAACAGCTCGCTGCCCGGTGAACTGCTGGCCCGCGGAGTCCCGTTCGTGATGGTCAACCGCACGGTCGACGGGGTCGCAGCCGACAGCTGCGTCGCCGGCAACCGGGTCGGGGCCACCGCGGTCGCCGAGTTGCTGGCGGACCTGGGCCACCGCCGCGTTGCGGCGATCCTCGGCCCGGAGTCGACGAGCACCGGGCGGGAACGGGCCGAAGGATTCCGCGATGCCCTGGCGCACCGCGGAATCGATCTCCCGCCCGCATGGATGATCCGGGGCCCGTTCGACCACGACACCGGCCGGCGCGGCCTCATCCGCCTCATGTCCACGCAGACCCCGCCGACGGCGGTCTTCTGCGGCAACGACGTGATCGCCCTCGGAGCCCTCAATGCGGCGGCGGCGCTGGGAATCGACATCCCGGCGAGACTCACGGTCGTCGGGTTTGATGACATCCCCATGGCAGCCTGGGAGGTGTTCGACCTGACCACCGTGCGGGTCGACCTCCCGGAGATGGCAAGGTCGGTCGCCGCTCTCCTGGTCGAGCGCCTGGCAAGGCCTGACGCGCCCGCTCGCAGCGTCGTTCTGGAGCCCCGGTTGATCATGCGCGGCACACACGCCCCGCCCGCGTCAGGACCAGGAAAATGATGAGAGCGCCGGGGCTGTTGCATCGAATGCAACTCCGCATCGCCATCGTCGCGTGCCTCGCGCTTGCTTGAGTTAGGGCTTCGCGTCGTCTCTTGGCCATCCGAGACGGCCAGAGCAACCGTCTCGGGCAGCCGCTTCACGAGCAACAGAATGTTCATCGCGAGCTACCTGGCGCCCTGACCGATGCGACCCGACAGCCAATCAGACGAAGAGGAGGACGGTGTCGCGCTCGGGGGAGAAGTCCGCGACGTTCTCGGTGACAACGGCCCGGCCTTGCGCGCGGGCGGCTGCCGCGACGTGCGCGTCCGGTGCGCCGCGCAGGCCAGTTTCGCTGACGTGGACCGCGTCGTGACCGTACTTTTCCCGCAGCAGGCCGGCCGCTGCTGCCGGGAACATCTCATCGATCAGGAACGCGGTCATGCCAGCAGTGCCTGGCGCTGCGGCGCGGTCTTGTGGCTGCGCTCGGCCATTGCCCGGTTGCGGCTGATCCGCTCGCTGATTTCTTCGGGATGCTCGGCGGCGTAGTCGAGGGCGATGCGGATGAGCCGCGGGTGCAGGTCAGATTCTTCGGCTAGCAAGGTGATGCGCTGCTCTTCTGTGCCGTCCAGGTCCTGGAGCCTGGCGATGATCTCCCAGACGTCCGGGCCGGCGGCGAGGGCGGCGCGCCTGTCGTGCGCGGGGTCGCGGAAGATCACTCCGGGATAGTCGAGCTGGTCGATGCCCTCGACGATGAGCTTCACCGGTGTCAATGGCCCGCAGATGGTCGGCGGGCGGGAGGAGCCGGAACTACCGGCCTTCTGCTTTCAGGCCTGAGGAGGGCACAGCTCGGTAACGAGGGCCGAGCCCGATCATGACTAGGCCCGGCGTTAGGCTTCTGGGCCATGGCTGGTGACCCGGGCGAGATCGTGCGGGCTGGTTACGACCGGGTCGCGGCGCGGTATCGCGCGCTGGAGCACGACAGCGCCCGCTGGCCGCGCGCTGAGTGGATCGGAGAGCTGACAAAGGGGCTGCGGCCCGGCGCGGCCGTTCTCGACCTAGGCTGCGCGGCCGGTGTTCCCGTGGCCGCGGAACTTGCGAGGCGGTACCGCGTGACCGGGGTCGACATTTCCCCGGAACATATCCAGCAGGCGACCCGGAATGTCCCGGACGCTGAGTTTGTCTGCTCGGACGCGCTTACGGTCACCTTCCCGGCCGGGCACTTCGACGCGATCATTTCCCTGTACACCTTCGACCATATTCCCCGCGACGAGTACCGGGGGCTCCTGGAACGCCTTCGCACCTGGCTCCGGCCTGACGGCCTGCTCCTGCTGAGCATCGAAGACCTCGACGAGCCTGGCATCGTGGCGGAATGGCTGGGGGTTGACATGTATTTCAGCATGTTCAGTGCCGACGCCACTCGCCAGCTCGTCCGCGAAGCCGGGTTTGACATTGAGAAGACTGCTTTGGAAACGCAGAAAGAGGGCGAAACGGACATCTCCTACACCTGGATCCTGGCTCGGAAGGCGTCCTCGCGCCCGTAGCCTTTGAGCGCGGGCACGGCCTCAGAGAACCTTCTCTGACCTGGGCACCCCAGCTCTCCCCAATATCTATCGGCTAACAATGCCTGTGAGCACCTGGACCCGAGCACTCCGATGACCGCGGCGCGGAAACGGGAGGTTTCCAACAAGGCCTTGAAATGGGCCGCGTGCATCCGCGCACATGGCGTACCGAGCTTCCCGGACCCCGCCGTGAATGTCGGCGGCATGCAGTTCCAGGGGCCGCCCGGCTCGGCGCCTCAATTCCATGCCGCTCAGCAAGCCTGCCAGAAACTAACCCCGCTTAGCGGACAGTGAGGTGATGATCCAGCCCTTCATCGGCCGGCCGGTCATGTCGAACGGGCGCGTGCCGGGCTCGGCCAGCAGCGTGTCCTGCTGCCCGGGATCGATGCGGACCAGCAGGTCGTCCCCGTAGACCCCGGCGGCCATGTTCCCATCGAGCAGGATGGCGAGGCCGCCGAACATCTTCTTCTCGGCCAGCCCTGCCTCATCGCCGAGAATGTCCCGCAGCCGGATGGCCAGTCCTTCGTCGTACGCCATGCAGGCATGGTCGCACACGGCCAGGACAGCGGGCGGGGAGGCAGCGCGAGCCACCCGGCGAGTCCGGAGGGCTCTGAGGTGCCAAGAATCTAGAGGCCAGCTCCCGGTGTCCGGAAACTGGCCGCTGACCTCATACTTCGCGGTGGGCGGTCGTTGGCTCTTGGAATGGCTCTTCTTCCGGGCCATCTCCCTGCAGTAGGGACCGATTGCGTCGCCGGCGGTACCCGCTGGGCCGCTCGCCGATCTCCCCGCCCGACTGCAAGCGCTCGAGGTTCCAGGCGAGCTGGGCCGCAGCCGCCGCGGGGACGCCATGCGGGATCGCCGCATGATCGAGCGCCGTCGCGAAGTCGGCCAAGGTCGCGGCGACGATCCGCGCTGCCTCGCCGACGCCGAGCGCATTCCAACGCTTCCCTTCGTGGATAAGATGCGCGGCGCTGATGCGCCGGTGGTCGAAGCTGCGGTCGATCGCGAGGGAGAGGTTGTAGTCGATCTGGTCTTCCTGGAAGAGGTTCGGGACGGCGTGGTAGAGGTCCGCGAGCACGCTCCGGCCGGGGAGGTGCAGGATGGCGAGGTTCTTCGCGTGTGCGTCGTTGTCGCCGAGGAGCACAGTGAACGTGAGCCTGCGGAGGAAGTCGGCGACCGGCTGCCCCTCCCCTTGGAGCGAGCCGAGGAGTTCGGCGATCCGGTACGCGCTGGGACGACGAGAGTCGCGCGGCGCATCAGGGCTCTGAAACTTCGCGTGGTCATCGACCCAGCCAAGGCCGAGCGCCTGGGCAGCGTCCTCCTGGTGGATGAGCGTGACCGTCTCGCCGTCGACAACCCGGTCGAAGCGCTCGATGACGAGGTACTGGCGCGCGCCGGTGCCGACAAGCTCTGTGCGATAGTGCGCGAGCCCGAGTTCCGTGGCCAGCGCATGCCCGTAATGCTCCCGGGCGAGCCCGTCGGGCCGTCCAGGCAGCCGCGGCTTGAGAATGTGAGTCGAGTGCGCGCGGCCCCGAGGCAGGTACCACTGATCACAGAACCGGGCGAGCAGAAGCTTCGGCTGGTAGCCGGCGAGCATCGACCGGCTCTGATCATCCGAGCCGAGGTCGCCGTCGGACGCGGCCCTGCGAAGGCGCCTGATGATTTCGCCCTCGCTGATCGGCTCATAGCGCGGTTCGGTCCGCCTGGCCGCATCCGGGTCGGCGACCGTTACGGCGCCCGCGATCGAGCTGCCGAACTCACGGAGCATCGCGTAGAGGTCCGTCGGGTCACTGATGCCGCGGCGCTGAGTGAGCCGCTCTCGCTGGCGGCCCTCCAGGGCATATCCTCCGAAGAAGTTGCTCGCCGCAGCCGTCGGCGCTTTCGACCGCACAGACCCGAATGACTCCGTCAACGTGACAGGGCCGGCGTATCCGTCGACCCACTCGAACTCGATGCGTTCCCGCCGAGCGCCGCGAGCGATCCAGCCGACCTGTTCGTCGTGGAGGCGTACCTGAAGCCGATCAGCCATCAGAGTCGCACTTGCCGTCGGCGGGCACGTCGGGGTCAAACGTGACGCTGAGGGTGATGCCGAGCGACTTCAGCGTGCGCAGCAGCCGGGTGACGTAGAGCGTGCTCCGACCGGACTCCAGGCCGTTGAGATAAAACCTGTCATAGGCGTTCGCCTGCGCGAGTGCCTCCTGGGAGATGCCCCGGGCCTCGCGTACGGCGCGGATCGCGTCGCCGATGTCGCGCGGCTTGCGCACCTCGATCATCTTGCGCGTCATGACATCCGCCTCGGATCTCCGTGAGGATATTCATACATCTCTCACTGTGAGAATATCTCCACACCGGCCTCTGTGAGGATACTCCCACACCGACTCTGGTAACTGCCGAGCCAGGAGAGCACCACTACATCGAGCAGGGCAAACCCCTCTTGAGCCTCTCCTCGCTCATGACGGCACCCGACCCGCGCAGGGCCAAATGAGGGCCACGCCAGCAGGCGGGCAGCCGACAAGAGAGCGACAGGCCGGGTGCCTGAGTTTGGCTCTTAAGACGAACAGGTCACGACCACGATGTGGCCGTGACGAGGTGTGATCTTTGACTCGCCGTGTTCTACGATCAGCTACGTAACAACCCCCCTGAGTAATCGAGGCACGCATGGACCAAGTGACCGGATGCGTACACCGTGAGACCTACAGCGTCACGAAGGCGCTGCACCTGGACTTGCAGACCGCGACGGCAACGGGCGAGGCTGTCTACGACGGGCCACGCTACCGACTCGGCCCCAGCGGTTGGGCGATCTTCACACACGAGAGGCACGAACAGGGCTTCCAAGCCTGGTATCACGAGGAGAACGGTGCCGCGCATCGCGATCCGTGCCCGCAGAGTCCGGCCTGGGTGCGTTCTTCCGCGATGGCGCCCGGCCGATCCTAACCGAAGGCTCCGTACCTGTTCTCCGACTCGATAGGTACGCCTTTTAGTCCTAGCACTCAAGGGCGGAGCGACGGCGAGAGTAACGTCAGCATCTTGTGATCGCCTGCTTGCAAAGTGCTGGATCTACCTGGGGCAACGGGGCTGAACTGGGCAGGTCGCTATCGGCCAGTGACTGTCGGATACCGCAACTGACCGGTACTAATGGCACGCCATTGGCACGGCGATCATGTGGGCCATGTGGTGGTCAATCTAACCCACGCAAGCCGATGCAGAACTTACGCGTCTTCGGCGGTGTGAACCAGCCGGAAGCGCTGGGCCAGCACCAGGGTGTCATCGTTAACGGCGAACTCGGGATTGCCCAGTTCCGCCCGCACCTCTGCGCTGTGCCAGAAGCTCTCGTGGCCAGCCCGCCACTGCGCCACTGACTCATCGCCTTCGCCCTCATCCAGGACGTGCTGCAGGTCCACATCGGCGAGCCGGACCACCCGCACGTCGGTCAGCTCGATCGCCGCGACTCGGCGATCCTTGGAATCCATCACCGCTGACAGCTCGCCGACCTTCGGGAGCGGCTCGTTGTCACGCTCGTAGCCGAGTACCAGGGCCGAGGTGGAGGTCTTCGCGCCAGACAGGATCGCGGCCACCAGTTGATCCCGCAGCGGCCCAGGGAACGCGAACTCGACCCGAGGAAGAGCATTGAGATTCATGAGGTCCAGAGTACGGGCCGGGTACCCGAGCCATCACGCCCACAGTGTCCATCCACCCACCCCGCGCCACAGCAGCCCTGGTCTCAGCGGAGCTAAGCGGGCTCGACCACCGACCCCCCGCTTGCAAACATTGTGGACAGAGTTGCCTGACCTGGCTCTCCGCAGATGAGCGCCTGTGTGGCGTGTCCGTGAGTGACCGTGATTCACCGCTAATCACCGTCCGATCGGGCACGCCACGGGCACAGCCAGGACAGTGCAAGTCCGAGAGCCGGCAGCAGCAGCTCATCGCCTGGATCATCGGCCAGGCGGGCTGCGGTCAAAGACCCTCCAAGGTGGGTTACCGCTGTGCGTCTGGCTTGATTTGACGTACATGAAGCTGAACGCCCGCGCCAGCGGCGGCAGCAATGCCTCCAAAGCACGGAAATATGTGGTGCTGGCCGCTCGCCTCGTGCTCTACCCTTCAGCCCATGAACGAGAGGGTCGTGAACGAGAGAACTCTGGCAGTCAGTGTGCCCGGCGGCGAGCTGATCGGGGTGCGATCCGGGTCGGGCCGGCCGCTGCTCGTCTTGCACGGCGGACCGGCCGTGAACGACTACAGCGACTTGTTCGCCGCGGAGTTGGCGGGCTGGGACGCGCTCCGCTACACCCGGCGTGGCGTCGCCCCGTCGGTAACCGAAGGGCCGTTCACCATCGAGCAGCATGTGACCGACGCGCTGGCCGTGCTCGACCAGCACGGCGTAGCCGCTGCCACGGTGCTCGGCCACAGCTGGGGCGGCTACCTGGCCATGCAGCTGGCCGCGCTGGCGCCCGACCGGGTAAGCGCGCTGGTGCTCGCCGACACTCTCGGCGCGGTGGGCGACGGCGGTCTTGCCGGTTTCGGGGCTGAGCTGGAGGCCAGGGCGAGGCCCGAAGCCCTGGCCAGGATCGCGGAACTGGACGAGCTCAGCGCCACCAGCAAGGAGCAGGAGGCCGCGGTGGCGCTGGAGTATTTTCGGCTGGACTGGCCTGGCCTTTTCGCGGTTCCGGCTGATGCGCCGCCGGTCCCGGACACGGTGCGGGTGAGCCCGGAGGGTTTTGAGCAGACATCCGCGTCGGTCGCCGAGGCCGTCGGGCGCGGTGACCTGCCGGGCATGCTGAGCGGATTCACCGGGCCGGTGGAGGTTGTCGCAGGGGAGTGCAGCCCGCTCCCGCGGCAGGCGGCCGAGTCAACGGCTGCGGTGTTCCCGGACGCGCGGCTGACGATCGTGCCGGGCGCCGGGCACCAGGTCTGGCACGAGGCACCAGGTTGCCTGGCCGCGGCGCTGAGCCGGGTCGCCGCCCGGCTGGCCTGACCAGGAAGTCGGCCTTGATCGCAGCCGGTCTTGGCAATCAGGTGTAACGGACGGTTCTCCCTTTCGG
>OCZT010001508.1_pt1 | contig 24102 bp, 21 predicted proteins | sample 1539031 | NCBI WGS metagenome assembly OCZT01 (sample SAMEA3539308, study PRJEB22396) | soil metagenome | biome: tundra; feature: field; material: soil | place: USA | collected 2010-05 | depth 0.15 m | reverse complement strand
CGCCCCGGGGGCTCGCCCGGAACGCGGCCGCCGCGCTGCGCCGCGAGGCGCGGATACTCCCAACCCGATGACCTTTCCGATTCTCATCGTCCTCTACTTCCTCTGCGCGGCGGCGTCCGCGTTTTTCTCTTCGGCCGAGACGGCGATCACGTCCCTCTCCGAGGCGGCCGTTTTCCGGCTCCGGAATTCAGGCGAGAGGAAAGCCAAGCGGCTCGAGCGACTGCAGGACGATCTGCCGCGCACGATCGGAACGCTTCTCGTCGGCAACACGCTCTCGAACGCGGCCGCGGGCTCGCTCGGCGCCGGCCTCGCCATCGCCGCCTTCGGCGAGAAGTGGGGCGTCCTCGTCGCGACGGTCCTGACGTCCGTGCTTCTTCTCGTCGTCGCGGAGGTGACCCCCAAGACGATCGCGGCGCGGCGCCCCGAGCAGGTGGCACTCCTCTTCGTCGGCCCGATTGAGCTCTTCGTGCGCCTGCTCGCGCCCGTGACGCGCCTCCTCTCGGCCGTCGCGCGATGGATCCTGGGCCCGTTCGGGGCCGATGCGCCGGCGGACGTCACGGGGGACGACGTCAAGAGCGTCATCGACCTCTCGCGCGAACAGGGCGGCATCAAGCGCGAGGAGAGCGAGCTTCTGCACGCCGTCCTCGCCTTCGGGCAGACGCCGGTCAAGGAAGCGATGGTGCCCCGCGCGCGGATCGTCCTCCTGCCCGTCGCCGCGACCTTCGCGGAGGTCGAGGCCGCGTGCCGCGAGCACCGGTACAGCCGCTATCCCGTGTACCGCCAGAACTCCGACGACATCATCGGGATCCTGCACGTCAAGGACCTGTTCGACGTCTCGGACTCGGAGGAAAAGGCGTTCGATCTGGTCCGCTACCTTCGCCCGGCGATCTTCGTCCCCGAGCTCAAGCGCTCCGAGGATCTCTTCCGCGAGATGCGGCGCCGGCGCTCTCACATGGCCGTCGTCGTCGACGAGAGCGGCGCCGTGGCCGGCCTCGTGACGCTGGAAGATCTCATCGAGCAGATCGTCGGCGACATTTTCGACGAACACGACGAGCCCGCCAAACGGCCCGAGCGCGACGGGACGTCGCTGCTCGTGGAAGGAGCGTATCCTCTGGCCTCGCTCGAGCGGGACCTCGGAGCCTCGTTCGACGATCCGGACGACGAGACCGTCGCCGGTTTTCTACTCCGCAAGTTCGGGCGCATCCCGCGAGCCGGAGCCAAGACCCGGGAAGGCGATGTCGAGTTTCTCGTGGAACGCGCGTCGCCTCGCGCGATCGAACGCATCCGCATCCTCCGCGTCCCGGCCCATTCCGCGGCGCCGGCCGATACACGAAAGGCCTGAAGAACGTGACCCCATCCCCCCGCACCGTGACCCTTCTCCCCGGCGACGGTATCGGTCCCGAAATCACCGCGTCCGTGACGTCCATCCTCGATGCGGCCGGTGCCAACCTCGCCTGGGAGCGCCATGACGCCGGGGAGGAGAGCATCAAGCTCGACGGGATGCCGCTCCCTCCGGCGACGCTCGCCTCCATCCAGCGCACCAGGGTCTGCCTGAAGGGCCCCATCGGGACCCCGATCGGCAAGGGCTTCAAGAGCGTGAACGTCACGCTCCGCCAGACGCTCGACCTTTACGCGAACCTTCGGCCCGTGAAGAACGTGCCCGGCGTCCCTGCGCGCTACGGCGACCTCGACCTCATCGTCGTGCGCGAGAACACCGAGAGCCTCTACTCGGGCATCGAGCACGTCGTCGTGCCGGGAGTCGTGGAGTCCATCAAGATCATCACCGAGAAGGCGTCCAGCCGCATCGCGCGCTTCGCGTTCGAGTTCGCCCGCGCGCACGGGCGCCGGAAGGTGACGATCGTGCACAAGGCGAATATCATGAAGCTCTCGGACGGGCTCTTCCTCGACTCCTGCCGAAACATCGCGGCCGGCTACCCGGACATCGAGGTGAACGACGTCATCGTGGACGCCGCCTGCATGAAGCTCGTCATGAACCCGGCGCAGTTCGACATTCTTCTCCTCGACAACCTCTACGGCGACATCGTCAGCGACCTCGCCTCCGGCCTCGTGGGCGGCCTCGGCGTGACGCCCGGCGCGAATCTGGGCGAGACGTGCGCCGTCTTCGAGTCGGTGCACGGCTCGGCCCCCGACATCGCCGGCAAGGGGATCGCAAACCCCACCGCTCTCCTCCTCTCGGCCGTGATGATGCTCCGCCACCTCAAGGACGAGGCGTGCGCGGCGCGCGTCGAGAAAGCCCTCTTCGCGGCTCTCGAGGAAGGGACGGCCCGGACACGCGACGTCGGCGGAACCGCGACCACGGACACGTTCACCCGGTCGGTCGTCTCGAGGTTCTGAGGGACGCATTGCCCAGGATCGTTTTCCTGAACGAGGGCAGGCGCGCACACGTCGTCGCGATCCCGAGGGCGATCCTTGTCTAGGCCGTCCGTCCGGCGGGCGCTGCGCCGCGCGGGAGTCGAGCCGCCGCAACGCCCGCCCCGTGGCGAAGGTCCCCGCAATCTGGGGCGGATTCCTCCGCCGAAGATCTTCCTGCCGGGCGAGACGGAGGACGCGGGCGCCGTCGATTTCTCCGCGGTGTTCGGGCGCGTCGCCCCGGTCGAGATGGAGATCGGCGTCGGCAAGGGCCGTTTTCTCCTCGCCGCCGCGGCCGCGCACCGGGACCGGAACTGGTTCGGTCTCGAGATCGAGCCCGAGTACGCCCAGATCGTGCGCCTCAAAGCCGAGCGCGCGGGCCTTCTCAACCTCCGCATCGAACGGATCGACGGAAAGGCGTTCGTAGAGAGGCGCCTTCCTCTCGGCTGCCTCGCGGGCCTGCACGTCTACTTCCCGGATCCCTGGCCGAAGAAGCGACACCACAAGCGCCGCCTCGTGGACCCCGCCTGGGCGGAGGCCGCCGCGCGGGCCCTCGCCCCAGCGTCTCTCCTCCGCGTCGCCTCGGATCACGAGGAGTATTTCGGGGTGATCGACGACGTTCTCTCGAACGAGCCTCTCCTCGAGAAGCTCACTCCGGATGAGGCGGGTGACTGGTCGACGGGAACGAGCTATGAGCTGAAGTTCCTGAAGACGGGCCGGCCGATCTACAAGGCGGTCTTTCGAAGGCGCGCGTCCGGCTCCGCGGGCTGAGTCTTCGCGGACGCTCCCGAGCGCTGGGGTGCCTTCTCCTCGTACTCGCGCGCGAGCAGAGGTTTCAGGAACCTGCGGAAATAGTCGATTCCCGAGATGAGCGCCATCGCCGTCATCACGTAGAGAGCCGCGCGTCCCGTCTTGCGCCAGAGCCCGATGTCATCGAGCTTCCCGCCGAGGATCATGAGCGAGATCCCGACGATCTGCGTCGCCATCTTCCACTTGCCGAGCTTCGAGGCGGCGATCGTGATGCCGCGGCTCGAGGCGATCGAGCGCAGACCCGACACCGCGAACTCCCGCCCGATGATGATGCACACGGCCCAGGCATCCGCCTCCTGAAGGTCGACGAGCGAGATGAGCGCCGCCGAGACGAGGAGCTTGTCCGCGATGGGGTCCAGGAGCGTTCCCATCGTCGTGACCTTCTTGAAGCGCCGTGCCCAGTAGCCGTCCAGCCAGTCGGTCAGGGCGGCCAGGAGGAAGATGGCGAGCGCGATGTATTCGCGGGCCGGGAGCTTCGTCAGGAGAAGGACGACGAGAAACGGAACGAGAAAAATGCGGAACAGCGTGAGCGCGTTGGGGACGTTGACGAACACTTAGGACGGGATTCTAGACCCGCGCGCGGCAGCGTCGAAGCACGGCCCGCGCTGGACAGGCACCGCGCTCTCCCCGAGAATCAGCCCTCTCATGCTGGCGCCTCCCATTGTCTTCGGAACCGACGGCTGGCGAGGCCGCATCGCCCGAGAGCTCACCTTCGACAGCGTCCGAAACGTCGTGACGGCGGCGGGCGTCTGGACGACCGACGACGAGAACACCGAGCCGGGCGACCCCTGGACGCTCCCTCTCGTCTTCGACACGCGCTTCCTGTCTCCCGAGCTCGCGGCCGACAGCGCGGCCTTCCTCGCCACGCGCGGATTCCGGGTGCTCCTCTCCGACCGGCCTGTCCCGACGCCGTGCGCGTCGTGGCACGTGGCGACGCGGGGGCTGAGAGCCGGGCTCGCCATCACCGCCTCGCACAATCCGGCGCTCTGGAACGGCGTCAAGGTGAAGTCATCGTTCGGCGGCAGCGCGATGCCCGCGACCTACGACGCCATCGCCCGCGCGGCGGGGCAACCGCTGCTCGAGCGTGCCGGCGGCTCGGTCGAAACGCTGGACCTCGCCACCCCGTACCGCGATGCGCTCTCGGCCCTCGTCGACCTCGACGCGATCCGCAGGGCGGGAATCCGCGTGCTCTTCGACGCGATTCACGGAGCCGCAGGGACGCTCGTCGAGGAGATCGTTGGGACCGGACATCCCACGACCGTCGTCTCCATGCGCGCGACCCGCGATCCTCTCTTCGGAGGCGTCCATCCCGAGCCTATTCCCGAGAATCTCGCCGCCGCGCGGGAGGCCCTCTCCGGCGGGCGTTTCGACGTCGTGCTCGCGAGCGACGGCGACGGGGACCGGCTCGGCGTGCTGGACGCATCCGGCCGCTTCGTCACGCCCCACCGCGTGCTCGCCCTCCTCGCCGAAAGCCTCACGCGTCGCGGCCGGATCCGGGGAGGCATCGCGAAGACGTTCTCGACGTCGTTACTCCTCGACCGCGTCGCCGCGGGCCTCGGTGTCAGGCTCCACGTCACGCCGATCGGCTTCAAGTACATCGCGGAGAAGATGATCTCCGGCGAGGTCGCGATCGGCGGCGAGGAGTCCGGGGGCCTCGGCGTCGCGTTTCACCTGCCCGAGCGCGACGGCATCCTCTCGGCCCTTCTCGTCCTCGAGGCCATCGCGCACTCGGGCGGCACGCTCGAGGCCATCGTCGCCCGGCAGGACGCCGCCTACGGCGTCCTCCACTACGGCCGGCGCGACCTTCAACTCCCGATGCCCGTGCTCCGCGCGTTCCTCGACGGCCTGAAGTCCCGTCCACCGGCCTCGCGATGCGGCCAGCGCGTGACCGGCATCGACGACCGGGACGGCGTGAAGCTGATCTTCGGATCCCACGGCTGGCTCCTGCACCGCCTCTCGGGCACCGAGCCCATCATCCGGATCTACGCCGAGCATGAGGACCCGGGAATGATCCGCGCTCTTCTCGACGAGACGGAGAGGGAACTCGGGAAAGACTGACGCCGAGCTTCAGCGCGCGTCCGCCAGAACGAACCCGGCGCCCGTAAAGCGCATCGACACGCGCGCTCCGAGGCCGGAGAGCGGATCCGACACTTCGAGGAGTTCCGCCACGACCTCGCCCCCGTATGCGACGACCGCGCGCGCGGCGATCGCGAGAGGCTGCCCGCGTTCGACGTCGAAGCGGGCGGGTTCGGACGAGACGGCGAGGGCCACGGCTCCGCTGCCCGCCAGCTTCAGGAACGGCGGCGCCGTCCGGTCGCCCGCGTCCGGCGTCACGTCCGCGCGGCACGTGAGGGCGCTCTCGAAGGCGAGGAGGCGCTCGGGATGCACGGAGAGAGCCTCGCCTGCGAGCGCCTTGAGCCACGGCACGCGGCCGGCGTCCGCGAGGAGGAGGACGCCGTCCCCCGACGCTCCGATGAGGATCCGGTCGAGCCCGTCGGGCGCCTGAGAGGGAGAGCCGTCGAAGACGGGCGCCCCGGATCGTCCCACGACGATGCCGCGCCTCACGCGCACACCCGCGCCGCAGGCCACCGAGAGAAACCCGCCCGGCTTGGGAGAGAAAGGCCCGAGGGGCCGGGCCACGGCGGCGACCGCGGCGTCCATTCCGGCGAGAACGGCCGCGGACGGCCGCGGTCTCGCTCCCGAGGAGAACTTGAGCTTCCCGCTCGCCGTAAGCGAGTCCAGTGGCTCGGGCTTTACCACCACTACGGGACTCGGCCGTGTGTCGTTCGCGGTCGGCCGGGTGGCGGTGACCGTAGCCGTGGCCATGCGCACCTCGGCGGCCGCCGCGCGCGCCGTCCGGGCCACCGAGTCGTCCCCCTCGGAGCCATCTTTCAATTCGGCGCCCGCAATGCGGAAGTGCCGCTGTGCCTCGTCCCACGCCCCACGCCGCTGTGCGAGAAGCCCGAGCGTGAGATGAGCCTTGCGATGGGCCGGCGCGAATCCGAGCACCTTCTCGAGCGGCTCGCGCGCCTCCCGGTCCCGGCCCGACCTGAAGAGGATGAGGCCGAGGTTGAACAACAACGGCACCGACTCGGCGTGCTCGGCGAGGAGATCGCGCGTCATCGTCTCGGCCTCGTCGAAATGCCCGAGATGAAAGAACGTGATCGAGAGGTCGAGGAGAACCTCCGGGTCGCGCGGACGGAGCCGCCGCGCTTCCTCGAACTCGCGCCGCGCGGTCTCGTGATACCCGCGCCCCATCTCCTCCTTTCCGCGGTTCAGATGGAGAAGGAAGAGCCCGTGATCGAAGAAAGGGGCGGGCCGAAAAGCCCTCGTCGTCTCGGATCCCCGCGTCGACGTCATCCCGCCTCCGCCCGCCTCAGCGCACGCGCCCGAGTGCCGGCGCCTGTCGCTCAGCAAGATTCACGGCCGTGTTCGAGAGCACGGGGGTTCCGTTCTGGCTCGAGACGCGCACCGAGGCCGTGCGCACGACGGAGCCGGTCGGCGTCCCGCGGAATCCGCCTCCGATCGAGGGAGGCGCGGCGCCCTCACCGTGCCGCGCCACGAGGACGCGCCGAATGTATTCCCGCGTCTCACGATACGGAGGAACGCCCGAGTGCCGCGCCACGGCGCCTTCGCCGGCGTTGTATCCGGCAAGCGCAAGCGAAACATCGCCCTTGAATTGCTCGAGCAGGGCGGCCAGATAATGGACGCCGGCCCGGATGCTCTGGCCCGCATCGTGACGGTCCGAGACTCCGAAGCGGCGGGCCGTCTCCGGCATGAGCTGCATGAGGCCACGGGCGCCCTTTCGGGACACCGCGCGCGGGTTGTAGTTGGACTCGACGAGCATGACGCTCTTGACGAGAGCCGGGTCGACGCCGGCCGCCCGGGCCTCGCTCTCGATCGCGGTGTCGTAAGGGGTCGGTGCGTTTCGGCGCGAGACGAGATAGCCGTCCGATGGCACGCCCCCGTTCACGCGCCAGCCGCTGCCGACGCTGTCGTTGAAGATCAGCGCCGAGCCGTTCGCCTGCCGCACGAGATGGACGTCCGCGCGGAGCGCGCCGGAGGCGGCAAGCAAAGCGGCCACCGACACCCGGACCAAACCAATCCCGCGAGACGGCATTGCCCGAAGATTATAGACCAGCCCGATACAGCCCCTCAGGCGGAGAGCTTCTCCCGCACCTTTGCGACGCCCAGCGCGAGAGCCGGCTCGATCTGCGCCGCGTCCTTGCCGCCGGCCTGCGCAAGGTCCGGCTTGCCGCCGCCTTTGCCCCCCACCGCCGGCGCCATCACCTGCGCGAGCTCGTGCGCCGACACCCGCGACACGAGGTCGGACGTGACGGCCGCGAGTAGCGTCACCTTGCCCTCAAGCTCGGTTCCGAGGAGCACCACGCCGGACTTCAGCTTGCTGCGAAACGTGTCGGCGAGGTTGCGAAGCTCGTTCGTCGGGAGGGAGGGAACGCGCCGCGCGAGGACCTTGACGCCGGCGATCTCCTCGATCCCATCGATGTCGCTTGCCGGGGCGCCGGAAGAGAAAGACTTCTTAGAAGGTGAAAAACCGGAGGCAAGATCGCGCTTCAGCACCGCGATCTCCTTCTCTTTCCTTCTAAGAGAATCCAGCGTCTCGCGGAGCTTCGTAGGCAGCTCTTCCGGCGTAACGTTCGCCGTCTGCGCCAACCTCGCCAGAATCTCTTCGTCTTTCTGAAGCCTCTCGACGGCGTTTAGCGCCGTCGCGGCCTCGATGCGCCGGACGCCGGCCGCGAGACCCTTGTCCGAGAGGACCTTGAAGGCGCCGATCTCCCCCGTGCGCCCGACGTGGCAGCCGCCGCACAGCTCCGTCGAGAAGCCGGGCACGTCCACGACGCGGACGCGCTCGCCGTACTTCTCGCCGAAGAACATCATGGCGCCCGTCTTCTTCGCGTCGTCCATGGACATGACGGCCTTGCCGACCTCGCGATCGCGCAGGACCTCCTCGTTCACGAGGCGTTCGATCTCGCGGATCTCCTCCGCGGTCGTCGGGCGCGACGCGGCGTAGTCGAAGCGCAGGCGGTCGGGCGCGACGAGCGAGCCCATCTGCCGCACGGACTCCCCGAGCACCTTCCGGAGCGCCGCGTGGAGCAGATGGGTCCCCGTGTGGTTCGCCTGAGTCCTTCTCCTTGTCCATTCGAGCACTTCGACGCTCACGAGCTGGCCCGGGGCGAGGGAATCGGAGGAGATTCTTAGAAGGTGAAGAATGGTTTTCCCGTTGGGCGAGCGGCGCGCGTCAATGACTTCGGCGCGTCCGTCCCCGTCGCCGCTCTTCCAGCGGATTTCTCCCTGGTCGGCCACTTGGCCGCCACCTTCGGGGTAGAAGACAGTGCGATCCAGTACGCACCAGCCCTTCTCCCCCTTTCTAAGAAAATCCATCTTCTCCCCACTCTCCTCCGAAAGCAGGCCGAGTACCTTGGCGCCCTCCAAGCTCACGAAGTCCTGCTCGGGATATCCACGAAACTCCGTCGTCCAAGACGGGTCGATCTGGTCGTCCTTGGGCAGGCCGCTGTCGTGCTCGAACTTCGAGGTGCCCTTGCTGCGCTCGCGGGCGGCGGCGAGCTCCTTTTCGAAGCCCGCGCGGTCGACCTGGATCCCCTCGTCGGACGCAATCTCTTCAATGAGCTCGAGCGGCACGCCGTGAGTGTCGTAGAGCCGGAAGGCCGCGGCTCCCGACAGCGTCGTCTGGCCTTCCCGTCGCGCCGCCGAGATCGCCTCCCCAACGCGGTCGGCGCCGACGGACATGGTCTTCGCAAAGCGAGTTTCCTCTTCGTCGATCAGCCCGAAGGTCGCCTTCGCGCCGGGAATCTTTTCACCTTCAAAGAAAATCTTCAGAGACTCCGTCACCCCGGGGACGAGCTTGAAAAGGAACGGGTCGACGATGCCCAGCCGGCGCCCGTAGCGGACTGCACGCCTGATTATTTTTCTGAGGACGTATCCCCGTCCCTCATTCGAGGGAATCACGCCGTCCGCAATCAGCATCGTCGCCGCTCGCGCGTGGTCCGCCACCACGCGGAAGGGCGCGTCCTCGACCGCCATGCCGCCCGCGTACTTCCTCCCCGAGATCTCCTCGATCTTCCCGATGATCCCCGCGAAAAGGTCCGTGTCGTAGTTGTTGTTCTTGCCCTCGAGGATCGCCGTGATGCGCTCGAGGCCGGCGCCCGTGTCGACGCTTGGCTTCGGGAGCGGCGTCGTCTTGCCCGACGCGTCGCGGTCGAACTGCATGAAGACGAGGTTCCAGATCTCCATGACGCGGTCGCCGGCGCCATTCGGCGTCGCGTCGCCGGGAACTCCCTCGCCCTGGTCATAGTGGATCTCGCTGCAGGGGCCGCATGGCCCCGTGTCGCCCATGGACCAGAAGTTGTCCTTCTCGCCGAAGCGCGCGATGCGCTCCTTCGGAAGGTACTTCCCCCACAGCTCGGCGGCCTCGTCGTCACTCGTGTAGACGGTCGCCCAGAGCCGCTTCGGGTCGAGGCCGTAGAACTTCTTCGACGTGACGAGCTCCCACGCGAAGTCGATCGCGTCCTTCTTGAAGTAGTCGCCGAAGGAGAAGTTGCCGAGCATCTCGAAGAACGTGTGGTGGCGCGCCGTGTAGCCCACGTTGTCGAGGTCGTTGTGCTTGCCGCCGGCCCGGACGCACTTCTGCGAGGAGGTCGCGCGCACGTACGCGCGTTTCTCGCGTCCCAGGAAGCAGTCCTTGAACTGGTTCATTCCCGCGTTCGTGAAAAGGAGCGTGGGATCCTCGGCCGGGACGAGAGAGGAGGACGCCACGCGCGTGTGGGCCTTCTCCTCGAAAAAGGAGAGAAACGTCTCGCGGACCTTGCGGGAGGTCCAGCCGTCAGGGTTCGTCATCGGTGGAATCGCCTTTCCTGTGCAGCGCCTCGAGGATGGCGGCGGGGGCGAATCCGCGCCTCGCGAGGTGATCGAACAGTTTCTTCGACCGCGCCTGCGGCGTCAAACCGGCCGGGAGCGCGCGTTCGCGCTTCTCGAGGGCCGCCCGCAGGGCTTTCGTCTCGTCTCGAGGGTCGAGAGACGCAAGCGCCGCGTCCGCGTCCGCTCGCGAGACACCCTTCCCCGCAAGTTCGGACGCGATGCGGCTTCGTCCCCGGCCGGTCCGCGAGCGCCACGCCGCGAGCTCGGTGGCCGTCTTCGCGTCGTTCAGCCAGCCGCGCTCTTCGAGGTCGTCGAGCAGGGCCCGGATCTCCGCACGTTCGAAGCCCTTCCGGCCCAGCTTCTGCTCGAGCTCGCGTCGCGTGTGCGCGCGCCGGGCCAGGGCGGCCAGGGCGGCGCTCCGGGCGTCCACTTCGGGTCAGCCGGGCTGGTTCGAGAAGTCGAAGGGCGAGGCCGAGTCCTGCGGACCAATGGCGTCCGGCGCCTCGAGAGATCCCTCCATCAGCTCGCTCGCGACGTCCGACGTGGACTGGATGCCCTGGATCTTGAGCCTGAACTCGTTCGGATTGCTCGAGCGGCGGATCGCCTCTTCCAGCGTGATGAGGCCCGTCTTGTAGAGCTGGAAGAGCGACTGGTCGAACGTCTGCATCCCGTACTGCGAGGTGCCGGCTTTGATGGCGTCGTGGATGTACTTCGTCTTTTCCTTGTTCTCGATGCAGTCGCGGATGTAGTTCGTCGCGATCAAGACCTCGATGGCCGGCACACGTCCGAGGCCGTCCGCGCGCGGGAGAAGCCGCATCGAGCAGACGGCCTTGAGGACGGCCGCGAGCTGCAGGCGGATCTGCTTCTGCTGGTGCGGCGGGAAGACCGAGATGATGCGGTTGACCGTCTCCGTCGCGTCCATCGTGTGGAGGGTCGACATGACGAGGTGGCCGGTCTCGGCCGCCACGAGCGCCGTCTCCACGGTCTCGAAGTCGCGCATTTCGCCCACGAGGATGACGTCGGGATCCTGCCGGAGCGCCGCCCGGATGGCCGATGCGAACGAGCGCGTGTCGACCTCCAGCTCGCGCTGGTTGATGATCGACTTCTTGTCGCGGTGGAGAAACTCGACGGGGTCCTCGATCGTCATGATGTGCTCGGCGCGCGACGAGTTGATCTGGTCGATCATGGCCGCGAGCGTCGTGGACTTGCCCGAGCCCGTCGTGCCCGTCACGAGGACGAGGCCGCGCGTCTCCTCGCAGATCCGCTCCAGGATGGGCGGAAGGAGGAGGTCGCGAATCGTGAGGATGCGGGCGGGGATGACGCGGCAGACCATTCCGACCGTTCCGCGCTGCTGGAAGATGTTGCAGCGGAACCGGCCGAGGCCCGGCACCGAGTACGCGATGTCGATCTCGAAGTTGTTCTTGAATTTTTCCTTCTGCCGCGACGACATGATCGAGAACGCCATCGCGATCGTGTCTTCCTGCATGAGGCGCTTGAGGTCCACGAGCGGGATCAGCTCGCCATCCACCCGGATGATCGGGTGCGCGCCCACCTTCAGGTGGAGATCCGACGCCTTCCGCTCGACCGAAATCTTGAGCAGGTCGTTGATGTGCATCGGTGCCCTCCCGATCCTCTCCGAAATTCCAGCAAGGATAGGCTTTTCAGGCACTTCCAGTCAACGAACGCGGCCGGACTTCTAGCCGGCGGCGGTATAGTCTCGGGCCGTTCAGGAGGGCTCAGATGGCCGACGACAAGGACGCACCGACCTGGGCTGGCGGGTTCACCCGCCGCGGTCTCCTCAAGGGTCTGGCGACGACCGCCGTCGCGTCCGCCACCGCGGGCGCCTCCGCTCTCGCCGAAGAGCGCACGAAGGCCAATGCGGCCGCCGGCGGCGGGCTCCCCGTGAGCGTCAATGTGAACGGCGTCGTGAAGAAGGGAGTCTTCGAGCCGCGCACGACGCTCGCGGAAGCGCTGCGGGACGCGTGGGGCCTCACCGGCACGAAAGTCGGCTGCGATCGCGGAGCCTGCGGCGCCTGCACGGTCCTGCTCGACGGCCTCGCCGTGAACTCCTGTCTCACGCTCGTCCACGACGCGGACGGCAGGAAGGTCACGACGATCGAAGGCCTCGGCAGCCCGGAGGCCATGTCGCCGCTCCAGAAGGCCTTCGTCGACGCGGATGCCCTCCAGTGCGGCTTCTGCACGCCGGGAATGGTCGTCTCCTGCTCGGCGCTCTTCGCGAAGAACCCGAAGCCGACCGAGCACGAGGTAAGGGATGCCGTGAGCGGCAACCTCTGCCGGTGCGGAACCTACACGGGCGTCTTCGCCGCCTGCGAGGCGGCCGCGCAGGGCAAGTCGGAGGTGACCCATGGCTGACGCCGTCAAGACGAAGATCGACGTCGGCCTCGCCGGGAAGACCACCGTCATGGAGGTCGAGATCCCGGCCGGCGATCCACCACCGTACAAGGTCGGCGAGCGCCCCGTCACCGGGAAGCGCCGCCCGCGCCTCGACGGGCCGCAGATGGTCACGGGCCGCGCGGTCTACACGCACGACGCGCGGCGGCCGGGCATGCTCCACGCCCGCATCCTCCGCTCGCCGCACGCGCACGCGAAGATCGTCTCGATCGACACGTCGGCCCTCGCGAAGATGCCGGGCGTCGTCTTTGAGAACCCGGGCAAGGACACCGTCCGGTACCACGGGGAGGCCGTTCTCGCGCTCGCGGCGCCCACGCGCGCCGCCGTCGAGGACGCGCTCCGCGCCGTGAAGGTCGTCTACGACGTCCTCCCCCATACCGTCAGCCTCGCGGCCGCCCGCAAGGAGGGCTCGCCGCTCGTCTTCCAGAAGCCCGTCGAGGAGAAGCGCAGCGCGGGTGACGTGCCCGGCGGCTCCGCGCCGGTCGAGCAGAAGGGAAACGTGCGCGGCCCGAAGGCCTCCGCCCGCGGCGACGTCGGCAAGGGCTTCGCCGAGGCGGACGGGACAATCGAGGTCGTGACGACAACGACCGTCCAGACGCACGTGCCGCTCGAGACGCATTCCCTCTTCGCCGAGTGGGTCGGCGACTCGCTGGAGGTCCAGGCCTCGACGCAGGGGACCTTCAGTGTCCGCGACGAACTTGCCGGCGTCTTCAAGCTCCCGAAGGACAAGGTCCGCGTGCGCGCTGAGTTCACGGGCGGCGGGTTCGGCGCGAAGTTCGGCGCGGGCGACTACGGCGTCTTCGCCGCGAAGCTCGCGAAGAAGGCCGGCAAGCCCGTCCTCATGGCGCTCGACCGCAAGGAAGAGCACCTCGCCGCCGGCAACCGGCCCGATTCGTGGAATCGCGTGAAGCTCGGCTACAAGAAGGACGGCACGGTGACGGCCGCGGACTACGAGTCCTTCGGCACGGCGGGCGTCGCGACGGGGACGGGCACAGGCGGCTTCGTGAAGTCGGCCTACGGCTTCCCCGCCGTCCGCGTCGCCGAATCCGACGTCTTCACGCACCTCGGCCCCGGCTGCGCGATGCGCGCGCCGGGTCACCCGCAGGGCTGCTTCGCCGTCGAGACCGCGCTCGAGGCGCTCGCCGACAAGCTCGGGATGGACCCGCTCGCCCTCCGGCTCAAGAACGACCCCTCCGAGGTGCGCCGCGCCGAGTGGGAGATCGGCGCGAAGGAGATCGGCTGGTCCCGCCGCGCCGGGATCTCGAAGGCCAACGCGGACGCAGCCGCGGCGGGCAGCCCGCTGCGCCGCGGCCTCGGCTGCGCGGCGTCGGTTTGGTACACGTTCGTCGCGCCGGGCTCGCAGGTCATCGTCCGGATCCACCGCGACGGCAGCGTCGAGGTCGAAAACGGCGTGCAAGACATCGGGGGCGGCGTGCGGACTCCGATCGCGATGGTCGTCGCAGAGGAGCTCGGCCTCCCGGTCGCGAAGATCAACGTGAAGATCGGCGACTCGCGCTACCCGTTCGGGCCCGCCTCGGGCGGCTCGGTCACGACGGGCTCACTGATCCCGGCCGTCCGCGCGGCCGCCGTCCACGCGCGCGAGAAGCTCATAGGCGTCGCGGCGAAGCTCCTCGGCGCTCCCGCCGGGGAGATCGCGCTCGCGAACGGCGTCTTCTCGGCGAAGGGCAAGTCGGCGGACTTCCGGAAGGTCTGCTCCCGCCTTTCCGGCGAGACGCTCGTCGTGACGGGCGACCGCGCGAAAGACTATGACGGTGCCGACACGCGCATCTTCGGCGCGCAGTTCGCCGAGGTTGTCGTGGACGTCGAGACCGGCGTCGCCTCTGTGAAGAAGGTCGTCGCCGTCCACGATTGCGGCCAGCCGGTCTGGAAGACCGGCGTCGAGAGCCAGATCCGCGGCGGCATCCTCCAGGGCATCAGCTACGCGCTTTTCGAGGAGCGCGTCGTGGACGAGCGCTCCGGCCGCGTCCTGAACCCGAACGTCGAGTTCTACAAGATCCTCGGGAGCAAGGACACGCCCGAGATCGTCCCGATCGTCGTGGACCATTACCCCGGCAAGAACAACGCGCACGCGCGCGGCATCGGCGAGCCGGCGACGGTGCCGACGGCCGCCGCCGTCGCGAATGCGGTCGCACACGCGACGGGCATCCGGCCGACGGCGCTCCCGATCACGCCGGCAAGGATCCTGGACGCGCTCGGGAAGGTTCCGAAGCGGGAGGTGAAGGCGTGAAGAGCTTCGAAAGGGTCCAGCCAAGAAGCTGGGACGAGGCCGCCTCCGCGCTGGCGGCCGCGAAGAAGGCTGGCGTTTCCGCCGAGGCGAAGGGCGCGGGCACCGAGCTGCTGGATCGCCTCAAGGAATACAACCTCGCCCCGGACCAGGTTATCGACCTCAGGCGACTGAATTCCCACAATTCCATTCGAAGAAATTCTTCCGGCGGCGCCTCGATCGGAGCCCTCGTCACGCTGGCGTCCGTGGCATCCGACCTGAAGGCGGACTTCCCCGCCCTCGCGGACGCCTGCGAAGGCGCCGCGACGCCCCAGATCCGCAACGCGGCGACGCTCGCGGGCAACCTCTGCCAGCGCCCGCGCTGCTGGTACTTCCGCTCGTCCGAGTTCCAGTGCCTCAAGAAGGGTGGCGTCGAGTGCCTCGCGAAGAGCGGCGAGAACGAGTTCCACGCGATCTTCGGGAATAACACGTGCGCGATCGTCCACCCCTCGGCCGCCGGCGTCGCCCTCGTCGCCCTGAACGCGCGGATCGAGACGCTTGCCGCGGGCGGCGGCCGCACGCTCGCCGCGGCGGACTTCTTCGTCCGCCCCGAGGTCGAGATCTTCGCGGAGAACGCGCTCGAGGCCGGCGAGCTCGTCGTCGAGATCCACGTCGAGAAGCCGCAGGCCCTGCGCTCGGCCTACCGGAAGATCAAGCACAAGCAGGCCTTCGACTGGCCGCTCGCCGACGCGGCCGTCGCGTGGCGCGAGGAGGGTGGCGTTGCGAAGGATGTGCGGATCGTGATCGGGTCAGCGGCGCCCGTGCCCTGGCGCGCGAAAGCGGCCGAGGCGCTCGTCGAGGGGAAGAAGATCGACTCGGCGCTCGCTGCCCGGGCCGGAGAGGCCGCGCTCGAGGGCGCGACGCCTCTCGGCAAGAACGCCTACAAGCTCCCGATGGTCGCGGCGGTCGTCCGGCGGACGCTCCTCGCGTCGGCCGGGCTTCCCGACGGGACGGAGGAGCACGGATGAGCGCGCCGAATGGCCTCGGCGGGTCGGACGCCGTCGCCCTCGACCCTGCGCTCCGCTGCCGCCACCTCCGCACGAAGACGATGTTCGTCGCGACGGGCGACTGGGACGACCATGCGCGCGAGCATCCCTCGACCTCCGCCGCCTACTGGTGCCTGCAGGTCATGGGGCCCGTCGGCCCGGACGGGCAGCCCGCCTGCCTCGACGATTGCCGGGCCGGCCGCGCGTGCTTCGAGGGCGAGGACTGAGCGGACCCGCCGTGTTCGTCTCCGGAGTCCTCCTCGCCGCCGGCGCGTCCACGCGCTTCGGGTCGCCGAAGATGCTCGCGCCCGTGCCGCCCGGAGGGCGGCCGATGCTCGCCCACGTGATCGACACCTGGCGCGAGGCCGGCTTCGAGGAGATCGTCGTCGTGCTCGGGAATGACGCCGCGAGCCTTCGGGAGAAGATCGAAGAGGAACTTCTTCGAGTGAGTAAGAGGGCGGGGGTCCGCTTCGTCGAGAACCCCAACTGGGAAAGCGGCATGTTCTCGTCCGTCCAGTGCGGCCTGTCCGCGTTGAGGGAACACCCCTCGACGCATATCGCCCTCGCGCCAGCCGATCTTCCCTTTCTAAGAAGTTCTTCCCTTCGGACGCTCCTCGACGCGACGAACCTCCCCGAAGCAGATTCCCGCACGCTCCTCGTCCCCGTCTGCGGCCAGCGGCGCGGGCACCCGCTCGTGATCCCCGCGGCGCTCGCCGCGCGCGTCCTTTCGTGGCCGGCGGACGCCCGGCTGAACCAGCTCTTCGCCGAGCCGGACGTGAAGGTCCTCCATCTCGAAGGCTTCGACGAGACGATCCTCGTCGACGTCGACACGCCAAGCGACCTGGAAGCGGGCGGACTGGCCACGGACGAATGAGCTCACAGCTCTTCAGCGACCTGCCGCGGATTCTCGAAGAGCACGGGAGGCTCGCCATGGCCACCGTCGTCTCCGCCGTGGGTTCCACGCCCCGCGACGCGACGGCGCGCATGCTCGTCCTGCCCGACGGCTCGACGAAGGGGACGATTGGCGGCGGCAAGTTCGAGTCCCTCGTGATCGCCGACGCGAGGAAGCTCCTGGACGACCACGGTCTCCCTTTCACGCGGCGCTACGACTTCGTCCCGGAAGGCCCGAACGCGTTCGGGGCCGTCTGCGGCGGGACGGCGACGGTCCTTCTCGAGGTGCTCGAGCGCTCTCCGCGCCTCCTCGTCGTCGGAGCCGGCCACTGCGGCCGCGCGCTCGCCCGAGCCGCGGCTTTCAGCGGATACGAGGTCATTGTCGCGGACGAGCGCGAAGAAGAACTCGATCCCGCCGCCTTCCCGCCCGGCGCCCGGCTCGTCCACGTGAAGGACGACTACTCGGACCTTCCGCTCCCGGAACCTGCGGACTTCGTGGCAATCGTCTCGCGCGGCCACGTGACGGACGGCCTCGCCTTTCGCCGCCTCCGCCACGCACCCGTCGCCTACCTCGGAATGATCGGGAGCAAGGCGAAGCGCAAGGTCCTCTTCGACGAGCTCCGGAAGGAAGGATTCACCGAAGACGAGCTGAACCGCGCGAAGCTTCCCATCGGCCTCGACATCGGGGCGGAGTCCCCCGAGGAGATCGCGATCGCGATCGTGGCTGAGCTGATCGCGACCCGGCGCAGCGGCCGAAAGGCGTTCTAGCGGGCGCCTGCCGGCACCGCCGCGTCAACCGGCGTCAGCCAGCCGTAGCGGTCGTCGACCTTGCCCTCGACGATGTCGAAGAAGGCCTTCTGCAGGGCCTCCGTCATCGGGCCGCGCTTGCCGTTCCCGACGGGAATCCGGTCCACGGAGCGGATCGGCGTGATCTCGGCAGCCGTGCCCGTGAAGAACATTTCGTCGGCCGCGTAGATCATCTCCCGCGGAATGGTCTTCTCTTCCATCTGGAAGTCGAGCTCACGGGCGAGCTGGATCACGGAGAGGCGCGTGATGCCGGGCAGCGTCGAGGCCGAAAGCGGCGGCGTGTAGAGGCGACCCTTCCAGACCAGGAAGAGGTTCTCGCCCGAACCCTCGGAGATGCGCCCGTTGTGATCGAGCGCGATGCCCTCGTGGTACCCGTTCGTGATCGCTTCCATCTTGATGAGCTGGCTGTTCGCGTAATTCGCGGTCGCCTTCGCCATGGCGGGCATCGTGTTCGGCGCGATGCGCATCCAGGACGAGCAGCACGTGTCGACGCCCTGCTCGAGGGCGTCAGCGCCGAGATACTTTCCCCACTCGTAGCAGCCGATCGCCACGTCCACGGGGTTCGGGAACGGGTTGACGCCGAGCGTGCCGTAGCCGCGGTAGACGAGAGGCCGGATATAGCACGCCTTGAAGTCGTTCGCGCGCACGACCGCGAGCGTCGCCTCCTTCAACTGGTCGACCGTGTACGGAATCGCCATCCGGTAGATCTTCGCGGACCAGAACAGGCGATCGAGGTGATCGTCGAGGCGGAAGATCGCGGGCCCACGCGCCGTGTTGTAACAGCGCTCCCCTTCGAAAACGCCGGACCCGTAGTGGAGAGCGTGGGTGAAGATGTGTATCTTCGCGTCCGCGAAATCGACCAGCTTCCCGTTCATCCAGACCTTCTTGACGTTTTCGAAGCTCATCGGGCCCTCCGTCTCCGGCGGAATCCTAACCGAAGCGAGCCGCCCGATTCGGGACCGGCTTCAGGCGGGGTCGACCAACCGCGCGAGCGCCACAACCACGGCGGTTTCCAGCCGGAGAACGCGGGGACCGAGAGAGAGGAAGACCGGGGATTTTTCTGCGAATAGGGAGAGTTCGGCCGGAGCGAACCCTCCCTCCGGGCCAACGGCGACGACCAGGTCTCCATGGGCGCCCGGGCGCTCCGCGGCGGCGCCAGATGGATCCAGGACGACGAATGCTTCGCGCCCAATTAACCTTCTAAGAAAATCTTCGGTGCTCCTCGGACCCTCCACGAAAGGGACGAGCGTTCGGTCGCACTGCTTCGTCGCCTCTTCCGCGATCCGGATCAGCCGAGGAATTCGCTTCGACAGCGCCGCGACGTGCGCGCGTTGCGAGCGCTCGGCATCGAGGAGCACGAAAGCCGCCGCGCCGCACTCGGTGCCCTTTTCGATCGCCCATTCGACCCGCGCGGGCTCGGCACACGCGAGGAGGACCGTCACGCGGTTCGCGGGCTCGCCGGGAAGACGAGAAGACGAAGAGGAAGATTCTTCGAATGAAAGAAGGGTCAGAGCCGTGCCATTTCGAGTCAGCCTCCCGAGCACCCTGAGTCCCTTGCCGTCGAGCGCGACGACCTCGTCGCCGTCGCGCAGGTGGCGGGAGCGGACATGGTCTCTCTCTTCCTTTCTAAGAAGAATCTCTTCCTCTTCGGATGAGCCCCGGTGGGCCGCCAGCTCCGGCACGAGCACGCGCGGCGGGCGCGCAGGGGGGTTCTCACCCATTCGAAGAAATCCAGGCTGACCCGAACCACTCGTTTTCCGTGAGGGAACGAACGGAATGAAAGCCGCTCCTCCGAAGCAACTCCTCCCACTCCCCTCTTCTCTCGACGAGCTGCCCGGAGCACAACAGCCGGCCGCCCGGCGCGAGGCGGGCGTGGAGCGCCGGGAGGAGAGGCGCAATCTCCTCGTGGATCATGTTCGCGACGATCACATCGAAGCGGCCACTCCCGAGGAGCGCGTCGAGAGGCCCCGCGAACGTCGAAACGCGCGGGATGCCGTTCGCGCGCGCCTGCTCGCGCGTCGCGAACGCGGCGTCCGGGTCGAGGTCGAAGGCGACGACGTGGCGCGCGCCCTCGAGCGCGGCCACGAACGCCAGGGCGCCGGTGCCGCAGCCGACGTCGAGGACGCGCGCGCCCGGGAGCTTTTCGGAGATCAGCAGGCGGAGCGCGAGGCGCGTGGATTCGTGCGAGCCGGTCCCGAAGGCGCGGACGGCGGGAAGATAAAGCCGCCTCACACCGGGCGGCGGCACGGTGGCGCGATCGTCGTCGTGGGGATCCAGGAGATAGCGCTCCACGAGAACGCATCGCCGCAAGGCGGCCGACTCGGCGACCCAATCGCGGGGGATTTCTTTGAAAGTAGAAAGATGGCGGGCGCCGAGCGCTTCGAGCCGCGCGAGAGCTTCGGTGGCGTCGGCGGAATCCACCCAGACGAGGAGGCGGCCATCCGCGGCGGCCGTGGACGAGAACCGCAGGCCCCCCATTCCTTCGAAGAAATCTCTTTCGTTCTCGTCGAATGAAGCGGCCTGCGCGGCCGGGATCTCGATGCGCACCGCCCCGGCGCTATTGCCCAAGGAAATCTTTCAGCCTCTCGAAGAAGCCTTTTTCGTCTTTCGTCGGCGTTCCCGACTCCGACCCGAAGGCTTCCGCGAGCTTCTCGACGGCCTCTTTCTGCTCGTGCGTCATCTTTTTCGGCACGCGGACCGTGAGGAGGACGTGCTGGTCACCCTTGCCGCGGCCGTCGAGACGAGGGATTCCCTTGCCCTTGAGCGTGAAGACGCGGCCCGCCGCGGTGCCCGAAGGCACGTCAAACGTGGCCTCGCCGTGGAGAGTCGGCACGCGGAGCGCGCCCCCGAGCGCCGCGACGTGGAACGGAATGGCCCAGGTGAGCACGACGTCGAAGCCGTCACGCCGAAACTGCTCGTGCGGCGTCACCGAGATGAAGACGTAAAGGTCGCCCGGGCGCCCGTCCCGCCGGCCCGCGTTTCCCTCGCCTGTGAGGCGCAGCCGCGCGCCGTCGTCCACGCCGGCCGGAATCGCCACCGTCAGCGTTCGCGCGCGGCGCGTGCGCCCGTCGCCGCGACAGTCGGGGCACGGGTCCTTGATGCGCTCGCCCGAACCGGTGCAGTCGGGGCACGGGCGCGCCACCGCGAAGAAGCCCTGCCGGTACTGGACGCGGCCCTGCCCCCGGCACGTCGGGCAGGTCAGCGGCACGGCCCCGCCACGCCCGCCGCGGCCCCGGCATGCGTCGCAGCGCTCGTAGCGCTCGATCGGGACCGAGACCTCCGAACCGAAGGCGGCGTCTTCGAAGGAGAGCGTCACATCGGCTTTCAGGTCCTCGCCCGTGCGGCGGGACGCGCGCGTGTCGCCGCCCGACGCGAAACCGAACAGGTCGCCGAGGATGTCGGCGAAGTCCACGAACTGGGTCGGGTCGAAGCCGGTTCCGCCGCCCGCGCCGCGCACGCCTTCGACTCCGAAGCGGTCGAAGCGGGCGCGTTTGTCGGGATCGGAGAGGACCGAGTAGGCCTCCGCGGCCTCCTTGAACTTCTCTTCGGCGTGCTTGTCGCCCGGGTTCTTGTCGGGATGGTGCTGCAGCGCCGCCTTTCGGTAGGCGCCCTTGACCTCCTCGGGGGACGCGTTTCGTCCCACACCGAGAACTTCGTAGTAATCGCGAACGGATGTGCTCACCGGTTGCTACACCGAAACCGACGTCAGGCCGGTTTCTCCGCGCCATCACCCCGGCGCTCCTTGGACTCGGGCTTGTACAGCATGGCCTGCGTGAGAATGCGCGAAACGCCCTTCATGTCGATCATCGCGTCATCGATGGGCCCCCGCTCCTCCCCCGTCAGGACCTCGCGCGCGTTCTCGAGGGTGCGCTGGACGCGATCGTTCTCGTCGGGCTGCAGGAGGTTGCCGAATTCGCGGAAGATGCGGTCGTTCCCCCCGATCATCCCTTCGAGCTTGTTCTTCAGCTGGCGCAGCTCCTTGCGCTTCGTGTCCGCCGCCTTGTTCGCGGACGCCTCCTCGATGATCTTCTCGATCTCCGCCTGCGAGAGGCCGCCCGCCGGACTGATCTGGAGCCCTTGCGCTTTGCCGGTTGCGAGATCCTTCGCCGAGACATTCACGATTCCCGACGAGTCGATCGCGAAGGTGACCTCGATCTGGGGCACGCCCTTCGCCGCCGACGGAATGCCGACGAGCTGGAACTTGCCGAGGGACTTGTTCTCCTTGGCGATGTCGCGCTCGCCCTGCAGGACGTGGATCTCGACCGTCGTCTGGTTGTCGGCCACGGTCGTGAAGATCTGCGTGTTCTTCGTCGGAATCGTCGAGTTGCGTTCGATGAGCTTGACGAAGATGCCGCCGTGCGTCTCGAGGCCGAGCGACAGCGGCGTGACGTCGAGGAGGACGAGGTCCTTGATGTCGCCGCGCAGGACGCCCGCCTGAATCGCGGCGCCCACGGCGACCACCTCGTCCGGGTTGATGGAGCGGTTCGGCGGCTTTCCAAAAATCGTCTCGACCATCTGCTGGACCTTCGGGGTCCGCGTCTGGCCGCCGACGAGGATGATCGTGTCGACCTGATCGGGTTTGAGGCCGGCCGCCTCGAGCGCGTTCCGGCACGGGCCCTCGGTCCGCTGGATAAGGTCGGCCGCGAGCGCCTCGAACGTGTCGCGGGTCAGGAGCTTGTTGATGTGCTTCGGGCCCGAAGCGTCGGACGCGATGAACGGGAGCGCGACCATCGTCTCGAGCGCGGTCGACAATTCGCACTTCGCCTTCTCGGCGGCTTCCTTGAGCCGCTGGAGCGCGAGGCGGTCCTGCCTCAGGTCGATGCCGGTCTGCGTCAGGAATTCGGCGAGAAGCCAGTCCATGATCGCCCGGTCGAAGTCTTCTCCGCCGAGGAACGTGTCCCCCGAGGTCGCGAGCACCTCGAACATGCCGTTGTCGATCCGGAGGATCGAGATGTCGAACGTGCCGCCCCCGAGGTCGTAGACGGCAATGGTCTCCTGCTTCCGGTTTTTCTCGAGCCCGTACGCGAGAGCGGCCGCCGTGGGCTCGTTGATGATGCGCAGCACCTCGAGGCCCGCGATGCGGCCCGCGTCGCGCGTGGCCTGCCGCTGCGAGTCGTCGAAGTACGCCGGGACCGTGATGATCGCTTCCTTGATCTCTTCTCCGAGCGCTTCTTCGCAGAATTCCTTGATTTCGCGCAGCGTGAACGAGGAGATCTCCTCGGGCGAGTAGTCCCGGTCGCGGACGCGGATCTTCACGTCGCCGTTCGGCGCCTCGACGAGCGCGTATGACAGGTGTTCGCGCGCGTGCTTCACCTCGGCGTCCGCCATCTTGCGGCCGACGAGGCGCTTCACGGCGTAGATCGTCTGCGTGGGGTTCGTGATCGCCTGGCGCTTGGCGATCTGGCCCACGAGCCGCTCTCCGTCTTCGGTGAAACCGACGATCGAGGGCGTCGTCCGCGCCCCTTCGCGATTCGGAACGACCTGAGGCGAACCGACCTCGACGACGGCCACGCAGGAGTTCGTCGTCCCGAGATCGATGCCGAGAACCTTACCCAATTGGTCCCTCCTCGTTCATCTCTTCTTTCTTCGCGTCCCGAACCGCCGGGCTCGCCGCGACTTTCACGCGGGCGGGCCGGAGCAGGCGTTCGTGAAGCAGGTACCCCTTCTGAAGAACCTCGAGAACCGTCCCCGGCGCGGCCGTTTCCGTCACCTCGCGAACGACGGCCTCGTGAACGTTCGGGTCGAACGGGAGCTCGCGCGCCGGCACCTCCACGACACCGTACTTCTTGAGCGTGTCGGCCAGCTGCCGGGCGATCATGTCGATGCCCGCGTGGAATTCGTCTCCCGTGGCGTCGCCACGGTGCTGGAGCGCGCGCTCGAAGTTGTCGACGACGTTCAGTATGTCCGCGAAGGCCTCGGCCAGCGCGAACCGGAAATAGTCGGCCTTGTCCTTCTCGGTGCGGCGTTTCAGGTTGTCGAAGTCCGCCGACTTGCGGAGAAGCGCCTCGCGAACGCGGCCCCCGTCCTCTTCGGCCCGGAGCGCGCGTTCTCGCTCCTTGGCGACCTGGTCCTCGAGAGCGCCGACGCGCGGGTCCGGCGCCGGAAGGTCTCGCGGAGCGGGCGGAGGCGCGGGCTCCGGCTCGGCGACCGCGACGGGCCGCACCCCTTCGACGCGGCGCTGCTTCTCTTCGACGGCCTGGATGGCGCGCTCGGCCTCGGCGAGCGCGCGCGCGACGTCGTCGCGGCTCTCCGTTTCGAGGAAGATGATGTCTTCCTCCTCGCGGTGAGGCTTCCTCGGGCCGCTCATGCGGCTCCTTCCGTGAGTCGTCGGCTCACGTACCGCGAGAGCTCGTCGACGAGCGGGACGACCCGCGCGTATTCCATCCGGCGGGGCCCGATCACGCCGAGAGCGCCGAGCACGCGATCCCCCCGGCGATAGGGCGCGGAGACGACCGCGCTGCCGGTCTCGTCCGTGAAGGGGCTCTCCGATCCGATGACGATCGCGAGGCCGTCGGACGTGACGCAGTCGGTGAGGAGATTCACGAGGCGGGCCTTCTCCTCGAACGCGCGAAACATCCGCCGCAGGGCCTCGAGGTCGTTCCGGAACTCGGGCTTCTCGAGCAGCGACTCGGTGCCCTCCATGTA
>OCZT010001507.1_pt1 | contig 24104 bp, 15 predicted proteins | sample 1539031 | NCBI WGS metagenome assembly OCZT01 (sample SAMEA3539308, study PRJEB22396) | soil metagenome | biome: tundra; feature: field; material: soil | place: USA | collected 2010-05 | depth 0.15 m | reverse complement strand
TACATGAAATTCTTTCATGCCGCTGTTTGGAATGTACCACACATCGTTCACGCCATCGCCATCGGGAGTGAACACGTTTGGAATGATGATTCCTTCGCTGATGTTGACAGTTATCTTAAATGTATCGGGGCAACCGAATTGGTTGAACACCACCTCTGTTATGGTGTACACTCCTGAACCGGGAAAAGTATGCACAGGATTTTGCTGAGTGGAGCTGGAAGAATTGTCTCCGAAATTCCAGTTCCACGCAGTGATCGTTACCGAAGGAGTGGATAGGTCAGAAAAAGAAAACGTGGAACCGAATGTTCCGGAAGAAGCAGTGTCAAACAAAGCAGCAGGAGCAGGAAGCACCAGCACATTAAATGTTTGAGAGAGCGATACGCATCCGTTCGCATCGGTCATACTAACCGTGTAAGTGGTGGATGCAGAGGGGTTCACTGAAACAGATGTTCCGCTTTGAGGACCCGGACTCCATGAATATGTATAGTTAGGAGTTCCGCCATTGGCATTTGCAGTAAGAAGGGTATTGGCTCCCTGGCAGAGGCTGTCGTTTCCCGAAACAGTAAGTAAGATGATCAGAGGTTCGGTGATGGTTACTGTTGATTTCTTGGTGCATCCGTGTGCATCTGTAATGGTAACAGTATAATTTCCTACGGAAAGATTATTTGCCGTTTGAGTATTTTGTACAGGAGTTGTATTCCAGGAATAAGTGTATGCCGGAGTTCCACCGGAAGGAGTTGCTGTGGCACTTCCAGTATTTCCTCCGTTGCATAAAACATTTACAGCAGTTGTTGAAGCGGCAAGCACTGGCGGCTGATTGATTGTTACTGAAACTATCTTTGTGCATCCGTTCACATCTGTCACCGTGCATTGATACGTGCCTATAGAAAGATTATTCGCTGTTTGCGTGTTTTGCACAGGAGTGGTATTCCATGAATACGAATAGCCGGGTACTCCTCCTGAGGCATTGGCAGTAGCAGAACCATTGCTGTATCCACTGCATGTCACACTAGTGGAATTTGCAGTTAATATAATCGCAGGGGGCGCAGTGATTGAAACCGCTGCCACTGCAGAACATCCGTTTGCATCCGTAACAGTTACAGAATAATTTCCGGCAGAAAGATTATTTGCAGTTGAAGTATTTTGCGCAGGGGAAGTGTTCCATGTATACGTATATCCCGGAGTTCCACCGGATGGAGTTGCTGTGGCTGAACCATTGCTTCCGAGAAAACAAGAAACATTATTGTTTGCCGAAGCAGCAGCAGAAGGAAGATTACCTGTAGGAGAAATAGTAACTGTTGTGAACGCGCTGCACCCGTTGACATCGATTACAGTTACGGTATAAGTACCCGAAGGAAGATTGTTTGCAGTTTGGGTATTTTGCACAGGAGTAGTGCTCCATAAATAAGTGAAAGGGCCGGTTCCTCCTGACGGAGTAGCGGTGGCGCTTCCGTTGGCAACCGTGCAGCCGGCTGACGTTCCGATAGCAGTAACAGTAGGTCCATTCGTGTTTGTTACGGTTACAGAGGTTTGTGCAGAACATCCGTTGACATCGGTTGCGGTTACGGTATAAATACCGGCAGAAAGATTGTTTGCAGTTTGTGTATTTTGCACAGGAGCAGTGTTCCACGAATAGGTGAAAGGGCCGACTCCTCCTGACGGAGTAGCGGTGGCGCTTCCATTGGCAACCGTGCATCCCGATGGCGTTACGGTAGCAGATACTGTGGGTCCGGCAGTATTTATGATCGTAACGGAGGTGGAGGAGGAGCATCCATTGGCATCGGTAACATGTACAGTATAAGTTCCTGCGCCAAGGCCTATGGCAGTTTGTGTATTTTGCACAGGAGTAGTATTCCATGAATACGTGAAAGGAGAAGTACCTCCACTGATGGTTGCAGTAGCGCTTCCGGTATTTAAACCACAAGTTGCGTTGATGCTGGATTGAATGGAAGCTGTGCCGGCAGTAAGCGCACTCACAGTAACAGGGGAAGAATTAGAGTTTAAAACACAAGCTGTTTGGTCGCTTACGGTAACAATATAATTTCCCGGGCAAAGTCCGGTAGCAGTAGGACCGGTTTGAACAGGAGAAGTATTCCATGAATAAGTATAGGGTGGTTGTCCGTTGGAAACATTTGCTGTAGCCGTACCCGTGCAGGCAGAACAGGTTGGCTGAGAGGAGGTAGTTACCGAAACTGCGCTGGAGCAATAAAGTTGTTGAATGAGAACCCCGCTGTCATAAACACAATCTCCCGCATCAGCAATTGCAATTTTAAAAGAATATGTGGCACAAGGAGTCACATTTAAATTAGAAGTAATGACCTTTGTGAAACCATCATACTGAATTGTTGAACCCCCAGTATTATTCACAAAATAAGTGGAATTTGTTGTGGCGTTTACATTGTCAATGCTTACTGCCATTCCATTAGGAAGCAGTGCGATATTTTTAGAAGCATACGCTGGTCCCGTTGGATTGGGTCCTGTTACAAAAAAACCAAAAGCATCATTGTATCCGGCTCCAACAAATTCAGGATATTCTTCAGATCCAAACACGAACTGAATGGTTAACGTGCTGCAAGAAGGAACAACATTAAAAGTAAGTATGCAGGGGTCCCATTTTGCCTGTGGTTCAATACTTTGAAGATCCGGATCATTTATGCTGTAGTTACAGGATCCTAGCCAGTCGGTCGAGCTGCAACTATAACTCGCAGAGTTGTTTGGACCAATAATACCTGAAGCACATCCGGTTGTTAATATTGCACCATTTGTAATTCCTATATTGGTTGTGTTTCCGTTTGAAAAAGTTCCAAAGCCGCCAGAGAGACAAGTAAACGAAGGGTTGCTTACTGTTATGCCGCTTCCGATAAACCCGGCAATTAACTGGTTAGTTGTTACACCTGTATTAACTACTAACTGAGCTTGTGCGGTTTCATAATTATAAAAAAACAACATCGAAATAAATACTTGCGAAAGGAATATCTTTTTAAAGTTTTTCATTTTTTTCATTTTTTCAAATCTTTATAAAGTTATTTCTTGTTAAATGAAACCTGAAAGAATAAAGTTTCATTTGTTTTTGATTCATTTGAATCTTTGATAAAATCATTTTTTCTGACAATAAGCTGAGGATGGTTATTATCAGAGCAATCTCCCTGCACGACATCATTAGCATTGATGGTCAGTGATTTGCTGCTTATTGGATTTTTACTTGTTACTTGAAATTGTTTTGTCAAGAGAACATCATTCCAATTAATAGTTACTGTCTCATTGTTGTGATTAAAAAATCTAATAAGCATGACTTCTTCTCCATTACAAGTTGCAGACAAAACACATGCTTCCACTCCATCTTTAATATTCTGTTCGCTTCCTGTTATATGAAGAGGCACCCATCCTTGAACCTGTCGGCCGTTAGCAAGGGTTGTTTGAGCATAAGATGCTTCAACTGCGTTCAACGTGAAAAAGAGAAGAACAACAGTAAATACATAAACATTTCTATATGAATAAGTCATGTTGCAATGTTTTTAATAAAGATGATTTTTAAGCCTAAAAGGTTGCACGATAAAATAATATTGTAATATTTCGACAAATTTAGCAAATATACACCAATCAATAAAAAAATGGGGGTAGGAATTTTCTAAACCGGAAACTGTATTCAACGAGTAAAATTATTGCTTTTTCGTCAGCAAGGTCACATACCCTGTAGTGCTGTAATCTTTTTCTCCTCCTCCCGATTTAAGGATCGCTTTGAGAACGTAATAATAGGTTCCGTCAGAAAGCAAATGCCCGGAAGTGGAGTGCCCGTCCCATCGGATTTCATCGGCAGTGGTTTCAAAAACTTTAGCGCCCCAACGGTCAAAAATAGCTACATGAAATTCTTTCATGCCGCTGTTTGGAATGTACCACACATCGTTCACGCCATCGCCATCGGGAGTGAACACGTTTGGAATGATGATTCCTTCGCTGATGTTGACAGTTATCTTAAATGTATCGGGGCAACCGAATTGGTTGAACACCACCTCTGTTATGGTGTACACTCCTGAACCGGGAAAAGTATGCACAGGATTTTGCTGAGTGGAGCTGGAAGAATTGTCTCCGAAATTCCAGTTCCACGCAGTGATCGTTACCGAAGGAGTGGATAGGTCAGAAAAAGCAAACGTGGAACCGAATGTTCCTGTAGAAGCAGTATCAAACAATGCATTAGGAGCAGGAAGAACTGTTATGTGGAATACCTGGGAGAGCGATACGCATCCGTTTGCATCCGTGATGGCAACAGAATAGTTAGACGAAGAAGTCGGATTGACCACAACCGAAGAACTGGTTTGCGTTGCCGGATTCCAGACGTACGTGTAAGCAGGTGTTCCACCGATAGCATTTGCAGTGAGAAGCGTAGTGTTGCCCTTGCAAACACTGTCGTTTCCTGAAACAGTATATGTAATAGGAGCAGGCTGAGTGATGGTTACGGGTGTTTTTTTTGTACAACCGTTCGCATCTTTTACAGTGACAGTATAATTTCCTGCAGAAAGGTTATTTGCAGTTTGAGTACTTTGCACAGGAGAGGTGTTCCAGGTATAAGTAAATCCCGGAGTTCCGCCAGAAGGCGTTGCAGTAGCACTTCCGTTACTTCCACCGTTACATAAAACATTTGTAGGCGTGGTTGTAGCAGCAAGTAAAGCAGGCTGAGTGATCGTTACAGTAGCTGTCTTAGTACATCCTTTCGAATCCTTAACAAGAACAGTATAGGTTCCTGCAGAAAGTCCGGTAGCAGTTTGAGCACTTTGCACAGGAGTAGTGTTCCAGGTATAAGTATATCCCGGAGTTCCACCGGAAGGAGTTACCGTTGCAGTGGCAGAAGTACCTCCATTGCAAAGCACATTTGTCTGTGCAGAGACAGCAGTAACAGCAGCCAAAGGCTGAGTGATTGCAACAGTAGAAGAGGCAGTGCAGCCGTTGGCATCGGTAACGGTAACAGAATAATTTCCCGCAGCAAGATTACTGGCCGTTTGAGTGTTTTGCACAGGAGAAGAGTTCCAGTGATAAGTATAAGCACCTGTTCCACCTGAAGGAGTTGCGGTAGCCGAACCATTGGTACCTCCAAAACAAGAAACAGTATTGTTTGCTGAAGCAGTGGTGGAAGGAACATTGCCTGTAGTAGAAACAGAAACAGTAGTAGCACTGCTGCAACCGTTAGCATCCGTAACGGTTACTGTATAATTTCCTGAACCAAGACCTGTTGCAGTTGGAGTTATTTGCACAGGAGTAGTGCTCCATAAATAAGTGAAAGAGCCGGTTCCTCCTGACGGAGTAGCGGTGGCGCTTCCGTTGGCAGCAGTGCAGCCGGCTGGCGTTCCGATAGCAGTAACAGTAGGTCCGTTGGTGTTTGTTACGGTTACAGAGGTTTGTGCAGAACATCCGTTGACATCGGTTGCAGTTACGGTATAAATACCGGCAGAAAGATTATTTGCAGTTTGGGTATTCTGCACAGGAGCAGTGTTCCATGAATAAGTATAAGCGCCCGTTCCACCGGATGGATTTGCTGTTGCTGTTCCATTTGCAACCGTGCATCCGGATTGAGTTGATGAAGCCGTAACTGTGGGAGCATTTGTTGCTGAAACGACAACAGAAGTTTGAGCCGTACATGAGTTTGCATCTGTAACCGTTATAATATAAGTACCCGCGGGCAGATTATTTGCAGTTTGTGTATTTTGGACAGGAGTTGTGTTCCATGAATAAGTATAAGCACCGTTTCCTCCTGAAGGATTTGCCGTGGCTGTTCCGTTTACAACCGTGCATCCCGTTTGAGTGGAAGTGGCTGTTACCGCAGGAGTGGCTGCTCCACCCACTACAATAGTGACAGGTGTACTGCACCCGGTTGCGTCATATATTGTAACATTATAACTTCCTACTGCAAGTCCGTTCGCAGTATTTGTATTACCTGCTACAGCCGGATTCCAAACATACGTATAAGGCAAAATTCCTCCGGAAGGATTTACAGTGGCAGTGCCATTACTGCTTCCGCAAGCAGAAGGTGTGGAAGATTGGGTGCCGGCAAGACCTGTAGGAGTACATCCTGTGCAACTGCTTTGATAATACAACCCCGCCATTCCCCATAGGAAACAATCACCTGTTCCATTACCATTATAGATATTACTGTCATAAAACGCAGAAGTGGTTTGCCCTGCAACTAAGCTTGTTGGTTTAACCTGGAAGTTAGAAAATGAATTAGGAAAAGAATAAACAACCCCGTTCATCTCACTGTTATGAGATGGGGCAATATTATTCTGGTGATCCGAGGTGATCATAAAAGCTGTGGCGGTAGAAGGTGTTGCGCAAACATTGAATCCACCCAAAGTTTGACTAAGAGTACTGACAGGTCCGTTAAAAGCTCCAGTTGCCATCGCTCCATCCCAGAAAATAAGCGAGCCATCGTAGGTAGCATTCAAATCCCTATAAGCGATAAAAATAGTAGCGCCATCTATTTCAAAAGAAGGATTACTGAAACCGGAAAAACTGAAAGCGTAATTGCCATTACCGGCAATGCTGGGTGTTACGTCCCACCTGTAAACAGCGGTTCCTATTTCACCGAGAGATGTCCAGCATTTATCACCGGATACTCCAATCGGCCCGGCACTGTAACTTTGTGTATTGCCCAAAGGATTTGTAATAGTAATAGTGCCAACCGGAGGGCCTGATTGATAAGAACAAAGTGCATATACAATGCTACCTCCACTAACCGGAGAGGTGCAGGGTGGTAAACCGGAAACGCTCCAGGAGCATGGACCTGTTCCGCAGCCAGCAGAAGAAGCATATCTTGTTTGAACAACTTGTGTGAATGCCACATAATTTAATCCGCAGGCGGATTGGTTAAAACTTTGCCCCATAGAGCCATTCCCGTTTAAAGGTGAAGGAGTGGAATTATTTTTCAATAAAGGATTTCCTGCACCGCATGCGCCCGGTACCCCAGTGTTTGTTTGAGAATAAGAAAAGGAAATGTTAAATAGCCAGTAGGTAGCAAATAAGAGGAAAATTTTTATTGTAGTACGAGTTAAAATCATAGTGATTGATTTTATATAAAGACGCAAATATGTTTCAAATGGTTGCATCATTATAGTATGTAAAGATATAACAAAGTTACAGTTTGCCAAAAAAGGGACAATAATTTCTTAACAAACGTATTTGGAAAAAATTATTGCTTTTTTGTCAGCAAGGTCACATATCCTGTGGTGCTGTAATCTTTTTCGCCTCCGCTCGATTTGAGGATCGCCTTGAGAACGTAATAGTAGGTGCCGTCTGAAAGCAAATTTCCGGAAGTAGAGTGTCCGTCCCATCGGATTTCATCGGCAGTGGTTTCAAAAACTTTAGCGCCCCAGCGGTCAAAAATAGTTACATGAAATTCTTTCATGCCGCTGTTTGGAATGTACCACACATCGTTTACGCCATCGCCATCGGGAGTAAATACGTTTGGAATGAGTATCCCTTCACCGATGGTGATGATGACCCTAAATGTATCGCGACATCCTGCCTGGTTGAACACCATCTCGGTTATGGTGTAAGTGCCTGCACCGGGAAAAGTATGCACAGGATTCTGCTGAGTGGAGGTATCTCCATCTCCAAAATTCCAGCTCCACGCAGTGATCGATACAGTAGGAGTGGACAGGTCAGAGAATGAATAGGATGAGCCATATGTTCCGGAAGAAGCCGTGTCAAACAACGCATTGGGAGCAGGGAGCACCAGCACATTAAATGTCTGAGTGAGCGATACGCATCCGTTCGCATCCGTGATAGCAACAGAATAGCTGGTCGAAGAAGTAGGACTGACCACTACAGAAGATCCGTTTTGCGGTACCGGATTCCAAACATAAGTATAGGCAGGCGTTCCACCAATAACATTTGCAGTGAGCAGGGTGTTGCCTCCCTGGCAGATGCTGTCCTTTCCTGAAACCGAAAGTGTAATAGGCGCAGGCTCAGTAATGGTCACCGGTGATTGTTTTGAACATCCGTTTGCATCGGTGACAGTGACTATATAATTTCCTGCAGAAAGGTTATTTGCTGTCTGCGCGTTTCCTCCTGATGGGATCCAAGAATAAGTATAACCCGGAGTTCCGCCTGAAGGAGTGGCTGTGGCAGAACCGTTGCTTCCTCCATTGCATAAAATATTTACCGCAGTGGTGGGAGCAGTAAGCGCCTGGGGCTGATTGATCGTAACTGAAATCACATTCGAACATCCATTTGCATCGGTCACCGTGCATTGATAGGTTCCTGCAGAAAGATTATTCGCTGTCTGAGCATTTCCTCCTGATGGGCTCCAGGCATATGTATAGTTCGGAGTTCCACCGGATGGAGAAACGGTGGCGCTTCCGGTACTGCCCGCATTGCACAAAACATTTACCTGGGTGGATGCAGCAATAAGAGCCGAAGGCTGCGTGAGCGTTACGGATGAAAGGGCAGTGCATCCGTTTGCATCGGTTACAGTAACCACATACGTTCCGGCAGAAAGATTATTAGCAGTTTGTGCATTTCCGCCTGTCGGGCTCCATGAATACGTGTAGTTCGGAGTTCCACCGGAAGGAGTTGCTGTGGCGCTTCCGATACCTCCATTGCACGGAATGTTTGAAGGAGTGATGGTAGAGGCGAGAACAGCAGGTTGTGTGATGGATGTGGTATTCACATAGGAACATCCATTTGTGTCTGTTGTAACAATTGTATAAGTTCCTGCGGAAAGACCTGTTGCGGTTTGAGTATTTTGCCCGCCAGGAGACCAGAAGAACGTGTATCCGGGAGTACCGCCTGTTGGATTTGCGGTTGCATTTGCATCATTACCGCCATTGCACGAAACATTATTCGCTACCGTAGTGGTAACAGTTGGCCCATTGGCAGTAGTAATGGTTATTGTTTCAGAAGCAGTACATCCGCTCGCATCCGTTACAAGAACAGCATAGGCTCCGGGAGAAAGTCCGGTTGCCGTTTGAGTATTTTGCCCGCCCGGAGACCAGGTGTAAGAATAATTAGGAGTTCCCCCGGATGGATTTGAAGTAGCTGTTCCATTTGCAGTTGCGCAAGTTGCTTGTGTCGAAGAAGCAGTTGTGCTTGGAGCAGAAGTGCTGCCCACAATTACTGTCGTATTTACTGTACATCCACTTGCATCTGTAACCAGTACAGTATAAGTTCCTCCTGCAAGCCCGGTTGCAGTTTGGGTATTTTGTCCACCGGGCAGCCACAGATATGTATAGTTCGGAGTTCCATTGGAAATAGTAGCAGTAGCAGTTCCGTTGATGGCTGAACAACCGGCAAGAGTGGAAGAGGTGCTTGAAATGATTGGAGCGGAAGTGCTGCCTACATTTACTGTCGTTTTTACAGTACATCCGTTTGCATCTGTAACCAGTATAGTATAAGTTCCTCCTGCAAGTCCGGTTGCAGTTTGAGTATTTTGTCCTCCCGGAGACCATGAATAAGTATATCCCGGAGTTCCTCCTGATGGATTAGCAGTTGCAGTTCCATTGGAGACAGAACAACCGGCAGAAGTGGAAGGGGTACTCGATATGGTTGGAGAAGAAGTGCTGCCTACATTTACAATTGTATTTACCATGCATCCGTTTGCATCGGTAACTTGAATTGTGTATATTCCTCCTGCAAGCCCGGTTGCAGTTTGAGTAATTTGTCCACCGGGAGACCATGAGTAAGTATAATTTGGAGTTCCTCCTGATGGATTAACAGTTGCAGTTCCATTGGAGACAGAACAACCGGAGGGAGTGAAAGTGGTACTCGAAATGGTTGGAGCACCGGTTGCAGTAACGATTACAGTATTAGTTTTTGCACATCCGTTGGCATCCGTAACAAGAATAGAATAGGTCCCGGCAGCAAGTCCGGTTGCAGTTTGAGTAATTTGTCCTCCCGGTGACCAAGAGTAAGTGTATCCCGAAGTTCCTCCTGAAGGATTTGCAGTGGCTGTTCCATTCGCAACCGTACACCCAGTATTTGTAGACGAGGTACTCACACTAACAGCGGATGCGGGCTGAGAAATAGTGTATGCTTGTGTTTTTGCACACCCTTTGTTATCAGTTACAGTGACTGTATAATTTCCAGCACAGAGAGAGGAAGCCGAAGAAGCATTTCCCCCACTGGGAGTCCAGGCATAGGTAAAAGGAGAAGATCCTCCACCGGGAGTTATGCTTGCAGAACCAATGCATATGCCATTGCAGTTAAGGTTTGTTTGTGAGGGAACTGTAGTAAGAACAGCAGGCTGAGAAATAGTGTATGCTTGTGTTTTTGCACATCCTTTGTTATCAGTTACCGTGACGGTATAATTTCCAGCACAGAGAGAGGAAGCCGAAGAAGCGTTTCCCCCGCTTGGAGTCCAGGCATAGGTAAAAGGAGAAGATCCTCCACCGGGAGTTACCGTTGCTGAACCAATGCACACACCATTGCAGTTAAGGTTTGTTTGTGAGGGAACTGTAGTAAAAACAGCAGGCTGAGAAATAGTGTATGCTTGTGTTTTTGCACATCCTTTGTTATCAGTTACCGTGACGGTATAATTTCCAGCACAGAGAGAGGAAGCCGAAGAAGCGTTTCCCCCGCTTGGAGTCCAGGCATAGGTAAAAGGAGAAGATCCTCCACCGGGAGTTACCGTTGCAGAACCAATGCATACGCCATTGCAGTTAAGGTTTGTTTGAGAAGGAACTGTAGTAAGAGCAGAGGGCTGAGTAATAGCAACCGTGGCAGTTTTTATACAACCTCCGGCATCTGTTACTGTAACAGAATAATTACCGGCTGTAAGACTATTTGCAGTTGCTGCGTTTCCTCCGCTTGGACTCCATGAATAATTGTAGCCGGGCGTTCCTCCGCTTGCAGACACGGTGGCGCTTCCATTGTTACCACTATAACAAGATACATTTGTTGGAGATGGTATTGATGCGACAATGGCACTGGATACCGTTACCGTGCCTACAGCGTCTTTACTTGCTCCACATGCTCCGGTAATTGTACAAGTATAGGTTGTAGTTGTTGTAGGAGATACGGTTATTGATTGTGAATTTCCTCCGCCCGGAGCCCATGAATACCCGGTAGCTCCCGATGCATTAGCTGTTAAGACAGTACTTTGCCCCGAACATATTGAAGAAGAAGTTGCCGTGATATTAATGGTTAATACACCGCTTGTAGCAGTTACAGTATAATCACAAATATTACCCGCAAAACCATCCACCATTAAATAGTATTTAGTTCCAACAGTTAAACCCGTAGCCGTCAGCGTGAATGCGCCAGGCGCAGTAGACTGGGCAACACAATTTGATTTCAACGTAAAACTCGAACAATTTGTTGATGCTAAAATCCCTGCCTGAATTCCCGAAGATGCAACCAAACAATTTCCAGAAACAACATTAAAAGTTGCAGTAGTACTATTGGCAACAAAAGAAATCCATGAATTATTCTCAATAGATCCAACACACGACAAAGCGCCACCCGCAAGCGATGGATTATCTGCTGTATACCACCCAGAAGTATTTCCGCAATAACCATTCAGATCACATATCTGGGTTGCTGAAGCACAGACATCATTTGCTGGAATATTGCCGTTACAATTTGTAGGCTGGCAACCAATTATTGCCTGAAATCCATAAAAGGCATTACCACTTACATCGGAGTGCCATTTTAATGTTATATAGCCGGAATTACATGTATAATTTAAATAACCAGAGTAATATGATCCATTTAGAGTTGCAATAGGCGCTCCAGTTCCGGTAGCATTATTATAGATGTATAAATAATCATAACCGCTTTCTGAATCAAACCAGTAATTACTAATTCCATCTGTAAAACCAATAAAATTAATGGCAATTGGAGTGCCGGGAGAACCAGAATAAAAAGTTACCTGATAATTCTCGTTATTGCAGTATCCTCCTCCTCCGCATCCTGATGTATATCCGGAACTTTCAATTGATGCTTTACAAGTGGTAATGGTCTGTCCATTATTTGCACTCATAGTACAAATCTGTGAAAAAGAAGAAATGGAAAAAAGAAAAAGTGAAAGCAGTAATAAATATTTTTTCATTGCAAAGAGCTTTAAGATTTATTTTTCTGTTTCCTGCGATATTTTTTTGTAGGTTTCATCCAATTCATTAAAGGAAAGAAGTTCTATTTTAAAATTGCATTCATCCTGTTTTACAGTAGTAATGATCTTGCTATCCGGTTTTCGTATTTTGTTAAGTTCCGGTACATCCACCTTTTCGGGATTCAAAATACAGCCCTTACTACTTTCAACCACACGGTAAGATTTTGTATATAGAAAAACTACCTGATTTACTTTAGATACCGGCCAAGTAACAACATCGTCTTTTTTATAGACTTTTTTGGCGTTAAGTGGCAATGCATCCCAGTTTGACTCCCTGACCGGTCCGGAATATTTTTCTGTGAGAGGTTTTTTTACAATATCCTGAGCAAAGGAATTAATATTCATCGATAACAACAAGCATAGAATAGGTATGACAAGATTTTGCATTTTCATAGATTTTAATTATTGTTTTTAAAAATAATTTTTCTTATTTTGATTTTGTTTTTCTAAAGTCATAATACCCTATTGAGGTAGATGCAAAAAATATCCTATTGGTTGCATGGTTGTACTTCAAAATATTGAGAAAGGTTACAATATTTCGACAAAATTAGCAAATAGACGTTAATCAGTAAAAAAGGCAGGAATTTTCTTGATATTTATGAAAATTTAGAGTGTTTTAATACAAAGAAATTTTTGTTGAATTTCTTTTTTGCCGATAGCTGCGCTTACTAATTTTGTAGATTTACATTCAAGCAATAAGAAAAGATTTTGTGTCCAATACCAGGCACTCACACATTCCCGCAGTTTCCGGTGCAGCCCTCCTAGTTACCTTAGGAATTATCTTTGGTGACATCGGAACTTCTCCACTTTATGTAATTAAGGCGATCATCGGTACTACTGTCATCAACCGCGACCTGGTTCTTGGCGGTGTGTCCTGCATCTTCTGGACGCTCACGCTTCTCTCAACCATTAAATATGTAATTCTTGTTCTTCGTGCTGATAACAGAGGAGAGGGTGGAATTTTTGCATTATATACTCTTGTAAAAAAGACAAAAATATACTGGCTGATCGTTCCTGCCATGATCGGAGGCAGCGCACTCATTGCAGATGGAATTCTTACACCTGCTATTTCTGTTTCTTCAGCGGTGGAAGGATTGCAAAGCATAAACGGAAACATCGAAACTCTCCCGATTGTTATTGTTATCATCACTGCACTTTTTGCCATTCAGCAATTTGGAACAGGCTTTATCGGTAAATTTTTCGGGCCCATGATGCTCGTCTGGTTTGCAATGCTTGGAATACTTGGCTTCGCAGCAGTAAGTGTAGAACCGGAAATTCTCAAAGCATTAAATCCCTATTACGCGTACCATCTTTTGGTTATATATCCCAAGGGATTCTGGATTCTCGGAGCAGTTTTTCTCTGCACAACGGGAGCGGAAGGAATGTATTCCGACATGGGGCATTGCGGAAAAACAAATATCCGTATTACCTGGTCCATGATGAAAGTGACACTTGTGCTGAATTATTTCGGGCAAGGCGCATGGTTATTGCAACATCAGGGAGTGACTCTTGATTCTCTTGGAGATGCCAATCCGTTTTTTTCCATCATGCCACGGTGGTTTCTGCTTCCGGGAATTATTATTTCTACGGTTGCAACCATTGTTGCGAGCCAGGCGCTTATCACCGGTTCATTTACTATTATCAACGAAGCCATTCGCCTGAACTTCTGGCCTAAAGTCCGCATTGTTCATCCAACGGAATATCCCGGGCAGATGTACATTCCCTCTGTAAACTGGCTCTTGTTTGTATCCTGCATAGGAGTTGTTTTTTATTTTAAAGAATCAGCAAACATGACGGCGGCATACGGTTTAACCATTAACTTAAATATGCTGATGACCACCATTCTCCTTGCATTTTACATGAGGTTAAAGAGGTATAATATTTTGCTGATCGTTTTCTTTTTTATTTTTTATTCCATCATTGAATCTTCCTTTTTGGTTGCTAACCTCAGCAAGTTCATTCACGGAGGCTGGGTAAGTTTATTTATCGGTGCCTTACTCGTTACGGTCATGTGGACCTGGTTCCAGGCGAGAAAAATCAGAAACAGGTACCTGGAATTTGTAAAACTCGACAAGTATATTCCTGAACTTATTGAACTGAGCAGGGATACCAGCGTTCCGAAATACGCAACACATCTTGTTTATCTCACCAGTGCGGATGATCCGCGCGATATTGAAGCGGCAGTAGTGCAGTCTATTTTGGAAAATCATCCCAAACGCGCAGACATTTACTGGCTGGTGCATGTGGATGTGGTGAATGAGCCTTACCGGATGGAATACAAAGTGAACATTCTTGCCCCTGAGGATGTGATACGGATTGATTTCCGCCTTGGCTTCCGTATAGCCCCCAGAATAAATTTAATGTTTGAAAAAGTTGTGCAGGATTTACTCGCCTCAAACGAAGTGGATGTTACGAGCCGGTACGAATCAATGGGTAAGCTAAATAAAATCGGAGACTTCAGTTTTGTAGTGCTGGAAAAATTTCTTTCCTATGAAAATGAACTTCCTTTTTATGAAAAGATCATCATGGATTCCTATTTTTTACTCAAGAATTGGAGTTTGTCAGACGAGCGGGCGTTCGGTTTGGACATGGACAATGTAACGCTTGAAAAAGTTCCGCTCATCATTTCTCCTGTGAAAGAAGTTCCGTTGAAGAGAATAAATTAGAAGCCCCTCCTAACCTCCCCGAAGGGGAGGAACTGCGCGCAATCTCCCTCCCTTTGGGAGGGATGGGGTGGGCTTTTTACTGGCTGCATACCGCCTTCACCACATTCGGTTCTGCCAACGCTTTTTTTGCTTTCGCATTGTTTGGATCAAGCTCTTTTAATTTCAGATACATGCATTTTGCTTTTGCATAATCTTTCTGGAGCATGGAATAATAGCCGAGGTATTCATAGGCTTCAATGGCTCCATTTTTATTTTTGTCAAGTTCTTCAGATTTCATTTTTGTTAAGAAATCTTCGTAAAATGGTTTTGCCAATCCCTTTTTACTGTCAGGATCAAGACAGGTATTTGCTTTAGCGCGGTATAAATATCCTGTGAGGATGTCGGGTCTCAAAACAATTATCTGCATAAAGGCGGTGTCTGCTTTCCCGCATTGCTTGCTGTAATAATAGGCAAGCCCTAAACTGTAATAATCATTGGCATCAACGCCTTTTCCTCCTTTTATTTTTTTGTTGAATGCATCAATGGCTTCAGGATATTTTTTGAGTTTCACCAGCGCTTTTCCCAGGTCACCGTTCAATTCTGTTTTGGAAGTATCCTGCTGAATGGCCATCTTTAATTTTTCATTAGCAAGCGAATCCTTTCCGCATTTTGAAAGCAGTTTCCCGTTGTATTCATAATCGGAAGCAAGGATTTTTTTCGGAGTTGCTTTTAAAAAGAACTGATCTATCGCGGTCAGCCCATCTGTGCAATTTCCGATTTCGCTATAGGAATAGGCGAGCAAGCGATACAGAAAAATAACGGAAGTATTCTGTTTTTGGATTTCCTGGATCGCTGCGATCGCTTCCGTATATTTTTTGCTCAGGAAAAGAAAGGATGCGTAGCGCACTTTTGCGCTGAGGCTTCCGCTGTTGAGATCAAGATATTTTTTGTAATTGGTAATAGCAGGATCGTATTGCTTTCCACGGTAGTACACTTCCGCTTTTTCACGGTAAGCAGGAGCAAAATTCGGATCCACTGCAATGGCTGCATCATAATTCCTCACTGCTTCCGGAAGATTTCGTGCGCGGTTATACAACTGGCCGATGCGCAGAAGTGCTTTGCAGGATTTCTTGTCCAGGTCATACGCTTTTTTGTACTGTCCAATCGCCTGCGATGCATCTCCGGGGTTTTGTTCTAATGTGGCATCGCCAATGAGGATATAGATTTCCGGATTGTTAGGTTCTTCTTTCAGCGCTTTGTTCAGCAGGATGATCGCTTCGGGCAGGTCTTTATTTTTCGCTTTCGTATAACATTCCGCAATCTTCATGTATACCAGCGCTTTTTGATGCGCGGTGAAAGTGGCTGTTTTATTTGCCGGGGAAATGATCTGCACGGCATCGTAAAATTGTTTTTTCGCATCAGCCGGTTTTCCTTCGTACCATAAAACTTTTCCTTTTCCTATATAGTTAATGGGATTGCCCGGATTTTTCCGCATGCCTTTTTCGTACATGATTCTTGCAGAATCCAGATCAATCGCCTTGAAAGAAGAGTCAATGATTTCTTGTTTGAAATAATTTTCACCGTAGAAAAAATAATTATCCCCGTTGGTCGGTTCGCGCTGGATGAGAGACACGTAGGCATCCGATGCTTTTTCAAACTGCTCGCTATCCGTGAACTTGATGGCATCCTGCAAAGATTGGGCAAATGATGAATGACGAATGACGAATGAAGAATGAAATGCAAAAAATAAAATGATTAGCTTTTTCATATTTTGAATTTTTGAATTTTGAATTTTCTCTTTTGAATGATTACTTTGTTACTGTTACGATTCTCACCGGCATTGTGGATGGTACCATTCCGGCTTTCAAAATTATTAATTGTCCTTTCTCTCCTGCTACAAATGCTGCAAAGCCCGTGCCAAGCCCTGTTCTGCCCTCGCGGTTAATGATATATACATCCCGGCAAAAGGGGTACTCCGCGCTGTGAATATACATCTGGTAGGGCTGAAAAAAGTCTCCCGGGTTTTGTTCTGACGAAACTCCCAGCACATTCACTTTGCTGAGAAAAGTACGTGTGAGCGTATCATCTTTATCGCTGATCCAGTTTGCACCGATGATGCCGATCGCGTTCTTGTTCTTGCTCACATAATCGATCACTTCGGGGTTTGTTTTCACGGCAAAACAGTTTTTCGGGAACTCTCCTCCATTCAATAGTTTTTCTTTTATCATTCGCACATTGCAGGATTTTTCATTGTCAAAAACAATAGTAATGCTTGTATCTTTGTTTTGCGAATTTTTCTCTTTAACAGAAGAATCCAGCAGTTTCCAATTGGTTATTTTTCCTGCAAACACTTCTTTCAGCTCATTGTAGGTAAGGTTTGCAACCGGATTCTCCTTATGCGTAATGAATCCAAGAGCGTCAACAGCGATCTTTGTGGAGAGAGGGAACGATTTTTTGCTTGCAAAGAAATCCTTTTCTTTCTGGGTCAGGTCCCTTCCGAGAATAATGACCCTGCAGGTGTCATTCAGAAGATCATTAATGATATCTCCTTCGGGTTTATACACATCTTCAATATCAGAATTTTTATAAAATCCTTCAAACGCTTCCACTTCCGCCTGGAAAAGAGGAGCGTAGGATTCGTCAATGAATATTTTTTGCTTGCCCTGCGTGGGTGTGTTTGCTCCGTTGCCGCATGAGTTCAGAAGCCAGAAGCCAGAAGCCAGAAGCCAAAAACACAAAACACATTTTTTAAAAATCGTGTTACTCACGTTTATTGTTTTTTTCTTAGTTGTATAAAAAAATACCTTACCCTGAAAAGTCCATACACTAAAATAGCGGCTCCGAAAAATATTCTATACTGATGATCGGCAACCAACCGTTCCATGAAATTTGTCAGCAGCAAAAGCAGGCCGGCAAAAACATAGGCGAAACTCATAATGAAACCAAAGAGCTGAACGGGTTTGTATGACATAGAAATTTATTGCCCTCTTTTGTTAAAACTCCGGAGGGCGAAGCAAAATTATTCTTTTAATTCAAATCGTATAGGCAAAATCATTCTCACTTTTACCGGTTTTCCGTTTTGCCTACCGGGTTCCCATTTCGGCATTTTCGTTATTACTCGCATTGCTTCATTATTCAACTGAGAATATATTGTGCCGCGATAGAGGTTGATATCTGTCACGCTTCCGTCTTTCCCGATTACAAAGGATATTCCTACCACCCCTTTGCCGTTGATCTCACGGATCTCCTGCGGGTAGGCAACATTTTTTTTCAAAAAGGAAAATAATCCATTGTCTCCGCCCGGAAAACGGGGCATTTCTTCTATGGAGGTAAGAGGGTAGGTGGTGGTGTCATCCTCCACGAAAGTAACACCCTTTTTGCCGGGAATAATTTCCGGACCCTCACCGGTTGAATCTTTTGAATTACCTGTGGGAGGTAAATTTGAGTTCGTGTTTTTTGGGATAATCACATCGTCATGGGTGCGATCTGTTGTTACCACCGGCACCAAACTCGCCATAAGAGAGGAATGCATTCTTGGCTGTTCAGGCAATTTCGGAATTTCAGGATCATTTGCCTTCGGTGGCAAAACGATCAATGTTGCATTCGTTGAGGGCGGAATAATTACTTCCGCATTTTTTAAGAATGCGGAGATCAGAAGGTAAGCGGAAAGTAACAGGATCAGCAAAGTTGTTGCCGAAAATGCTTTGAGCAATGTCCGGTCGTAATTTTTCCTGATTTCGTATGCGCCATAGCTTTGGTTCAGTCGCTCAAAAACGATTGCGTTTCTTTCCCCGCTGGTTACTTCCGACCAGCCCCGGGAAAACATGGTTTGTGTTTTCATATTGAAGAGTTTTTGGTTAGTGTGGAGTAGTTTCTATTCTATGATGCGGTTGGGTTGGTGAATGAATAAAAGATTGTAAGGTTTTTCAACGAGTGAATTACTGTTATCTACATAGCGTAACGAGGGTATAGATGAAATGTTCTGAAAAATACGTAAGTGGTCGGATTTTTTTAGTAAGTGGTAAAATGAAGAGAAAAAATCAAAAGAAATACAAATCAAACTGTCATGCTGAGTCCTTCGACTTCGCTCAGGATAAACTTAATCGAAGCATCTGTTTACTAAGCATAAAGACCCTTCGACTACGCTCAGGGTGACACGCAATAGTGTTTTGAAATAGCTTGCTAATTTTTTTTACTGTAACTTGAAAAAGATAGGCAGGATGTACCTCACCTTCACGGCTTTTCCGTTCTGTTTTCCCGGACTCCATTTGGGCATGAGTTTTACAACGCGTGTGGCTTCTTTATCACAGCCGGGGCCGCCTTTCAATCCTTTGTAAAGTTCTACGCCAGTTACGCTTCCGTCTTTGTCAACAACAAACGTAATAAACACTTTACCCTGTATGCCGTTTTCTTTTTCTACCTGGGGATACTGTATATTTTTTCTGAGGAAAGAAAATAATTCAGCATCACCGCCCGGAAATCCCGGCTGTTCCTGGATGGCAACCAGGTCATAGACAGTATTGTCTTCGATCACCGCGTTGTTAGTTTCTGCAATAACTAAAGCATCAGGATCTCCTTTCTGCGTTTCTTCTGCGACATGGGTCTCAGCGAGTTTCTCCTGTGGGGGCGGGATTTCCTCCACTTCTTTCTCGGTTACAACAGGAGGAGTAAACTTAATTGTCTCCATCACCGGAGGAGGTGGAGGAGGTGGAGGAGGTGGAGGAGGTTCATTTTTGTCAAGTGGAGGCGGAGCCAGGTCAACAATAATATCTACGGGTTTATTGTTTGTTGCGATACCTGCGCTGATAAGATTAATAATAATCGGTATTGCAACTGTAAGAATAACTGCAGATACAGAAATAATTAATGCTTTGGTAAGGAATTTACTATAGTCTCTGCGAATTTCATAAGCGCCATATTCTTTATTGCGGTTTTCAAAAACCACATCGTTGCGACCTTCAAAAACCACGCTTTGCCAATCCGATGAGAATGCTCCTTTTGTCATTTTTATTTTATTACACCCATTACCTTAAGCATTTGTTTTTCCGCAGGTGAAATATCCACCAACGCGTACTTACCAACATCCGCCACATTTAGTTCATCGAGTACATCAATGATGCTCTTGTATTTGGCTTTTTCATCGGCTTTCACAATGACAAATACGGCAGTTTTATCTCCTTTAATATTCATCGCAAGTCGCTTATATGTTGTGTCGGCAATTTCGCGTTTCATTAATTTGTCTTTCAATTGCTTTACCTGATCGATTACATCTTTATTTCGATCTCTGAAAACTTTTCGAACTCCTTCTTTTGAATAATTTGTTGTTTGAATAATGGATGCATCGGGTTTGAACTTTCCATAATAATAATAGATCTTTTCTTGCTTTTCTGTGAGCAGCAGCGTAAGAGCGTATTTTTCATTAAGAGGCATCTGATGTGTTGTGTCTTTTGGAATCACGGGCATATTAATTTCCATCGTCTTTGGCTTGCTGAACTGGGAGGTTAATACAAAGAATGTGAGAAGGAGAAATCCCAGATCCACCATAGGAGTCATATCAATACGGGCAGAATGTTTTTTCGCTCTTTTTTTCTGGTGCTTACCTTTGCCACCTCCGCCTCCGCTATCTATTATTTCAGCCATTGATAATCAGGGTGTTTCTTTTTCCAGTTCTGTGATAAGATTAAAACTGTTCAGGTTTCTGTCCTGAAAAATCTGTATCACACGTTTTATTGCCTTATAATTTGTTTGTCCGTCTGCTTTAATGGCAATACGGCACCAATTTTCTTTCGGAATATTTTTTGTTTGCTGGAACACTTGTTTTTCATTCCATCCAAATGCTACCCAATCTCCCAGCTGGTTATTCAATGAATCTATGGGTATACCTGGGGATGCCTTGTCCATAACAGCTCTTTCCTTTTCGCCACCTCGGATATATTCAGGTAATTGCGCCATTGGAACACCAAACTGGGGGAGAATTAAAAAACGAGTAAGCTCAGCTTCTGTAAAAGATACTTTATATTTCTTCCCCATGGTGATAAGCATGTTTTTGCGAACTTCCTTGCCGTCAAGGCTAAAAAATACTCTTCCCCCGGTATCCAGAGTAACCAACATGGTGTTTTGTGGAAGAATTTTTTCAGAGTGCGAAGAAGGTGTTTTCACCATAACTGCTTCGTTCTGACGAAAGTTTGCAGTAAGAATAAAAAATGTAACAAGCAGAAATGCCAGATCCACCATGGGTGTCATGTCCAGTGACGGAGCGCTTTTAGGCATTTTTATTTTTGACATACTTGTTAGTTACAGATTACAGGTTGCAAATTACAGGTTAAGAATTCAGTGCTTTATTAATGCTTAGTAGAGAATGTCTGAACGATGCTGAATCCTGCTTCGTCAATTGCAAATGTTAATGCGTCAACCTTTGAACTGAAGAAATTGTAGAAAATAATTCCAAGTGTTGATCCCAGAATTCCGAAGAGTGTATTTACAAGTGCCTCAGACACTCCCGTAGCAAGAGCAACTGTATCGGGTGATCCGGCTTGTGCCATCGCACTGAACGCTGTAATCATGCCCATTACTGTTCCAATCAGACCAATAAGTACAGAGATAGACGCGCAGGTGGAAAGTATCACCAGGTTTTTTGACATCATAGGGAGTTCAAGTGCTGTTGCTTCTTCCAGACCTTTTTGTATTGCAGCAATTTTTTCTTCTTTATCCATGGCAGCGTCTTTCTCTACTCGCTGAAGTTCGCTTAACCCTGTACGGATCACATTTGCAATGGAGCCTTTTTGCTTATCACATTCAGTAATGGCTTCTTGCACCTGGTTGTTGGATATGTAGTTGCGTATATTCATGACGAAACTCTTAACATTTCCTGTTCCACTCACTTTACCAAGCGTAATCAAACGCTCGATAGAAAAGGTAAAAACGATCAAATTCACAGCAAGGAGTAAAGGCACAATAAACCCTCCTTTATACATGATGCCCATTAGGTTTCCTTGTATAGGATGCTCACCTCCTGGAAATCGGAAGAAACTATGATCTGCGCTATTCTCGAAGTTTGCAGGGTTGCCGAGGACAAACATGTAAATCAGAATTCCCACAAATACACATGCGAGAATCATAAGTGAATTGCCCATTGAAAATTTTTGCTTGCTCATAGTATATTAAAGTTAATGGTTAATAGTTGTCTGTTTAATTTTGTGTTAAATGAATTGTGTCAAAAACGGGTCAAACTTAAAAAAATTTTACGATACAGCATCTTTTAGTTTACAATTTAGTATCTGGTCGTTTTATTGGGTAACTGGTATTATTTTATATGGAATGGTGGATGATTGGAAAAATGGAAAAACCAGGGACACTCCCAACATTCAATTATTCCATTATTCCTTCCTTTTTATGTGTTTATCTTTATAGAATGCAGTAACAATGGGTATGCTGGTAATAATCACCAATCCTATTACTATCCACTCCAGATTTTCTTTCACCCAAGTTATTCTGCCCAGGTAATATCCAAGGATAGAAAGAGAGCCAATCCACAGGATTGCCCCTATAACAGAGTACAGAATAAAAGTTTTCAATTCCATTTTTATAACCCCTGCAAGGATGGGAGCAAACGTGCGAATGATGGGAAGAAACCTCCCGAGCACAAGTGCTTTGCCTCCGTGTTTTTCGTAAAACGAACGAGTAATTTCAACATATCGCTTTTTGAAGAGAAGGTTATCGTCCCGTGTAAACAAAGCAGGGCCTATTTTTTTGCCAAAGTAATATCCGGCAACATTTCCAAGTATTGCAGCGAGCGAAAGAGATGACGCAAGAGTGCTAATACTGATATTCATCAGTTGATGTTCAGTTCCGCAGATCAACCCGGCAACAAACACCAGCGAATCACCGGGAAGAAAAAAACCTACCATCAGACCGGTTTCGGCAAAGATGACGAAAATGAGAAGTGCAATTCCCCCATAGCGAATGATGGATTCTGGATTAGTAAGCTCTTTTAAAAATTCCCAGACTTCATGCATACATCAACGAATACGAATTTATACGAATATACGAATGTCATTCCGAGCGAAGTCGAGGAATCTTTTTTGCCAATTGCCTACTGCTGACTGCCGACTGGCTGTTGAAATTCCCCTTCCCATTTCGCAACTACCACCGTAGCCAAACAATTTCCAGTAACATTTATTGCAGTGCGCGCCATATCCATCAGAACATCCACTCCGAGGATCGCGAATGCTTTTTCGGCAGGAAGTCCTAGAGAAGATATGGTGCTTACCAAAATAAGAAAAGATGCTCCGCGCACGCCCGCTACGCCTTTGCTGGTGAGCATGAGCACTACGCACATATATACCTGCTGCCCGATGGTAAGGTCTATTCCGCATGCCTGTGCGATGAAGACCGATGCAAGGGAAAGATACAGCGTGCTTCCGTCCAGGTTAAAACTGTAACCTGTAGGAAGAACAAACGAAACGATCTTGTTTGGAATTTTCATGATGTGCTCCATGTTCTCAAACGCTTTCGGCAAAGCGGCTTCAGAACTTGCCGTAGCAAAAGCAATAGAAACCGGTTCGGTAACTGCTTTGATGAATAATCTGAAATCCAGTTTAATGATGAGTCCGATGGGAACAAACACCAGCAGCACAAATGCGATGAGCGCTCCGTATAGCGTAAGGACGAGCATGAACAGGTCTTTGAGTACGCCCAGTCCCATGGAGGAAACCGTATAGGCCATGGCTCCCGCCACCGCGAAAGGGGCAAAGCGCATAACCACATCCGTAAACTTGAACATGACTTCCGAAAGCGATTCGCAGAACGAAAGCATGGTTTTGCGCTGTTCGGGTTTTGTTACCAGCGAAAGCCCGATGGCAAACAGCACGCTGAAGATGACCACCTGCAGTATGTTTCCTTCAACAACGGCTTTTGCAATGTTCTCCGGAAATATTTCAAGGATGACGTTATGCTCTTTTTTCTGCTCTATGAGTTTCTCCGCTTTTTCAATTTGCGCTTTATCGGGGCTGAGCGATGCTCCCGTTCCTACATGCGTAAGATTAATTGCAACTAATCCCACCACCAAAGCAAGCGAAGTGACAATTTCAAAATAGAGAATGGCTTTCAGTCCCATCCTGCCTACCTGTTTCAGGTTGGAATGCCCTGCAATGCCAACCACCAGCGTGGCAAAGACGAGCGGGGCAATAATGGTTTTGATGAGGCGCAGAAAAATATCGCTGAGGATCTTCAAACTGCTCCCTGAATCTTTCCAAAAATATCCAATGGCAATGCCGAGAAGCATTCCGAAAAATATCTGGGTGACGAGGTTTAGTTTGAGCTTCATGGCTGTTTCTCCCCCTCTGGAGGGGGTAGGGGAAGGT
>OCZT010001506.1_pt1 | contig 24104 bp, 19 predicted proteins | sample 1539031 | NCBI WGS metagenome assembly OCZT01 (sample SAMEA3539308, study PRJEB22396) | soil metagenome | biome: tundra; feature: field; material: soil | place: USA | collected 2010-05 | depth 0.15 m | reverse complement strand
GAAAATTTATATTAACTTGACGATGAAACAGTATTCGATTATAAGCGCAGTTCATTTATCTGGAGATTAAATTTGCGGAGATTATCATGAGAACAATTTTATTAGGCGCGCCGGGAGCAGGGAAGGGAAGTGTGGCTAAACTATTGACTGAATTTGATGGATCTGTTCAGATATCCACGGGAGATATTCTGCGTTCCGCAGTCCAAGAAGGAACAAAGTTAGGCAAAAAGGCAAAAGAATATATGGAAAGAGGAGATCTGGTTCCTGATTCAATAATTATGGAAATAATAGAAGTACGTTTGCAAGAACCAGACTGTAAAAACGGTTTTATCCTGGATGGCTTTCCACGAACAATAGCACAAGCACAGGAGCTAAAAAAAATAATAGACAGACTCAATATTCGCCTGGATTTAGTAGTTAATTTGGAAGTGCCCCTCGATGTAATTTTAGAACGGCTCGAGACAAGAAGAACATGTTCCAATCCTTCCTGTCAGGAAATTTATAATGTTAAGAGAAATCCGCCGGCCGAAGGTGGAAAATGTAAAAAATGCGATCATCCCGTAATCCAGAGGGCTGACGAAACAAAAGAAGCGATCTGCAACAGGTTGGAAACTTACAATCAGAAAACAGCGCCGCTAATTGATTTTTACCAGAAAGAAGGCTTATTAAAGAATGTTCTCTCTCTTAAATTGCCGGAAACCATTGTCGCCATTAAGAAAGAGTTGAACAGTTAAAACAAACACTAATAGCTGTTACCGGTTAAATTGTTTAATGATTGATTATGAAAAAGAGCTTAACCTCGAACAATATTGCGTTGTAATGGAAGAAGGAGGTCCACTTCTTGTCCTGGCTGGTGCTGGAAGTGGCAAAACACGCACATTAACATATAGGGTAGCTCGACTTCTGGAAACCGGCATTTCACCGGAAAATATTTTACTGGCCACATTTACCAATAAAGCCGCTAATTCAATGCTGAACCGTGTGGAGAGTCTGATTAACTCTTACACGGGAAAAATCATGGGTGGAACTTTTCATCATATCGCTCATCGTCTATTAAGGATTCATGCTTATCGCCTTGGCTATAAAAGTAATTTTTCTATTTCGGATAGTGAAGACTCCCGCCAGCTAATCTCGACTTGTTTGACCGAGCTTAAAATTGATCCAAAACATAGCAAGTTTCCCAAGAGTAATGTGATTGCGGAAATCATCAGTCTGGCAGTTAATACTCAAAATACATTAGAAGAAGTTATTCAATCGAGATATCCTTTCTTTCTCCATTTGATAAATGAGATTACTCAGACAGCTTATCTATATCTGCAAAAAAAGAAAGACCTCTCGATAATGGATTTTGATGATCTTTTATTTAACTGCCGTTCACTCCTAACGGATCATCCTGATATATTAAAAAACGTTTCGGAGAGGTTCAGGCATGTATTGGTAGATGAATACCAGGACACAAATATTATTCAAGCAGATATTGTCGATCTTTTGGCTTCAGGTCATCGAAATCTGATGGTTGTGGGAGATGATTCTCAAAGCATATATTCATTTAGAGGAGCGAATTTCAGCAACATAATTAACTTTCCGAATCGTTATCCCGATTGTAAAATATTCAAGCTGGAGACTAATTATCGCAGTACACCGGAAATACTGCATTTGGCGAATTTGAGTATAAACAATAATGAAAAGCAGTTTCCCAAAGAATTAAGAGCGGTGCGTGATAAAGGTATGAGGCCGGTAATGGTTTCCGCGCAAAATGTATTGAAACAGGCAGACTTTGTAGCACAAAGAATCACAGAGCTTTGTCAGGGAGGGATACCGCTTAGTGAAATTGCCATTCTTTACCGTGCTCATTACCATTCAATGGAAGTACAAATGGAATTTGTCCGGCGTGATATTCCTTTCGAAATACGGTCCGGTATACGTTTTTTTGAGCAGGCTCATATTAAAGATGTAACGTCTTATATGAGAGTCTTAGTCAATCCTGACGATGAATTAGCCTGGAGACGTCTGTTGATTATGTATCCCAAAATCGGCAAAATTACTTTTGAAAAAATCTGGAAGTATTTATCGAAAGAAGAAAATCCTCTGGAGGCAATCTTTAAAGATGAATTTATCAGGTTTGCTCCCAAAGCGGCTACTGCCGGCTTGGAAGAATGTCGCAAGACGCTTAATTTACTTCTTGAGTTGGATGCTCCCATGAGGACTCCGGAAAATTTCATTGATGTGTTGCTGAATAAAAGCGGCTATCGTACATATTTGCAGGATAATTATTCTGATGCATCTTCCCGGGAGGAAGATTTGATCCATCTGGGCAGCTTCTCCGCCAAGTTTGAGCGGATGGAAGATTTCTTAAATGAACTGGCCTTACTGACGAATATGGCAAAGGATGAAGACCTGGCAGATCAGGAAAAAATAGATAAGGTTGTTTTGAGCACAATTCATCAGGCCAAAGGGCTGGAATGGTCTTATGTGTTTTTAATCTGGTGCGCGGACGGAATGATCCCTTTGCAGCGAGCGCTCAAAGATCCTGGCGGTGAAGAAGAGGAACGCAGATTATTTTATGTGGCCCTGACGAGGGCTAAAGATCAGTTATACCTATGCTCTCCAGCACTGGATTACACACGTTCTTCCGGGACATTAACGCTTGTTCCATCGCGGTTCATTAGAGAAATATCTTCTCTTTCAGTTCATGATGAAGATCGGCCATTCGAGCAATGGTCAATCTACGATGATTATTAATGCCTGTCGTGTTTTGCCTTGCTTTTAGCTTCTTCATATTCGGCACGCAAAGCAATGTGATCGGTATCTTCCATTCCCTCCGCTCTTTTTACCCAGTCTTCAAATTTAATATCAACACCGAATATGCCGTTCATTTCATCTTTATCATTGACAATCGGCGCGGAAACAGTAAAACACAACACGCTGGTCATCTTGGAAATGAAGAAATCGGTAACATGAATTTTGCCTGTTTGCAGAGGCTTGATAAACCATTCCCGGTCTGATTGATCCGTTCCAACTCCATAGTTCTCATATTTAGCGCGATCGGCAATATTCGTAATATTTTTTGTAGTTTTTCTGCCGTTCAAGTCGACTATATAGGCAAATTGGAACGATGGATGTTCATCCACAAATTTTTGCATCAGTGGTTCTTGTTTTTCTGTAATCATATCTTTCATCAAAGGTTGTTCAATAAGCTGGTAGACAGCGGCGATAGCAGCTTTCTCCGCGGCATATTTTATCTTTTCCAGCTCGGACATGAAGAGTTCAGGGAGATACATACGGACTTTTTTCTCCATCTCTTCAGGAGAAATTGTAGTAATCCGGCCGGAATCATATTGCTCTGTAATCCACTTATGGATCCTAGAAATTCCCGGATGTCTTTTGTCGACAGTGTTATCACCTTCGAGACCAAAGCGCTGATTTATCCACAAGGCAATACCGGCATTGCCGGATTTGTCAGTGATCATTGTAACAATTGGCCGTTTCAAAATTTTGTTGGTATCAAATATATTATAAATTTCTTCGCATTTAATCAGTCCATCAGCATGAACTCCAGCGCGGGTGACATTAAATTCCGAGCCCACAAATGGATAATTGTGCGGTATCTTCACGCCGATTTCTTTTTCAAAATATTCGGCAATGTCGGTGATGATCGTTGTGTCAATTCCGTTATTATTTCCTTTAAGCGAAATGTATTCAATAATTAAAGCTTCAATAGGGGGATTTCCTGTTCTTTCTCCAAGCCCCAACAAAGTGGAGTTAGCCGCGCAACAACCATAAAGCCATGCCGTTGTAGCGTTAATCATCGCTTTATGAAAATCATTGTGGCCATGCCATTCCAACAGATGCCCCGGAACGCCGGCTTCATCAATAAATGAACGCACAAGCTTATCCACACTGCGGGGGAGAGCAGCCCCGGGGTAGGTAACTCCGTAGCCCATTGTGTCACAAAGTCTTATTTTAATATCAACGCCGCTTTCTTCCCTGAGCTGCATTAATTTTATTGCAAAGGGAATGCAGAAGCCGTAGATATCAGCCCGTGTGATATCTTCAAAGTGGCAGCGGGGAATTATTCCCAAATCCAGAACAGCTTTTACGATACCCAGGTAATCATCCAGTGCCTCACTTCTCTTTTTACCCAGTTTCAGGAAGATATGATAGTCAGAAACAGAAGTAAGTATTCCGGTTTCCTTCAATCCAGCTTCCTTGACTAAATGAATGTCTTCTTTTGCAGCCCTAATCCAGCCGGTAATTTCCGGGTAACGAAGGCCCTGTTCCAGACATTTTTCCACAGCTTCTTTATCTTTTTTACTATAAAGAAAAAACTCCGATTGACGGATTATTCCATTGGGACCGCCAAGTTTATTCATTAGACGGTATATATTAACAATTTGTTCAGCCGTATATGGTGGACGAGCCTGCTGACCATCACGAAAAGTAGTATCAGTTATAAAAATATCCTCAGCAGGTTCAATAGGGATTATTCGATGATCGAAAACAATTTTACTGATTTCGGTGTATGGGAATATTTCCTTTTGTAAATTTGGTTCGTCGACTTCTTTTAAATCGAATTTCCAAAATTTATTACGCTGTTGATCAAGGAGTTTTTTGTCTTTATTCCATTTTGCCATTTTTTTCTCCAATAAATTAAGATTAAACAATTTTCAAAGAAAGTTCCATTAATTGTTCTATACTGACTTTAGAAGGCGCGTCGGATAAAAGGCAAGCGGCCTTCTGCGTTTTTGGAAACGCAATTACGTCGCGAATCGATTCCGACTTCGTCATAATCATCGTGAGTCTGTCTAAGCCAAAGGCAAGCCCTCCGTGCGGCGGAGTGCCGTATTCGAGGGCATCCAGTAGAAATCCAAATTTAAGTTTCGCTTCTTCTTCACTTAATCCCAGGACATTGAATACCTGCGCTTGTACATCTTTTCTGTGGATACGAATACTACCGCCGCCTATTTCTGATCCGTTAAGGACAAGGTCATAGGCTCTGGCTCTTACTTTTCCCGGATCCGCGGTCAACAGAGGCAAGTCTTCCAGAAAAGGCGAAGTGAAGGGGTGATGCGTGGAAACGAAACGCTTTTCTGATTCCGAATATTCCATCAAAGGAAATTCTGTGATCCAGGTAAAAGCTAGTTTCTCCGGATCAATCAAATTCAGTTTTTTTGCAAGATGAAGCCGTAAATTCCCCAGGGAGTCATTAACAACTTTTGCCGTATCGGCCACAAAGAAAATGATGTCTCCTTCCCTGGCAGCCATTGCCTTGCTGATGCTTTCCACTTCAGGCGGTTGCAGGAATTTAAAAATAGGGGAAGTCCAGTCAGTAGCGCCCCGTCGCGCCCAGGCTAATCCCTTGGCGCCGTAAATAGCGACAAAGTCTTTCAGAGCATCGAGATCCTTGCGCGATAGGCTTGCGGCCTGCTCAGCTTTAATGGCTTTAATAACACCGCCGGAAGCAGCTACTTCCGCGAACAGCTTGAAACCGGAATTTTTCACAATGCCGGTTACGTCAACAATTTCCATACCGAAACGCACATCAGGGTTATCCTTGCCATATCGTTTTATCGCATCGTGATAGGCCAATCTGGGGAAAGGAAGTATTAACTCTTTGCCCAGACACACCTTGAATATATTTGCCATCAAGCCTTCCATCATCAGCATAATATCTTCTTCCGTGATGAAGGACATCTCGACATCGATTTGTGTAAATTCGGGTTGACGGTCGGCACGCAGGTCTTCGTCGCGGAAGCATTTCACGATCTGAAAATAACGGTCAAAGCCGGAAACCATTAAGAGCTGTTTAAATATCTGCGGTGATTGTGGCAGCGCATAAAACATACCCTTGGAAATACGGCTGGGGACAAGATAATCGCGAGCGCCTTCCGGTGTGCTTTTCGTCAGAAATGGTGTCTCTACTTCGATAAAACCATTCTCCTCAAAATAATGCCTGGTCGCAGAAGCAAGGCGGCTGCGTAAAAACAAGTTCTGCTGAATTGCAGGACGGCGTAAATCAAGGTAGCGGTATTTAAGGCGCACATTTTCCGAGATATCTTCTTCGTCAAAAGAAAATGGCGGTGTTTTAGATTCATTCATTATTTCCAACTCGGAAACGATAACTTCAATTTCACCTGTTTTCAGCGCCGGGTTATCCATTCCCTGAGGTCTTTTGTGCACTTTACCCTTGACAGCTAAAACAAATTCGTTGCGAATTTTATGCGCTTCTCCGTGCACATTTTCTCCGGCATCGGGGTTGAAGACTACCTGTACTATTCCTTCACGATCCCGTAAATCAATGAAAATAACTCCACCGTGATCTCTTCGGCGTTGAGCCCAGCCCATTAAAATAACTTCTTTCCCATCATCAGAAATATTTAAATCTCCGCAATAATGAGTTCTCTTATCCTTTGTTAAAAAGTTGCTCAAAATCTTTTACCTCTTTCTAAATATATCAATAATTGCTTCCGGCAAATTGTCCAGAGACAAAACTTGTTGATTTTTTGTTTTCATGTCGCGCAGTTCAACTCGTCTTTCATCAATTTCCTTATCGCCAAAAATCAGCGTGAAAGAGCTGTTCAATTTATCGGCACGTTTCATCTGGCTTTTCAGACTCTTGTCCGCGTAATCCATCGCGGCCGAGATTCCGGCCCGGCGCAGTTCATTAGTCAAGCCGAAAGAAATCTTTTGCGCACGCGAGCCAAGTGCGGCGATAAATATATCCGTTTTGAATTTATTTATTTCAGTTTGCGGAAGGCAGGCAATAAGCCGTTCAAAACCAACGGCAAAGCCAATGCCGGGAACTTCCGGTCCGCCAAGAAAACTCACCAGACCATCGTATCTTCCACCGCCGGCAAGAGAATTTTGGGCCCCCAGTGATCCGGATTTTATTTCAAAAGCTGTTTTAGTATAATAATCCAAACCGCGCACCATTTTCGGATTGATGAGGTAGCCAACATTTAAATCATCCAGAAAAGACTTCACTTGTGAAAAATGTTCAGAACATCCCGTGCATAAATAATCAAGTATTTTGGGAGCCCCGGCAATAATAGAATTACAGGATTCAATCTTACAATCAAAAACCCTCAAAGGATTAGTGTGAATACGTCTTTGACAATCAGGGCAAAGATCTTTTTCCGATCCTTTTAAGTAATCAACTATCGCTCGCGAAAAAACAGGGCGGCAAGCTTTACAGCCAAGAGAATTAATTTCTAAAGACAATTCTTCAATAGCAACTGATTGGAGAAAATGAACCAGCATAAAAATAACTTCGGCATCAGATTGCGGTTTATCGTCACCAAAAAGTTCTACATCAATTTGATGGAACTGGCGAAAACGTCCTTTCTGCGGCCTTTCACGGCGAAACATAGGCCCGATGGTAAAGAGCTTGGTTATCTGATCCGCAGACATCATATTATGCTCTATGTACGCGCGAATAACAGATGCCGTTGCTTCCGGACGTAATGTCAGCAATTCTTCATCGCGGTCACGAAATGTATACATTTCTTTTTCGACAATGTCTGTAGTTTCCCCAATGCTCCGTTTAAAAAGTTCAGTTTTTTCCATAATCGGAACTCGAATTTCCCGGAAACCAAAAGCGCTAAATACCTGACGGGCAATTGATTCGATATAATTCCAAGTCGGGGCATCTTCCGGCAAAATATCTTTAATGCCTTTAATTGCAGTAATTTTTTCCATAATTAATAGACCAAATTAGAAAGGATTTTTAGCATATACTCCGCTGGTTAGCAATTAAATAATGTGGTTTATGGGCAGGGACTTATCTGGTTTTTATATAAGTATCAACAACCATTTTTGTGCCGTCTGTTGCCATAGTTATGGCTCCATCTTTATCAGTGCGGAGGATATTAACATTGGCTGCTGTTAATCGCTTCAGGGTGTCAGGGTGAGGATGATGGAAGGGATTGTTTTTCCCGGCGCTGATTAAAGCCCAGCGGCAAGATACTTTCCTGATAAAATCGAAGCTGCTCGAATGGGATGATCCATGATGAGGAACAAATAATACATCGCTATGTAAATTTTGACCTGATTTCATAAGCAGCCTTTCCACAGAAGAGGATATGTCGGCAGGCATAAGAAAACTTAGCTGGCCATACTTAATCTTTATTACCAGTGATTCATCGTTAACCGTATCGTAAAACTGGTTACTGGCATCAACCTTCAGTGTTTTTAAAGGCCATAAAATATTTACTTGAACACCGTTGATTTCTCTGGTGGGTGATTGAGCTGAAAGATAATTTACTTTAATCTGTTTCTGACTGATTATTTTTTCCCACTGGCGAAAAATTTCATCATCCAGGCGAAGGCCGGTACTCCAGATCTCCTGAACATCAAAATTATCTGTTATATAAAGAAGTCCCTGAAGATGATCCGGATGGGGATGAGAAAGCACAACGATATCAATTTTGCTGATTCTTTCATGGTAAAGAAAGGGAGCGATAACAAGTTTGCCCATATCAAAAGAACTATCGGCAAAACCACCGCCGTCGATGATCATGTTTTTGCCTCCCGGAAAGCGCACTAAAATTGAGGAACCTTGCCCCACATCTATTGCTGTTACCCGTAAATCGCTGGAAAATTTATCCTTGCTCAATAGATAAACGGCATCAGCAAGAAAAAAGACAATTAAAGTAATTAAAATAAATTTTAAAAATAGAGGATAACGCTCCAGAAAGCCTTTCTTGATCCCGCTGCTGACATGCCGTAAATCGATAAAGCGCAATGAGAAAAAAATCAGCAGATAAAAAATAACAATCTCAGCAATGTTGGGCTTTGTAAAACTAAAAGATGACCAGGATAGTGAAGCAAGAAAATCGATAATATAGACAGAGATTTGAACAAAGAAAGAGGATATTTTGATGAAGAAACCTGCGATAGCTGGAGAAAAAAACGCGCAAAGAAGAAAAGCCATGGAAAATACCAGCGCAATTGTTCCCAACAATGGTACAGTGATGAGATTGGCAATAATGGTTATCGCGGAAAAGCGGTTAAAATAGAAAACGATCAAAGGAATAGTGCCCAGGGTCGCCGCAATACATACGAGAATCAATAAAAATAATTGCCGTAATATTTTTTGCCACCAGACCGGCAAACCTGCCAATAACGGAAAAGAGAAATTACTGAAACGTGGAACCATATAAATGATCGCTAGAACCGACGTAAAGGAAAGCTGAAAAGAAATATCGAAAAGGGCCTCTGGCGAAATGGCCAGGATAATTAATGCCGCCAGCGCGAGGGCGTTGTAAATATCTTTTTGTCTGCCCAGAAACAATGCGCATAAGAAGACAAGCGCCATGAGAGCTGAACGAATTACAGTAACACCCATTCCCGCGATCAGAGCATAAATTAAAACCATTAAAAAAGCTGCTGCCGAGGCTACCTTGATAATATTAAATCTCAACATCAGATATTCAGAACTCTTTAAAATCAGCGAGATAAAGAAAAAAGTCATAGCGGCAACTATTCCGATATGCAGGCCGGAAATAGAAAGGATATGAGAAGTTCCCGTCTTGTTAAAATTATCACGCACTTCAGCCGGAATCGCGTTTTGATTTCCGATAGTCATGGCTTCAATGATTTCTCTTTGCGGAGAATAAGCGTTTTGATAAATGATCTCTTTTAAATAAAGTCTGAATGTTTCCAGTTTTAATCTGATGCCACTGGCGGTATTTTGTCTCAAAAGTATAATATCTGAATTATTGGCAACAAAACCAGTGACATAAATACCCTGGAGGTTCATATAGCGTTCGTAATTAAAACCGCCGGAATTCTGAAAGCTTCGTATCTTTTTTAAGGATGTGTGAAAACGAATAAAATCACCATATTGGAAATTTAAATCATCTGGAATTACAAGACGGATACTGCCGGAAACCGGGCGGTAAGAATTATCTTCAACTACTCGAATACATTGGATAACTAAAACTATTTTATCAGGACGTAAGATGGGATTGTCAATGACAATACCTTCTATGTGCAGTTTGCCTTTATCGATAAAATGATTGATATGATTGTCAGTATGAGCTGAATATTGCTGAATCTGAATATCGAAGATACCCAGAAGAATTACAAAAGTTATGATCAGGAAGAAACTGGCTTTCGGCCATCTATTCCTGATAGTAAGAAGAAGAAAAACAAGGATAAAAATAATCGCGGAAAATAATAAATAATAAGGAATAGGATAATAATAACCGATAACAATTCCGGTGATGATTGCGAGCAACGGATAAATTAGGGGGCGGCTCATAGTTTATCTTTCTGTGATAATAATGAAACAAATTTGTTAGCCAAATCTTTTAAAATATTATAACATGTTATCAAATCTGTTCTACCTAAAAAAGAAACAGTGTAAATAATGTATAATGAAACCACAAAAGAAGAAAACTATAAAAAGCCATTGCGTCTTTTAATCATATTCAGGGTTATTATCATCTCCCTGTTTCTGGGGATGGCTATTTTTATTACTATAAAAAGTCCCGGTTTTCCTATTTCACAAAACGTTCTCTACTTACTTTATTTTATTATCGCTTTAACATACATGTTTTCTGTTATTTATTCCTTAATGTTGATATTCTTGGATAATTTAAGGTTTAATATCTACCTGCAACTGACAGTAGATGTAATATTGATAACCTTACTTGTTTACCTTACCGGCTGCGTGAGGAGTAATTATTCGGTCATTTACACATTAGTCATAATTTATTCAGTTATTTTTTTGGGACGCAAAGGTGGTTTTATTGTTGCTTCGGCTGCAAGCATTTCTTATGGTTTGCTTTTGGATCTTGAATTTTATAAATTGTTGCCATCAATTTCTTCTTTGGAACGTGACTACAATCTTAGTGCCGGTGATGTATTTGTTCGAATCCTTGTTCATATTATATCGTTTTATGTTTTAGCCTTTGTATCCAGTATAGTCGTTGAGCAAGAAAGGAAGACCAGGTCTTTATTGGAGGAAAAAGAATCGGAATTTGATCAGCTTGATCTGCTATTTCGAAGTATAATTGAGTCGGTCGATACCGGCGTCATGACCATTAATTTGCAGGGCACTATTAAAACTTTTAATCGTGCAGCAGAAGAAATCACCGGATTTCCATTGGCTGGAGTCGAAAATCGTAGAATAGCAGATGTATTTCCGGAGTTTGTACAATTCTTTGCCATGGAAAAGATCGATGAACAAATTAGAAACCGAATGGAAGTTATAGTCACAGGCAAAAAAGGGAAGAAAATTAATCTGGGGTGTTCAATTTCTCCCTTGAAAGACAAGTATGATAAACAAATCGGTAATATTTTAATTTTTCAGGATCTCTCGGAAATCAAGTTGATGGAAGAAAATCTCGAAAAGAGTAAGAAACTAGCTTTAATAGGCGAAATGGCGGCGGGTTTGGCCCATGAAATGAGAAATCCACTGGCATCAATAACCGGTTCGATTGAGCTTTTAAAACAAGGGCTGAATTTGGATGGAACCGATAAGCGCTTGATGCAAATAATTTTACGCGGCAAAAATCAATTAGAGAGCTTTGTGCGCGATTTTCTTTTACTGGCACGACCGATTCCTACTTCAAGAGAATTAGTTGATTTGAACGAAGTTGCCGAAGAAGTTTTGGAGAATATAAAATTAACCGATGACTGGACGAGTGCAATAAAAATCGTGAAAGTCTTTTCGGACAAGGCCAAAGCTCTTGCCAATAGGGAACAAGTTAGGCAAATCATCCATAATCTTGTGCTCAATGCGATCCAATCTATAGAAGAAGATGGCGTTTTATCCGTTGAAATCAAGAAGCAAAAACTGAATGATCAGGAAGATTATGTCGAAATTAAAGTTAAAGATACTGGCTGCGGAATTGAGGATAAAGATTTAAAGAAGATATTTGAACCATTTTTCACAAACAAAGGAAAAGGAACAGGTTTAGGATTGGCGATAGTCAGTCGCTTTGTTGATGGTTACAACGGAAGGATTAAAGTTGAAAGCGTTATAAATGAAGGCACAACATTTATTGTATGGTTGCCTAGGGAAAAAAGTCGAACATACGCAAAGTAGCAGTATAGTTTATTTCTAGGAAGAGGTGAGATCATGGCGAGAATTCTGGTTCTTGATGACGATCAAGGCATGAGGGAATTCATGGAAATAATGTTAACAAAAGAAGGTTATAATGTAACCTCTGCCGATGAGCCGTCTAAAGCAATAAACCTTTGCCGCAAGATCGATTTTGATCTTGTTATTACAGACTTAAGAATGCCCAAAATTGATGGCATTGAATTTCTTAAAACAATCAAAGACCACAGGCCGGAAACAATAGTAATTCTCATTACAGCGTATGCTTCAGGAGAAACAGCGGTAAATGCGATGAAAGAAGGGGCTTATGACTACGTGGAAAAAGACGGCAGCATTGAGGAGCTCAAGAAGGTTGTACGCACGGCTTTGCTGAAAAAGGGGCTGGTGAATGAAAATCAAAATGTTAAAGATGAGACGGTAGTTCAAACGGCGTTTTGCGGCATGATTGGTACAAGCAGGGAGATGCAAAAAATTTTCGCAACTATTAAAAAAGTTGCCGATACTCCAGCTAATATTTTAATTTTAGGTGAAAGCGGAACAGGAAAAGAACTTGTGGCGCGTGCCATTCACGAAAACTCATCGCGTTGCAAAATGCCTTTCATGCCTATTAACAGCGGCGGGATTCCGGAGAACCTGCTTGAGAGCGAGCTTTTCGGCTACATGAAAGGATCGTTTACCGGCGCTTATGCCGATAGACCGGGACTTTTTGAAATGGCGAAAGGTGGCACTATATTTCTCGATGAAATCGGGGAACTGCCTCCGGTGCTTCAGGTAAAAGTTCTGCGGGTTGTGCAGGAAAAAACATTTCGGCGAATCGGCGGAGCGGAAGATATAAAAGTTGATGTAAGGATAATTTCCGCTACCAATCAAAATCTTTCCGAAAGCGTCAAAAAAGGAGATTTTCGTGAAGATCTTTATTTCCGCCTCAATGTCATTCCCATTCACATGCCACCGCTCAGAGAGCGCAAAGAGGACATACCGCTTTTAACCAAGCACTTTATTGAAAAATACGCGCGCGAATTCGGCAAAGAGGTGCGGATGATTTCAGTTTACTCCATGGAATTGCTCATGGAATACGCATTCCCGGGAAACATCCGTGAACTGGAAAATATTATAGAGCGCGGCGTGGCGATGGAAACTTCTAACATAATATTGCCCGAGAACCTGGTAATATCAGCCAACGCTGCTACCGTCCCCAATTTTGATATCGAGATCATGGATAAGGGAATAGATCTAAACGCGGAGATGGAGAAGATAGAAAGAAGAATCATTGAAAAAGCTCTGTTGAAAGTAAAAGGTTCAAAAACGAAAGCTGCCGAACTACTGCACGTGACTTTTGATTCCCTGCGTTACCGCATTGAAAAGCTGGGTGTGGAATAAAATAATATATTGCCTTATTTTCTTTCTGCTAATAATACTAATTCTTTGAAGTCACTCTCCTGAAGAATCCTTATTTGACATCCCTCCGCTATTAGTTTCTCGGCTTTTCTGTGTTTTGAGCTTTTTTCATGGCCAGCAAGCTTCTTAATGTCTTGATCTCCTACGACAAGAATTGTAGTCTTCCTATTAACTCCGTCATCAACCGTGCACCCGATCTTTGCAGCCATGTCAGCAGCCAACCGTCGTGATATTTGAAGGGCACCTGTGAAAACCAGAATTTCGCCGTAAAAAACACCCTCTGGATTGCCGTCTTGGGAAATTTTGTAGGAAAGATTTGGGAAACCGATAGGTTTCTCGACGCGCTGCAGCCATTCCTGCAAGTCCATACCTGTCTTTTCAATAGCAGCAAGGAGTATGTATGCTGCAGCTTTTGCATCCTCAAGAGCATCATGTTGTATAAATTGATAACCTAAAATAGCGCACACATTTCCAAGACCATAACCTCTGTATGCGAATTGATCCCATGTTCTTCTGGTCACGCGTGCAGAGTCTAGCCATGTGCATTTTGACATACGCAGGTCATACTTTACATAGGCTTTATAAAGCGCCACTCGGTCAAAGTTGGTATGGCAAACGGCAATTCGACCATCAAGGTAGCCGCAGATATGACTTGCGATATCCCGAAGTTTCGGCGCACCTTTTACTGTGGTTTCATCAATTCCGTGGATCGAAATATCGATCTCATCAAAGTAGTCCCCTGGATCAACATAAGTTTTCCATTCTTCCTGAAGCGAACCATCCTTGTAGTGCACAAATCCAAGCTGGCATATTGAGGACAGATCTGCATTTGCCGTCTCAAAATCCAGTGCCGCGAATTCCATTGTCCTTACCTCTTAACGTCCACCTTTATTAATTACCACCAAGCTGTAACATTTTTCTTTTCAGTGATTGTTTCCTTTTTGAATGCTGCTGTTAAAAATTTATGCTCATTATTGTATGCTTTTTCATATTTATCTTTTAGGTAGATTGAAATATTTTCGTCGGGAATATTTATCGCTTCGGAAAAGTCTTTGGTTTCAAATACTAAATCTAGGATAGGGACTTTTACTTCAAAAGAATCATTATTGTCCTTATCTATGTAATATTTAAATTCAACCAAAACCAAATGGTCGATCATCCTTTTATCATCGTTTAAATATCCATACCATTTTTTCTGAAATCTACTTTCATCATATGTTTTTAATGGCTCATGGCAGTCTGGGCAAGTGTTCTTCTGATGTTTTTCTTTTGATGCTTTTTGTTTTGACATTATATCTTTTAATTCTTTCTTTGTAAATTCACGTTTGCATTCTGTGCATTTTTTGAATAACACCGCTCGCCTCCTTTTCCCTTATCTTTTATTGTACTCAAAGTTAGTATGAAATGATTAGAGTTTACAAATGCTTAATGCTGAAGTCCTGAAAACCGCCGGTGTAGTGTTCTTCGGCTGTAACAACCTTTTCGACTATGGCAGCGGGCGGGCCGACTTTACACCAGGCAATCATTTTGTCCACTTCAACGTCTTCGCCTTCCAGCACTGCTTCCACCCGGCCATTATCCATATTGCGTACCCAGCCTGTAAGGTTAAAGTCTGCTGCGGCACGCCTTGTTGCCGCCCGGAAGAAAACTCCCTGAACTATGCCGCTAATATAAACATGTATTCGTTTCATAATATCACCTGCCGATAAGTCTTAAAAATTGATTCTCGGTAAGAATTGTTATACCAAGAGAGCGGGCTTTATCCAGTTTAGAGCCGGGTTCGCTGCCAGCGACAACGTAAGTAGTTTTGGCAGTTGTACTGGAATGAACTGAGCCACCAAGACTCTCCACAATTTCCTTGGCGGTATTGCGCGGCATATTGGCCAGCGTTCCCGTGAATACGAATGATTTGCCCTGTAACAGGACATTTGCCGCGGCAACTTTCTTGAGCGGTTCCACTTGGGCTTTACTAAATTTTTCCATAACGGCTTTATTCTTCGGCTCGTGAAAAAACTGCAAAATACTTTGCGCTATTTCCGGCCCGATCTCGTTAATAGCGGTCAGCTCTTCAACTCCTGCTGCCATAAGATTATCCAGGCTTCCGAATTGAGTTGCAAGAACCTTGGCGATATATTCACCGATATTTCTGATACCTAAAGCAAAAATGAATTTATCCAGGGGAGGGTTTTTTGCACGTCCGATGGATTCAATTAACTTAGGAGCTGATGTATCACCATGGTGATACAGATTCAAAAGCTGTTCTTTGGTTAAGAAGTAAAGATCGGAAGGATCTTGAATCAAGCCTGCGTCAAAAAGTTGCGCGGATACTTTTTCGCCAAGGCCTTCAATATCGAGGCCGCCGCGAGAAGCAAAATGCCGGATGTGTTCTTTTAATTGAGCCGGGCAGGCCAGATTAATGCAGCGGCGGGCAACTTCTCCCTCCGGTCTAACAACTTCCGAACCACATTCCGGGCATCTATGCGGTATATGAAATTCTTTTTCCGCGCCTGTTCTTTTGGATGTAACTACTTTAACCACTTCAGGTATGACGTCCCCTGCACGCTGGATAACAACTGTATCGCCGATGCGAATATCTTTTTTAGTAATTTCATCCTCATTATGCAGCGTTGCGCGGCTTACTACGACACCGCCGACATTCACCGGCTGCATGATAGCCACAGGTGTTAAAGCACCGGTACGCCCAACCTGCACTATAATGTCTTTGATGACAGTTGTTTCCTGTGTTGCCGGAAATTTACACGCCAGCGCCCAGCGGGGATTGCGAGAAACACTACCGAGAGTTTCCTGCAATTTAAGATCATTAACTTTTAAAACTATGCCGTCAATTTCATAGGGCAAATTTTTTCTAATTGCCCCGATATGATCAAAGTATTTAATGCAATCATGAATGCTGTTGGTTTCTTCAATTAGATTATTGACTGGAAAGCCCCATCTCTTTAAACTTTGTAAAACTTCCCGGTGTGTGGAAAAATTAACACCCCGTGCCTCACCGATTCCATAAATAAAAATATTTAAAGAACGCCGGGCGGTAATTTTCGGGTCGAGCTGGCGAATCGATCCGGCGGCGGCGTTGCGCGGGTTGGCGAAGGGCTCATCGCCTTCTTCCATGCGACGCAGATTTAATTTATGCAATGGTTCAATTTCCATGTAAACCTCGCCGCGTATTTCGATAAATGACGGGATTGCTTTACCACCAGCTTCCAGCATTTTCAAAGGCAGGGAAGAAATGGTTTTAAGATTTTGAGTGACGTCTTCTCCGGTAACACCGTCTCCACGTGTCGTGCCCCGAATAAAAAGGCCATTTTCGTAAATAAGATTTACAGCAAGGCCATCGAGTTTTGGTTCGGCAACGTAAGCTATATATTCAACTTTAGCCAAACGCTTAATGCGGTTGTCAAAGTCAATTATTTCCTCTGGAGAAAAAGCATTGGCGAGACTCAGCATAGCAGAAGGATGCGCCACAGAAACAAATTTAGCCAGTGGCGCGGCGCCAACGCGCTGAGTAGGGGAGGTAGCAAGATCGTCATCTGGATATACATTTTCCAGTTCCTGCAATTCCCGCATCAGGCAATCATATTCAGCATCGGATATTTCCGGAGCGTCCTGCTGATAGTAGCGCTTATTATGATATTCAATGATGTTTCTTAGATCAGTGATTCTTTTACAGGCGGCATTTTTGTCCATTATTTAACCAGTTTTAAATAAGGTTTGCCTTGCTTTTTTTTAGAGGGTGTCGCTTCTTTAGAAGCCTTGTTTAAAAGTTGTTCGTTAAAAATAGCATTTTTAACGCGGATGGAGTTAATTATAGAAAAAATGATGACGGATTTTTCCCATTCCGGTGAATATGAAAATTGCTCCATCTTAGCTTTATATTTATCCCAGAGATCTGTGAGGGAAGCTTCATCAAGATACAATATATTTTCAGCAATTTTATCCAAGGAGGTTTCTAACCTATTCATATTTGAAATATTAACTTTACTTGACGACAAAGTCAAATCAAAAGCTTTTTAATAAATAACACTTGTTTTTTTTAATTCTTACAGCTAATAATTCAAAGTTAATGATAGAAAGAGAGAAAGTAAAAATTGGCGTAATTTCCGATACTCACCTTTCCGGCTATGATACCAGATTGGCGAGAATTGTCGCCCAACATTTTAAAGATACCGATCTTATCTTTCATGCGGGTGATTTAGTTGATTTACGCGTATTAGATATTTTTGGAGATATTGAAGTTAAAGCGGTTAGCGGCAATATGGACAATATGCCGGTTAAAGATAAATTGCCGGAACAATTGATTTTTGAGATTAAAGGATTTAAGATCGGTCTTATTCACGGTTGGGGATCACCATTAGGAATTGAAGAAAAATTATTGGCAAAACTTGGTGATGTTAATTGTGTTGTTTATGGACATACGCATAAACCGGTAAATTATAAAGAAAACGGCATTCTTTTTTTCAATCCCGGTTCTGCAGTGGATAAGCGTTTTGCAGATACAAGAACTATCGGCATATTAGAAATTGACAAAGAAATAAAAGGTAGGATAATTAGTATTTAAATTACAGATCGCATTTGTTGGCGGTATATATAAGCATTCAAATTGGTAAACAGTAGGTGAGTTTTAAAAAATGGAAACAATTTTTGCACCTTGGCGGATGGAATATATCAAAGGTGATAAACCTGACGGTTGCGTGTTTTGCAAGTGTTCAATCAGATGTGATGATTATGTCATATTCGAAGGAAAAACTTGCTTTGTAATGATGAATAAATACCCTTATATAAACGGACATTTAATGATTATTCCGCAACGTCATATCGGCAAGATTGAAGATCTGGCACTGGAGGAAAGAACGGAAATATTTTCCTTATTGGATACTTCAATCAGAGTACTGAAGGAAGCCATGAATCCCGGAGGATTTAACATCGGGATAAATCTTGGCAAAACGGCCGGAGCTGGAATAGAAGAACATATTCATGTCCATGTAATTCCACGCTGGGAAGGTGATACAAATTTCATGAGTGTTGTTGGTGAGGTACGTGTGATTCCCGAGGATGTGGCAATTACAGCAGCTAAACTTACACCTCTCTTTAAAAAAAATCATCAGGAGGTCTGATTAGATGAAAATATTTTATTTAATTATTGTTATTGTATTTGCATTTTTTATCGTTACCTTTTCTCAGTTCAATGCCGAGCCTGTAACAATCAGATATTATTACATTAAAGATATTGTCGTGCCGGCGTATATGCTTATTTTTGCTGCTCTGTTTGTGGGAGTTATTATTGCTGGCTTCCTGGGAGTTGTGGAGAGGTTTCGTCTAAACCGGACAATTAGCCGCTTAAACAGAACGATCAGAGATTTGCGCAAGGAAATGCGGATAAACGAGCCGCCTCCTATAATAGATGAAAGCAGAAATCTATGATTAGTTATTGCAGCAATGGTTGACGACTTCAAGTTTGTCACTGATGCGGCTTTGGGAAAACTGGCCAAGTGGCTGCGGCTTCTGGGTTACGATACTGTTGTATTTTCGAAGCAAGCCGGACGTGAAATGTTGCGTTTAGCGGATGCGGAAAGAAGAATCGTTCTTACAAGAAGAAAAGATATGCCGGAGCGCCAATTTTCCGGGCGCTTGTATTTGGTTGAAGGAATTGAAGTTGCCCACCAGCTCAAAGAAGTAATCAGGAAATATTCCTTAAAAATCAATAAACAAGAGATTTTTAACCGCTGTCTTAAGTGCAATGAAAAGCTTATCTCTGTTACACGCGAGGAAGTGCGCAATTTAGTACCGCCTTTTGTTTTTGAAAATTCTTCCGCCTACAATAAGTGTCTTAACTGCTGTAAAATTTATTGGACAGGAACTCATCAACGCAATGCTCTGCAATATTTGAAGCAGAACGTTCTCCCTCATTAACAGAATCAAAATCTTCAATTGTGTAAATTTGGGACTGCCGGATTTAAGCTGGAATGACTAATACCATTTCTAAATCAGAGATGATATCGAGGTGGCAAGGAGGAGGCGACGATGCGTATTGTACATACGTTGAGGAAGCCGACGACGACGCCAACAAAGATAGCGCTTTGATTTAGAAATGGAATAATAAAAAAAGGAAGAATCAGAACATCGGTAATATTATAAAGCTCTGATTCCCCTGTTAATCGGTATTTATTACTCTTCTTTTTTCGATGAAGCTATAATCTTATCTGCAATATAGGATGGAACTTCCTCGTAACGGGAATCGGTGTAAGTGAAATTTCCCCGGCCACTGGTCATGGAGCGCAAATCTGGCGCATACTTCAATATTTCCGCCAGAGGAACCTGGCCTTTGATGATCTGATTGGAACCATTGGTGTCCATACCCAGAACACGGCCGCGTCTGCTATTTAAATCACCGATAACATCGCCCATATATTCTTCTGGAATTTCGATATTGATGTTGACTATAGGTTCCAGAAGAATTGGCTGGCAGTCCATGATACCTTTTTGAAAGGCCATCGATCCAGCTATTTTGAAGGCCATTTCCGATGAATCCACTGTATGGTAAGAGCCGTCCGTTAGCGATATTTTGAAATCAACCACCGGATAACCGGCTAGGACGCCTTTTGCCGCCGCTTCGACAATTCCTTTTTCTACTGCAGGCCTATAGTTATTAGGAATAACGCCGCCAACAATTTTATCCTGGAACTGAAAACCGCCGCCACGAGGCATTGGTTCAATATCAATCCAGCAATCGCCGAACTGTCCGCGTCCGCCGGATTGCTTCTTGTATTTGCCCTGGACGTTTGTTTTTCCCTTGATGGTTTCTTTGTAGGGAACCTTAGGCGTATTCAAATTAACTTCGACGCCAAATTTTCTTTTCATTTTATCTATATTCACTTCAATATGCACCTGGCCCATACCGGAAAGAATCATCTCCTTGGTCTGGACATTACGGGAAAAGACGATGGTCGGGTCTTCTTCAGTAAGCCGATGAATGGATGAAGCAATCTTGTCTTCGTCGCCTCTTGTTTTTGGTTCAATGGCAAAAGACATAATCGGCGGCGGAATTGCTACCTTGTTGAAAATAATCGGTGCTTTTTCGTTGCAGAGAGTGTCGCCAGTGATAGTTTCTTTGAGTTTGGCCACACCGGCAATATCACCAGGGATTAGACCATCTGCCTGTTTTTGGTTTTTCCCTTCCAGAAAAAAGATATGGCCGAATTTTTCGTTTATTTTTCTCGAGGGGTTATAGACAGCAGAATCAGGATTGAGTGTGCCGGAATAGACACGGAATAAAGTTAACCTGCCGGCGTAGGGATCGGCAATTGTTTTAAAGACGATAGCGGAGAATGGCGCGTCCTCAGAAGGCTGTCTTTCTTCAGCGTCATTTTTCCCCGGTATATTTCCTTTTACCGTGCCACGATCAACAGGTGAAGCAAATGAATTAACGGCAAGATCAAGAAGCAGAGAGACACCAATGCCTTTTATTGCAGATCCACATATAACCGGAATCAGGTTTCCTGAAGAGACACCTTTCTTCAATCCTGATTTAAGTTCTTCCGGCGAAAGTTCGCCAGCTTCTAAATATTTATTCATCAGCTCATCATCGGCCTCAGCGATATCCTCTATCATTGTGCTGCGTAAAGTATTTACTGCATCCATCATTTCCGAGGGAATATCGGTGGCTTTACAGATACCTTTATTATCGCTGAACAAATAGGCTTTAGAACTAATCAGGTCAACAATGCCTTTGAATTTATCTTCAGTGCCGATAGGAAGACAGATGGGGGTCACTTTTTTCTTGAATTTAGTTTTTATACTTTCCAGTGTTCTATTAAAATCAGCGCGTTCCCGGTCCATTCTGTTGATAAATATGGCGCGTGGAAGATTGAATTCATCTGCCAATTCCCAAACTTTTTGCGTTTGAAATTCAACGCCGCCGACGGCATCAACCACAACAACGGCATTATCGACAACGCTAACTGAGCACTTTATATCAAAGGAAAAGTTGGAATCTCCCGGAGTATCAATGATATTAATTTTGTGTTTTTCCCATTCAACAAAATTTGCTGAGGATGAAATCGAAACACGTCGTTTTTGCTCTTCGGGCTCATAATCCATGGAAGATGTTCCATCATCGACTCTTCCCAGCCGTTCGCTTTTTCCGGAAACAAATAAAAGGGATTCACAAAGAGAGGTTTTGCCTGTACCACCGTGGCCGATTACTACCAAATTTCTCAGGGATTTGGATTCATATTTTGCCATGAAAACTCCTTTCAATATCTCAATAAGATCTCTACAAGATCTGGATAAAGCAGTTTCATTTGAATGCGGGCTTGTTTAGCTTATCGCGCAAGTAAAATCAAGACAATTTTAATTTCTCGACGTTTAAATCACTGTTGCCGGTGGCAGGCTTATGAAGAAAATCATACGAGATAAACCTCATGCCATTTCGCTTTCTTCGGCTAACTTTGTTGGCTGCCTCGGCGCATCCTCCTTGCCGCCTCGTTATCCTTTGAAATCGAAATGGTATCATTTGATCTGAAGACTTTTTTCACCAATACGCATAGGGTAAAGTGTTGCCAGGGTACAAAGAAAAAGGACAAGAGCAAAAGAAATAACAGTCCACGTAATTTGTAGTATGGACAAGCTCTGGGAGCGCATCATAGACATGAATAAGTAATACGCAGGGCCGGCTTCCAGAATTATGACAAGAATTATTAAACCGAAGCAACAAAGCATAAATAGAAGACCGCCAAAACTAGTATAGTGATTAAAGATTAATTTGACATATTCCGAAAAAGCATATATTATAATGCAATTCACAAAGATTCGTTGTATGGTGGATCCCCCATCTGGCAGAGATTCTTCCAAATGCGGGGATTTTTTTATAGGCATTATATTATTACGGATATTTAGTTATAGGAGAAGGGAAAGGGTAAAATGAAGATCGACGATCAAAAAATTCGCAATATCGGGATAAGCGCGCATATTGATTCTGGTAAAACGACGCTTACCGAAAGAATTCTTTTTTACACAAAGAGAATTCATGCCATTCATGATGTGAAAGGTAAAGATGGAGTGGGAGCAACCATGGATTCCATGGAGCTGGAAAAGGAGCGCGGAATTACCATTGCTTCTGCAGCAACTTATTGTGAATGGAAAGGCTATGAGATAAATATTATTGACACTCCTGGTCACGTCGATTTTACTATTGAAGTGGAAAGGTCGCTGCGCGTATTGGATGGAGCTATTCTTGTCTTATGTGCCGTTGGTGGTGTTCAATCGCAATCTATAACAGTTGATCAGCAAATGAAAAGATATAAGGTTCCGTGTATCGCATTTGTCAATAAGTGTGACCGCAGTGGTGCCAATCCTTTCCGGGTAATCGGCCAACTCAAAACAAAATTGGGTCATAATGCAGTTGCCATGCAAATACCAATCGGTCTGGAAATAGATGCGGAAGGTGTTGTTGATCTTGTCTCGATGAAAGCTCTGTATTTTGACGGAGATAACGGAGAAATTGTCCGCACAGAAGAAATTCCGGCAAATCTTCTGGAAGAAGCAAAAGTGAAAAGAGAAGAACTTATTGACGCCGCATCACTCTTCTCTGATGAATTAACCGAAGCTGTATTAGAGGAAAAAGAAATATCATCTGAATTGCTTTATGCGGCATTACGTAAGGGTACATTAAAAAGAGAAATAACCCCGGTTTATATGGGATCAGCATATAAAAACAAGGCCGTACAGCCCATGCTTGATGGTGTCACTTATCTATTACCTTGTCCGTCGGAAGTAGAAAACGTCGCTTTGGATATGGATAACAACGAAGAGCCGGTTGTGCTGGAAAATGATTCGGAAAAACCTATTGTTGCTCTGGCTTTTAAACTTGAAGACGGACAGTATGGCCAATTGACTTATATCCGTGTTTATCAGGGTAATGTAGAAAAAGGTTCCACAATAGTCAATGTGCGCAACGGCAAGAAAGTAAAAGTAGGGCGGGTTGCGCGGATGCATGCCGATCAAATGGAAGATGTGGAATATCTGCGCGCCGGTTATATCGGGGCTTTATTTGGAATTGAATGTTCTTCCGGTGATACGTTTGTATCTCCCGGTATCAATATGACCATGACTTCCATGTATGTGCCCAAACCGGTTATCTCACTGGCTATAGTGCCGAAAGACAACAAGTCGCAGATGTCCATGTCCAAAGCATTGAACCGGTTTTCCAAAGAAGATCCTACATTCAAGACTTTTGTTGATCCGGAAACAAAAGAGACAATCATCGAAGGAATGGGCGAACTGCATCTGGAGATTTATGTGGAAAGAATGAAGAGGGAATACGGTGCTGAAGTAACTACAGGCAATCCTCGTGTTGCTTACCGCGAAACAATAACGCAGCGTGCCGACTTTAATTATACCCATAAAAAGCAAACCGGTGGTTCCGGTCAATATGGCCGTATTGCGGGTTATATTGAACCGATCAGCGATGCCGAGTTTGTTTTTGAAAATAAGATATTTGGTGGCTCAATTCCGACACAATATATTTCTGCCTGTGAAAAAGGTTTTAAACAAAGCATAGCCAAGGGGCCTAAATTAGAATTCCCAATTACCGGTGTAAAAGTAGTAATTAATGATGGTG
>OCZT010001505.1_pt1 | contig 24104 bp, 18 predicted proteins | sample 1539031 | NCBI WGS metagenome assembly OCZT01 (sample SAMEA3539308, study PRJEB22396) | soil metagenome | biome: tundra; feature: field; material: soil | place: USA | collected 2010-05 | depth 0.15 m | reverse complement strand
TGGGCGGATTGTGCGACATGCGATACGCGTTGCAGCCGAACTCCTTCAATTTATTCACGCGGAATTCCTGCAAGGCGTCGGGAATGGCCGCGCCGACGCCGGCGTGGTCCTGATGATTGCAGGTGCCGTAAAGTTCGTAATGCCTGCCGTTCAGCAAAAAGCCATTCGTCGCGTCAAAGCCCACGGTGCGGATGCCGAACGCGGTTTCTTTTGAGTCAACGATCTTGTCGGCGACGGAAACCGTGGTGACGAGCTTGTAAAGTCTTGGCGATTCCGGCGACCAGAGAACAGGCGAAGAAACTTTCGTTTGCAAGTTCACCTTGCCCTGCGATTTGCGATTCAACTTTTCCGATTCGGAAAATTGTTTCAGCGACCTGCCGTCAGGTGAGACGATTTCACAAGTCACCGTCGCATTCTCGGCGTTGGTCTGCGAATTGAACAGGCGAACTTCGACGGCGATTACAGGACTGCCTTGCGGAATGTTTTTTTCAAATTCACTCTGAACAAAAATTCCGTCCGGCGCGATGGCCACCGGCGCGGTCTTGTCCAGCCAGACGTGGCGGTAGATGCCCGCGCCTTCGTAAAACCAGCCCTCGACCTTGGTCGCGTCCACCAGCACGGCGATGGTATTCTTGCCGCCGAAATGCAACACGTCCGTGATGTCCTCGCGGAACGGATAGTAACCGCCCTCGTGATGGCTCACACACCAGCCGTTGACCCACACCGTCGCATCACGAAACACGCCGTCGAACGTCAGCCAGATGCGTTTGCCTTCGTCTTCCTTCGACAACTCGAACGTGCGGCGATACCAAGCGATGCTGTTCGTCGGATACTTCACGCCGAGCGTGTGAAAACCGTGGCTGCCGTCTGCGGCCCAGTCAAACGGCAGTTCCACCGCCCAATCGTGCGGCAGATTGACGGTGCGCCAAAAAGAATCGGAAAACTTTTCCGACGCCGGCCCGGAGCCGGTGCCGGAATTTTCCAGATGCAGCGCGTCCGGCCAGTCGTCGCCGAGATGGAACCTCCAACCGGCGTCGAGCGAAAGGTGTTCACGCGGCGACTCGGCGGCTGAAAGTTGCGAGACCAACAACGCGGCGCAAGCGCCGGCAATAAGAGTGCGAATGACTGGAATAATTTTCATTTTCAAATCGTCTGTAAATTAATTGTCGCGGCAGACAGCCGCGACATCAATTGATAACTAAAATCTTCTTCTACGAAGAGTCACGTTAAACGAGACAAAATCTTGCCGACAGCCCTGCGCGATGACTGGCACACCTTAAAAACCTTCAAACATTCTGGTACTTGCAGATGCTTGGCAAGATTTGCCGAATGAAAAACCAAGGCCGGTCAGTGGCCGTCGGGATTGGCCGGATTATAATACAAATCATTCGGTCCAGCGCCTTTGGTAGATCTAGCCCAAGCCAGCATATTGACATAGGTTTCGCGAGCGGCGCTGCCATCCATTCTGCCAATTTGGGCGGCTTTCCCATGCCGCTGGGAAAAATTCGGAGTACCTGAATAATCATCAGTTCCTCCTTCAAGTGGCCAGTTTGAAAAGTCGTTCCAAACGCCACCTAATGTAGAACTCCCAGATAGTGTTTCATCATCTTCCCACAGCAATATGTTGGTTGCTCTAAATTTGGATATTTTGTAAGGGACTTTGACATTACCAAAACCCAAAACGGAACCATCCCAAACGTAGCTTGTAATGAGCTGACCTCGGGCTAAATAACGCGCATTGACCTCCATATCCTCGGGACAACGTAATACTCCTGCATTATTGAGGTATGGATAAAGCTGGCCAGCCCCGGGCGGTCCTATGAGCATGCCCGGTGTTCTAATGCCAGTAAACCAAGCTATCTGATAGGCCCAGTGGGTCTGCCAATTCGCAAGGGTGTGGGTCGCTCCAATAATCGTCTGTGGTTTGGAGGCTGTAATCCAACAGGCGTCGTCCAAATTACCCCAGCCAGGAAATGGCAGGATGTCGTTGTTGTCGCCGCAATACATTATTGTCGCAAGCATGATTTGCTTGCAGTTATTGAGGTCGGCAGCCGCATAGGCCCGGCTTTTCGCCTTTGACAACGCTGGCAACAGCATGGCCGCCAGAATGGCGATGATGGCGATGACCACCAGCAGTTCAATCAATGTGAAAGCACCGCGCTTCTTGGTATTTACAATAGTTGACATTTAATCTTTTTCGCTTTTTAAAGGAGCCGGCCGGGACCAAGACCGTCCCGGCCAGCTCGTGTTAATCATGTCAATTCATGTGCTTATTTTGCACCGGGTCATTATAACTTAACGCGGAAGAATGTCGCATTATTCGTCGCACTGGCTTGGAAAGGCGACACGGCACCGGCCACTGGCACCCATGGTCCGAGCAGATTGGTTGCACTCACGAGAGTGCCGCTGGGCCAACTCAAGGTGAGAGTGCCGCCACTGCCGCCGCTGTAGGTATTTGTGAGCACGACCGTGTCAATGCTCACGGCCTGAATTTGAACCCCGTTGAAGTCAGGTTCCCCATTGGCACTGCCGTCCGACTGGAGGCCAGTGGGCGTTTCACCTATCACTATCGAGCCGTCGCTAACGACAACGTTCGCAAAGACCGCAGTGTTGTCGCCGGGGGCAAACATCCAGTCCTGCTGGAACACGTTGTTGATGGTAACTCCATTAACGGTGAACGCCGTGCCCCGGGAATTGTCCTGGTAGGTTCCAGCCATGCCGAACACCACCAAGTTGTAAGTGCCATTGGCCAGGTTGGTGATCACGAACTCGGTTTGCTGGTTGACATAGCCATCCAGCAACTTCGTCAAGGGACTTGCCAGATTCGGCTGATACCAGTTTCCAGGATAATTCGTGGTATAGAATTTGATTCCGCTGGAGGTGGTGCCATCGTCGCGCAAGTCGGTTACGTTGTAAACGTTACCATTCAGAGCGTTCCAGAAGGTTCCGCTGCCCACGACTCCGGGGCCGCTATACGGGGTTGACGACATACCGTTGTTGCCGCCGCAGAAGGTGAAATTCACCGTCCAGAGACCGTTGACCGGAACTGGGGTGAGGTTAATCGTCGCAATGCTGCTGGTAACTGAACCGTAAGTATTGTTCAGCACGAGCCGGTAATCAAGCGCGTCGGCCATGGTGGTTTTGATGGTAAGGGTGCTGGAATTGGCTCCAGACAGGTGGCTGTCGTTTGCGAGATTATGGAAGACGCCGCCGGTGCCGCCCTGCCATTGATAACCCGGTGTCGGATAGCCCAAGCCATACGATGTCAGAGCAACTGACTGCCCGGCAAAGGTCGAAACCGTTGACAATCCCGAGATCGCCGCTGGTTGCGAGGAGATTTCCGGAGCCGAGCCGCCACCTTGGGCCGCAAAGTAGAGGTTCAGCACCTGGCCATCAGTGAAGGCTGAATTAAAGACAGCCACTTCGTCAATGGAACCGTCGAATGTGGAGCCGGTGCCCGTCGGATGCCCACCAATCCAAGTCGTTCCAGTGCTGTTAAACGCTTCAAGACTGTTGGCTCTAGTATTGATTTTCTTGAAAACATTGGTCACCCCGCCACTGACATAGCATAGATAGAGCGTGCCATTTGTGGGGGTGATTGTCAGTGCCACAAACGACCAAGTGTTGGTCGGCGGAAACAGGCCGGAATTGAAACCATTGTTGTTCCAAGTGTAACCCAGTTCAGCTTGCCCAAAAGTGGTGTCGCTGGTGTTGGTGTCCGTGTTGCCACCAAAACCCAAACCGGCCGAAGACAACGATGTGGTGTTAAACACCAATCCGGCACCAGTGTGTGTATCCAAGGTGGGATAGATCCAAGCGGTAATCGTCACATTGGCGCTGCTCAGATTCAAGGGCGGAACAACCAGTGTCCCGTTGGCTGTGGCATTGGTGAAACTTGCGGCAGTATTGCCAGATTCAAACCCGACGAAAGCCGGGGATTGCGGACCGACAATGCCGACCTTCCCCACACCGACGCCATAAGTGGCATTCAAGTTATGACCACTGTAGTCATAAGCCTGATAAGTGGCGGTGGCGGGATCAACCGCCTCGTTCAAGCGCCAATAAGCCACCGGGCCATTGGTAAAGACGTCATAGGCATAAGCCTGGCTCGGTGTGGGCGCAGCCGGATCAGCCTGCACTGTCAGCGTCACGGGGGTGCTGTTCGTGCTGCCAAAACTATTGGTGCCGACAAACTGATAGGTGCCGGCATCGGTCAATTGAATATTGGCCAGAGCCAAGTCATAGTTGGTGGTCACAGGCGATCCAATACCAACAAAGCCGCTGCCTTTATTTACTTGCCACACGTTGGTGATAGGCGTGCTTCCGGCAATGCCCGCACCAAAGGTTACTGAACCACCAACGAAAGTGTAAACGTTGGTCGGATTCGTATCGCGACTCACAACCGGCGCGACAGCCGGATAGACCGTGACCGATACCGGCGCAGAAGTCACCGTGCCATAGCTGTTGGCCACCACGCAATCAAGCACGAGCGTGTAGTTGGCAAGTAAGTCAACCGGAACTTCATTGAGTGTCGCGCTCGTGGCACCGGGAATATTGGTCAAAGCGCCACCGCTGCCACCATCCGTTTGCCATTGATAGGAGGTTACCGGGGAGACGGGACTATAAGCCTGCTCCACCACCTCCAGCGGAGACGTGGCATACACGGGATTCGGCGTGGCAACCGGCTGCGAGGGTATGGGCGTATTCGGAGTGGCAACAATTTGGAAGCCAAAGATTTTGCCAGCCTGATAGCTGCCGTCAGGTTCCACGTTTTCGATCAGGATCGCGTCGTTGGTGAGGCCGTTGAAAACGATGTAATCTCCCGAACTGGTCGCGCCGGCAAGGCTGGTCGAGCTAGCGGGAACTTGCGAGAAGGTTCCGGTAAAAACGCCGTTGTCCTTACAATAAATACGGGGCGTCACGTCGCCGCCGACGGTCATATTCCACCACGAGGGATTGCCGCCGGTCACCGCTTGAATCCAATGTTCGCTGGTGCCATACCATCCGTGCCAGCCTTGGACGTAAAGCACGACGGAATAACCATTGGTCGCACCCTTCGCCGCCAGCCAGGCCTGAATGTTACCCACATATTCAGCCGGCTTCTGGTTGCCATTTGCGCCGTAGGTTGCGCCGGCCGTCCACGCACCGGGCGGGCCCCCAGCCCAGTCGGTGGAATCGAAGCCGTCCATCAATTTCGAGTTGGGCGAGCCATCGCTAATGTTTATATAAGCCCCGCTCGAATAAGTCGAAACGGAATCCCACTGCATGTGCAATCCCGAATCGACTCCCGAGGAATCCAAGATGCCGGATGAGACATCGCCCCACCGGTCAAAGTTGTTCCAATTGGGTGTGGCAAAACCGGGAGCGCCAGCCGTTTCAACGGTAGCACCAGTCGGATCCATTGTCTTATTGGTCAAAGAAGTGTATTCCGTGTTGTCAATTTGATTGCCGATGTCATACCCGGTGAAATGCGCGCTGACTGCGATAGGCTGGGCATGCAAGGCAACGGCGCTGCCAATGAGCGCGCAAGCTGTAGCGAAAAGATGTTGTAATTTTTTCATAGGGTTTGGATTATTTTCATAGGTGGTTTTTGTTTCGGAATGCAAGCATCCGGCTCTCATTAGAGAACATTTCCGGCCCGTCGGCTGGAGCTCTGCGTTCACAGTGACAAGAAATCACGCGCGGCAGTCCGCTTCGCCAAACAATGGGAACTTGCATGTTAAGAGTATCGTCCAAGCCCGCTCGCACGTCATGTCAGGAAAGGATATGACAGCAACCCACCCAACGTTGGTATCCGGTCAGGCGCATTACGCTGGGAGCATCGGAACGCCTCATCTCCGCCTCAGGGGAAAAGTCTAACCAAGCAGCGAAGGCTACCGCGCCGCATGTCACAGATGAGCTGGGCGGTGGCCTGGCTCCTGCTCGTCCAAGGAAAAATGACTGAATTTGGCGACCGCCTGCGCACGCGAACGAACATGCAGTTTTTCGTAAGTGCGCCGGACGTAGGTATTCAACGTGCCGCGGCTAATGTTCAGCAAATCCACGATTTCCTTGTAGAGATAACCGCGCGCCAGCAATTCCAGCACCTCGCGCTCGCGCTGGGACAGTTTGGCCGACTCTGGCGCCGTGGCGTCCTCCCGGTGAAAAGCCTGCACCACGCGGCGTGCGATATTGCTGGTCATGGGCGAGCCGCCGGCGTAAACGTCCTTGATGGACGCAAGCAATTCGCTCCGTGGCGTCTGCTTGAGCAAATAACCCGTCGCCCCTGCCGCCAGCGCCTCGAAGACATGGTCGGCGTCCTCATAAACCGTCAGCATTAGAAACTGCGTGCCCGGCAACATCGGCTTGAGACGTCGCACGCCTTCGATGCCACTCATGCCCGGCAAGTTGATGTCCATCAGCACCACCGACGGATTCTCGGCGGGCAGATGTTCAAGAGCCTGTTCCACGCTGGCGTGCGCGCCAACGCACTTGAAACCGCTGGCGTGACTCATCCAGTCGGCGAGAATTTCCCGCACCGAGGCGTCGTCTTCCACAATGCAAATCGCGATGCTCATCTATTGCTGATTCAGCTTACACCGAAAAGGCCTTCTGTATTGTCGTAAGTATTACCGACAAAATTCGTCTGGCGCGTCTATGTTCCGAAGGGCACGGTGAATGTCACCGTCGTGCCGCGTCCAAGTTCGCTGCGAATCTCGCACGCGCCGCCGATTTCCACCAGCCGCCGCTGCATGTTCTCCAGCCCGTTGCCGCACGCGAGGCGGCCCGCCGCAACGTGGCCGTCCGCCGGAGTTGCCGCGTCAAACCCACGCCCGTCGTCAGCCACATGTAGCGTCAGTTGCGCCGACTCCAATTTCAATTCCACGCGCACTTCATTTGCCGCCGCGTGTTTGACGATGTTGTGCAGCGCTTCTTTGAACGCGAGAAACAAATTATGCCGGACTTCGGCGGTGACCGGCTGCGTCGGCAGGTGCAACGGGAGGTTGAGTCGGCACCGGATTTCCGCCACGCTCAAATATTCGTTGGCGAACCGGCTCAAATAACTCGCCAGGCTGTCCAGCCGGTCATGGCGCGGATTCACCGCCCAGACGATTTCATCCATCGCGCGGGTCAATTCGCGCGCGGTGGCAAAAATGCGATCGAGATTCTTTGTCATTAATTGCATTTCACCCCGATTTGACTGGCTGAGCATCACGATGCGCGTCAGGCTCGCGCCCAAATCATCGTGGATGTCCTTGGCAATGCGCGAGCGTTCGCGCTCGATGTCGCGCTGGCGCTCAACGCGTTCGAGCCTGCGCCGCATCCGCCGCCGCGTCTCAAACCACACCGCGCCGCCGGCTCCCAGCGCCGTCGCCACCCCGCCGAGAATACGGAACCACGTGGTCTGCCAGAAATATGGCAGCACCTCAAATTTCAGGATCGCGCCGGTTTCGCTCCACACGCCGTCGTTGTTACACGCAGTCACTTGGAACGAATAACTTCCAGGCGGGATATAATTGTAAGTCGCCACCCGCTTTGTGCCGACATCCACCCATTCGGGGTCAAAATTGTTCAACCGGCATTTGAATCGCACCATTTCCGGCGCGACAAAGCTCAAGCCAGTGTATTCAAATTCGACGTGGTGCCGGCCCGGCGGAATTTTTAGCAGCCCGGCGGCGGTGCCGTCCGCGAACTTCTTGTCGTCCACACGCATCTCCTCGATCCGCACCGGCGGCGGCAGCGGATTCAGCTTGACGCCCGCCGGGTCCACGGCGACAAGTCCCTTCGCCGTCGCAAACCACAACCGCCCGTCCGCCGTTTTGCCGCCCGCCGATTGCAAGCCTTCCGAACATTCGAGCGTCGGCAAACCGTCGTTGATGCCGTAAGTCAGAAACGGGACCTCGGCGATTTCGCCGTCGGCGCAGCGGTTCAAATCCTTTTCGCTCGCGCGCAAAATGCCCCCGTAGGAACTCATCCATAAAAAACCGCGCCCGTCCGCTTCGATGTGGCCGATGACGCCGTTGGGCAAACCCTGCTTGCGATTGGTGACGGAAAATTTTCCGTCCTTGAACCGATCCAACCCGCCGCCGAACGTGCCAATCCACAGCGCGCCGTCACCGGCAAAATGCAGGCATTCGATGAAATCGGACGACAGCCCGTCGGACTTTTTGAACCGGCGGAAATTTCCGTCTTGCCGGCGGACCAAGCCGCCGCCCGCCGTGCCAAACCACAGTGCCCCCGACTTGTCCCGCGCGATGGCGCGGACATCGCCGAATGGCTCACCCGCAATTTCGCTGAACCTTTCGAGTTTTCCGTTTTGATAACGTAGTGCGCCCGCCGGCGTGCCGATCCAAAGTTCGTCGCGCAGGAACAAAAGTGCCGGTGTCGGCAAAAGAAAATTTTCCAGCCCCGGCGCATAATCAAAAGCATCGTCCTTCTGTGCAAACAATCCGCCGCCCCACGTGCCGGCCCAGATTTTTCCCGCGCCGTCCGCGGCCAGCGACCAAACGAAGAGGTTGCGGATGCCTTGATCCGAGTAGAAATTCGTCCAGCCGCCGTTTTGCAAGCGATACAAGCCCGCGCCTTCGGTGCCGACCCACAACGCGCCATCAGGCGCTGGCAACACGCAGAGCACGGGACAGCTCTTCCATTTGTCCGGCGGCGAAATGGTTTCAAGGTTGTTGGGGCGGATAGCCACCAGTCCCGCGCCGGTGCCGCACCACAGATTTTTTTCGCGGTCTTCCCACAACGAAATCACCCAGTCCGACGGCAATCCGTTGGTGCGGTCAATGTGCACCGCGAGTGTGTTTGTTGAATCGGGAAAAACTAGCCACAAACCGTCGCTCGTCGTGCCGCCCGCCAGCACGCCGGTGGAGGTTTCCAAGAAGTTCGGGATGGTGTTCCATCCCCACGGCGCGGCCCCTAAATCGGTGGTCCATTGGCCGTCTTTCCATTTGCGGATGCCGCTGTTGCTGGCCACCCAAAACCCGCCGTCACGACTCGCGGCAATCCCCTGAATATATGGATAGGTGGCGGGGGTGGTTGCCCCGAATTCAACGAGCTGCAACTGGCCGTGCTTGAGAACCGACACCCAGCCCTCGCGATCAACCCAAATCTGACCGTTCGCCGACCGCGCCAGAGCGACCATATTGGTGATGACCCCGGCCGGTGGGGCCAGCACCCGACCGTCCCGCACCCTCGCGAGTTCGCCCATTTCATTCAGCAGCCAGAAGTCGCCCGTGCCGTCGGCGGTGATGGCGTAAATTTTTCCGCCGCCCCAATTTGCGCGCACCGGCACTGCGGCGAAATGGCTGTCCTTGTATTGCGATACGTCGCCACTTTCCGTGCCGATCCACAGCGTGCCGTCGGCGGCTTCAAACAGACTCGTGATACGGCTGCTGTGCAGTTCCGGCGTGTTATTGTCATCGAAAACCACAAAACGGACGCCGTCAAACCGCGCCAGTCCGTTGTAAGTGCCGACCCACAAATAGCCGTCGCGCGTCTGCACAACGGCCGTGACTTTGTTTTGTGGCAGCCCCTGCTCCACCTGCCAGGTGCGCATGAAATAATTTGGCGCGGCCGCCGCGGAAAAAAATCCCACGGCAACCATTGCAAAGGTCAGCGCGAACCGGCAAAGAAATTTTTTTGCGGCGCAACGGCGCATCGGCTTATTTTGTCCACTGCGCGGCAAAAGCCGCAAGCCAATTCAAGCTCCGTGCGGCTCATTATTTTGACGACAAGACAAAATCGCGCGCATCGACGAAACTAAGCAACTTAAACGCCATGAAAAGCATGATTTACATAGACGTGATCGCGTTGAAAAGTATTGCTATCACCAGTCTTCTCTGCCTTGCGGCGTTCTTCGCCACCACCGATTTGTCCGGTGCCGCCACCAACGAAACGGTCAGGTTGGTCTCGGCTGACATGCGGCAAACGAACGGCCCGCTCGATACCATGTTCAAGTTCTGCGTCGGTGCCGGCCGCGCGAACGAGGGGTTGCGCGCCGACTGGCAGCGGCAACTAACTTACGCGCACCGCGAATGCGGCTTTGAATACATCCGTATGCACGGTTTGTTCTGCGACGACATGGGCGTTTACCGGGAAGACAGCAGCGGCAACCCGGAATACAACTGGCAATACATTGACGAGCTTTACGACTTTCTCCAAAGCATCGGCATGAAGCCGTTTGTCGAACTCGGCTTCATGCCGTCAGCGCTGGCCAGCGGTTCCAAAACAATTTTCTGGTGGCGCGGCAATGTGACTCCGCCCAAAGACATTGGAAAATGGGCTGATTTCATTCGAGCTTTCGTCCTCCACTTGCAGGAACGTTACGGCGACGCCGAGGTGAGGACGTGGTATTTCGAGGTCTGGAACGAACCGAACCTCACGGACGGGTTTTGGGCCGGCACACAGCAACAGTATTTCGACCTCTACGCCGCGACGGCGCGCGCCATCAAAAGCGTTTCCGCCGATTACAAGGTGGGCGGCCCGGCGACGGCGGGTTGCGGCTGGGTGCCGGAGTTTATTCATTTCTGCGACACCAACCACGCGCCGGTGGATTTCATTTCCACACACACATATGGGGTGGAAAGCGGTTATCTGGACGAACACGGCAACGGCGGCACAGTGCTTTCCCAGAATCCCAACTCAATTATTGGCGACGTCAAACGGGTGCGTCGGGAGATCGCCGATTCGGCGATGCCACAGCTGGAACTCCACTTCACCGAATGGAGTTCCTCTTACACGCCGGCCGATCCGGTTCACGACAGCTACCACAGTGCGGCTTACATGCTGGACAAACTCAAAAAATGCGGCGACGCCGCGCAATCCATGTCCTACTGGACGTTTACAGACATTTTCGAGGAAGCCGGCCCGCGCTGGGAGGCCTTTCACGGCGGCTTCGGCCTGATCAATTACGAGGACATCAACAAGCCGGCGTTTTACACGTATCAATTTTTGAACCGGCTTGGTCCGACGGAGTTGAAAAACAGCGACCCGTCCTCGTGGATTTGCGCCGACAACTCCGGCGGCGTGCAGGCGTTGATTTGGGATTTCACCAACACGCATCCCGGCCCGAAAGTTCATAACCAGGAGTTTTACAAACGCGATTTGCCCGCGCAGCCAAAAAACAAAATCACACTCACCCTATCAAACCTGCCCAAGGGAAAATACAACGCGAAAACTTACAAGGTCGGCTATCGGGTCAACGACGCCTACGCCACCTATCGCGACTTAGGCTCACCCGCACAACTGACCAAGGCCCAGGTCGCCAAGATCAAAGCTGAAAACAGCGGCGCGCCGCTGGAAGTCCGGACCGTGAAGATTGGCCGCGACGGAAAATTCGAGCAGCAGTTCGACCTCCGTGAAAACGACGCCGTGCTGGTCACGCTCAAGCCGCAGCGGTAAATGAATTGGGGTCACATCTTAACATTTAACAATTGACGTGAAGGAAATGTTAATTGTTAAGATGTGACCCTTTCTTTTCGGCTTAAGCCACCGTCAGTGGCCCGTCGAAAATGGTCAGACTGATGACTTCCGTTTTGGCGACGTGCGGGCCGTGCCGGACGCCTTTGGGCGCGTAGAACAGCGTGCCGGCGGTGTAGGTCTTGTCGGATTCGTCCCATTCGCCGGAAAGCACGTAGGCCCATTCATTGGCGTCCGGATGCGTGTGGGCCGGGATCGTACAGCCGGCCTTGAACTTGCGCAGCACCACGACCCCTCCGGTGCTTTCATTTTTGTGCAGCACCATCAGTTCGACATTTTCATAAGGGCCGGGCTGCCAGACTTTGTCTTTGGTCAATGCCACGTAGGGAAACATGCATCCATCGAAGCGGATTGCGTCGGATTTGCAAGCGCGGAGTCAAAAAACCGCAAGGATTGTTCATTGCCAGCCGTTATTGATTTCATATTTGTCTGCTTTTTATCGCGCGAAACTGATTTGATTCTTCATCCTTAATTCTGCATTCTGCCTTGGTTGTGAACATTCCCGAACATCGCAAGGCGATTGACAGGCTGGACGCGCACATCGTGCGGCTGCTCAACGAGCGCACGAAGCACGTGCTCGCCATCGGCGACATGAAGCTCAAGGCCGGCGCGGAAATTTACGCGCCGCACCGCGAACGCGCCGTGTTGCAACGCATCTGCCAGTCGAACGAAGGACCGGTAACCGACGACCAACTCTGCGCGATTTACCGCGAAATCATGTCCAGCGCGCTGGCGTTGGAAAAGACCATGTCCATTGCCTACCTTGGTCCAGAGGCGACGTTTACGCACCAGGCGGCCATCCGGCGTTTTGGTTCCAGTCTGCGCTATGTGTCGCAAAAGACCATTTCCGACGTGTTCACCGAGGTCAGCAAAAACCGCGCGGATTACGGCGTCGTGCCGGTCGAGAATACCACCGAGGGTGTCGTCACGCACACACTCGACATGTTCGTGGACAGCGATTTGAAAATCGTTTCGCAAATCGTTTTGCCGATTCAGTATTGCCTGGCCGGCAATGGCCGGTTGCGGGATATACGGCGATTGCATGTGCATCCGCAGGCGCTGGCGCAATGCCGGCAATGGGTGCAGCAGCATCTTCCCAAAGTCGAAATTTTTGAAACGTCATCGAACGCCCGTTCCGCTGAACTGGCCGCGAAAGGAAAAGCTAACGCCGCCGTCACCGGCATTCTGGCCGCCGAGAAATACGGCTTGAGCGTGCTGGAACAGGACATCCAGGACAACGCCGCCAACGCCACGCGCTTCCTCGTGCTGGGCCGCCAATGCAGTCCGCCCACGGGCGACGACCGCACGAGCCTGCTGGTCAGCGTCGCCGACAAGGCCGGCGCGTTGTATCAGGCGATCGCCGCGTTCCGCCGCCACAAAATCAACATGACCAAAATTGAATCGCGCCCCAGCAAACGGAAGGCGTGGGAATATTTCTTCTTCATCGATTGCGACGGCCACGTGCAGGACCACAAGGTCGTCAAAGCCATCCAGCTTCTGGGCGAGCACTGCAACTTCGTCAAAGTCCTCGGCTCGTATCCGAACACGGAGTAGTTTCGACTTCTGAAACGATGTGCCGCAACTTGAGCCGGGCGTGAAGCTCGTGTAACTTCGGGTTGATGAAAAGACGTATGTCTCAAAGTTTTGGCAATGCTTTTTTGGGGAAACCGTCGCGAAAGGGCGGGCCAATCATTCCTAAAATTCCGTCCGGCATGGTTGCTCCGGCACAAAACCCGGCGGAACGCAGGCAGACCTACAGCAAGGTCTTCCGCTGGCGTCTGCCTGAGGGCCAGACACAGGAGCCGGCCGCGGTTGAGGTCGTCGGCACTTTCACAAACTGGCAGAAGGTGCCGCTGATGCGTGACGGCGTATTGGATGCCTGGCATGTCACGCTCCATCACCTTCATTGCGGTCGCATGCATCACTACATGCTGCTGGTGGATGGCCAGCCGGTTCGCGACAAGCATTGCGATGGGCTGGCCGTTCCTCATGGCCCGCAGGAGGAGCAATATCAGTTGATGACCGACCGGGGACCGCGCGTGTTGATGCTCTTTTCGCAGGCGAAATAGCTCCGGCGTCAGGCGCAAGTTGACCAAGGCAGAGCCGCATCCTATTTTTTGAACACCTCTCATTAACACCCGGCTTCAGCCGGGTGGAGTCGGTCATCGTGGGTCTCTGACCCGTTTTAACGGGTTTCCCGCGGTTGAAGAAGCCGTTGAAACGGCTGGGCGCGGCTGTTCGGCGTCCACCCACCGGGCTGAAGCCCGGTGTGAATGAAATGCTCCGGAGACTGCTCAAAAGTGAGATGCCTCCAGGACAGGGGCACAGCTGACACCACCACCAACTCCCTCTCCCCGTCCCGCTCTGCGGGAGGAGAGGGCCGGGGAGAGGGGATTTGAATTTAGAAACAATTGACCTCCTCACCCCACCCCTCTCCTCCCTTGGGGGAGGAGAGGGAGAAAAATGGTGGTAGTGTCGAGATGTGCCCCTAGCACAGGTCCCGGTCATTTTTTGCTTTCCAAAAGTATAGGGATGGTGGTAGAATGGCACCATGGAGTTACAGGAGAACATGAATGAATTCTTCATTTGGGGGATTGACGATTCCCCTTATGGCCCTGTGGAACTGCCGGTTTTGATTGACTGGATCAGTGACGAACGCGTCCTGGCCGACACCTGGATCTTCGCGCGCCGCGACGGAAGCTGGCGGCGGGCGGCGGAAATTCCCGGACTGCAAGCGCATTTCAGCCAGACCATCATCCCGGATTCCGCCGCATCTTCGGGTGCGGGCATCGCTCCCGGCTCGCTGCGGCGCATCAAAATCCTGTCCCAACTGAACGACGCACAGCTTGATCGCCTGGCTGAATTCATGGAACTGCACCAGGTGCCGCAATGGCTGGCGGTGGTGAAACAGGGTGATGCCGGCAACGGCATGTTCCTCATCCTTCAGGGGGAGTTGCGCGCGCGGGTGATGGTCGGTGACAAAGAAACGATTCTGGCCACGTTCAGCCCCGGAGATTTTTTCGGTGACATGTCGCTGTTTGATCACGGTCCGCGTTCGGCGGATGTCATTGCCAATGTGGACAGCACCGTGCTGAGAATCTCCGACGTTGCTTTTGACCGGCTCACCCGGGAAGCGCCCGCCCTCGCAACGCCCTTCCTGCAGGCCACGGCCCGGACCCTCGCCGCGCGGATTCGCGCTGACAACAAGCGCCTCGACCGGGTCACCCAGCAGTTTCGCGCCAGCGCCTGATTTCTATTTCAGCACCGCGACGGAGGGTTGTCCCTTTTGATCCGGGCTGTCCAGCGCAAGGGTGGTCTCTGACAAATGGAATTTGCCGGTGAGCTGGAGGTCGCGCGAGGAGCTGCCGACCAGGATTTTGTAGGCGCCCTTGTCGGCCACCCAGCCTTTTTTGTCCGGGTCATAATGGGCAAATGCGTTCCGGTCGAGAATGACGGAGACTTTTTGTTTTTCCCCGGGTTGCAGCAATACTTTTTTGAAACCCTTCAGTTCCTTGAGCGGCCGCGGCAGGCTGGGGCTGGCTTCCTGCACATAAACCTGCGCCACTTCCGCGCCGGCGCGGCTGCCGGTGTTGGCGAGCTCGAATTCAACCGTCACGGGCGCGCCCAGCGCCTCCGGACCGGGAACGAGGTTCAGATTTGAATATTTGAAGGTCGTGTAGGAAAGGCCGTAGCCAAAGGGGAACAGCGGCTCGATTTTTTTCGTGTCGAACCAGCGGTAACCGACGAGGAGTCCTTCCTTGTAAACCTCCGTGCCGTTGGTGCCCGGATAGGCATGGAGCGCGTGCGCCGGCGAATCCGCCAGATGTTTCGGGAAGGTGCAGGGCAGTTTGCCCGAGGGATTCACGTCGCCGAACAGGGCGCGCGCCAGCGCATTGCCGCCTTCCAAACCGGGATACCACGCGTAGAGCACGGACGGCACTTTGGCGAGCCACGAATCCATCTCCACGGCCCCGCCGCCCATGAGCACAACCACGGTCTTGGGGTTGGCCTGCACGATTTTCTGGATCAACTCGTCCTGTCCAGCGGGCAGCTTGATGTCCTTGCGGTCCGCCCCTTCGGTGTCGTAACCGCCACGATGGTTCAAGCCGCCAACATAGATGACCACGTCGGCTGATTTGGCGGCGGCCACGGCATCGGCGATCAGATTGGAGGTGTTCAGGAGCGGCGGCGGTTCTTCAGTCTCCCGCCGGTCCGGTCGTCCCGAACCGCCCGGCGCATTGTAACCCTGGGCATAAATAAGCTTCACGCCACCGCCGAGCCGGTTGCTGATACCCTGTAACGCGGTGATTTCGTAAGGCGGTTTGACCATGGAGGAGCCGCCTCCGGTGGCGAACCGTGCCGTGCCATTGGCGCCGATGATCGCGATGGTTTTGATCCCGGCCGGGTTCAGCGGAAGCAGGTTCTTATTCTTCAGCAGCACAAAGGATTCCTCCGCCACCTGGCGCGATGTTTCCTGGTGCGCCTTGGTGCTCAACGGACCTTGTGGCGCGGCGTTGGTGGCCGCCGGCACGGACGGATCGTGGATCAGGTTCAGTTTGAACATCACGTAAAGGTTGCGCCGGACCTTTTCGTCCACGGTGGACACGGGAAACTGGCCGGACTTCAATCCTTCCAGATAAGGTTTGGCCAGATAATTACTTTCGTAAGGCGGGCGCGTGCCCATTTCGATGTCCATGCCGTTGAGCACGGCCAAATCGGTGTGATGCACGCCGCCCCAGTCGGACATGACTAAGCCTTTGAATCCCCATTCATCCTTGAGAATTTTGTTGAGCAGGTAGTCGTTTTCACAACAGTGCTGGCCGCGGAACAGGTTGTAGGCACCCATGAAGGTCAACACGCCCGCCTCCTGCACCGCCGCGTGAAACGCCGGCAGGTAAATCTCGCGCAACGTGCGCTCGTCCATCTCCACGTTGATCGAATTCCGCTGATATTCCTGGCTGTTCGCGGCGAAATGTTTGGCGCAGGAGGAGACGCCCTGGGCCTGTTCGCCCTGGATGTAATGGACGGCCATGCGCGAGGTCAGGAACGGGTCTTCGCCCATATACTCAAAATTTCGGCCGCACAAGGGGGTGCGTTGGATATTGAGTGCCGGTGCGAGCATGATGTGCTTGCCGCGCTGCATGGCCTCCTGGCCGATCACCGCGCCGTAAGCCATGGCCAGGTCGGTGTTCCAGGTGGCCGCCAGGCCCAGCGTCGCCGGCATGGCGGTCGAAAAATTATCAACGTTTGTATCCGACGACCGATCTTCTTGACGCACGCCTATGGGACCGTCGCTCATCTGCAGCCCGGGAACGCCCAGACGGGGAACGCCGGCGACTGTGAAACGCGTATCGGCATGGACCAGCGAAACCTTTTCTTCGAGCGTGAGGCGGGAAAGCAAATCTTCGACACGGGCCTCGACTGGTTTGGTGCCGTCAAGATAAAGCGGACGCTCCTGCGCGCCAGCGTTCCCGGAACCTGCCGCCAGAACCGAGAGGGCAAACAATGGTATGATGCGATGCTTGATTTTGGATATAAGTCTCATAATTTTTCCGCTGGTTCAATTTGTGTTAAATCAATCCGGTCACTGACCGCCGGGCCCCGCCGGGCGCATGCCAAACGCGATTCATCCGGCGCTTTCACCGGTTCTGTGACGGCGGTGAAACCACTGTAAAGAATTCCCGATTGCGCCGCCAGTGAAAACACACTGGCACGTTGGCTGGAATTTCCACTCGATGAAACACGGTTGAAGCGGTCGTGCTCAAAGCCGTGCGCGCATCCGCGTGACGCGCTGTTTTGGTTGGTCGGGATTCCGCCGGTCAGGACCGGATCATCGTCAGCAGCATCTTGAACCGCGTGAACGCCTTGAGCGCGTGCGGTTGGTGGGCGGGCATGAGGATCAGTTCGCCACCGGTCACGCGATGCGGCTGGCCGGAAATCCGAATTTCCACCTCGCCTTCGACCACTTGCACCAGCGCATCAAACGGCGCCGTGTGTTCGCTCAACCCCTGGCCTTCGTCAAAGGCAAATATCGTCACCGTGCCGGTGGGTTTCTTGACCAGTTCGCGGCTCACGATGGCGCCGTCCTGGTAATTGACCAGTTCGGCGGCCTTGGCCACCTGCGCGCCGGTGAATCCTTTGGATTTTGGTTCCGTGTCCTGTTTCATGATTGCTCCGTTTGCTTTGGGCGCTCCCGCATGGGCGGGGATGATTCTCCGTTGATATGCCGGTCTGTTGCTGGCAACCTACGCCCTATGACGCATCTCGTCCATGCTCGTAAAGTCTTCGACATCGAGCTTGCCGCGCTCAAAGCCGTGCGTGCGCAGCTCGACAACTCGTTCGCGCGTGCGGTCGAGATGATTGTTGAGGCGGTGAAGCGACGAAGCAAGATCATCATTGTCGGCATCGGCAAATCCGGCAACGTCGGACAAAAAATTTCCGCCACGCTCACCAGCACCGGTTCGACGAGCGTCGTGCTCAACAGCGTGGACGCATTGCACGGCGACGTGGGCATCGTCAACGACGGCGATGTGATCCTGGCGTTGAGTTATTCCGGCGAGTCGGAGGAATTATTGAACCTGCTGCCCGCGCTGAAGCGGTTTTCGGTCAAAATCATTTCCGTCACCGGTGGTGTGAAGTCGTCACTCGCGCGGCACAGCGACATTGTGTTGAACGTTCGTGTGCCCCGGGAAGCCTGTCCGTTCAATCTTGCGCCCACGGCCAGCACGACGGCGATGCTCGTCATGGGCGACGCGCTGGCGATGGCCGTGTTGCAGGCACGCGGGTTCAAGCAAAGTGATTTCGCCAAATATCATCCGTCCGGCGCGATTGGCCGCGCCATGCTGCTGCGGGTCGGCGACATCATGCGCACCGGCGAGCGCAACGCCATCGCGCGCGAAGACCTGGTCGTGAAGGAAGCGCTGCTCGTGATGACGCGCGCCAAATCCGGCAGCCTGAGCATCGTCAACGCGCGCGGCAAGCTCGTGGGCGTGTTCACCGACGGTGACTTCCGCCGTCACATGGCCGTGAGCGAAAATCTGCTGAACCAGCCGCTGAAAAAGGTGATGACGCCAAAGCCGATTTGCATTTGCGAGAACGCCCTGGCCGCCGAGGCGCTGAAAATGTTCAACGAACGGAACATTGACGATTTGATCGTGGTCAACGCAAAACGCGAGCCGGTGGGGCTGGTGGACTCGCAGGATTTGCCGAAACTCAAGATTATGTAGCAGTCCCGCCATGCGGGATGAGTCCGCTCATTCTTTAGTCAGGGTCGGCTCACGCCGGCTGCTACGTCGCAAACTTCAGATAAATCACCTTCAGATATTCCGCTTCCTTGAAGGTGGCCGGGTGATCCGGCGGATGCCGCAGGGTTTTCAGTTCCGCGAATTTTCTCCCCGACTTCGCCGCCGTGCGCCGGATGATTTCAAAGAATTCCTCCGCCGGGACGTGCGCGGAACACGAACCGGCCACCAAAATTCCGTCTGGCTCGAGCCGGGCGATGCCCAGCATCGCCAGGCGTTCATAAGCGCGCAGAGCTCCCTCGCGCTCCGTGGCGCGCTTGGCGAGCGACGGTGGGTCCAGCACCACCAAATCAAACTTCGCCGCGTTTGCTGCCAGCCATTCAAACGCATCACCCTGCGCGGTGTCGTGATGACACGCGGCCACGCCCGGAAAATTGTTATTGAGCGCGAAGTTGCGTTTGGCGGCAGCCAGCGCGTGCGCGCTGATGTCGAGATCCGTCACCACCGTGGCCCCGCCGCGCGCCGCGTAAACCGAGAAACCGCCGGAAAAACTGAACGCATTCAGCACGCGGCGGCCCCGCGCCAGTGTTTCCACCTCACGGCGATTTTCGCGCTGGTCGAGAAAAAAACCGGTTTTCTGCCCGCGCAACACATCGGCCTCGAAACGCAGGCCACTTTCGAGAAAAATGATCGGAGCGCCGAACTCCGGTTCGGCTCGTTGCGAGAAAATGACTTTCCCATCGCATTGCTGGAATTGTTTTTCCGCGACCGACTGGATGTTGCGGCTCAAACGGAGAACGACGCGTTCGCCCGGCGCATTTTCCTTGAGCAGCGCGAGCATGTCGTCCAGTCGCGGCAGCCACGCCGCCGTGTAAAGTTTCAGCACCAGCGTCGTGTCGTAGCGGTCCAGCACAAGGCCGGGCCAGCCGTCGCTTTCGCCGTGGATGAGGCGGTAGCCGGTGGTCTGCGCGTCGAAGAGGTCACGGCGGCGAGCTAGGGTTTGCTCCAGCCTCACCTGCCACCATGCGCGATCAATTGTCTGCGGTTTGCCCGCGTGCAAAATCCGCACCCGAATCGGCGAGTCGGGATCGAACAGACCCACGGCGAGGAAACGGTCCTTGCGGTCGTAAATCACCGCCAGTTCGCCGGTCTGTCCTGCGCGGTTCGACTCCAAGACGCTGTCGGAAAAAACCCACGGATGGCCGGAGCGCACGGCGGTTTCAGCCGCCGCGGTGATCCGCAACCGCAAGCGTGTCGCCGCAGATTGATTTGCGGCGGAGCGATTCATTTCAATCCGCTTGCTTTCATCGGAGAGATAAAATTTCTAAATTCAACATTATCAACGAAACAAGTGAAGAAAGGTTTCTCTCGATACACTGGTTTAACTTCATTGCGATGTGGAATGATCTGCTTTATACGATCCGGCGCGTAGCCATCGGGCATATTGAAAAATTCCATTAGAAAACTGGTTCCAAATGAAAATTCTTTGCCATCATCCATAATTGCAGCAAAAGCCGTCCAAGCCATACTTGTTTCTCCTCGAACTTCCATTAATCGTTCGACAGGTATGGCAAAAGGGCTGACTTCCACTCGATCTAGGTCATAAAGATTAACGCTATTGCCTGAAGCAACAAAACTTTTGACAACTGTGGAGTAGTCCGATGGGATTTTTTTAGTTATTCCCCATTTTCTTAATTCTTCAAATCTGCGAATGGCAAGATCGGTGTGCGCTTGTGCTTCGCAGAATAAAACGCATGGCAAATACAAACCGTCTTTCATGTAAGCAGCGCATCTAAATGCGTTCTTTCCGCACAAATCCGTGATTGGTTCAATATTATGACGAACCCAATAAACAATTTCGTCCTCTTTCATATTTACTCCAGCCCGCTGGCCTTCCGCGCGCGTTTCAAAACCGTTTGCGCCAGCATCCGGGCTTTTATCGCTCCCTCGGACAAAACCTTGTTCACGTAATCCGGATTCGCGACGAGTTCCGCGCGTTTCTTCCGGGCGTCGGCAAAATAATTCCAGTAGTTTTCGAACAATGCCTTCTTCAAATCGCCGTAGCCCAGCCCGCCGGCACGCAGTTTGTCTTCAAATTCTTTTCCAACATTCGGCGGTGCGACGAGTTTGAGCAGTTGGATGGCCAGGTTTTTGTCCGCGTCGGGCTTGGGTTCGGCCGGGGTGCGGCTGTCCATGACGATGCCCATGATTTTTTTGCGCGCCGCCTTTTCGTCGCCGAAAATTTCAATCGTGTTCCCATAGCTCTTGCTCATCTTCTGGCCGTCCGTGCCGGGCACCACGGCGACCTCGTCGCGGATTTGCGGTTCGGGAATCACGAACGTCTGGCCGTATTGCTCGTTGAACTTGATGGCGATGTCGCGGGTCATCTCGACGTGCTGCTTCTGGTCGCGGCCCACCGGAACCACGTTCGAATCGTAAATCAAAATGTCCGCCGCCATGAGCACCGGATACGCGAACAAGCCATGACTCGCCGCGATGCCTTTCGCAACCTTGTCCTTGTAGCTGTGCGCGCGTTCGAGCAGGCCCATCGGCGTGACGGTGGAAAGCAGCCAGGTGAGTTCGGTGACTTCCGGCACATCGGATTGTTTGAAGAAAACGGTTTTCTTCGGGTCGAGGCCGCACGCCAGAAAGTCCAGCGCCACGTCGAGCGTGTTTTTGCGCCGCTCCGCCGGGTCGGACAGCGACGTCATCGAATGGTAGTTGGCAATGAAGTAAAACGCCTCGCCCTTTTCCTGCAACTCAATGGCGGGTTTCATCATCCCGAAATAATTTCCGAGATGCAGCGCGCCGCTGGGTTGGATGCCCGATAAAATTCGCATGGCAAAAGTTTAATGGGAAAACATCGAACATCCAACATCGAACATCGAACGCCGAATGAGGCGTACGGCTGCAATTAATTCGATGTTCAATGTTGGATGTTCGATGTTATTTCTTCAGCAAAGCTCCCGCCTGCACCTGCCACCGCTGCAAATCCTTTCCCAGTTCGCTCGGCCAGTTTTCCTCGGTGGCGGTCATGAAGACCTGGCCGCTGGTTTTGCGCGCCTGCTCCAGCAACGGCAGAAAACCGCTGCGACGTTTCACGTCCAGTTCGCCCATCACGTCGTCAATCAGCAGCACCGGCGCGGAGCCGTGAATGCCGGTGAGATATTCCGCCTGCGCCATTTTCAGCGCGATGGCCAGCGTGCGCTTCTGGCCTTCGCTGCCGAACTGCGCGGCGGATTTTTCGTTGATCAACAATTGCAAATCGTCGCGGTGCGGCCCGACGAGCGTGGAGTGATACGTCCGCTCCCGCCCGCGGGATTGCGCGAGTTCCACGACAAAATCCTTTTTCACGCTGGGTTGGTATTCAATGCGCAATTCCTCGGCGTCGTTGGAAATGCGGCGATACGCGAGACGCGCGAGCGGTGAAAATTTCGGCGCCAGTTCGGTTCTCATGCGGATGAGTTGATTGCCAAGCTCGACAAGCTCGTGCGAAAAGCTGTCCAGCGTGGATTCGTCGGTCCCGCCCTGGCGGGAGTGCTTGAGCAGCGCGTTGCGGGCGCGGACGGTATGCATGTAACGCTGGAGCAACGGCAAATACGCCGGCTGGGTTTGTGCGAGCAGCAAATCGAGAAAACGGCGGCGGGCGCGCGCGGCGCCCTTGACCAGATGCAAATCCTCGGTGCAAAACACCACTGCGCGCAGCGTGCCGAGATAATCGCCGAGGCGTTTAACCGGTTGGCCATCCAGCGCCAGTTTGCGTTCGCGCGCCGACCAGTAGATTTTAATTTCGCGTTCGCCATGGGTGGTCAGGATCTTTGGCTCCCTCTCCCCGCCCAAACGGGGAGAGGGTTGGGGCGAGGGGTTTGTAGTTTGAGAAATTTCGGCCGCCTCTCCCCGGCCCTCTCCTCCCTTGGGGGAGGCGAGGGAGAAAGACGGAATTGTTCCGCCGACCACAGCACCGCCGACGAAATAACCCTTCTGGCCGTGCCGGATCATCTGCGCGCCGCCGACGCCGCGGAACGAGCGCAGCGTGGCCATGAGATAAACCGCTTCAAGGATGTTCGTCTTGCCCTGCGCATTGTCGCCGAGCAGGAGATGAAAGCCCGGTGCAAAGTCGGCGTCCAACCGCGTGTAATTACGGAAGTCCCGGAGTCGCAAATGGGCCAGATGCACGCGGAGAAAATGTATTGGAAAAGAAATCGCGGCGAGTTTTTTCGCGTCAGTCGCAACGAGCCGACGAGTTTGAAAATGGTGTGGATTAGAATTAACCGATCCTATTTTTTGCGATGGAAAGGTATTTTATCCTCTGAAACCCATCCTTGTTGCAAATCATAAACATAGCTATGCGAACCAAGAAGAATTTGATTTTCCTTTAAGCTGGCCAATCGCTGGCGCTCCAATTCAACGATGTTTGGCAAATTACTTTGTATTTCTTCAATGGCTTTTGTGATTTGATCTTCTGAAAGTTCGGCTGGCAAGATACAACGCATCGCCCAACGCCGTTTAACAGTTTCTTCAATCTGTAAGCTTATACAAAGAGGGGGGAGGGCGTTGCCAACCGAAGACGAATCAGCCCCGTTATTTATTTTTTCCAAATCATCATGATTGTAGGCTCTAACCGGAGCATTGCATATTTTTGAATAAACCGCGTGAAGAACTTTCTTAAATTGTCCCGCCGAATCTTTTCCAAGCTCTTTTAGGAATCCATCCACGAACGACTTTCCAATCCAAATTGCCACAAGTGGAGGCAACGCCCACCAAATTGCGTTGGAGATTCCATCCTTCTGTTCTCTGGATTCGGTATTCGTTCCAAGTGATTGGAAATATTGTTCAACATCACGAATCACCGCAGCATCAATTCGTTTATTATAGGCGATTTTGATCATGAAATATACCCTGTAAATAGATCACAAGCGGATATGCAGCAAGCTTCAACGTTCTTACCAATCTAAATCGTCAGCCGCCGCCTGATTTCTTTCAAACCGCGCCTTCACTTCCGCTTTTTTGAAGCGGAATTTTCAGCGCCGGAGGCGCGGAAGAAAATAGCCCACGGCGGCAGCCGTGGGTTCGTTCGTCAAAACGCCCAAAGCCCCGGCAGGGGCGACAGATCCAAGCGATGATGGAGATTCTTCTTTCGCCTCGTCCGGGGCTTGAATCCATCCCGCATTCCCCCACGGTTTCACCGTGGGCTATTGTCTGTCGCGCCTCCGGCGCTAAATCACCAGCACCAGTTTTTGATTCCACGCTTTCATTTGGGCGTCAGAAAATGGTTTCATCTGCCCATGGCGCCGTGCGTGATTTTTGAGGATGAGCATTTGCTGGTGGTTCACAAGCCCGCCGGCTGGAACACGCACGCGCCCGGTCCGCACGCGGGCGAGGGCATTTATGACTGGCTGC
>OCZT010001504.1_pt1 | contig 24109 bp, 26 predicted proteins | sample 1539031 | NCBI WGS metagenome assembly OCZT01 (sample SAMEA3539308, study PRJEB22396) | soil metagenome | biome: tundra; feature: field; material: soil | place: USA | collected 2010-05 | depth 0.15 m | reverse complement strand
GACCCGGGCGAAGCCGAACCGGACGAGTAGCTACCGGCCGCCGCCCTGCAGGACGCTGAACTCCCCGCCGACCGAATTGGTGAACTGCGTGTGGCAGGCCTGCTGCTCGGCCACCGTGTTCGCGCCGCCCATGCAGTTGTAGTAGGTGTTCAGCTGCGGCCAGAACACCGCCAGCACCAGCAGCCACAGCGCGCTGAACGCCAGGCCGAGGCCGCCGAGCACCACGCCGCTGGTCCCGCCGCGGGGACGCGCCGAGCCGCTGCGGCGGGCTTGCCGGTTCGCCCCGGCGCCGAGCCAGATCGCCGTCACCGCGAACAGCAGCGACAGCACGGCCACGTAGATGCCGCGGTGCAGGTTGCCGAGTCCGAGCGCCAGGCCGATCATGCTGAGCGCGCCCAGCGTCAGCCCCGCCAGGGCACGCTGCCGGGTGGCGGGATCGGGAGGCGGCAACTGCCGGGCCGGCAGCATCCCTCTCGGTTGCGGCCCGCGCCCGCCAGGTGGCTGGTATCTGGCCATCGGACTCTATTGTGCCCCCTTCGGCGACCACCCGGCGACGTGCCTTAGGGTCGTGGAAGTGAGCGGGAGACAGATCTTGGGCGCGAGGCTGGTGGTGCTCGTCTCCGGCGAGGGAACCAACCTTCAGGCCCTGATCGACGCGTGCCAGGGGGCGGATTACGGGGCTCAGGTCGTCGCGGTCGGGGCGGACCGGGATTCGATCAACGGGCTGGCGCGCGCCGAGCGGGCCGGCCTGCCCTGCTTCACCGTCCGGCTGGCCGATTATCCCGGGCGGCAGGAGTGGGACGCGGCGCTCACCAGCGCCTGCGCCGCGTACGGGCCCGACCTGGTGGTGCTGGCTGGTTTCATGAAACTGGTCGGCAAGTCGTTCCTTGACGCGTTCGGCGGGCGGTGCGTGAACACGCACCCGGCGCTGCTACCGTCGTTTCCCGGAACACACGGCGTGCGTGACGCGCTGGCTCACGGGGTGAAGGTCACCGGCTGCACCGTCCTGCTCGTCGACGACGGCGTGGACGCGGGGCCGATCGTGGCGCAGGCCAGCGTCCCGGTCGCCGATGACGATGACGAGGTCACGCTGCACGAGCGGATCAAGGTGGCCGAACGGGCCCTGCTCGTCAGCACAGTGGGCCGGATGGTCCGCGAAGGCTGGTCCGTCCAGGGCCGGAAGGTGAGGATCGGCAGTTGAGCAGGATTCCGATCGGGCGGGCCCCCATCAGGCGGGCACTGATCAGCGTCTATGACAAGACCGGCCTGGAGGAGCTGGCCTCCGGGCTGCACGCGGCCGGCGTGGAGATCGTATCCACCGGCAGCACCGCGGCCAGGATCAGCGCGGCCGGGGTACCGGTCACCCCGGTGGAGCAGCTCACCGGGTTCCCCGAGTGCCTCGACGGGCGGGTGAAGACCCTGCACCCGCGGGTGCACGCGGGGTTGCTCGCGGACATGACCAACCCCCGGCACGAAGCTCAGCTGGCGGAGCTCGGCATCGAGCCGTTCCAGCTGGTTGTCTCCAACCTGTACCCGTTCGAGGTCACGGTCGCTTCGGGGGCCTCGCCGGAGCAGTGCGTCGAGCAGATCGACATCGGCGGCCCGTCGATGGTCCGGGCCGCGGCCAAGAATCACGGCTCGGTGGCCGTGATCATCGACCCGTCCAGGTACGCCGACGTGCTCGCCGCGCTGGCCGAGGGTGGTTTCACGCTGGACCAGCGCCGTCACCTGGCGGCCGAGGCGTTCGCGCACACCGCCGCCTACGACATCGCGGTCGCGTCCTGGTTCGCGTCCGTGTATTCGCCTGACGAGACCGCCACGGAAGGCGGCTGGCCCACGGTGACCGGCGCCCTGTGGCGGCGCGCCGAGGTGCTCCGTTACGGCGAGAACCCGCATCAGCGCGCGGCCCTGTACCGCGATAGCAGCCACGGCGGCATCGCCACCGCCGAGCTGCTGCACGGCAAGCCCATGTCCTACAACAACTACGTGGACGCGGACGCGGCCCGGCGCGCGGCCTATGACTTCACCGAGCCGTGCGTGGCCATCATCAAGCACTCCAACCCGTGCGGCATCGCCATCGGCGCCGACCTCGCCGACGCGCACGCCAAGGCGCACGCCTGCGACCCCGCCTCCGCGTTCGGCGGGGTGATCGCGGCTAACGGGCCGGTGACCCCGGCGCTGGCCCGGCAGATCGCCGAGGTGTTCACCGAGGTGGTGATCGCGCCCGGCTTCCACGCCGAGGCGCTGGACATCCTGTCCGCGAGCAAGAACGTCCGGCTGCTGCGTCTTCCCGGGGGGACGACCCCCCCAGACCCCCCGGCCCCCCCTACGGGGGGGAACCATCTTCCCGGCGCCCCTGGGGGGCTGCTCACCGAGATGGAATGGCGGCCGGTGTCCGGCGGGATCTTGCTGCAGTCTGTTGACCGGGTGGACGAGCCGGGCGATGACCCGGCGAACTGGGAGCTCAAGGCGGGCGGGCCGGCCGACGCGGCGCAGCTGGCCGATCTCGCGTTCGCCTGGAAGGCGTGCCGTGCGGTCAAGTCGAACGCCATCCTGCTCGCCTCCGGCGGGGCCTCGGTCGGGGTCGGCATGGGCCAGGTCAACCGGGTCGATTCATCCCGGCTGGCGGTCATGCGGGCGGGGGACCGGGCCGCGGGTTCGGTCGCGGCCAGCGACGCGTACTTCCCGTTCCCCGATGCTTTCGAGATCCTGGCCCAGGCAGGCGTGGTCGCGGTGGCCGAGCCGGGCGGCTCGATCCGCGATCAGCTGACCATCACCGCCGCGCAGGCCGCGGGCGTCGCGCTCTACTTCACCGGCGTCCGGCACTTCTACCACTAGTTGATTTCGACCGCGGAGGATGACGCGTGACCGCACAGGTGCTTGACGGCAAAGCCCTCGCCGCGCAGATACGGGCCGGGCTGACCGAGCGGGTGGCCGCGCTCGCCGCCCGTGGCATCGTCCCCGGGCTGGGCACGGTGCTGGTCGGTGATGATCCGGGCAGCCGCGCCTACGTGAACGGCAAGCACCGGGACTGCGCCCAGGTCGGGATCGCGTCCATCCGGCGGGACCTGCCCGCCGACGCGACCCAGGCCCAGGTGGAGGCGGTCGTCGACGAGCTGAACGCCGACCCGGCCTGCACCGGGTACATCGTCCAGCTGCCGCTGCCCGGCGGCCTGGACGCCCACGCGGTGCTGAACCGGATGGATCCGGTCAAGGACGCGGACGGGCTGCACCCGGCCAACCTCGGCAAGCTGGTCCTCGGCGAGCCCGGCCCGCTGCCCTGCACGCCGCGCGGCATCGTCGAACTGCTGCGCCACTACGGCGTGGCCCTCGCGGGTGCCGACGTCACCGTCATCGGCCGCGGGATCACCGTCGGCCGGGCCCTGGGCCTGCTGCTGACCAGGCGCACCGAGAACGCCACCGTGACGCTCTGCCACACCGGCACCAAGGACCTGGCCGCGCACACCAGGACCGCGGACATCGTGGTGGTGGCCGCGGGCCGCCCCGGCCTGCTGACCGCCGGCATGATCAAGCCCGGCGCGGCGGTGGTCGACGTCGGCATCACCCGCACCGAAGCCGGCCTGGTCGGCGATGCCGCCCCGGACGTGGCCGAGGTGGCCGGCTGGCTGGCCCCCATGCCCGGCGGCGTCGGCCCGATGACCCGAGCCATGCTCCTAGCCAACGTCATCGAAGCTGCATAGCCTCGGGGGGACGCCTCCCAGACCCCCCCGTTCGGGGGGAACCTTCCCCCGATCTCTCCTTGGGGCCCATCTCCCGGGTCTTTGTCTGCAGTTTCGGGTGCTGTAGGGCGGATCTCAAATATGAAACGGTGCTGCTGCTGGCTGGGGCTGGAGTGTCGTCGTCGGTGCAGGAGTGCGCTGTCATGTACCGGATTACCGTGTCGGCATCGGCGCTGGCGGCGTACAGGCCGGAGTCGGGGTCGTCTTCGGCGACGCGCCACACTGCGTGCTCCTTGTCCCAGAACGCGGACCACCACGGGTGCTCGGCGAGGAAGCGGGTAAGCCGTGCGGCTTCTGCGGGCTCGGGAAGGCTGGTCATATGCTCTGGTCCGGGGTGGCGGGGCTGTCCACGGGCGGCTGATCGTAACCCGGGTGCTGCGGGCGGCGGGTGCTGAGTTGGCGGGCGATCTGGCCGAGGGAACCGCCGATCAGGACCGAGGTTCCCCTCGGTGTGACGATGTGGGTGCCGCTGATGGTGCGCAGCTCGAAGGCCGGGTAGAGGGCCCGGAAGAGGCGGGCGGTCAGGTCGGAGGGCGGCTGGCCTGGCGGGGTGCCGGTCACCGGGCGGCGGCTCTCTTAGCGCGGGATTCCTGCTCGGCGAGGACGTTGGCGAGCCGCCGCGCGAGCAGGTCGCGGACGGCGGCGTGCTCGGGGAGGGTCGTGAGCACGTGTTCCAGCTCGCGCCGGTAGTCGCGCAGCTCGTAGGTGGTCAGCTGGGATGTGGGGTGGGGTGGCGGCTGCATGGTGCGTCAAGGATCCTTACGGCTCGTGGCGATGTGGTGCTGCTGACCATGGTGGGCGCGCGGGCGTACGGTTGACACAGGCCGCGCGCCGCTGTACCGGCGGCGTTGCCGTGTGTGACATGACCGGGCTGTGTGTGAAGGTGGGTGACATGTCGCCGAAGCCGGATCCCCCGGCCGCGCTGACGGCGTTCGCGGAGGAGCTGCGGGCGCACCGTGCGCAGGCGGGGATGGGCCGTGATGAGCTGGCGGCGCATGTGAATTACAGCTCGTCGCTGATCGCGATGATCGAGACGGGCCGGCGCAGCCCGTCCCCGAAGCTGGCGGTGCTGCTGGACGGCGTGTTCGGCGTGCCGGGGACGTTCGTGCGGCTGGAGAAGCGGCTGCGGGACGTGCCGTTCCCCGCGTCATTTCGGCCGTTCACCGTGTATGAGTCCGAGGCGGTGGCGCTGCGCTGGTACGAGCATTCGCTGGTGCCCGGCCTGCTCCAGACCGAGGACTACGCGCGGGCGGTGCTGGCCACCCGGCCGAACACCACCGAGGACGAGATCGAGGAACAGGTGGCCGCGCGGCTGCGGCGACAGGAGGTTCTGAACCGGGAGGATCCGCCGGGGCCGCTGCTGTACATTCTGCTGGATGAGGGGGTGCTGCATCGGCCGGTCGCGGCGCCCGAAGTGATGCGCGCCCAGCTCCTGCACCTGGTGGAGCTGTCGCGGCGCCCCGGCATCACGGTCCAGGTCGTGCCGTACACGGCGGGCGGGCACTCCGGCCTGCTAGGGGCGTTCATCATCGCGGAGATGGGTGATTTGCCCGGTATCGTGTTCATCGAGGATGCGTGCGGCGGGCGGGTGAGCGAGGATGCCGCGATGGTGTCCCAGGTCATGCGGAACTTTGACGCCCTGCGCTCCGAAGCGCTGCAGCGCGGCGTATCCCGGGACTTGATGGAGAAGGAATGCCAGGAATGGACATGAGCAGCGCCCTGTGGCGTAAGAGCAGCTACAGCGGGAACAACGGCGGGGCCTGCGTCGAGGCGGCCTCCGCGTCGGCGGCAGTACTGGTCCGCGACTCGAAGGACCCGCACGGACCCGTGCTGGCCTTCGCAATGCGGGACTGGCAGCGGTTCGCTGACCGGGTCAAGTCGGGCACCTGACCACGCTCGGGCCCGGCTGACGTCTGTCGAGGGGGCACTCCCGTGTCTGGGGGTGCCCCCTTTGTCTAACCTACTATCGCGGGTGCCTGGGGCCTCTGCACAGGGGTGGGCCTGTCAGAGGTCTGAGTGGCAGGCTTCTTCCAGCCAGGCGGCGGCATCCCGGTCGCCATCGCGCTCCGGGTCGTCTTCGAATGGGCCAGGCTCGCCGATCACGGCGGCGACGGCTTGCCGCTCGGCCTCGTGCTCTGAGCCGTCGGGGATGTAGTGGTAAGTGATTTCCAGGCCCAGGAACGGCTCTGTGCGGTTGGTGGTGTCGATGATCTCCCTGTTGGGGCCGATGTTCCAGGCGTGGCGGACGGAGGTCCGAAGCGCGCCGCCGAAGCTCATGACGAGGACGCCCTCTTGGTAGCGCAGGATCTCGGGATACTTGCGCGTGAGCAACTTCGAGTTCGCTAGGCAGTTGCCCTCGGGCCCGAGGGGGATGGTCTTCGCGATGCCGGGGATGGTGAAGCCATCTGGCCCGGGTTGCGCGATCTCCTGGCCGGTCATGGTTCCGATTCTGGCATTGGGTGTGGCTTTGCGGGTGGACGACGCGGCCCCTGGAAAGGTCCGGCGCCCGGAGGGCGCCCTCGATGGTTGCGGGTTCTGCCCTGGCGTGCTGGTCGTCGGCATGCCGTGGCGACCTGGCGCAATTGCGTGGAGCGTCTCCGCGGAGACGTCCGCGGGTTCCCCCGGCTTGCTTGCGGCGTGCCGGAGCCCCCGTTGCCGACGGTACTTATCCTTCCGGTTCCGCCAGGGGAGACTCCGTGGGCGGGCGGCCCAGGGCGTGGACGGACCAGCCGGCCTTGGTCCACAGGCCGGAGTCCAGGCAGCACCTGGCGTCGATGATGACGCGACGGGCGACCACGGTGGCGAGGGCGGCGGGATCGATGGCCCGGTAGTCGGACCACTCGGTCAGATGGAGCACCAGGTCGGCGCCCTCGGCTGCCTCGGAGACGGAGGGCGCGTAGGTCAGGGCCGGGCGCTTCTTCGCCGCCTGGGGCATGGCCACCGGGTCGTGCACCGACACGATCGCTCCTTCGGCCACGAGCTGGTCGCAGATGGCGATGCTGGGCGAATCCCGGACGTCGTCGCTGTTGGGCTTGAACGCGACGCCGAGCACCGCCACCCGCTTGCCGGGCAGGCTGCCTCCCACGGTCTCGCGGGCCAGCGCGACCACCCGGTCCCGGCGGCCGATGTTGATGGCGTCGACGGTGCCCAGCAGGCTGACGACGGAACTTACGCCGAGCGCGGACGCGGTGGCCCGGAACGCCCGGACGTCCTTGGGCAGGCAGCCGCCGCCGTACCCGAGCCCGGGGGAGAGGAACCGGCGGCCGATCCGCGCGTCGTAGCCGAGCGCCTCGGCGAGCGGTATCACGTCAGCGCCCGCCTCCTCGCAGATCTCGGCCATCGCGTTGATGAACGAGATCTTGGTCGCGAGAAACGCGTTAGCCGCCACCTTGACCAGCTCAGCCGTCTCCAGGTCCATGACGAGCAGCGGTGTTCCGCCCTGCAGCGTGGTGGCGTAAACCTGGCGCATCCGTTCCTGCGCCCTATCGGAGGTCACGCCGAGCACGATGCGGTCAGGAGCGAGGCTGTCCTGCACCGCGAACCCCTCCCGCAAGAACTCCGGATTCCAGGCCAGCTCAACCTGCTGGCCGGCCGGCGCCGCCGCCTGCACCTGGCTCATCACGCGCCGTGCCGTCCCGACCGGAACGGTCGACTTCCCCACGATCAGGCAGGCCGACCTCAGGTGCGGCGCGAGCGCGTCCGCCGCGGCGCGGACGAAGCTGAGGTCGGCCTGGCCTGCCTCGCCTTCCGGCGTGCCGACGCACAGGAAGTGGACCTCGCCGAAGCCGCCGATCTCCGCGAAAGACAGGGTGAACCGGAGCCGTCCGGAATCCAGGTGCTTGCGCAGCAGCGGCTCCAGGCCGGGCTCGAAGAACGGGACTTCGCCCTGGGCGGCCTTGGTGATCTTCTCTTCGTCGACGTCGATCGCCAGTACCTCATGCCCGAGGTCCGCCAGGCAGACGGCATGGGTCAGACCGAGGTACCCGATCCCGATAACGGTGATCCGAGCCAACTGGTCCCTCCTTGCCGCGAATGCTCCCTCAGGACTCTTACTCACCGTGCTGATCGCGCAGGTGATCAGCGGAGAAGCCGAAACCTGCCCAGGTTCCCGATCCTGGATCCGCCAGGTCTCCGGACGCCGAAGCGCCGGTGGCTAACACCTGGCGGTCCGGTGAAACCGCCGTTACCGGTCTCGGCTTTGGCCCACGTGTTTACCGGCGAGTAACATAGACGTCGTGGACCCGGTGCCGGGCGGCGCTTGACGGTTTGGCAGGCTGTATGCCAGCAACGAAGGAGGTCGGTGTAGTCGATGAACATCGTCGTGTGCGTCAAGCAGGTGCCAGATACCTGGGCCGAACGCAAGCTCAAGCCCGCGGACGGCACGCTGGACCGCGCGTCGGTGGACGGCCTCATCAACGAGCTTGACGAGTACGCCATCGAGGGGGGCCTGCAGATCGCCGAGGCCCAGCGCGCGGCGGGCAACGAAGCCGAGGTCACCATCTTGACCATGGGCCCGGACAAGGTCACCGAGTCGATCCGCAAGGCGCTCTCGATGGGTGCGGACAGGGCCGTGCACCTGCTGGACGACGGCCTGGCCGGCTCCGACGCGCTGTCGACCTCCTACGCGCTGGCCAAGGTGCTCACCGGCACCGGCTTCGACCTGGTGATCTGCGGGTCAGAGTCCACCGACGCCCGGATGGGCGTGATGGCCTCGATGCTGGCCGAGCGGCTGAACGTCCCGCAGGTCTCGCTGGCCAGCAAGGTGGAGATCGACGGCTCGGCGATCCGCATCCGCCGGGTCTCCGAAGACGGGTACTTCGAGGTAGAAGCCTCGCTCCCGGCGGTGATCAGCGTGGTCGAGAAAATCAACGAGCCGCGTTACCCGTCGTTCAAGGGCATCATGGCCGCGAAGAAGAAGCCGGTGCAGACGATGACCCTGGCCGACGCGGGCATCGATCCCGCCGCGGTGGGCCTCGGCGGCGCGGCCACCGAGGTGGTCGATCACATCCAGCGGCCGCCGCGGGAGGCCGGCACGATCGTCAAGGACGAAGGCGACGGCGGCGTCAAGGTCGCCGAGTTCCTCGCCGCGCGCAAGTTCATCTAAAGGCCCGGAGAGGAAGCGGCATGGCTGAGATCCTGGTGTTCGCGGAGCACGTGGACGACGACGTCAAGAAGGTCACGCTCGAGCTGATCACGCTGGCCCGGCGGTTCGGCGAGCCTTCGGTGGTATGGACCGGGTCGGGCGCCGAACAAGGCCAGGCGCGTTGCGCCGAGTACGGCGCGGCCAAGATGTACGTGGCCGCCGACGCGGCCTTCGATGACTATGTCGTCGCGCCCGCCGCGGCGCTGCTGGCCCAGCTGGTCAGGGAAAAGTCTCCTGCGCTTGTGCTGCTGGCCGGCACGGCCCAGGGCAAGGAGGTCGCGGGCCGGCTCGCGGTCAAGATCGACTCCGGCGTGCTCACCGACGCCGTGGACCTGCAGCCCGGCGACGATGGGCCGGTCGCCGAGCAGTCGATCTTCGGCGGGGCGACGATCGTCCATTCCCGGGTCCGGCGCGGCACGCCGATCGTGGCGATGCGGCCCAACGCGGTGGCGCCCGAGCCCGAGCCCGGCGCGGCGGAAGTCGCCCAGGTGTCGCTGGCCGAACAGGCCAACGGCGCCAAGGTCACCAACCGGGTCGTCGCCGAGCGCGGCGAGCGTCCCGACCTGACCGAGGCGTCGATCGTGGTCTCCGGCGGGCGTGGCACCGGAGGGGCCGTGGGTTTCCAGATCATCGAGACGCTGGCCGATTCGCTCAACGCGGCCGTCGGCGCGTCCCGCGCGGTCACCGATGCCGGGTGGTACCCGCACCAGTTCCAGGTCGGCCAGACCGGCAAGACCGTCTCGCCGCAGCTGTACATGGCGGTCGGCATTTCCGGCGCGATCCAGCACCGGGCCGGCATGCAGACCTCGAAGACGATCATCGCCGTTAACAAGGACCCGGAGGCCCCGATCTTCGAGCTGGCCGACTTCGGGGTCGTCGGCGATCTGTTCAAGGTGGTCCCGCAGCTCCTCGAGGAGATCGCCAAGCGTAAGTAGCCCCGAGCTTGCCCGTTACATCTGTATCGTCCGTATCTTCACGGCAGCTAGGCTGTACGCAGCCATGAGTTCAAACCGCACAACTCCCGTATACCTGGATCACGCGGCGACGACGCCGATGCGGCCCGAGGCGATCGCGGCGATGACCGAGGAGCTGGCCCAGCTTGGCAACCCGTCGTCGCTGCACGCTGCGGGCCGTCGTGCCCGCCGGGTGGTGGAAGAGTCCAGGGAGCAGCTCGCCGAGGTGTTCGGTGCCAGGCCGAGCGAGATCGTCATCACCAGCGGCGGGACCGAGGCGGACAACCTGGCCGTGAAGGGCCTGTACTGGGCCAGGCACCGGGGTTCCCGCCGCCGGGTGCTGACCACCTCGGTAGAACATCACGCGGTGCTCGATTCGGTTCGCTGGCTCTCAGAAGCCCAGGGGGCCGAGGCCGTCTGGCTCGGCGTCGACCTCGACGGCGCGGTGCGCCCCGAGGCCCTTCGTGCCGCCATCGACGAGGCCAGCGACCAGGTGGCCATGGTCAGCGTGATGTGGGCGAACAACGAAGTCGGCACGGTGAACCCGGTCAGCGAGCTGGCGGCGGTGGCGCACGAGTACCGGGTGCCGTTCCACACCGACGCGGTCCAGGCGGCCGCCCAGCTGCCGGTTGACTTCGCGGCCAGCGGAGCGGACGCGCTGACGATCACCGGTCACAAGCTCGGCGGCCCTGTCGGCGTCGGCGCCCTTATCCTGGGGCGCGGGGTAACCCCGGTGCCCGTGCTGCACGGCGGCGGCCAGGAGCGCGATATCCGTTCGGGCACGCTCGACACGCCGGCTATCCGGGCCTTCGCCGTGGCGGCCGCGGAATGCTCCCGCGGCCGGGCGGAGGAGGCTACCCGGCTGACCGAGCTGCGAGATGACCTGATCCGCCAGGTCCTGGCGGCTGTGCCCGACGCCAGGCTCAACGGGTCGCCGCCCGGACCCGGCCGGCTGCCAGGGAACGCGCACTTCTCCTTCCCCGGCTGCGAGGGCGACGCGCTGCTCATGCTCCTGGACGCGAACGGAATCGCCTGCTCGACCGGGTCAGCCTGCACTGCGGGGGTGGCCGAACCCAGCCACGTGCTGCTGGCCATGGGCGCCGACGACTCCCGCGCCCGCGGCTCGCTGCGTTTCTCCCTGGGCCACACCTCCACCTCCCGCGACGTGGACGCCCTGGCCCTGGTGATCGGCGAAGCCGTAGCCCGCGCCCGCCGCGCCGCCGCCCGCTAACCCCGCCGCCGCCCCGCATGCCGGCAGTGGTGGCTGGCGGCGCGTAGGCTTCTGGCCGATGAGTGGTCTTCGGGTGCTTGCGGCGATGTCAGGCGGGGTGGATTCCGCGACGGCCGCGGCTCGTGCGGTGGACGCGGGTCACGAGGTGACCGGTGTCCACCTGGCGTTGTCGTCGAACCCGTCGTCGTACCGGACCGGAGCCCGCGGCTGCTGCACGCTGGAGGACGCGCGGGACGCCCGGCGGGCCGCGGACGTCATCGGCATCCCGTTCTACGTGTGGGACATGGCCGAGCGTTTTCACCGTGACGTGGTGGAGGATTTCGTCGCCGAGTACGCTGCGGGCCGCACCCCGAATCCGTGCCTGCGCTGCAACGAGAAGATCAAGTTCGCCGCGGTGCTCGACCGCGCGCGGGCCCTCGGCTTCGACGCGGTCTGCACCGGCCACTACGCGCGGATCTCGGACGGGACCCTGCGCCGGGCCGTGGACGCGGGCAAGGATCAGTCCTACGTGCTGGCGGTGCTCACCTCCGATCAGCTCAGCCACGCCCTGTTCCCGCTCGGCGACACGCCCAAGGTCCAGGTCCGAGCCGAGGCCGCACGCCGCGGCCTGGCCGTCGCGGACAAGCCCGACAGCCACGACGTCTGCTTCATCGCCGACGGCGACACCAAGGGCTTCCTGGCCAGGCACCTAGGCCAGGCGCCCGGCCAGATCGTCGACACCTCAGGTGCCGTCCTGGGTGACCACGACGGCGCTTACGCCTTCACCGTGGGTCAGCGCAAGGGCTTGCGCGTCGGCACGCCCGCCGAGGACGGCAAGCCCCGCTACGTCCTGGACATCGAGCCAGTGACCAGGACCGTGACCGTAGGCCCCGTGGAGGGCCTCGACATCAGCGAGATCACCGCGGACCGCCCCGTGTGGACCGGCTGCCCTCCGCCACGGGGGCCGCGTGACTGCCGCGTACAGTTGCGAGCCCACGGCGACGTGCACGCGTGCACGGCCTGGCTAGCGGAAGATGCGCTGCGCATCCGCCTGCATCACCCCGCCCGCGGTGTGGCCAGGGGCCAGGCGGCTGTCCTCTACGACGGCGACACCGTCCTCGGCAGCGCGACCATCAGCGGTACATCAAATGTCCCCGCCTCGGCTCGCCTGCGCTGATCGACGACGGCCATGCCGTCGGCGCTGCCCGCACCTGCGGTCGGCACCGACGGCATGATCAAACGGCGATCAGGCCCCCGCACGGAGCGTCATCGGCCGTTTCTCGCGCTACCGATTGTTCATCAGACCCTGGGGTCGTAATGCTCGTACCGGTACTGCGCTGAGGGGCGGGAGTGACGGCTGGCCATGACACCTCCCTCGCGTAGGCCTCGGACGGCATGGTTACCCGGACTCAGGCACGGTCCCGCGAGCATCTACCGAGACGCCCGGATTTAGGACGTGGCCACGGGGAGGTTCGCCGTCCTCTCATGTCGAGTATCTGCTACTTCGGGCTTGCCGTCACCTTTAAACCTTTTCGCCGGGATGCCGACCGAATCGGACGAAGCGGCTCTCGGCCGCTTCCAGGCAGGTGAAAGGGCTATCGCTCCGCTGATCCCAGGGCCGGGCGAGGCCGGATGGTAAGAGAACCCTGTCTTCGCGGTTAGATTACAAGTCGTAATAAGTAGCCTCGCGGTGGAGTCACCCGGAAAGGACCGGAGCTCGCAGGCCGGCCATGTCGAAGTTAGCCGCTGATCCACTGAACTGCGGGATCCTGCGCGTTCTGAGCCCCGCCGACGGCTTCTGGAAAAGCACACCCGATGGGTAGGCCGGATCGGCGCAGCTGCCGCAGGACATGAATCCCCTCTTCCGGTAGTAATCATGCAGCGCTTTATTGCTGGTCCATACGTCGATCCTGATCCACCTGGCCCCGTACTCACGACGGGCGCGCAGGCCCGCCCAGTCGATCAGTTCGGCTCCCAGCCCGCAGCCAGAGTAGTTTCTCGCGGTGATCAGCCGATGCGCGTAGACGGCCCGTTCAGAAAGATCGCTCGTGCATGCCGGTTTCGACCAGACGGAAGAGTTGGCCCGGGTCGCGGTAGTGATCGTGGCGGCCGCTATGTCTCCATCCCAGATAATCCACGTCTTCCCGACCTGCAGCCCCTTCAGCACTCTTTCGTCGCGCCGCTTTTCATCGGGCCATGGTGACGCCCACTGGTCTGTGTCCTTGTACCGTAGCCAGGTGGCGGCTCCTTCGATCAGGCCAAGGACGGCCTTGAGGTGCTCATCGGTCGGTTCCGCGCGCGCGATCCGCATCGTCGTTGTTGTCATGGGCTTCCGTCTGTGATCGTTCTGTCTCGCGGCATCGGTACATGTCATGCGCAGCGAACAGAAATACGGGATATAAGAGGAGAAGCGCTGATGCCGTCGCGGCGGGTGGCCGATCAATATGTCCGCTGTGAGTAGAGCGGAAGAACGGGCGGGCGAGGCCGAGTGGGGCAGGCCCGCCATCATTGGCAGTAAAAAGATACCGGCTAGAGTAACTTCCTGAGATCTTAGCCATATTGAGAGCTTAAAAACAGGCAGCGGTGGCCAAGGGGCACGATAGCCTGCTGAGTCCCGCTCAGGTTCCCTGACCGTCCCCGCCCAGCTCGTATTGAGGTACCGGCAGCCGTCCGTTGTCGAAAATGAACTGATTCCGGTCCGCCGCATATATCGTGACAGTGAGCCTCATGGGCGTGCCGTTCTGGTCGAAGGCAGTCCTGAAAATCTCGAACATCGGGACGCGCCCATCCTGGGCAAGCCTGAAGAAGTCCGCTTCGGTTGCGTTGGGCGCGCGCACCGTGAGCCAGTCCCGGTATCCGACCTGCTCGATCTGCAGGGTGTCCCGCAGGTACTCCACGGTTCCCTGTGCGATGTTGTCGGCGCGGATCAGCCGCACGGCCCCGCGTTCAACCAGTTCCATCGGGTAGAAGGATGTCTGGAGCGAGTACGGCGTGTTGTCTATGAAGCGACGTTCGTGCCTGCTGATCAATTCCGTATCCTCAGGGATCCTCAGCCGGGCCGCCACCTCGCCGCTAGCCTTCTGGATCTCGACCTGAACCGGGCTGTTCGACGGTCTCCTGTGCTTCGCGCTCACCTCCGACAGGTAAGTAGTGCCTTCGCCGCCCCCGAGCCTGGTCAGGGGATCGCCCGACAAGGTGGTGACGAACGGGTCTATATCGTCGACGACGTAGGTGCCCTGGCCTGGCCGCGTCTCGACGAGGCCGAGGCTGGTGAGCCACTTGATCGCGTCCCGGACTGTGTTCCGTGAGGCGTTGTGCCGCTCCCTGAGATCAAGTTCAGTCGGCAGCCGGCTGCCGGGAGCAAGCTTGCCCGACTCGATCTGCTCGCGCAGATGCTCGGCGATCTGCCGATACATAGGGTTCGCCATCGGCCCTTCCTTATCGCGAACGCTGTCCCAGCGGCTAGAGCGGTCCTAGCCGTCCCGACCATCCTTGCCGTCCAACTAACCAGAATATTTGGCATCAGCTGGTTTGTACCCCGACTGCGGGTGGTAACACCACTACTAAGTACCAAACGTTGGGATGGGTAGAACGGCTAGAAGCATAGGATCTATCCTAGCAGTACGACTGCTTGGTCGCGCTAGAATCTGTCAGACAGTCAGGCTCAATCGGATGTACCAAGCAACATGGTCAGATTCGTGGACGGACGGGGACGTCATGGCCCACGAGCATCAGGCTTCGCGGGAGTGACTCGCGAAGCCGGGGTCATACGAAGGGGACCCGCAGAAGAGATTCTGCGGACGGGAATCTGGAGGCCACCATGGCCGGTGTCGTAGTCGTAGTGATCATTGCCCTGTTCCTCGGCGGAATCGCGGTCGGGGTCATCGCCGCCGTCGCCGTGTCGGTGCGCCGCGAAGATCGTCGTTACAGCCTGGGCGGCGACGCGCCTGACCGGGTTTCCCAGAGCGCGCGCAGGCTGAATGGCGTGGGCCGCAGGGATCTAGACCCGGAGTTCCTCCGGCCGTTCCGCGAGCTGGTCCACTAGCCATTGCCGCTCCGACGAGGACCTTGAGGCCTGCGGGGGGCCTTAAGGTCCTCGTCGCGTCAGCGTCAGTTTCAGGGGAGCGCCAGATCGAAGGCGGTGCTCAGCCTGTCATCTGCCGCATTCCCGCCGGATCGTGCGGCATAGCGTGCTTCTGTCAGCCCCAGGTCGGCTTGGAGCACCCGCGATCGCGGGTGCTCGAGCCATGCCAGCCATCCCAACTGCTGGGCTTACCCCATATAGAGGAACTGTTCTTGCGGTAGGAATATTTGGCATGCAGCGGTTTTGCCTTACCTGCCGATGGGTATCTCAACCCATAGGTACCAAAGGTTGGGATGGCTAGAATAATAAGAAACATTCTAGCCATTCAGCTGCTTGGTCATAGAAGAACATGCCGTATAGCCCCTACCAGGCCAATCGTGGCCGGAGGGTGGTAGGCCTAGACGGCATGACCAGCTCGTGGGGGTTACAAAGAGGTAAGCCCGGCGGCACGAGGGCCTGCGGATCTCGCTGAGCCGCAGGCGGCAGGGGGCCCGGCGGTGCCAGCACCGCCGACGGAAGTGCGGGAGGTCCTGATGGACCGCATCGTGGTGGCAGTGGCAATCGGGATGGGCCTGGTATTCGGCACGGGGATCATGGTCGGAATCGTCGCCATGATCGCGATGGCGGTGCGCCGAGAGGACAGACGGTACACGCTGACTGGCCGGGCGCCGGACGCCGCGGCCCGCGGGGTCCGGAGGCTGGCCGGCGTCGGGCTCCGGGACATCATTCCACCGGACGACGGGCAGGCGCGGCGATGAGCGCCACGGCGGACGTGATGGCCGTCGTGCTGTTCGTCTTCTTCGTCGTGGGAGTCGCCGTGGGGATCGTCGTGGTGATCGCCTTGTCGGCTCGCCGAGCAGACAACGCAGATCGCTGGAACCGCCGCGGGAAAACGCCCGCCGGAGGCTCTGGGTACTACGTCGACGACGAGCCCGACGACGAGCCCGACGACGAGCCCCCGTGGTGGCAGGCGCGCGGCGACAACTGAGGGTCGCCGTCTGCGCGGCTCGCGGGTCGAGGTTTGTCAGCAGGCAGTTCTAAGCTCAGCATGTGAGCGACGACCAGAACGGCTTTCCGTGGGCGCAGGGCAGCGCGACCGGCATCGGGTCGATGCCGGGGACCGATCCGGCGGAGGCGATGCGGGTCATTGCCGATGAGCTGCCCGAGTTCCCGTACCTGCCTGAGCTGCCGGGCCGGGGGCCGGGAGCTGATCTGATCGGGCGGACCGCCGGGCTGCTGATCGACATTCCGGTCGAGGTCACCCCGCGCGGCTGGCGGCTGGCCGAGCGAGGAGGCCGTGACCTGTCCCGGGCCAGGTCCCTGCTCTCCTCCGACCTTGACGTCATGGCCGAGGTGCTGGACGGCTACACCGGGCTGGTCAAGATCCAGCTCTGCGGGCCGTGGACGCTGGCCGCCGCGCTGGAGCGGCCGCGCTCGCTGAACGCGGCGCTGTCCGACCCGGGCGCGGTCGCCGATCTGACCGCCTCGCTGGCCGAAGGCGCGGCCGCGCACGTGGCCGAGGTCCTCAAGCGCGTGCCAGGGGCGCAGCTCGTGGTCCAGTTCGACGAGCCTTCGCTGCCCGCGGTGGCGGAGGGCGCCATACCGACCGCGAGCGGGCTGTCGCGGTTCGCCGCGGTCGAGGCGGACACATTGCAGGCCAGGATGGCCCAGGTGCTCGCGGCCGTCCGCAGGTATACGGTCGTGCACTGCTGTGCCGCCACGGTCCCGTTCGGAATCATCAGGGCGGCGGGGGCGGATGCGGTCTCCTTCGACCTCAGCCAGCTACGGCGCGGTGAAGAGGACGCGGTCGCCGAGGTCGCGGAGGCCGGGATGGGGTTGCTGACGGGCGCGGTTCCGGCTCTGCCGGACGCGGCCGCCGAGGCTAACGGCCCGCCCAGCGCTAGGGATGCCGGCCGGCGTGACGGGGCTCGTGAGACGGCTGAGCGAGTCATCCGGCTCTACCAGCGGCTCGGGCTGCCGCTGGCGACGTGCGCCAAGCAGGCGGTGATCACCCCGTCCTGCGGGCTGGCCGGCGCGTCGGCGGCCCAGGCGCGCGCCGCGTTGACCCGGTGCCACCAGGCGGCCAGCATGCTGGCCGAGCTGATCGAAGACACAGGGAGCGAGCGGGAGACACGGTGAGCGGGGAGACACGGTGAGCGGGGAGACACGGTGAGCGAGCACGACACGGGACCTCAGGCCGCGCCGGCCGAGGCTAGGCGGCGGCACGCCGACCTGAGCCTGGACATCACCGAGGCCGATCACCGGTACTACGTGCTCGATGCGCCGACCATCTCCGACATCGACTACGACACCAAGATGCGCGAGCTGCGGGCGCTGGAGGAGCAGTACCCCGGCCTGCGCACGCCGGACTCGCCGACGCAGACCGTGCACGGCTCGATCTCGACGCAGTTCACCCCGGTCGAGCACCTGGAGCGGCTGCTCAGCCTGGATAACGTCTTCACCGACGAGGACCTGGGCGGCTGGGCCGACCGCGCCGCCCGGCTCGGCGGGGCGGGTCCTTACCTGTGCGAGCTGAAGATCGACGGGCTGGCGATCGACCTGGTTTACCGTAACGGCGCGCTGGTCAAGGCGGCCACCAGGGGTGACGGGCGCACCGGTGAGGACGTCACGCCGAACATCCGGACGCTTCGCTCCATCCCGGCCCGGCTGACCGGATCGGGGCACCCGGCCACGCTCGAGCTCAGGGGCGAGGTGTTCCTGCCGGTCGAGGCGTTCGAGAGGCTGAACGAGTCCCTGCTCGACGCGGGCAAGCCGGCCTTCGTCAACCCGCGGAACTCGGCCGCCGGATCGCTGCGGCAGAAGGATCCGCGGGTCACCGCGAGCCGGTCGCTTGACGCGATCATCCACGGCATCGGCCGGGTCGAGGGCGGTGCTGGCCCGGAGGGGGCGCCGGACACCCAGTCGGGCTGGTACGCGCGGCTGCGCGGCTGGGGCCTGCCGGTCAGCGGCCTGTACCAGGTCGTCCCGGACATGGCCGGGGTCCGTGAGTACATCGCCTACTACGCCGAGCACCGGCACGACCCGCCGTACGAAATCGACGGCGTGGTGGTCAAGATCGACCAGATCGCCCTGCAGCGCCAGCTCGGCTCGACCAGCCGGGCGCCCCGGTGGGCCATCGCCTTCAAGTACCCGCCGGAGGAAGTCACCACCCGGCTGCTCGATATCCGGGTGAACGTCGGGCGGACCGGCCGGGTCACCCCGTTCGCCGTGATGGAGCCGGTCAAGGTGAGCGGATCCACGGTGGACCGGGCCACCTTGCACAACGCCGACGAGATCAAGCGCAAGGGCGTCCTGATCGGCGACATGGTCATCCTGCGCAAGGCTGGCGACGTGATCCCCGAGGTGCTCGGCCCGGTGGCTGACCTGCGCACCGGGGACGAACGCGAGTATGAGTACCCCACCCACTGCCCGTCCTGCGGCACCATGCTGGCCCGCGAGGAAGACGAGGTCGACTGGCGCTGCCCGAACACCCGGTCGTGCCCGGCTCAGCTCCGCGAGCGGCTCTTCCACCTGGCCGGGCGGGGTGCCTTCGACATCGAGGTGCTCGGCTACGAGGCGGTCAGCGCCCTGCTCGACGACGGCCTGGTCGCGGACGAGGGGGACCTGTTCGCGCTCACCGCCGAGCGGCTGGAGACGTCCGCGTTCTTCGTCGTCAAGCAGGGCGCGCTGAGCGCCAACGCCACCCGGCTGCTGGCCAGCCTGGAGCAGGCGCGGACCAGGCCGCTGTGGCGGATCCTGGTGGCGCTGTCCATCCGGCACGTCGGGCCGACCGCGGCCCGGGCGCTGGCCGCCGAGTTCGGCTCGCTCGAGGCGATCGAGGCGGGAGGAGTCGACGCGCTGGCCGCGGTGGACGGGGTCGGGCCGACGATCGCCGCGTCGGTCCGCGACTGGTTCACCGTGGACTGGCACCGGGCCATCGTCTCGAAATGGCGGGACGCCGGGGTGCGCCTGGCCGACGAGGGCTTCGACCCCTCGCGCGCCGCGGCCCGCCTGCTGGCGGGCGTGTCCGTGGTGATCACCGGCACGCTGGACGGCTTCAGCCGCGAGGAGGCCGCCGAGGCGGTCCGGCAGGCCGGCGGCAAGGTGACGTCCTCGGTGTCCAAGAAGACCGGCTTCGTGGTCGCGGGCGAGAACGCCGGCTCCAAGTACGACAAGGCGGTCGAGCTAGGCGTCACCATCCTCGACGCCGCCGCCTTCTGCCTCCTGCTCGCCGAGGGCCCCGACGCCGTCCGCCCGGACGCCGTCCGCCCGGATTAGCGGTCGCTGACCTCGGCCAGCCTGCGGGCGAGGTAGCGGCGCTCGGCGTCGGTGCTGGTCAGCTCAAGCGCCTCGCGGTAGGCGGCGGCGGCCTCCTGGCGGCGGCCCAGGCGGCGAAGGAAGTCGGCCCTGGTCGCCGGGAGCAGGTGATACCCGGCCAGCTTCCCGTCGGCCTCCAGCGTTTCGACCAGCTCCAGGCCGGCCGCAGGCCCAAACGCCATCCCGACCGCGACCGCGTGGTTCAGCTCGACCACCGGGGTCGGCAGGAACTCCGCGAGCTGGCGGTACAACGCGGCGATCTGCGGCCAGTCGGTGCTGTCCGCGGTTGGCGCGGTCGCGTGGCAGGCGGCGATGGCCGCCTGGACCTGGTATGGACCTAGCCGTCCGCGCCGCAGCGCGGCGTGCAGCAGGGCGACGCCCTCGCTGATCTCGCCGGTGTCCCACCACGAGCGGTCCTGATCTTCCAGGGTCACCAGGTCGCCGCGGGCATCCAGGCGCGCGGTCCGGCGCGCGTCGTGCAGCAGCATCAGCGCCAGCAGCCCGGTCGCCTCAGGTACATCCGGCATCAGCCGGGTCAGCACCCGGGCCAGCCTGATCGCCTCGGCGGACAGATTCTGCCTGACCAGATCAGCGCCCGCCGTCGCCGAGTAGCCCTCGTTGAAGAGCAGGTACAGCACGGCGAGCACGCCCGGCGTGCGTTCGGGCAGCAGGTGCACCGGGGGGACCCGGTAGGGGATCCCCGCGTGGGCGATCTTCTGCTTGGCCCGGACCAGCCGCTTGGCCATCGTCGGCTCGCTGGCCAGGAACGCCCGGGCGATTTCCGCGGTGGTCAGCCCGGCCAGCGTGCGCAGCGTCAGGGCCACCCGCGCCTCGAGCGAAAGCGCGGGGTGACAGCAGGTGAACATCAGCCGCAGCCGGTCGTCGGGGACGCCGCTGTGGTCGGTCCCGCTGTCGTAGGCCGGGTACGGGCCGGGCTGGTCGGACATGGCGGCCACCTCCCGGATTTTCGCGGCTCCGACCGCTTTCCTGCGCAGCACGTCAATGGCCCGGTGCCGGGCGGCCGTGGTCAGCCAGGCGCCCGGCCGCCCCGGGATTCCGTCTTCCGGCCAGCGCTGCAAGGCCATCGCGAAGGCGTCCTGAGCGCATTCCTCGGCGAGGTCCCAGTCGCCCGTCGTCCGGATCAGCGTCGCGACGACCCGGCCCCACTCATCCCGGAACGCGGCGTCCACCGCGGCCTTGACGTCGGCACTCACAATGCACCTCCACAGCAACGACGAACGGGCAGGCCGGGAATGGACCGTCACGGCCACGGTAACGGCCTTATTGCTGACAGCCTGCCGCGACGCGGCCCCTAAGATGGCGTGCATGCCGATTACCCGTGACGAGGTCGCGTACCTGGCGCGACTATCCAGAATCGCGCTCAGCGACGCGGAACTAGACCACCTGGCGCCCCAGCTGGACCAGATAATCACGGCGGTCGCGCAGGTCCAGGAGGTCGCCGCCGACGGCATCCCGCCGACCTCGCACGCGACCGGCCTGACCAATGTGTTCCGCGACGACGAGCCACGCCCGTGCCTGACCCCGGAGGCCGCGCTCAGCCAGGCGCCCGCGGTGGAACAGCAGCGGTTCAAGGTCCCGCGGATCCTGGGGGAGGACTGATGGAACTCACCCGCATGACCGCCGCCGAACTGTCAGCCGCGCTGGCCGCAAGCGAGGTCTCCGCGACCGAGGTCACCCAGGCGCACCTGGACCGGATCGCCGCCGTCGACGACCGCGTGCACGCGTTCCTGCACGTCGCGGCGGACAGCGCGCTGGCCCAGGCCGCGGACGTCGACAAAAGGCGGACAGCAGGCGAACAGCTAGCCCCGCTGGCCGGCGTACCTGTGGCGGTCAAGGACGTCTTCACGACCAAGGACATGCCGACGACCTGCGGCTCGCGCATCCTGGCGGGCTGGCACCCGCCGTACGACGCGACGATCACGCAGCGGCTGAAGCAGGCCGGCGCGATCATCATCGGCAAGACCAACATGGACGAGTTCGCGATGGGCTCCTCGACCGAGAACTCCGCGTTCGGCCCCAGCCGCAACCCGTGGGACCTGGCCAGGGTCCCGGGCGGCTCGTCCGGCGGTTCCGCCGCCGCGGTGGCCGCCTACGCCGCGCCGCTGGCGATCGGCACCGACACCGGCGGCTCGATCCGCCAGCCCGCGGCGGTCTGCGGCATCGTCGGCACCAAGCCGACCTACGGCGGCTCGTCCCGGTACGGAGTCGTGGCCTTCGCCTCGAGCCTGGACACGCCGGGACCGTTCGGCCGGACCGTGCTCGACACGGCGCTGCTGCACGAGGCGATCTCCGGGCACGACCCGATGGATTCCACCTCGATCGACGCGCCGGTGCCGCCGGTCGTGGCGGCGGCCCGTGAGGCCGACGTGAGCGGCATGCGGATCGGCGTGGTCAGCGAGCTGTCCGGCGACGGCTACCAGCCGGGGGTGCTGTCCAGGTTCGCCGAGGCGGTTGAGCTGCTCGAGTCGCTGGGGGCCAAGGTCACCGAGGTGTCCTGCCCGCACTTCGGGTACGCGTTGCCCGCCTACTACCTGATCGCGCCCAGTGAGGCCTCGTCCAACCTGGCCCGCTTCGACGCCATGCGCTACGGCCTGCGGGCCGGTGACGACGGCACCAGGGACGCCGAAGAGGTGATGGCGCTGACCCGCGAGCAGGGCTTCGGCGCCGAGGTGAAGCGGCGCATCATCCTGGGCACGTACGCGCTGTCCAGCGGCTACTACGACGCCTACTACGGCAAGGCCCAGCAGGTGCGCACGCTGATCATCAGGGACTTCGACGCGGCCTTCGGCCAGGTCGACGTGCTGGTCTCACCGGCCACGCCGACCACCGCGTTCGGTCTCGGCGAGCGGACCGACGACCCGATGGCGATGTACCTGGCCGACCTGTGCACGATCCCCTCGGACCTGGCCGGCAACGCGGCCATCTCGGTCCCGTGCGGGCTGGCGCCGGAAGACGGCCTGCCGGTCGGGCTGCAGGTGATGGCGCCCGCGCTCGCCGACGACCGGCTGTACCGGGTGGCCGCCGCCGCCGAGGCGGCCTTCACAGGCCGCTGGGGCCAGCCGCTGCTCGCGAGCGCGAAAGGACTCGACTCATGACCATAAGCGACACGCTGGTCCCGTTCGCCGAGGCGGTGCAGCGCTACGAGCCGGTGATCGGCCTGGAGACGCACGTCGAGCTGGGCACCAGGACCAAGATGTTCTGCGGCTGCACGACCACCTTCGGGGGGGAGCCGAACAGCCAGGTCTGCCCGGTCTGCCTCGGCCTGCCGGGGTCGCTGCCGGTGGTGAACCGGATGGCGATCGAGTACGCGATCAGGATCGGCCTGGCGCTGAACTGCTCGATCGCGTCGTGGTGCCGGTTCGCCAGGAAGAACTACTTCTACCCGGACATGCCGAAGGACTTCCAGATCTCCCAGTACGACGAGCCGCTGTGCACCGACGGCGGGCTGGACATCATCGTCGACGGCGAAACCGTCAGGGTCGGCATCGAGCGGGTCCACCTGGAAGAAGACACCGGCAAGTCGCTGCACGTGGGCGGGGCCACCGGCCGGATCCACGGCGCCGACTACTCACTCGTCGACTACAACCGGGCCGGTATCCCGCTGGTGGAGATCGTGACCAAGCCGATCACCGGGACCGGGGCGGCCGCCCCGGTGGTGGCGCGGACCTACGTCACCGAGCTGCGTGACCTGCTCCGGTCCCTGCACGTCTCCGACGTGCGGATGGAAGAGGGCTCGCTGCGCTGCGACGTGAACACCTCGCTGTCGCCGCGCGGTTCCGGCGTGTGGGGGACGCGGACGGAGACCAAGAACGTCAACTCGCTGCGTTCGGTGGAGCGCGCGGTGTCTTTCGAGATCGAGCGGCAGGCCGCCGTGCTCGACGCCGGCGGCCGGATCAAGCAGGAGACCAGGCACTTCCAGGAGGACACCGGGACCACCACGCCCGGGCGGTCCAAGGAAGAGGCGCAGGACTACCGGTACTTCCCCGAACCCGACCTGGTGCCGGTCGCCCCGTCGCGGGAGTGGGTGGAGCAGATCAGGGCCGAGCTGCCCGAGGTGCCGTCGGTGGTCCGGGCCCGGCTCCTGGCCGAATGGGACGTATCCGAACTGGAAATGAACGCCATCGGAAACGCGCACGCGCTTGAGCTGGTGCGGGAAACGATCGCGGCCGGCGCGTCGCCGGCCGACGCGCGCAAGTGGTGGCTCGGTGAGCTGGAACGCCGGGCCAACCAGGCGGGCGTCGAGCCGGCCGAGCTGGCGATCACCCCGGTTCAGGTCGCCCGTCTGGCGGAGCTTGTCTCCTCCGGTGCGCTGAACGACCGGCTCGCCCGGGACGTGATCGACGGCGTGCTGGCCGGGCAGGGCGGCCCGGACGAGGTGGTGGCCGCCCGCGGGCTGGCCGTGGTCCAGGACGACGGCGCGCTCACCGTCGCCGTCGAGGCGGCCATCGCGGCCAGCCCCGACGTGGCCGCCAAGATCCGCGACGGCAAGGTGGCCGCGGCCGGCGTCCTGGTCGGCGCGGTGATGAAGGCGACCCGCGGCCAGGCCGACGCCGCCCGCGTCCGCGAGCTGATCCTGGCCCGCCTCAGCTAGCCGAAGCCGCGAGGCCGCAGGGCCGGTGAGCCTGGCGGATCCGTTCGGTA
>OCZT010001502.1_pt1 | contig 24126 bp, 22 predicted proteins | sample 1539031 | NCBI WGS metagenome assembly OCZT01 (sample SAMEA3539308, study PRJEB22396) | soil metagenome | biome: tundra; feature: field; material: soil | place: USA | collected 2010-05 | depth 0.15 m | reverse complement strand
TTTTAGTGTTACTTTCCAATGTTTATCATTTTTATCCTTTTATACCCGTCTGAGGGGTAATTAAAAATATAAAGAAAAAAATCCTTAAAACAAAATTTGAAATGAAAAAAGTGGGGCCAAAAGTAAACATTTTTTGACTCTGAAGGCTAGGAACGGTGCGGATCTCAGAAATTTTGAAACTAAACCCCATCTTCCTTTCAACTAAAAGTAAGGTCTGTGGACAAAAATGAAAAAGGCCGATGGTATAAACGGAGTGTTAAATACAATTTAAATTAAGTGACGCACAAAATAAAGTCGAATTAATATTGATGCATGAATTATTTAATTAATTTTACTAACCTTCTCTTAGTCTGACAATATGAATTCAATTGGCATCAGAGTACAACCTTCAATAGTACATTATACTATTATATCTCATTCAGACGAGTCAGTGCATATTTTGGACATAAATATTATTAAAGTGCCTGCTGCCTTTCTTTGGCCAGAAAAGCTAAAATACATACGTAGGACTCTGAATGATATTATTGATGAATACAATATTTCAAAAGCAGGAATAAGATTAACAGAAGCATTTTCCCAAAATTCAAATAACGAAAGGATCGTAATAGAAGGGATTATTCAAGAACTCTTTGCGAGTAGTTCAGTTGAAAAATACTTTGCAGGGGGTATTGCGACAATTTCATCAAAGCTTAATATTCCAAACGATGGTTCGTTTAAAGAATTTGTAGAAGGCAAAAGGATTTTCAATGACATCGATAATTGGAATGATTTTAAGAAAGAGGACAAAGAAAGTATTCTTACGTGTTTTGCAGCATTAAATCTTTAATTCATGATTGATAATATAAGAGAGGCAAGACTAAACTTTGAACTTCTCAAAGAAATTGGACAAGAAGGTAAAAATTCAGAAGTTTTCCTTTCTCATGATAAGCAACTTGATGGTAATATCGCAGTAAAGAGGATTCAAAAATCTAAGTTTAAGGAGCCAGCTCATTTTTTTGAGGAGGCAAAGAAACTTTATGATTCAAATCACCCTAATATTGTCCATGTCAAATACTCCTGTCAAGATGATAATTATATTTACATAGCAATGCCGTTTTATGCAAATGGGTCATTAAATAATGTAATTGATAGTAGATTTTTATCAACACGAGAAATTGTAAAATATAGCCTTGATTTCTTAAGCGGCCTTCACCACATTCATACAAAAAAGCTGCTCCATTTTGATATTAAACCGAATAATATTTTATTGTCCAATTCAATGGGGGGATTGTTGAGTGATTTCGGACTGGCAAAATACATTGATTCTTATGGTACAGCAGAACCAGATAATTTATATTTAGCGCAAGCACCCCCTGAACGATATTTAACTGATAGATTTACTGTTCATTCAGACATTTATCAGGCAGGCGTAACAATATATAGGCTTTGTAATGGGAATAAAGAGTTTTACTCTCAGAGAAATGCCTTCTATAATGAAGATGGCACTTATAATTTCAGCAGATTTCAAAAAGCTGTTCTTTCTGGGAGATTTCCTGATAGAACAATATTTTTACCGCATATTCCTGGGAAACTAAGGACAATAGTCCGGAAAGCGATGAAACCAAATCCTTCAGAAAGATATGATAGTGTGATAGAAATGATGAATGATTTGGCTACTATTGATGAAAAACTTGACTGGATGCATTCCATTGGACACGATTTTTATGAGTGGACAATTGAATTTGACAGCAAATTCGAAACTATAAGGATCCAAAGCAATGGGGATACCTTCGATGTTGAAGGGAGGAAGAATATTAAACTTTCAGGAAGAATAACTCGTATAAAAGATTGGACTAAAAACAATCTTGAAAAACAAAATGCTCTTGATTTTGTTAAAGAAATATTAGATATTTACTAAAGAAATGAAGAAGCTAAAGGTTAAATATTGCAGTCCGAGAGTAACTAGGGAATTTCTGTCAAATCCTTTTGCTATGAATACATTGACTGAAAGACTTCAAAAATCTGGAGCCAGATCGCTTTCAAATAATTTAAAATACAGAGATCTGGGGAATGGATACTTTGAAATTAAATCCAAGGGAAAGAAATAATCCTCAGTTCCATCTTTGTAATAAACTTCTTTTCAGAGAGAGAATTTCATCTCTTTCTTGGGAACAAAAAAATTGAACCCTTTTGAATGTTCGAAGAAAAAATCTGAAAATGTTGATCATTATATTTTTTTAATGATGTAACAGATTTGATTTTCTGCCATTCCTCTTCAATATCCTCCGGTTTGGGTTCTGGGTTCGGTTTCTCAAGCTTTGTTTTAACGCCTACCTTTATCCCTGTTGTTTCATAAAAGCGTTCCAGAATTAACCGATGCAAGTCAGGAAGGTATTCTTCGTATGTTATAACTGCATCGTGGATCGTAAAGATGGGTGCTGAGGGGTATTTGTCATGAAATTCCCTGCAAACAACATTAAGTACCAGATAGCTCTCTGCCCTTTGCAGAAGGTAAGAGAATTTATTTTTTCCGATATTATAAAGGATATGAGTAATCCACTTATCAACCCCCGGGAATACTTTCCGGAACAGTTTTATATATTCAATGTTATTTCTGTGAATCGGGTCTTCATCAAAAAGGATCACCATCATTCTTCCCTTTAGTTTTTTTCTTTGTTTCGGGTAAAAATCTTCAATTCGGCCAGTCATGCTCTGAAATCTATCGAAGAGGTACTTGTAAAAATCGTTATCAAAGGGTGATTGCTGGTAAATGTTTATACTTTCAAGCTCCTCTTCATTGAAAAATTGGCCCCACATAAATGAGGGATGATTGGAGGGGAAACATGCATTACCGGCCCTAATACTGGAATTGTAGGATGAAAATCCAGTTGAGATTGAACTGATTTCATTGCCAGTAAAACCGCTGCTGCTGTGCTTTTCAAAATAACTTGTAGATTTTTCACTGGCTCCATGAGCATCATTACTACTGTAATTTTTAAAGGTATTACCAGTATAGGTTGAAGTCAGGTTGGTAGATCTATGGCTTTTAGAATCCACCAGCTCCTTCCAGACCTCAGGGTAAATTGATTTAAGATTAAATCCATCATCCGCTCCCTCTATGAAGCTTTTATTGATTACAGACGACAATAAATAAGGCTGTGAAGAAGATATGTCAATTATTCCCAATGGTTTTCCATCAAATAACAGAAACGGCCTGAGTGTTTTTTTAAGGTTTGTGATGGTTGAGTTCAATCTATGGTTATCAGGAGATACCTTAGACCATAACTCATGTTTTTCAAGCCTATCGACATAATATAACCACCGCCCTATCAGATTTAATACCATTTTGGTCTGAAATTCGTTTTCATTTTCTACTCTTGAAAGAAGACATTCTGCAAACGACCTTATATAATCATAAACCCTTGGATCAAAGCTTAACTTGGGTATATCAAACTGATTTAAAAGAAACCAGTACCTCTCGGTAATCGCTTTAGCATCCTGTTCATCCCGGAGATGCTTCAGGATCCTGCAATGATTTTTGTCGGGCAGTGTTTTGAATTGAACTTCACCGGTATTGTATTTTTGAGTGAGCCGATAACCTTTGCAGTGTCCTTTGCCCGGAAATCCATTAGAATTCTGCCATGAACCATTGGTTTCAATTATCGGATCCTCTGGGTTAATCAGAGAATCAAGTATAAGATAATAGTCCTTACGGCCCATTACTTTTCTCATACTAACCGATGAAATGTTTATATAACCATAATTGTCTTCATTCAATTTGTAATTATCGTTTGTGGAGACTATCCGGGAAAGGAAGTAATAGATTTTGTTTTTAAGATTTTCTGCCCGGGTAGGAGTGAGATTCAATCTTTTAACTATCTCTTTTACGTTAACAGATGTAGGGACTTGTACTCTCCTTTGTCGACAATTCGTGTCAATTATTTTAATATTATTTTCATTCATAGTGAGTTATAAGTTAAATTGTCATTAATTATTGGACATTGTTATTCCACTGTCCGTATGGACTTCATTTTTTAGCCAATGAAGAATTGGTTTTTGACCCTTGCCGCAGATAAACCGGTATTATCTCAACATTGGGTCTTTGCTAAAGAATAAACAAAAATTCTTACAATAAAAAATATTTGTATTAAAAAAGCCAAAATATTAATTTCCAAACATGCTGATAATGAGCTGTAAGCCACAAAAACGGCATCATAACAAGTCATAATTCGTGCGGCATGGTATATAAATAAGATTGTAAGGAAACACCATTATATTTAAGGTACTCTCCAGTTTCACACAGGTTAACTTTAAGATATGGTTATCCATTAGTATTATTTCCCATTCACTGACTGGATATTCTCTTTTGGATAGATTGTACGGGTTTTTAACGGAGATTTCTTGACGTCAAACCTCCTGTAATATTACAGGAAGCGTTGTTTTCAGGACTAGATCTGGAAAAAAACATCTCTCTCAATCTATCGCTAATTCTTATCCCATTGATATCTAATTGGATATCAATGGAATCCCGAATTTATATAATTATTTTTAAAAATAGTGGCAAAAATATTTGGTAATGTCAGTTGTGGCAGTTATCTTTGACACAAATAACAATGCAATGATAGATTTCGGACACATATTAATTTCAGCAGGAGTGATACAAGGACTTTTACTTCTCATCCCAACAGAATTGATGCCAGAGGAGAATTTCGAGGAATGGCTGCATAATGATGGTTTTACTTACACCCCAGAAAAATATGGTGATAAGAAATTCCTTTTTACAGAGTTGGAGAATCTAAAATCAGAGTTCAGAAACGTAATCAATAATAAAGAGATAGTAGTAGATGACAATGGACATACAATGACATTTATTGCTATTTACAATTGGATCCAACTGAAGAAGATTCAAATTGAAAAGGTGAGACTAATGATTGAGCACGAGACATCGTATGGGACGAATTTACATACTCCATCAGGAGTACGCTATGTGGTTTTCAGAGCCTATTGGATAAATAAAGAAGGTAAGAAATTCAGAAAATTCGCTAAGAATATTGGTGCAGAGGATAAGGTTTTAGTCAATGGTGAGGTACCTAATTCTAAACTTGAAGAAGTTAAAGCAGAGATCGACAATATGATGTGGGAACAGTATAAATCAGAGTATCAAAAATAAAAAAATTTATTTTTCTGTTGTGGCAATATCAACTGTAAATGTACAATTAATGAGGACAAGAGATTTAAAGAAATAAGAGATAACAGGAGTCCCAGTCATCGACGATTAACATAGAACAATAATTTTTATTAAAACTTAAATGGCAACATAGATTGTCGGGGGATTCTTACGCTCAAAAATAGTGGCAGTCAAAATTGGTAATGCAGATTTGAAATTTAAGTAGAATAAAAATAGCAGTTAAAATCATAAAAAAATTTAAAATGAAAAAAGGAGAAAATTTTAAAAAAGAGAACAAAGTTTCACAGGTTGTGATCGGAGGTTCAAACTTTAGTTCCTATGAGAAAACTGTTAATGAAAACAACGTGTTCAAGGTTGACATCACCAAGGTAGAACCTCATCCATCAGTGATGAAAGTATATCAACCGAAAAACTTAAATGGTCTAAAACTGACACTCACCATGGCGGGACAACTTGAACCAATAATGGTTGTCAAAAGAGGAGAAATTTTACAAATAGTTAATGGTATCAGTAGATATCTGGCGATACTTGAGTTAGGTTGGGAAACCATCACTGTCAAACAACTTGAATACTCTGATGAAGAAATCCTCGAACAATTTGTTTTAAGAAACTTCCGGATTAAAAGATCCTATAAAGAGTTATGTGATCATGCGGAGATTATTTTGGGGATTTTAGGACTCTCTCAGGGGAAGAAAAGAAATAGGATTGGTGATTTATCTATTAATAATGAAGATTTCGGTCTCGTTGGTAAGGATCGGTTTGAAATCGCCTGTGAAATAATTGGCTCGGCGATTTCTGCTACTTCTCTAAGGCGACTTCTCGAAGTTAGAACCTTTGAAGAAAATGGAGACAAGGAGATTAAAGGATTTGAATTAATGGATAAAATCGAAAAAGGTGAGATGAAAATCCATCAGGCTCTTAATGTTATTACAAATTACAAGAATTCAAAAAAAGAAGAAGGGTCAAATGCTCTTACCGAGACAATTGAAGTTGTAAATGGTGAGAACTACAAACTCTATAACAAGTCTTGTGAGAATTTAAATGATATCCCTGATGAAAGTATCGATTCAACGGTTGTTTCTTCTCCATACTTTCAACAGCGAGATTACCCAGATGGTGTCAGAGATATGGAACAACCTCAACATGGTATGGAACGGACAGTAGATGAGTATGTTCAGAAGGAGGTTGACATCAATCGTGGTGTTTACAGGAAACTGAAGAAAACCGGAAGTCTATTTATGGTAATCACTGACAGTTATGATGGACTCGTTAATTGTTTGGTTGTAGAAAAACTAATCATTGAGATGGTTAAGTCAGGGTGGTACCTTAATCAAAAAATATATTGGTTAAAAGATAATCAAAAACCACAAAATGACCGAGCTAAACGGTTATTGCCTACTTATGAATACATACTCCATTTCATTAAAGATCCCAAAATGTTTTTTTACAGAGAGTTCAAAATGTGGAAAGAAGATGGAATCTATGAGGTGGGGCGGGGATCTAAAGATTCAGGGTTTGGACATAAAATGAAGACACACACCTGGACTTTGAAAAAACCTCTTGTGAGATTCAGAAACTTTTTAACTGAACAAAGAGTTAATGAGGTATTACACGCCAATGGGTTTAATTGGACTGAACTGAAAGATATTGACCCTACCTTTCGTCATTTGGCTCCATATCCTTCTGTAATACCTCTTTTACCAATTCTGTTGACTACGAAGATCGGTGACACAGTTCTTGATATTTACAACGGGACTTCAACCACCACCGCTGTCGCTCTTCAACTTGGGAGAAAGGTTATAGGTTATGATACTGACACTGTATCTCACCAGTTTGCGTCAAAAAGACTAAGTATGGTCGAAAAAAACCTACCAACCAACCAAGAGGTAATTGAATTTGAAAATGAATTTATGAGAGACATCGATGATCAGGAATTATTAGCGGCATAATCAGATAAATTAATCTACTTTTTGTCGTGAATGTTGGTTTAACATTCCATCCCCGGTTGTTGTGATGTACATACAACCGGGTTTTTGTTTTTATGGATTACAATATGAAAAACCCAAAATTAAATTGTAATACATTAATAAACAGAGGTGTAACTGAACGATCAGCAATTGACCCTTTCGACAGATACGATCAATTTATTTTTAGAATCGGATTTGAAAAATAAATAAATGGAATTTGTGATACAAAATTAGTTATCAGACTATTTATATGCATGATAAAAAAGACGAAACATTTAACAATCAGGCTCACTGAGGAGCAATTCAAGAAACTTGCTGATGTAAGAATAAATGAGCAAAGGACGAAATCATCACTTATGCGAGACCTCCTTAGCATTTACATGGATGGTAGCAAGAATGGATCTGACAAACAGAATAATATAATAGCGTAAAAACTTTATAATCAACTTATGAAAAAATACGAAGAAGACTTTTTTAGGGAGATGGATGAGATCGTCTCATCCATGAGTGAGGAGGATCAAAATAAAATGGCATTTGCAGAACATTTTTTGAATAAATTACAGGTATTTGACATGGAAGGGATTAAGATTCAATTGGAACCGATTGATTTTAAGTTATTTCAATACTTTATTCTTAGTGTCGCAATGTCTTGGGAAATGTACAGGAAACCAAGGAATTGAAAGTTAGTTTCAAAGTATAGTTGGAACAGTTAATCAGGAGAATAGTTTTGATAGACTAAAGCAATATATATGGTCATGCTTCTATTACTATAATAAGATATTACATCAACGTCTTTACCCCAACCAATCGTGAAAAACGAGTCAGATGGAGAATTCTTCAAATCTGTAATACACTTGTTCGCAATTTCCTGATATTCTGTAATGCCTTTACATGAGATGCTATCAAGAATTCCAACACTTGAGGTCGGAATTCTATCATTAATTTTAGCACTGAGGTCGTCCAGTAATAATTCTTTATAATTCTTTTTAAGGAACTTATAGATTTTGTGGTGATTTGATGAAGAATGGAAGAGGGAATACCCACCTTCCATTGAAGTATATTCATTTAGTAACCGAAAAGTTACATCATTCAATATCTCTCCTTTGAAGTTATTATAATCAATGCTTTGAGCATTAATTATTATTGGAGAAATGGAGCAGAATATGATAAACAATATTTTCATTAGGCTAAGATAAACATATTTAATTAATATTCTGTTATCCAGACTTATACGGTTTTCCCCGGGAGAGCCCGGGGGAAATAATCATGCGGCAACTCTATTATGGAAAATACTGGTTTTGCCGCATGATTTACTTCAAACAAATCTCTGGCTGCAGCCATAAGCTCAACAAGACGCAAGCCCGGGACACTTGCAGGATTGCCGCTTGAATTACTTTCCCCGGGGGCCTTGAATTTATTAAGATCCAAGCTTCGTTTCACATGAAAGGAAGTCCTGTCAACTTACACAATTGTAGTTTGTATAACATGCTCATTTTTAATTCCAATTGATTTACAATGCTTTACGATAATCTTGTGTAATATGCTGAAAATGAGCTTATATTTTCATTAAAAAATGCTGCAAGTATAAGTTATTTTACCGTATTTAGCCCATATCAAAACTCGCATGAAATGAGCTTATTAGGACAAAGAACAACTACAACCTCGATGAATTGGGATGACTTTAAGTCCCTGATCGGAAAACTTGAAAGAGATGGTGAATTCAAATTCTGTCTTTTATTCTCAATTGGAGTATTCACGGGTCTTAGGATCGGTGATTTATTAAAACTAAAGTTCTCCCAGTTTGAAAATTCAGAAATTCTGACAATTCAGGAACAGAAGACCAAGAAGACACGTCGAATTAAAATCAATCCTGACCTAAAAGATATTGTTGAACGAGTAAAAGGAAGAATGCTGGTTACTGACACCGACCAATACATTTTTCTCAATAGATTTGGGACTAAGCCTATCGATAAATCCTATGTGAATGTTAAATTAAAGGAGCTCTTGAAACAATACGATATTGTCCTAGAAGGGAACGCTAGTAGTCATTTATTTAGAAAAACCCTCGGAAACCGTGTTCTTCGTTTGAATAATTACTCCAACGAGTCTGTGATTCTATTAATGGAGCTGTTCGGACATAGTTCTCCATCCATCACAAAAAAATATCTTGGTATTCGTGAGAAGGAAATTCATGATGTTTACGACAGTATAAGATTATAAAAACCATGACAACATTAAAATTTTCAGACGGGGAAGAATTTGATCTATCAGGTTCGTACAGGAAGGAATGTCGAAAAGACGGTTGGTATGTGTTAGGGGAAAATAAGCTAATTCCTGTGAGGGATGAGCGGGAAGCAGATGAATACATTTCCAAACATTCTCCACCATCGTCTCTTTCCGATTCCCAAAAATAGTTCAAAATACTCAGATAGAATAAGCGATACATAGTATGATAAGCGTACAATACACTTTATAAATGAAAACAGAATTTGAAAAAAAATTGAAGGAATATGGATTTTCCTATCAGTGGTATTCTGATGATCTCTATATCTTGTCTAGAAATGATGATGTAAGACGCAAAATTAAAGTTCAATTTTTTTCGGCCGAACCCATTCTGGATGTATTACATACGAGTCATAATGGAAACAAACTCCAAGCTATTGGTTCCTTTAAGCTAAGTTTGATGAATAAGGTTAAAAACCCCGACATATTCATTTTTGCATTCGAAAATACAATTAATCAATGTGTGGAATTTATAATCATATCTTCCAAAGAGTTTATAAGGAGACTCATTGAGAGTTATCGAATTTCAAGTGATAATCATGTACTCTATATAGTATTTTGGCTTCTTGCTGATGGCTATAATGACAATAAGCTTTACGAGACCACCGATGTAGGGATCGAATGGGAGTGGTTCTTTTTGAGTAAAGGTGAAAACGGAAGAATGCTCGACTCTACAGACCTGGATTATACTGAATTCTTAAACAACTGGGATAAATTGAAAATGATTTAATAATCATCAAACCAAAACTTCAGGAAAAGCACATAGCTCCAATTAATGTTGATAATTCACGCCAATTCATAGCTATCAGTCCACTGCGGCTAAAACAATTTAAGCGGCAATATTATTGCCACTTGATTTATTGCAGTCAGATCCTCGGTTCCCGGGGCCATAATCTTGAGGAAACCCTCTTGCCGCATAAGTTTATATGAGCACTTGAGTCCGGAAACCTTCAGTCCGGTTTTTCAATTCAAACTATTTGAATTAATTTGCTGCTTGAGCTTTGATTTTCACCCGGGGGCGGCTCCTTAGTCCCCCCGGCCCTCCTAGCTTCTTACCCTCCCATGTATCTATTCTCCATAATATACTGAATATCAGTGATATAACCAAGATCAATACTAAAAGAGAAAAATTTGGAAAAAATTTTAGCAATAATGACAGGTTTGATGAGCTGGAAAAATTTTGGTAAAAATTTTGGTAATTCAGGGAAGATTACGATTGAATATATCTCTTATCTTTTTCAAACTTCAATCTCCGTGCATATTCCTCTGTAAGACCAATAAACTCAGATTCTGAAAATGAGATCTCGTCAGGGTAGAACTCAAAGAGTGTCTTCTCATCACCATTGTTGAATTTGACATTCACTTGGGGCATAGGATCAAACATTCCTTCAGACATTGGTCTTGGATAAGGGCCGATAGTACATTTGACAATTACAGAATCTGGTGTTTTCATAATCTAAATTTCAAAGAGATACTTAACAAATTTACAATTTTAATGATTATCTCAGACATGTCGTCTTTTAATTAAAGTGTAAAATTTAACAATATGACTTATCAATAATACTCCTTTATATAATCATAAGCTCTATTAAACAACTCTTCATCTTTAATCTGATACTTTGTCCAAAGTATTTTCCGAAGCTCTCTCTTGACCTCCCTTTCACCAACTGTTGAATGCTGCCAACCATCGAACCTGACAATTCGTACTATCTCGTCTATGTCATTTACTATGCGTTCTACTATTGCCGGAGTGGTATCGGTTTTCAATTCAAGAAATAATTCTGTTAAGGCGGCCTTTCCACTTTTTTGAGCTTCCTCAGGAGCAGTTTGTTTTTCAGCCTGAAGAGTTTCTTTTGCTATCTCACATAACTCCTTGATAAAATCTATTGACTGTATTAACCCGATTTCTGCCTTCCTTCTTAATTCCTCAAGTCTTTCACTTAATTTCTTAAAGGTAGGATGATTGCCATGTTTATTCAGACGACTTATTAGTATTTTAAGCATTCTATCACCCTGCTTTGGATCTTTGGTCTTCATTAATCCATCAATCACCTCGGCATCCAGAACCATCTCCTCCATATCGTGATTGATTGTGGTTACATGCACATGTTCATGAATTAACTGTGTAGTCTGTGCTCCAAGAGCATGCCATAGTAACCTTCCATTATCGCCTGAGGCCGGTTTAACAGAATTGAAAACCTGTGACAGCCATTTATAATCGTTCTGCCAGATGTTTAAAACCGGATCCGGTGAAATTGCCTCCCAAAGCTTTGATAGACTATTAAAGTCTTTTGCGAATGCATCTCGCTTTTCATCAGAATTGATGATGTCCTGAGCCTTTTGTAACCCTTCAAACCCTGGGATTGTTCTGTCAACTCCTTCAAAATGGCCTAAACATGTTCCCATCCACCTTGGTAATTGATCTCTAAGTTCCTGAAGATTGGTAATGACATCTTTTACACTTTCTTCATCAAATGCCAGGGCTCTCGCTGTATCATCAAAAACTCCAAAGTAGTCAACAATCCGGCCAAATGTTTTATTTGGGAATAATCTGTTCGTCCTGCAAATTGCTTGTAAAAGAGTATGATCTTTAAGCGATTTGTCAAGATACATCGTCTGTAAAATAGGAGAATCAAACCCAGTCAACAACTTTGCAGTAACAATAAGAAACTTTAGTGGCGAATCCTGATCATTATATTTTTCAATTACTTTTTCCTGCTGATCTTTATCCATCGCCCACTTCTGCTTGAAGTCATAATCATCATTGGCTGATGAACTGATTACCACAACACTTGATTCTGGTTGAAGCAACCTATCCAACTCTTCTTTATACTGAATACATGCATACCTATCGGGTGTAACTATCATTGCTTTTAATCCTTCAGGTTCTACATGTGCCTTGAAATGTTCAACTATATCTGATACAATTGTTTTAACTCGTTCAGGGGTCTTTAAGAAAACCGACATTCTGGCTGCTTTCTGACTCAATGTATTCCTGTCTTGTTCACTCAGATCATTAGCCAGCTCCTTGAATGCAACATCAAGACCTTCTTTATCTATGTGATAATCCGGAAGCCGTGGCTCAAAATGAAGGGGTAGTGTTGCGTTGTCTCTTATACTCTCCTGAAATGTATAACGGCTCATGTACCCACCTTGATCCTGTTCTGCCCCAAAGGCCCAGAATGTATTTTTGTCTGCCCTGTTAATTGGAGTTCCTGTAAGTCCGAAGAGAAATGCATTAGGCAAAGCACTTCGCATCTTTCTTCCAAGATCACCTTCTTGTGTACGATGTGCTTCATCTACCATTACAATGATATTTTCCCGTTTATTCATATCGGGATAAGCATCTTTAAATTTAAACACCATTGTAATTATTATCTTCCTTGTATCCTGTTCGAGCAGTTTATGAAGTTCTCTGATATTATCGGTTGTTACCATATTTGGTACATCAGCCGTATTGAAGGTTGCGGTTAACTGGGTATCAAGATCAATCCGGTCAACAACTATAATGACTGTTGGATTATTGAGATCCTGTTGTTTACGGAGTTTCTGGGCTGCAAAAAGCATAAGTAGTGACTTCCCTGAACCTTGGAAATGCCATATCAAACCTTTTTTGATTTTTCCTTCCCTTACCCGTTCTACAATTGCGTTCGCCCCTTCATATTGTTGGTAACGACAAACGATCTTTATCTTTTTCTTTTTGGAACTTGTGGCATAAACAGTGAAATGCTGGATGATATCGAGTAATGTTGAAGGTCTGAGGAGATGAGTAAGTTGTTTGGCGACATCATTTAATCCCAAAAAATGACTCATTTCATCTTTCTCATCCTCCAGTCGCCATGGAGCCCAGAATTCAAGTGGTGTTCTGACACCCCCAATGAAAATCTCTTTTCCTTCAGAAGCAAATGAAAAAACATTAGGTACAAAAAGCTGTGGAACAGCATTCTCATATATCTCATGGATATCATAGGCGCCATCAAACCAACTTATGGCAGGACGGACAGGTGTTTTTAATTCTCCTATAACCAGAGGGATACCATTTACAAACATTACAATATCTGGAATCTTAGTCTCTCTGGTTTTTATCTTAAACTGATTAGTAAGAATGAAACTATTGTTATTTATTTCCTCAAAATCTATGAGTTTAACTGGTACATGTTGATTGTTTTTACCAAAGGGCAATGACATTTCACCTCTTATCCACTTTGAAAACTCCTCATTGGCACGAACCAATCCAACATTGCTGACGGTGATAATTATTGCTCGAAGTTTATGGATAACCTCATCGGCTCTGGTTGGTTGTGCGGCAATATCGGGATTAATCCTGCAAAGGGATTCTTTTAATTCCTTTTCAAGTAGGACATCCGTAAGTTCACGCTGCAATACTTCAGGCTGAACATAACGCCATCTTACCGAACCGTAATCAACAAGATCTTCCTCTACCAAATTGTTCTTAACAGAATTCAGATTTATACCTGTAAGCTGGTGAATGACAAAATTCTCAATACTATTTTGTTCGGTGAATGTCATTATCCTAATATTTCGTTCAACAATTTCTGTTTCAGATTCTTTAATGTTACTTTTTGTTCTTTGAGCAACTGATTGGCGTTTTGTAGTTTTAGAAGTACTTCCAAAATGGCCTCCTGCGTATTTAAATCAGGAATAGAAAGTTCAAACTCTTTTAAGTCTTTCCATTTTGTTCGTGGAGATAATGATCCTGCTGAAGTTTTTACAGCATGCTTAATAAACGATTCTGATGCGACATAGAATGGAAGCAAATCAGGTAAAATCTTTTCTTTCTTTGCTCTGAAAACTAATATATCTCCTGAACAGATTCCTTCAAAATCAGGAACTGCCACCTTCTTTAAATATGCCCTCCTCTTTCCAAATAGAACATCACCTTTTAAAAAACGCTTAGTAAAAGTTGTCCCCTTTTCAATATTTCCCCATGTTTGTACTGCGAGGTTTTCTGGCTCAATATCTTCTAACCCTAGAAATCTTTTTACCTCTTTCTTTTGCTTATCATGTTGTTCAATACAATCTATTATATTTCCAAACTTAGTTGGTGCACAGTTTTTAGAGTTTACTAATACCCCAAATTCTGGGACTGTTTTTAATAATCCATTACGCATAGAATTAAGCAAATCCTTTAAAATCTTCTCCTGTATATCAACCCGTTCAATTGCAGTTTCAATTGATTGAAAAAGTGTCGCAATTTGTTTTTGTTCTTCAAGAGGGGGGAGAGGGAAAGATAAATTTGTTAATTTTTCTTTGTTTAATGTCGCCCCCTTGACTGCCTTGTCTGATTTAGAGACAAAATCAATTGTATGTAGTACAGTATAAAGGAAATTAGTAGTTATAATATTATCATTTTTGATTGGAAGTGCGGCGATTGCCTCATTTGTGTAAAGGGCCTTCCCTGCTATAGCTATTTTACCAATAGTTAGCTTAAATGTTAATAATATTGTTCCCTTTGTTACTTGCTTAAATCTTGCCTGAGTTAAAGCAAAATCGGTAATCTCTTCTTTCGATGAAGTTAAATACTTATCTCCCTTAAAATCAGCGATCGAAAGCCACATGTGTCCTTTGCCGAAATTTGCTAGATTGCTTCTTGAAGGAGTCTTCCCCATATTAATAAGACATACTTCTCCAAGCGTAGTTGTTTTCCAGTTATTTTTATTCAACTTGATCATGCGTTTATACCAATTTGTTTAAGTTGAATAAATAAATCTTCAAGAGAGCGGCTTATCTGTTTTTGCTCCTCTTTAATTTTGAGTATTAAATCTTGAGTATTATGTTCATTAGTATTGCTCTCTTTTTTAATATAAAGCTGCAAGCTCATGTTCCCATTGTTGCCAAGGACTGAAGTATTGGTCACTACTTTAGCAAAACCTTCTTCATCTCTGAATGACCAGTATGCTTCACTTATCTTTTTAATATGTTTTGGTTCAAGCCATGCATTAGTGCGTTCAATCCTTAATTCTTCTTTTGCATCAATAAAAATAATTTTTCCTTTCCGTTCATCCGGTTTTTTCATCCTGCAAACCAGCAAACAACTTTCCATGCTACTATTGTAAAAAAGATTCTTCCCCAAACCTATTACAGCATCAACATAATCCTTTTCAATCATTTTTTTACGGATATCGCTCTCGACATCTCTGAATAATACACCATGAGGCCAAAGCACAACACATCTACCTGTTTCTTCATTAAGACTTTTCATAATATGTTGCTGGAAAGCATAATCAGCACAACCCTGAGGAGGGGTTCCCCAAATATTACGACCAAAGGGGTCACTCATCCACTTTTCACGATTCCATTTTTTGACGCTGTATGGAGGATTTGCCATAACTACATCGAACTGTTTTAGTTCATCATCCTCAAGTATTTGCGGCGAGTCCAAAGTGTCTCCCTGTACAATCAGAAACTCATCAACATTATGCATGAACATGTTTATTCGGGCAATGGCAGAAGTAATAAGATTAAGTTCCTGTCCATATAGTTTAAGTGTCCTAAATTCTTTCCCTTGTTCCTTAACATGTAAAACACTGTTCAATAAGATCCCCCCACTACCACATGTTGGATCATAAATACTTTCATCCGGTTGAGGATCGGTAATTTGAGTCATGAGTTTCACTACTGTGCGGTTGGTATAGAATTCAGCTGCCGTATGTCCGCTATCGTCAGCAAATTTTTTTATAAGATATTCGTATCCATTACCCATTATATCATGAGGAACTTCAGCAACAGAAAGTTTCATCTGGCTGAAATGCTCAATAAGATCGAGCATTTTTTCATCACTCATCCTGCGTTTATTAGTCCACTGGGCATCTCCAAATACATCGTGAAGCATCTCGAAATTAGCTTTCTCGATTTCTGTCAATGCATTTTGAAGGGCAGCTCCAACATCTATGGTTTTTTTTCGAACATCTTCCCAGTGGCATCCTTCAGGAATTTGGAAACGGTGGTTCTCAGCAAAATAGGCGTAGTTCAGATCACCTCCACTTTCATCAATTGCCACTTGATATTCTTCATCCCAGAGGTCACTTATTCGTTTAAAAAACAATAAGGGGAAAATGTATTGTTTAAAATCAGCAGCGTCAATCATCCCCCGGAGGATATTGGCTGCTCCCCACAGGTAATCTTCAAGTTGTTTTTGAGTCATGATTTATTATTCAGTGATTATTTTATTCCAGCTAAGCTTTTGTAATGTCTGCTTATCCTTTCTTTAAATTGGTCTTGGATATAGTCTTTGTTTTTATGGGATAAATTACGAATCTTAAGCATGATTTGCTTTCTTGTGTTCTCAAGTTTTTTAACATTTATGTCAACATCAACAATTTTATACCAGCGACTATTAATCGGGAGATTATTTGTTGTAACAAACTCCTCCAAGTACATGGCATCTCTGGAGCATATCGATAGGCAATATGAGATACAATAAAGTGTTATATCACACATTTCAATTTTTTTGTCCTCATTTATGTAACTACTCCATATGTTATTAAGCTCATTTTGGAAGTCTGATACGCCAAAAAATTCCATAAAAATATCTCTTAAACTAAGGATAATATCGAGTAAAGTTTGATTTTTAATTTTTGTGATTTTTTTATCCATAGAGTTCTTTTCATCAACAAATTCTGATAGTGCTACTATTTCCTTAACTAATTCTTTCGAGAATTCGTCAAAAATTTTGATCATACTTCTAAGAACTTTTTCCCTAACATCATTATCGAGATTGTGTGCTGCAAGAAGAACTTGAGATGCATGAGCGACATAATTAAACTTGGTTTCTGCATTGATAGGATACAGTTCAAAATTTGATACTCTTTGTAGGATATCTGGATAATCTGTTTTTTTCCCAGCATAAAATATATTGGGATTAAGCCACCATTCATCGTAGAAATTTTGGACAAGTAAATCATCATCTTTGTAGTCAAATTTTTGAGCAGCCAAGTATTCCTGAATAGTCAAATGAAAGAAACGGTAAGAATCAGAAAACTCATCTTTTACTAAAATACATGTCCTTTCGCATAAGTTATTTAAATGAGTTTTAGCATCATGAGGCCCTCCAATGTGTTTCTTTTTTGATAAATTATTTATAAAAGTTTCCAAGTCTTCTTCGCTAATTGAGATCAGTCTGTTTTTTTGCATATGATCTGCTATAGTTTGAAGCACAAATTCTTTCTTTTGAATTTCAAATTGTTCTGAAACTCCTTTGCTCTTATCCCATCGATTAAGGAACAAGTCAATAAATTTACGGTACAATTCAGTTATGTTTTTAGGTAACTCTTTTACATTTATGTCCTTTTCTTTAAATAGAATCGCAAGCAGAATTGATGTTAATGGCGTTTTGGGGAAAGCTTTTAAGAGACTGCCTTTTTTAACTATTTTGACAAAACTGTCGAATTTAGATCCATGTCCAAGAATTTTCTCACCGAGTGCAATTATCTCACTTGGAGTTATGGGGAGAAGTTCAAATTTCTCAAAGTAATTCTCAATAGTAGCGTTGTTCGTAATATAATCGTTTGTTCTTGAGGTTAAAACGACTTGAATATTATTATACGCTTTTAATTCAATTATTTGGTCTATAATGATATCTCTTGACTCCTTATTAGGCACTTCATCCAAACCATCTAAGAGAATTAAGACTTTTTCGCTAATCTTTTCGAAGTCAAAATGTAGAGTAGTTACTTCTTTATATTTTGAAATTATCTCTTGAATAATTGTATCCCCATTTTTTTTCTTAAACACCTCTCCCAGTTCAAAATAAAATAGATAAGGGCTATTAAATTTTTCTAAAAAATCTTTACCTAATTTCTTTAGTATAGTAGATTTGCCTGAAGTTGCGATACCATGTAATAAGATGTATTTGGAATTAGTCATTACCCCTTCTATTTCAGGGAGGAACTTTATGGGTATTGCTGTATATTGAGATGAATTCTTCAAATACTCATCCTTTTCTTCTTTCCTTTTCTTCGCCTTCGCTTTAATTTTAATTTCAAAATCGTCTATTGACTGAATTTTTATGCCAAAGTCAGACTCTAACATTTTAAGACTGGGGTTATATGAGAGCACTGATATTGCATATTTTCTATAATTATCAATCTGGGTCTGGTCGGTAACATAGGTTCCTACTTTTGAAGCCAAGGCAAGATAGTTTTCCAAAATTGCATATATGTAAAGAACCAAACCGCTTTCTACAATTTGATAAACTTCACTAGCTTTAAGTTTCGGGGCATTGTGAAATTCATTCCTTGAAAGATATGCATGACATACATGTTTCAAGAAATATGGATTATTCTCATACAAAGGCAGATTTATTAAATCTAACTGGGGATATTTTCCGGGAGTAGTCTCTTTTAATAGGTTTAATGATTTGAGACAATACATTAAGTTCTTTTCTTTATCATTAGTATAGTCTACTCCAGTTTCGATGAACAATATTTTTTTTAAGAAAGCTTCTATATTATTCATGAGAATTTCGACGGGACTTACACTTCCAACTTTGGTATTATAAATTTCATAAATTGCTTCTAAAACCGGATTACCTAAACCATCAAGTTTCTTAACACCAGTTTTGTGGAATAATACATTTTTAAATAGCTCTATTCCTTGATCAAAATTTGAATATTTTGGTGATGTCGATTTATCAAATATTTCCTTGACGTTGTCATTAATTTTGGATTTTATATTTTTCCAATTGTCTTTCATAGCAAATGATTTTTGAATAGATGAAAATTAATGATGAAGTTTATTTTTCCCGGTATAAATTATTAAATCTCCTTTTATCTGCACCAAATTACGACTAAAAAAACAATAATTAGTTATAAAAAATAAGGATTCTGTTTAAAGGATATGTGACCGATACAATCAGATTTTGATTAATTAGATAAACCATCGATTAAGGAATTCCGCTAAATGGATTGCCTCGATTTCAACAATGAAGCATTTACTGAGTAGTCTAAAAAGAAGGATTAATTTTAATACGAGAAATACGTCTTTTCATCCAAAACCTGGCTTAAAAAAAGACACTCACAATTTAGAACTGTAAGTGTCTGATTTACTTTGTAGGTACATAGGGGATAGAGCTAGCTACCCCTGAGTTGTCCTTTCATTGGCCACAAACATCCTGTAACCTGAAACGAAGTTAAGATCCGCTCTTCTTTGACCGCTTTAAAAACCGGTCAGCTTACACTTCCTGAACATAATAGAGTTATTTATTTTTTTGCAGTGGATTTTACAGACTGAATCCTAAAAGACCTACCAAGTGTTTCCAATATTTTGCTGTTTGCTCTAACTCTTTTGGCAGGGGCTACCATGCCAGAATTCATGTACTTTTCAAGATCAATAGTAAGTTGTTTCGATACAACAAGCAAATCAATAGCTAATTCATACGGTTGCCAATTCATATTAACTTTATTCTTTCGGGCGAGCTTAACATCTGTTTCAATATCCCTTAACAGTCTCTCATCATTCATATAAATAATTTTTACAACCAAATAGAAATAGTAAATCCCGGTGTGGGCTTTCCTATAATTTGGTCCATTCAAAATTAGAGGTTATAAGTCTAGAGAAGCCCTTTATTAATTTCCCACGTTTATCCATGTCCAGACTCGCAAGATGGTGTTCTTTGACTTATGAGGTAGAATGTTCTCATCATTTCTCCGACCTCGTCTCCTGACTTCCCAGAACGTTTCAGAGTGAGCGCACATGCATCAACAGACTTAGAATTTTTAAATGATTTTTATGGAGGGTTGAATTAAATCACAAGGTAAGGATCAACTTTATTATTGATCATTTTTATAAGATCTGGTTCCATGAAATAATGGTTATTTGGGATTCCAAGCACAATTATTTTCTTATTACGAATCGGCTCAATAAATTCATTCCGGATATACTCAGCTTGTTTCTCTTCCATAGTAAAAATAATATCCGCCCAAAGCAACAGATCTTTTGTAATTTTTACTTTCGCTGTTCTTTCCGTCCCGGCTGATTTTGCACTATACAAGCCTTTTGAATTATATATTACTTCTGCAGTATAACTTCGCATTCTGTTAGTTCGACAAACAAATAGCAACTTAGAGTTCTTAACCATTTTATCACCAGTGTTTTGCTAAGATAGTAATGCCGGCCTTATTTCCAATGATTAGTTAATCATAATATGCTTAAAATGCAATACGAAACAACTAGGATTAAGCTCAGGGTTTGGATCGGGGGGAATCTTAAAAATTGAGTATTAGAGTTGGATTTATTCGTTTCTATATGAAAAGAGCTTTAGTAATCTTTAAGGGAGGAACGATACCGAAACCCTGCCCTTACAGGCTACACTTCTTTGAACCAAGATTTCAATGGTACCTTTAAAGTTTCTTAGCTCGTGTTCGAGCCAATCTTGTTTTTCCTGATTTAAGCCAATTTCATCAGAGGGAATTAGTATATCCATAAGTTTATTAAGAGTTGATAATGTAGTTGGAATGTCCCAATAGTAATGCTCTTGGCTTTCTAATTCAAATACTATTGGCCTAGAGTTATTTCCGAATATACTTACTTCTTTACTCTTATTGGTATTCTTATAAGATATTATTTCCGTTTTAATATCTTTGAGATTCTTTGGCAATAGTATTTCAACCTTGAACTCTATATTCTGTTGTAATCTTTTTTTTGCTAGAGGTTCTATGAAATTATCGAAATAGCCGAGAGCGAGAGCAGCAGATGGAACCGGTTTTAAATTGTATGTGAATTTAGTATTCTCAAAGGCAACTATAATTGTCTTTATTGCTTTTTCCAAACTACCTTTTATGCTTTTCTGAAAATAAGGAACTGTAACGCCATTATAATCTGTCGGGAACTTACTTTCTTCTTCTACTAAAAGAAACGCTCTTGTTAATCCAAGACTTCCAAGAAACATTCCCATTTCAAGCATAACATTATCTCTTGGCACAACATTCACCTTTCTACGAGAGATGATTATGTCATCTTTAGTTGCTACAAGAATCCCGTATTCAAATTTTCTTGAAGCTCTTACTAAACAATCAAGTGCATTTTTATTCATTGAAAAAACGCTTCCGTCTTTCCAGATTTCAGAGGAAATCCAATCACCACAATCAGAATCAACTTTTGCCTTTAACTGCTCCGCAATATGCAACCCTTCACTAGATGATCCAATAAATAGTTTTCGTTTCATATGAATATTCTATTAAAATCATTACGAATTTGTGTTTCTCCAATTTGCCACAAATTATTAAATACCTCCAAGTGACATTGTTTATATTTATCTCCAGAACCACAGAAACATGGATCGTTCCGCTCGCATTTTACTTTTAAATTTCGAAAAGCGTTTTTATAGTATTGAATCCATAAATCTTGATTATCTGTTTTCATCAATGCTTCATAAAACTGACAAATTCCTCTTACACCATGAGCATACTCACCATTTTTATATTCTCCAGTATGCTTTTTGTAAAGGTAATTTGCGAAATATGGAATAGCAAATTTCTCAATAAATAATGGAACATTAATTCCATTTTTACACTTTAAAATTTCATCACTTAATACGGTAATACAGCAACTAGTATCCTTATTTTTATGACTATCGGCGTGGTTTGGAATTTCTCCGCCTATTTCGAATAAAACTGGAAATCTAAAAGGAAATTTTTCAGAATAGTGGACTTCAACTAAAAAATGCCCAACTATTTCATGCAAGTCATTTGGGATACATAGAATCCCTTTTAAAAAAGAAAAACCTTCCTTCTCCTGATGGATCTTTAAGTTAGGATACTTTTTTATCGCATCATTTAATTGTTCATAAAACAATTTATAATTATTCTGTTGCACAATATGGTTTTGAAGTTCCAATAACACCTGTAAGAAATAAAGCTGATGACGCTTTCTCATCTTCATCTTTCCCTTCAGGGAAATATGTATTTCCGAAATGCTTTTGCCAAAGCTTACTAGCTTTCAATTGATTCTTTTCCCCATCAGTAGCCTTTTTAGCATCTGCTAAGAATGAAGCAAGATTTTCCATGAAATTGTTCTTTCGTCTTTCATCATAATCACCGAACAAGTTATCATATGGAGTAGTTGGCATATAACAAATGAACATTTTCTTTAACTCATTTTCAATTGCTATTAGAGTGAATTTCAAAGCAACATCATCTCTCTCGTTACTCTGCATATACTTCATAGCAAGAACCGTCATTGACAAGCCATTTGGCATCTTTTCCCTTCTATAATCACACCATGCTTTTAGAAACCGTGTAATCCGGACTAATTGTCCATCTACATCTTTTACACTGTTAAATTCATCAATGAATTCTTTAGGGTCATCAATTTTAAAATCCTCGTTTTTAACAGCAAGATTTGGATGAGTGTCTTTCCCTTGATCAAAGATAAAAACAGGATAGTCAATATTGTATCCTGCTTTATAATCAAGAGTAATACATTTCTTATTATGAGAGGGTGTTGCATCAGTTGTTTCATCAACAGCCTCTTTTACCCATCCCTGTAATGTTGTTCCTGTCACATTATCAGGATTGTCTTTGAAGTAAATTCCATCGTCTAGATCGCATGTATCATCCTTTGTCCTTATCCTGTTTTTCATTTTGCTAGAGCCCTGGATAAAAAAGGTTGGAACATATTTTGGATGTTTATCCTTAAAATATTTCTTTATGTTTCCTCTCTGAGTATCTTTTGAAGCGGTGATCAGATCTCTTTTTGATTTCGGAACCTGCAGTTCATCGTTAAATGTTCTAAACAAATTATCACAGTTAGCCATGTTTTATTCGTATTAGTTATTATAATGTTTTCCAAACTTCCCATATTTCCTTTATCTCATCGAGGTTCAAATGTTTAGGCGAGTACTTTTCATTTTTCGATATGAGATATATAATATGGCTGGCTTCATCAACCCTTATTTTTTTACATTGGACTCCATCGTTGGTTACGATAATATATGTTTTGTTATCCTTTATTTCCGAACTGCCAATCTTTATTCCTACTATGGTAGTGCCATCCATGACTTCCGGTTCCATTGAATCTCCGACTATATCAAATGCACGGGCGATCCCATAAGGTTCAAAAGGAATTTTTATTTTCTCAAGTTCATTTATGTATTTCTCGTCACCGAAACAGCGAGCATAGCCTGCTGCTGCAGCTACTGGAATCTTTGAAACTTCAAATAATTTCCGTTCTTCCGACTTATCTTTTCCGTTTAAATTTTCAAGATCCTGATAGACAAAATCTGCGACAGACACATCGAAAAATGAGGCAAGCCTCATAATTTTGTGTATATCTGGTAGAGCTCTTCCCTCTTCATATGCTTTATAAGAAGATTTACTGCCTAGAGATAGCATTCCCGCCATCTCCTCTAGTGTCATTCCCTTTTGTTTCCGTAACAATAAGAGGTTTTTAGCGAGATACGACTCCTTTTCTTTTCTTGAAATTACCATCTGATTAATCTTTTAGCAAAATTACTAAAACAGAACATTATAAGTTCAAAAATATTGAACTTATTATTAACATTTTTTAAACTTTATCAACTAAAAATGGATTGTTGGAGTAGGATTTGGAGTAGGAAAAATAATATAATTTCAATAATAGAGTAGGATTTGGAGATCCTAAATATATGATAATCAATTGTGAAACAATCAAAATATATGATTCATAATCATGAGGTCCGGGGATCATTCCCCCGTCTCGCTACATCGGAAA
>OCZT010001501.1_pt1 | contig 24127 bp, 23 predicted proteins | sample 1539031 | NCBI WGS metagenome assembly OCZT01 (sample SAMEA3539308, study PRJEB22396) | soil metagenome | biome: tundra; feature: field; material: soil | place: USA | collected 2010-05 | depth 0.15 m | reverse complement strand
GGATGCCCCGGGCGGCGTGGTGCTGCCCGTCCTGGCCAAGCTCGGCGTCCCCTTCGACGGGCTGCGCCACGAGGTCGAGCAGGCGCTCGGCGAGCTTCCCGTGCTCGGCGAGGGCTCGGGCGCCGACGCCGTGGGCCAGCCCGGCTCCGACCTGCTCGCGGTGCTGCGTGCCGCCGAGCGGGAAGCGGGCAAGCTCTCCGACCAGTACGTCTCCACCGAGCACCTGCTCGCCGCGCTCGCCACCGAGAAGGGCCGTGCGGCGGACATCCTCGGGCGTGCCGGCGTCTCCCCCCAGCCGCTGCTCGCGGCGCTCGCGGAGGTGCGCGGCACCCACCGCGTGACAGATCAGTCCCCGGAGGAGAAGTACCAGGCGCTCGAGCGCTTCGGCCAGGACCTCACGAAGCGGGCAGAGCAGGGCGAGCTCGATCCGGTGATCGGCCGCGACGAGGAGATCCGCCGCGTGATCCAGGTGCTCTCCCGGCGCACGAAGAACAACCCCGTCCTGATCGGCGAGCCCGGCGTGGGCAAGACCGCGATCGTCGAGGGCCTGGCCCAGCGGATCGTCTCCGGCGACGTGCCGGAGTCGCTGCGGGAACGGCGCGTGATCGCCCTGGACATCGGTGCGCTGATCGCCGGAGCCAAGTACAGGGGCGAGTTCGAGGATCGCCTGAAGTCCGTCCTGAGCGAGGTCTCAGAGGCCCAGGGCGCCGTGATCCTGTTCCTCGACGAGCTGCACACGATCGTCGGCGCGGGCGCGGCCGAAGGCGCCGTCGACGCCGCCAACCTGCTCAAGCCGATGCTCGCGCGGGGACAGCTGCGCTGCGTGGGCGCGACGACGCTCGACGAGTACCGCAAGCACATCGAGAAGGACGCCGCGCTGGAGCGCCGCTTCCAGCCGGTGATGGTCGGCGAGCCCACCGTCGTGGACACGATCGGGATCCTCAGAGGCCTCAAGGAGCGCTACGAGAACCATCACAAAGTGCGCATCCAGGACAACGCGCTGGTCGCGGCCGCGACGCTCTCCGACCGCTACATCGCCGACCGCTTCCTGCCCGACAAGGCGATCGACCTGGTCGACGAGTCGGCCTCGCGCCTGCGCATCGAGATCGACTCGGTGCCCACCGAGATCGACGAGGTCGACCGGCGCGTGATGCAGCTTGAGATAGAGCTGACCTCGCTGCGCAAGGAGAGCGACACGGCCTCCGCCGAGCGCCGGGACGCGATCGAGCGCGAGCTCGCCGAGCTGCAGGAACGCTCCGCCGCGATGAAGGCCCAGTGGCAGAGCGAGAAGCAGGCCATCCGCGGCATCTCCGAGCTCAAGGAGCAGCTCGAGCACGCCCGCCTGGAGGCCGAGCGAGCCCAGCGCGAGGCCGACCTGGAGCGCGCCTCGAAACTGCTCTACCAGGACATCCCCGAGCTCGAGCGCGAGCTAGCCGAGCGCGAATCGAGCGAGGACGAGCGCGGGGAGGGCGGCGCGGGGGGCGGGCCGCAGTTCCTCAAAGAGGAGGTCGACGCCGACGACGTCGCGGAGGTCGTGGCCCGCTGGACAGGCATCCCCGTGAGCCGCCTGCTCGAGGGCGAGACCGAGAAGCTGATCCACATGGAGGATCGCCTCCACGAACGCGTCGTCGGCCAGGACGAGGCGATCGAGGCTGTCGCCACCGCGCTGCGCCGCTCGCGCGCAGGCCTGCAGGACCCCGACCGCCCGATCGGCTCGTTCCTGTTCCTCGGCCCCACCGGCGTCGGCAAGACCGAGCTGGCGCGCGCGCTGGCCGAGTTCATGTTCGACTCCCAGGACGCCATGATCCGGATCGACATGTCGGAGTACATGGAGAAGCACTCCGTCTCGCGCCTCGTGGGCGCACCCCCGGGCTACGTCGGCTACGAAGCGGGAGGCCAGCTGACCGAGGCCGTGCGCCGCCGCCCCTATGCGGTCGTCCTGCTCGACGAGATCGAGAAGGCCCACCCCGACGTGTTCAACACGCTGCTGCAGGTGATGGACGACGGGCGCCTGACCGACGGGCAGGGCCGCACCGTCAACTTCAAGAACACGGTCCTGATCATGACCTCCAACATTCCGGTGCCCGCAGGCGTCGGCGACAGCGAGGTGCGGGGCGCGCTGCTCGAGCACTTCAAGCCCGAGTTCATCAACCGCCTCGACGACATCGTGCGCTTCGAGTCGCTGAGCCGGGAGCAGCTCTCCGAGATCGTCGAGCTGCAGGTCGCCGGCGTGATCGAGCGCGTGGCTGAGCGCGGCGTGAATATCACGCTGAGCGACGAGGCCAAGCTGCTGCTCGGGAACATGGGCTACGACCCCACCTACGGCGCGCGACCGCTGCGCCGGGTGATCCAGAAGCAGCTCGTCGACCGCCTCGCGATGGCGCTGCTCAGCGGCGAGATCCACGGCGGGGACAGCGTGCATGTGGACGCCGTGGAGGGCGAGCTGAAGCTCGAGCCAGCCGCGCCGGCCGAGGCACCGGTCGCCGTTTCTGACTGACCTTCCTCGATGGTCCGGGGCGGCTGCGAGGATCGGCGCCGAGCGCCGGGCCGACGGGGCCGCGACGAGAGCCATCCGAAACTGGAGGAACGACCGATGTCCCGCACGAACCGCCGACGTTCGACGGCTACCCTGCTCGCGTGCGCGGTGGGGCTGCTCGCGGCGCTCGTCGCAGCGTCGCAGGCCGATGCCGCGACGATCTACGCCTGTGTGAAGAAGACCAGCGGCGCCACCCGGATCGTCAGTCGCACCTCGCGCTGCAAGCGCGGAGAGAAGCGGCTGACCTGGAGCGTCGCCGGAGCGACCGGAGCGACCGGAGCGACCGGAGCCGCCGGCGCGAACGGGCCCAGCGGCGCCAACGGCGCCGTGGCCGGCTTCGTCGCTCGCAACGCGGGCCCCACTCCGCTGAGCGGGAAAGGCCTGCAGGTGCTCGTGAGCAAGGTGCTCCCGCCCGGCAGCTTCATCTTCAACGCCAAGGTGTTCCTCGCCGCCCACACGGCGGCGACATCGACGGTGATCGTCGAATGCCTGATCCTCGACGCGCCGGGGACCACCGCGCCGACGACGGGAGAACCGCTCGACGCGGGTGCCTGGGGAGCCGTGCTCGAGGAAGGCATCCCCTCCGAATACAACGCCTACACGACGCTCCCCTTCGCGGCTGGGTTCAGCTCGAGCGCGACCACCACCCTGGACCTGGTGTGCGTGGGCACAGCGAGCATCACCGCCAGCTTCGCGCAGCTCACGGCGATCCAGACGAGCCAGAACAGCTAGCGGCCCGAGCCGGGTGGCTCGCGGCGGCAGAATCGGGTAGAACGAACGGTGAGCCCGCAGCGAGCGCGCGCGATTGCACACACCGGACCGAGGAGCCACGCCATGTCCACGTACATCATGCTCTCGACCCTCACACCCGAGGGAGTGCAGACGGTCAAGAACAACCCGCAGCGGATCCGCGAGGTCAACAAGGAGGTCGAGCAGCTGGGTGCGTCGGTGAAGGCGCAGTGGGCGACGCTCGGGCACGTGGACTTCATCTCCGTGATCGAGGCGCCCGACGAGGGCACGATGGCGCGCGTCTCACTCGAGCTGGGCTCCCGCGGCACGGGCCGCTACGAGACCCTTGCGGCGATCCCGATCGACGATTTCATCGCCTCTCTGTAACGTGAGCGGATCGCCGCGCGTCACGCACACAGCCACGATGGATGAGCTGACCGCCGAGGACGGCGAGCGCGAGCAGCGGGGCCCCGCGGGCCAGGAGGGCCGCCCATCGAGCACGACGCCAGGCATCTCGCTCGTGCCCGAGCCGATGGAGGAGGCCGAAGTACAGGCGCAGCTCGACGACATCGACGTCGACTCGCCGCTCGTGGGCATCGTGATGGGCTCCAAGAGCGACATGGAGTCCATGGAGAAGGCCGCGCACGAGCTGGAAGAGCGGGGCATCCTGCACGAGATACGGGTGATGTCGGCGCATCGCGAGCCCGATCTCGTCGCCGAATACGCAAAGGCCGCGCGCATGCGCGGCCTACGCGTGATCATCGCCGGAGCGGGCATCTCCGCGGCGCTGCCGGGCGCGGTGGCGGCGCACACGGACCTGCCCGTCATCGGGGTGCCGCTCTCCGGGCGCCTGACGGCCGCGGGCGGCCTCGACGCGATCCTCTCGATCGTGCAGATGCCCCCCGGCGTCCCCGTTGCGTGCGTGGGCCTCGACAACGCGCGCAACGCCGCGATCCTCGCCGCGCAGATCCTCGGTACCTGAGCACGGCGATGTCCAGCCCGGGAGCCGAGCAGTGATCCCTCGCTACACCCGCCCCGCGCTCGGCGAGCTGTGGACCGACCAGGCGCGCATGGAGACGTGGCGGCAGGTCGAGGTGGCGGCCTGCGAGGAGTTGCCGGGCCTGCTCGGTGACGGCGGGCCCGACGTGGCCGCGCTGCAGGCGATCCGCGCGGCCACGTTCACGGTCGCGGCGGTGGACGAGCGCGAGCTTCTCACCGATCACGACATGGCCGCCTTCGTCGACGTCCTGGCCGCCTCGGCCGGCGAGGCGGGGCGCTGGATCCATTTCGGGCTGACCTCATCGGACGTGCTCGACACGGCGCTCGCGCTGCAGCTGCGCGCGGTGGGAGAGGTCGTGCTGAGCGGCGCTCGCGCGCTCGTCGCGGCGCTCGCGGCGCGGGCACGCGAGCACGAGGGCACGCTGTGCGTGGGGCGCACGCACGGAGTCCACGCCGAGCCGACGAGCTTCGGCATCAAGCTCGCCGGCTTCGCCTTCGAGGCCGACCGCAACGCCACTCGCCTGCAGCGTGCCTTCGACCAGGTCGCCGTCGGCGCGATCTCCGGCGCGGTCGGCACCTACGCTGCGACGCGCCCGGACTTCGAGGAGCGCGTGCTCGCCCGCCTGGGCCTGCGCCGCGAGGACGTCTCCACGCAGGTCGTCGCACGCGACCGCCACGCGGAGCTGCTCAGCGCGATAGCAATCGCGGGAGCGGGGCTCGAGCGCTTCGCGACCGAGGTGCGCCACCTGCAGCGCACCGAGGTGCGCGAGGTCCAGGAGCCGTTCCGCGCCGGCCAGAAGGGCTCCTCGGCGATGCCGCACAAGCGCAATCCGATCAAGGCCGAGCAGATCTCGGGGCTCGCGCGGGTGCTCCGCGGCAACGCCCAGGCGGCGATCGAGAACGTTGCGCTGTGGCACGAGCGCGACATCTCCCACTCCTCCGTCGAGCGCGTGATCCTGCCCGACTCGACGATCCTGCTCGACTACCTCCAGCAGCGCACGATCGCGCTCGTCGAGGGGATGGTCGTCGATGCGGAGCGGATGCGCTCCAACCTCGAGCTGACGCACGGCGCGCTGTTCTCCCAGCGGGTTCTGCTGGCGTTCGTCGAGGCGGGCATGTCGCGCGATGAGGCCTATCGGATCGTCCAGGAGCTCGCCCAGCGCGCCTGGGATGAGGGCATCCCGCTGCGCGATCTTCTCGCTGCGGACGAGCGCGGCCGGGAGCTGGACCTCGAGGAGATCTTCGACTACTCCCACTACCTTCGCCACGCTCGCGAGATCCTCGCGCGGCTGGCGCAGATCGCCTGAGCGCCGGCCGCCCGCGCTGGTAGCATCGCGCCACGTGACCACGCTCGCCGACCTGCCCCTCCTCGCCAGCGGGAAGGTCCGCGAGATGTACTCCCTCGGCGCCTCACCTGCCGAGGAGGGAGGCGCGGAGCGGCTGCTGATGGTCGCCAGCGACCGCATCTCCACCTACGACGCCGTCCACCCCACGCTGATCCCCGACAAGGGCAAGGTGCTGACTGGGCTCTCGGCCTTCTGGTTCGCCCGGACGAGCCACATCGTCGCCAACCACGTGCTCTCCGCGACCGACGGTGTCCCCGACTCCGAGCGCGGCAGGGCGCTCGTCGTGCGCAGGCTGCGGATGCTCCCCGTGGAGTGCGTCGTGCGCGGCTACATCACCGGCTCGGGCTGGAAGGACTACCAGGCCGGCGGCCGGGTCTCGGGCATCGAGCTCCCCGCCGGGCTGCGCGAGTCCGAGCGGCTGCCGCAGCCGATCTTCACGCCCAGCAGCAAGGCCGATGTCGGCCACGACGAGGCGATCGACTTCGAGCGCGCTGCCGAGCTCGTGGGCGACGGCGAGCTGATGCGCCGCGTGGCCGACGTGGCGATCGAGCTCTACACCTTCGCCGCCGCGGACGCGCGCGAGAACGGCGTGATCCTGGCGGACACCAAGTTCGAGTTCGGGCTCGACGACGACGATGCGCTGGTCGTGGGCGATGAGGTGCTGACCCCCGACTCCTCCCGCTACTGGCCCGCCGAGGGCTACGAGGTCGGCCGCGGGCAGCCGAGCTTCGACAAGCAGTACGTGCGCGACTGGGCGAGCGCGAGCGGCTGGGACCGGCTGCCGCCCGCGCCGGCGATCCCCGAGGACGTCGTCGCGGGGACGCGCGCCCGCTACGTCGAGGCCTACGAACGGATCACGGGCGAGCCCTTCCGGGCGTGGCTGGCGCGGACCGCCGCGAACGCCGACAACGGCGGCGGGAGCCCGCCGGAGGCCGCGTGAGAGCCCGCGTGCTCATCCGCCCCAAGGCCGGCATCCTCGACCCGCAGGGCGTCGCCGTCGAGCGGGCGCTGCCCGCGCTGGGTTTCGCGGGCGTGGAGAACGTCCACGTCGGACGCCTCGTCGAGCTCGACGTCGATGACCCCGAGCAGCTGCTGCCGATGTGCGAGAAGCTGCTCGCCAACCCGCTCGTCGAGGACTACGAGATCGAGCTCCTCGACAGCGGCAGCTGACCCACGGTGAAGTTCGGCGTCCTCCAGTTCCCCGGCTCCTGCGATGAGGTCGACGCGCTCGCCGCCGCCAGGCTGGTGGGCGACGCGGAGCTGATCTGGCACCGCGACCGCAGCCTCGGTGGGGCCGACGCGATCGTCGTCCCGGGCGGCTTCTCCTACGGCGACTACCTGCGCGCGGGCGCGATCGCGCGCTTCTCCCCGGCGATGGAGTCGGTGATCGCCTTCGCCGAGGACGGCGGCCCCGTGCTGGGGATCTGCAACGGCTTCCAGGTGCTCTGCGAGGCGCGCCTGCTGCCGGGCGCGCTGCTCGGCAACGTCAACCTCCGCTTCACCTCGCGCCAGGTCGAGCTCGAGGTCCTGCTCAGCGGCGGCACGTTCACGGGGGCGTGCGTGCTGGGGGAACGGCTGAGCATCCCGGCGAAGCACGCCTGGGGCCGCTGGTACGCCGACGAGGAGACGCTCGCGCGGATGGATCGCTCCGGGCAGTTCGTGCTCCGCTACGCGCCCGGGGAGAACTTCAACGGCTCGGTGCTGGACATCGCCGGCGTGTGCAACGAGCGCGGCAACGTCTTCGGCATGATGCCCCACCCCGAGCACGCCGTCGACGCGCTCATCGGCGGCTCCACGGACGGGCTGCGGATCTTCGAGTCGATGCGCCTGGCCGTGGAGGGCGCGCGTGCCTGAGGGCGAAGCGCTGCCCACGCTGGAGGACGCGGTCGCGCTCGGCCTGACGGGGGCGGAGTACGAGCTCGTGTGCGAGAAGCAGAATGGCCCTCCGAATCAGGTGGAGCTGGCGATGTACTCGCTGCTGTGGAGCGAGCACTGCGCCTACAAGCACTCCAAGAAGCTGCTGCGCACGCTGCCGACAGAGGGCGAGCACGTGGTCATGGGCCCCGGGGAGAACGCCGGCGCGGTGGACGTGGGCGGCGGGCTGGTGTGCGCCTTCAAGGTCGAGTCCCACAACCACCCGAGCGCCGTCGAGCCCTTCCAGGGAGCCGCCACCGGCGTCGGCGGGATCCTGCGCGACATCTTCGCGATCGGCGCGCGCCCGATCGCGGTGCTCGACTCGCTGCGCTTCGGCGAGCCCGCCTCCGCCACCGGGGACGGAGGCGCCCGCGTGCGCTACCTGCTCGACGGAGCCGTCTCGGGGATCGGGCACTACGGCAACTCGATCGGCGTGCCCACCGTCGGCGGGGAGGTGTACTTCGAGGCCCCCTACGAGCAGAACTGCCTCGTCAACGCGATGGCGCTCGGCCTCGCCCGTCGCGGCGAGCTCGTGCGCAGCGCCGCGACGGGCCCCGGCAACGTGATCGTGCTGTTCGGCGCATCCACCGGCCGCGACGGGATCGGCGGCGCCTCCGTGCTCGCCTCGGCCGAGCTCGGGGGCGAGGGCGAGGAGGACAAGCGCCCGACGGTGCAGGTCGGCGATCCCTTCGAGGAGAAGAAGCTGCTCGAGTGCTCGCTCGAGCTGCTGCAGCGCGGGCTGCTCGTGGCGCTCCAGGACCTCGGCGCCGCCGGGCTGACCTCCTCAGCCTCGGAGATGGCCTCCAAGGGCGAGGTGGGCATCGACATCGACGTCGCGCGCGTGCCGCTGCGCGAGCCCGGCATGGAGCCCTTCGAGGTGATGGTCAGCGAGTCCCAGGAGCGCATGCTGTGCGTGGTGGAGCCCGCTCGGCTCGGCGCGGTGCTCGAGCTCTGCGAGAAGTGGGAGGTCGAGGGGGCGGCGATCGGGACGGTCACGGACACGATGCGAATGCGGGTGCTCTGCGACGGCGAGCTCGTCGGGGACATGCCGGTGCGCGCGCTCGTCGACGACTGCCCCCTCTACGACCTGAAGCCGCGCAAGCCGGCCAAGCCCCTCTACGCCGCGCCCGCTGCGGGCCTCGCACCCGGCGTCGGCGCCCACGAGACGCTGCTCGCCCTGCTCGCCTCCGCCAACCTCGCCTCGCGCCGGCCGCTGTTCGAGCAGTACGACGCGATCGTGCAGTCGCGCACCGTGCGCCGCCCGGAGCAGGCGGACGCGGCCGTGCTCGCGCTGCCCGACGGCGGCGCCCTGGCGGTGAGCATCGACGGCAACGGCCGTCGCGTGGCTGCGGACCCCTACCGCGGGACGATTGCTGCGGTGCTCGAGTGCGCGGCCAATCTTGCGTGCGTCGGCGCCGAGCCGCTGGGAACGACGAACAACCTCAACTTCGGCAACCCCGAGAAGCCGCACATCGCCTGGCAGCTCACCGAAGCCGTGCGCGGCCTGGGCGATGCCTGCCGCGCGCTGGCCGCGCCGATCGTCGGCGGCAACGTCTCCCTCTACAACGAGGGCGCCACGGGCCCGATCTATCCCACGCCCGTGATCGGGATGGTCGGGCGCCTGCCCGACGCGCGCCGCGCCGCCGGGCTCGGGTTCGCGCAGGGCGGCGCCCAGATCGCGCTCGTCGGATCCTTCGCGCCCGCGCTCGGGGCGAGCGAGCTCGACAAGCTCCACGGCCGGCCGCTCCCCGACGGCCTCGCCGAGGTCGATCTCGCGGCCGTCATCGCCACACACGCAGCGGTCCGCGACGCCGTGCGGGCTGGGGCCCTGGCGAGCGCGCACGACATCGCCGAGGGGGGCCTCGCGGTGGCGCTGGCCGAGTGCTGCCTGGCCGGCGCCAGCGGCGCGAGCGTCGAACTGCCCGCATCGCTCGCCACCGAGGAGTTCCTGTTCGGCGAGTGCTCCGGCGCGTTCCTCGTCAGCGGCGCAGCCGGTGCGCTGGAGGCGCTCGGCGAGCGCGCGCCCGTGTCGGTGATCGGCACGGTCGGCGGCGAGGCGCTCACGCTCGAGCTGCGCGCGGGCCTGCAGACCGATCGCGTGACCGTGCCGCTGTCGGAGCTCTCCAGCGCCCATGCCCAGGGGCTCGCCCGGTTCTTCCCCTAGAGTCCACACGCCGATGCCCACAAGCCCCACCTCGCGCCGTCCCGCCTCCGGAACCAGGCTCCGGGGTGGGTGGGCCTGCTAATACTGTGAAGACGATGCGTGATGGACCGCGCGATGAGTGCGGAGTGTTCGGTCTGTATGCGCCCGGTCACGAGGTGTCGCGTCTGTCGTACTTCGCGCTCTATGCCCTGCAGCACCGCGGGCAGGAGTCAGCAGGTATCGCGGCCGCCGATCGCGATGGGCAGATCATCACCCGCCGAGAGCTGGGCCTGGTCAACCAGGTCTTCACCGAGAACGACCTGCGCACCCTCGCCGGGGAGCTCGCGATCGGCCATGTGCGCTACTCCACCACCGGCTCCAACGCCTGGGAGAACTCCCAGCCGGTGCAGCGCTCGGAGGGGACCAACGGATCCCGCCGCGAGGTCGCCCTCGCCCACAACGGCAACCTGATCAACGCGCTGGAGCTGCACGAGGAGCTGCTCGAGCGAGGGGTCAGCTTCAGCTCCACCTCCGATTCGGAGATCATCGCCGCGATGATCGCCACGCACCCCGCGGAGAGCGTGGAGGACGCGATCGCCGACGTGCTGCCGCGACTGCGCGGCGCCTTCTCGATCGTCGCGATGACGAAGGACCGGGTCGTCGCCTTCCGCGATCCCCACGGCCTGCGCCCGCTGTCGATCGGCGTGATCGAGTCGCCCGACGGCGGCGAGCCTCGCTACTGCGTGGCGAGCGAGTCCTGCGCGTTCGACATCATCGGCGCCAAATTCGTGCGCGACGTCGAGCCAGGCGAGCTCGTCACGCTCGGAGCAGAGGGCCTGCAGAGCCGCTCGATCTCACCGGGACAGCGGCGAGCGTTCTGCGTGTTCGAGTACATCTACTTCGCCCGCCCGGACTCGCGCATGAACGGGCACGCGCTGCAGGTCGCGCGCGGGCGCATGGGCGAGATCCTCTGGCGCGAGTCGCCCGTGGACGCCGATCTCGTGATCGCCGTGCCCGACTCCGGCAACCCCGCCGCGCGCGGTCTCGCGCGCGCCGCGGGTCTGCCCCAGGACGACGGGTTCGTCAAGAACCGCTACGTCGCGCGCACGTTCATCCAGCCGGGCCAGGAGCTGCGCAAGCACGGTCTGCGGCTGAAGTTCAACCCCCTGCCCGAGGTCATCGCGGGCAAGCGCCTGGTGGTCGTTGACGACTCGATCGTGCGCGGCAACACCACGCGCCAGATCGTGCAGATGCTCCGCGACGCCGGCGCAGCAGAGGTGCACATGCGGATCTCCGCGCCGCCCATCAAGCACCCCTGCCACTACGGGATCGACATGTCCACGCGCGAGGAGATGATCGCCCACGGGCGCACCACCGAGGAGGTCGCCGCCGAGCTCGGCTGCGACTCGCTGCACTACCTCTCGCTCGCCGGCGTCTACGAGGCCGCGGGCTCCACCCGCGCAACGCACTGCGACGCGTGCTTCAGCGGCGAGTACCCGCTCGCGGGAAGCGACGGCGCCGGCGGCAAGTACTCACTCGAGGTGCAGGCCCACGACGCGGAGGTCGAGGGTGGAGTGGCCTCGGAGGCTTCCGCGGACGGGCCAGGCGCCCCCGCAGGGCAGCCCGGCGGTGAGCCGGCGGGTGAGCCGCCGCCGCTGCCGCTCGTGCGGGTCTAGCGCTCCGCGCGCGGCCCGGCGCCGGCTCCACGCCCGGCCGCGGTCGCGGTGCTCGCGGCGAGGGCCCGGCGGTCTAGCCGAAGTGGTCCTCGCGCGCGCCCGAGGCGTCGTTGCCGCGCTTGTTGTAACGGTGACGCGTGATCAGCCCGCCGTCCCGCTCTGGACGCATCGAGGAGCTGAGAGCGAGGATGATGATGAGGGTGATGAGGAGCGCTGGAAGCATGGGATCGTCCTGTGGGGTTGGGTGATCGTCAGAGGAAGAAGGCGCTTCCTCATGGATCGGTGCAGGCCCCTCGACCCTCACCCGTAGTTTGCGGCAGCATCCCGGCGGACTCTGTGACCTGCGTCACAGCTATCGTCCGGCGCGGTGCCCGACCGTCTGCCAATCGCCGTGCTCGTGTCCGGTACGGGCACGAACCTGCAGGCGCTGCTCGACAGCGTCCACGGGCGCGAGGCGGAGGTCGTGGCTGTGGCCGGCAGCTCGCCCGATGCGCCGGCCCTGCAGCGCGCGAGATCGGCGGGCGTCGCCGTCGAGGTGTTCGCCCGCGCGGCCTACCCCGACAGGGGCGCGCGCGATGCGGCGCTTGCCGGCTGGCTGGTCGAGCGCGGGGCGCGCCTGGTGGTGCTCGCCGGCTACATGGAGCTGCTCGGCGAGCCGTTCCTGGCGCGCTTCCCCGACGCGGTCATCAACGTGCATCCCTCGCTGCTGCCCGCCTTCCCGGGCGTGCGCGCGATCGAGCAGGCCATCGCCTACGGCGTGAAGGTATTCGGCGTGACCGTGCACTTCGTCGACGGCGGCACCGACACTGGGCCGGTGATCCTGCAGCGCGCCGTCGAGCTGCCGGACGCGCGCGAGCCCGCCGAGGTCCTCGCCGCGCTGCGCCCCCTCGAGCATGCTCTGCTGCCGCAGGCGGTCCGGCTGTTCGCGCGCGGAGCGCTGTCCCCCGACCCCGCCAACCCGCGCCGGATCGCGGTCCGCGGGGGCGAGGGATAGGCTCTTCCACATGGGCGCAGACGGCGAAGTGATCACCCCCGAGGCCACCGGCATCGAGCGCGCCGCAGCGGGCGAGGTGCGGGTGCGCAGGGCGCTGCTGTCGGTCTCCGAGAAGGCCGGCATCGTCGAGTTCGCACGTGGGCTGGCCGAGCTGGGCGTCGAGATCGTCTCCACCGGCGGCACCTCCAGGGAGCTGGCTGCAGCGGGCATCGCCGTCCGCGCGATCGAGGACTTCACGGGCTTCCCGGAGATCATGGACGGCCGCGTCAAGACGCTGCACCCGCGCCTGTATGCGGGGCTGCTCGCGCGGCGCGACGAGGAGGCGCACCTGCGGGCGGCCGCGGAGCAGGAGATCGAGCCCGTGGACCTCGTGTGCGTGAACCTGTATCCCTTCGAGCAGACGGTCGCGCGCGGTGATGCCTCCGAGGAGGAGGTCATCGAGAACATCGACATCGGCGGGCCCACGATGATCAGGGCGGCCGCCAAGAACAGCGGGTTCGCGGCCGTCGTCGTCGACCCGGGCGACTACGCATCGGTGCTCGCCGAGCTGCGCGAGGCGGGCGGACGGCTGTCGCTGCAGACGCGCAAACGGCTCGCCGCCACAGCCTTCGCGTGCACCGCGCGCTACGACGCGGCGATCTCGCGCTGGTTCGCAGCGCGCACGAGCGAGGGCTTCCCCGGCACATGGACGGCGGCCTACGAGAAGGTCGTGGACCTCCGCTACGGCGAGAACCCTCACCAGCGCGCGGCCTACTACGCCGAGGTCGGCGCGCCCACGCACCTGCTCGACGGCGTCGAGCAGCTCCACGGCAAGGAGCTGTCGTTCAACAACCTGCTCGACCTCACCGCCGCGCGGGAGCTCGTGGAGGCCTTCGAGCGTCCGGCGTGCGCGATCGTCAAGCACAACAACCCGTGTGGATGCGCGGTCGCCGACACCGGGCAGCTGGCCTACGAACGGGCCCTCGCCTGCGACCCCTTGAGCGCGTACGGCGGCGTTATCGCGCTCAACCGCCCGGTGGACCGCGCCTTCGCGGAGCGCCTGGGCGAGCAGTTCGTCGAGGTCCTGCTCGCGCCGGGGTTCGACGCGGACGCGCTCGAGGTACTGCAGGTCAAGAAGAACGTGCGCCTGCTCGCGCTGCGCGACTGGCCGACGCCCTCGCGCGAGATGGAGGCGCGGCCGGTCATCGGCGGGCTGCTCGTCCAGGACCAGGATGTGGTCAGCGAGACGCGCGAGCAGATGCGGGTGATGAGCGCGCGCGAGCCGAGCGCGTCGGAGTGGGATGACCTGCTGCTCGCGTGGACGATCTGCAGACATGTGCGCTCCAACGCGATCGTGATCGCCGCCCACGGCGCCACGATCGGCATCGGCGCCGGACAGATGAGCCGGGTCGATGCCGTGAACATCGCGATCGAGAAGGCGCGAGCCGCCCAGCCCGAGCTGCTGGCGGGGGCGGTGATGGCATCCGATGCGTTCTTCCCGTTCGCCGACGGGCCCCAGCTGGCCATCGACGCGGGCATCTCCGCGATCATCCAGCCGGGGGGATCGGTGCGCGACGAGGAGGTCGTCGCCGCCGCCGATGCAGCCGCCGTCGCGATGGTCGCCACGGACCGCCGGCACTTCCGGCACTAGCCGCAGCGGGTCTCCCGGGCGCTCCGGCCGGGGGGACTTGAAATAACGAAGCTAACGATATATCGTGAGCGTACTTTGATAGCTCAAGATAGGAAGTAGATATGTTTAGTCATGGAGACTACCCCACCGATGTAGGGCCAGGGGGCCGGCACGGGCGCCACGGCGCGCACCGCTGCCGCAGCTTCGGCCCGGGCGGGCGCGGCGAGTTCGGGGGCTTTGCCTTCGGCGGCTTCCCGCCCGGCGGAGGACCCCGCGGGCGCGGGCGCAAGGCCCGCCGCGGAGACATCCGCACGGCGGCGCTGCTGCTGCTCGCCGAGGAGCCGCGCAACGGCTACCAGATCATGCAGGAGGTGCAGGAGCGCAGCGGCGGCGTGTGGCGGCCGAGCCCGGGGTCGGTCTACCCGGCGCTGCAGCAGCTCGAGGACGAGGGCCTGATCCGCTCCGAGGAGAGCGAGGGGCGCAAGCTGTTCGCCCTCACCGACGACGGGCGCAAGCTCCTCGCGGAGCGTCCCGATGAGGCTCCCGCGCCGTGGGATCAGATGAGCAGCGATCTCAGCAGCGGAGCCCATGAGCTCGGCAGGCTGATGCGCGAGGTCGCCTTCGCGTTCACACAGGTGATGAAGACGGGCAGCGAGCCGCAGCTGGCCAAGGCCCGCGACGTGCTCGCGGGCGCGCGCCGCGACCTCTACCGGATCCTCGCCGACGGCGATGCCCGGGCCGAGAGCGCTACCGTGGAGGACGACGCCTGAGCCGCCAAAAAAGTCCGTATGTCAAGCCCCGCACCCGCCGTGTCGGTAAACGGCCTCACCAAGCGCTACGGCGAGGTCGAGGCGGTGCGGGGCATCGACTTCGAGGTGGCCGCGGGCGAGACCTTCGGCTTTCTTGGCCCCAATGGCGCCGGGAAGTCGACGACGATCAGCATGCTCTGCACGCTGGTTCGGCCGAGCACCGGCAGCGCGACGGTGGCGGGTCACGATGTCGTGCGGGAACGGGACGAGGTGCGCCGCAACATCGGCCTGGTCTTTCAGGACACGACGCTCGACGGCTACCTGACCGCCGAGGAGAACCTGAGCCTGCACGCGGAGCTCTACGGCGTGCCCAGAGACGTGGTCGCCGAACGGATACGCCAGGTGATGGAGATGGTCGAACTGTGGGAGCGGCGCTCGCACCTCGTCAACACGTTCTCCGGCGGGATGAAGCGGCGACTGGAGATCGCGCGCGGCCTGCTGCACTCCCCGCGCGTGCTGTTCCTCGATGAGCCGACCGTGGGGCTGGATCCACAGACGCGCAGCTCGATCTGGGGCTACATCACGAAGCTGGGGCGCGAGGAGGACATCACGATCTTCCTCACCACCCACTACATGGACGAGGCCGAGTACTGCGATCGGATAGCGATCATCGATCAGGGCCTGATCGTCGTGCTCGACACACCTGAAGCCCTCAAGGAGAGCGTGGGCAAGGACCGCGTCCAGATCCACACCGGCGACGACCAGGCTGCGATCGACGCGCTGCGCGAGCGTTTCGGCATCGAGGCGCTGATGGCCGAAGGCGCGGTGACGTTCGGCGTGCCCGGAGGCGAGGAGTTCGTACCACGTCTGTTCGCGGAGCTCGGCCAGCCGATCAGCTCCGTGAGCGTCTCGCGCCCGTCGCTGGACGACGTCTTCCTCGCCTACACGGGCAGCACGATTCGCGATGCCGAGGCCTCGAGCTCCGACCACATGCGCAACGTGGCGAGGATGATGAGTCGCTGATGGCCACCGAAGCGAGCATCACCCCGCCGACGGTCTCGCCGACGGTCTCGCCGACGGCTCCCGCAGGCCCAGAGCACGAGGTCGCCCGCGTGCGGGTGCCGACGCGCACCGCGCGCAGCGAGCTGCGGGCGGTCAAGGTCGTCTGGAAGCGGGAGCTGATTCGCTTCAGCCGCGACCGGCTCCGGATCGTCACCTCGCTGATGCAGCCCTTCCTGTTCCTGTTCGTGTTGGGCACAGGCCTCTCCTCGCTGGCCTCTGCGGGCACACACGGGGTGAACTTCAAAACCTTCATCTATCCCGGCGTGCTGTGCATGGCGGTGATGTTCACAGCCATGTTCTCGGCGGCCTCGATCGTGTGGGACCGCGAGTTCGGCTTTCTGCGCGAGATGATGGTCGCGCCTGTGGGACGCAGCTCGATCGTGCTCGGCAAGTGCCTTGGCGGCGCGACCGTGGCGGGCGTCCAGGGCCTGATCGTGATCGCGATCTCGCCGCTCGTCGATGTCCCCTACGAACTCGGCCTGATCCTCGAGCTGTTCGCCCTGGCGCTGCTGCTCGCGTTCGCGATCACAGCGTTCGGCATGATGGCCGCGGCGCGGATAACCCAGATGCAGTCCTTCATGGCCCTGATGCAGATGGCGATCATGCCCATGTTCTTCATCTCCGGCGCCATGTTCTCGGTCGTAAACCTGCCCCCGTGGCTCGCCGTCCTCAACCGCCTCGACCCGCTCACCTACGCCGTGGATCCGATGCGCCGCGCGATCTTCGCGCACCTGGACATCAGCGGGCCCGCCCGCCAGGCTCTCGCCCCGGGTGTGACGTGGTGGGGCTGGCACGTGCCGAGCCTGCTCGAGGCGGGAGTCGTGGCGGTGCTCGGACTGGCCATGCTGTTCATCGCGATCGCCGAGTTCAGCCGCGCCGAGTGAGCCGGCGGCGCGGGCGGCCGAGCGCCGGGCGCCTCAGCGGATCGCGCGCGAGGAGACGCCGAGCACCGGATCCTCTGCAGCGTCGTTGCCCGTCGAGGGGTCGGCCAGGCGGATGGCCTCCGAGAGCTGGGCCTGGTCGCTGAGCGTGCGCCGTTCGATCAGCGGCTGCAGGATCCCGCGCAGGGCGATCGCCGGCCCCACCCAGCGCGGGTACCACAGGCGCGGGGCGCGACGCTCTATCCCCCGCTCGATCGCGTCGATCGCCCTCGGCAGCGGGGCGGGGTCGCGCAGGAAGGCGGGGGTCTTGGCGTTCATGAGCTCAGAGGAGGGATGGGCGTACCCGGCGCGGACGAGGTCAGTGTCGATGAAGCCGAAGTAGGCGCAGCCAACGGACACCCCGGCCGGTGCGCTCTCCATCCTGAGCGCGTCCGTGAGCGCCTCCACACCAGCCTTCGCGCACGTGTAGGGGCCCATCAGCGGCGCGTGGGCGACTGCGGAGAGGGATGAGATGTTCAGGAGGTAGCCCTTCCGCCTGGTGATCTCCTCGATCACGGCGCGGTCGGTGCGCCAGACGCCGAGGAGGTTCACCGCGAGCGTGCGCTCGACGTGTTCGACGGGCTCGGTGGCGAGCGCTCCCGAGAAGGCGATACCCGCGTTTGCGATTGCGACGTCGATGCCCCCGAACCGCTCGACGGTCGCGGCGACCGCGCGCTCGAGCGCCGGCATGTCGGTGACGTCGGCCTCGAAGAACACGGCGCGGTCACCGAGGCGGGCGGCGTTCGCCTGCAGGAGCTCGGGCTCGAGCCCCACGAGCGCGACGTTGGCGCCCTTGGCGTGGAGGCGCTCGGCGGTGGCTGCGCCGATCCCGCGCGCCGCGCCGGTGATGAAGACCGTGCGGCCTCTGACGTCGAACGGGGCGGCCGGTCGGCGGCTCATGTCGGTGACCTCCTGTGTCGGCGAATCGCGCGGCGGAGCGCCGGCGCCGGGCGCAGACTACCCTGGTAGGGTCGCGCCATGAGCTCCCTCGGCCCCACCTCCCCGGCTCTCGAGCTCGCCGGAGGCCTGCGCCGGCGAGAGCTCTCGGCTGTGGAGCTGCTCGACGCCTGCCTTGCCGCCGTCGACGCTCGCAACCCGCAGCTGAATGCCGTGATCTGGCGCGACGACGCGCAGGCGCGCGCATCCGCGCAGGACGCCGACCGCCGGATCGCGGCTGGGGAGGACGCCCCGTTCCTCGGCGTGCCGCTGCCGATCAAGGACCTCACGCCGGTGGCGGGCTGGCCCGTCACCTACGGCTCCCACGGAGCCCCCGAGGGCCCGAGCGAGGAGAGCGAGCTCGTCGTGGACGCGCTCGTGGAAGCAGGCTTCGTGCTGTGCGGGCGCACGAACACGCCCGCGTTCGGCGTGATCACCGCGGCTGAGAACACCCGCTACGGCATCAGCCGCAACCCGTGGAACACCGATCGCTCCCCGGGCGGCTCCAGCGGAGGCGCGGCGGGCGCGGTGGCGGGCGGCATGTTCCCGCTCGCGCATGCCAACGACGGCGGCGGCTCGATCCGCATCCCGGCCGCCTACTGCGGCCTCGTCGGCCTGAAGCCGAGCCGCGGGCGCGTGCCGCGGCTGGCGCAGAGCTGGCTGGGAGCCGTGGTGGAGGGTGTGGTCTCGCGCACCGTCGCCGACACCGCCGCGGTGCTCGACGCGATCGCCGGACCGGACCCGCTGGCCTGGTACAACGCGCCGGTCCCCTCGCGCCCATTCGCGCAGGAGACGACCGCGCCGCCTGAGCGCCTGCGCATCGGGCTGATGGCGCAGGCCCCGCTCGGCATCCCCACCGACCCCGCGTGCACAGCCGGAGCGCGGTCTGCCGCGGCGACGCTCGAGCGGCTCGGGCACTCGGTCGAGGAGGTCGAGGTGCCCACGATCTCCGAAGAGCTCGTGCCGTCGTTCATCGCGCTCACGCAGGGCGGTCTCGCGGACTACGAGGGCATGGACTGGACGGCCGTCGAGCCCCACATCGCCCACCAGCGCAAGGCCAGCGGCGAGCTCGGGGCCTACGAATACGTGCTCGCCGCACGCTCGCTGGAGCTTCTCAGCCGGCGTGAGGTGGCGCGCTGGGGCCGCGACTTCGACGTCCTGCTCACGCCCACCTCGGCGATCCTTCCGCCCGTCGCGGGTGCGACCCTCGAGGCCCAGCACGCCGCCCCCGACCAGCCGGTCCTGGACGTCGTGGCGAGCGTCTCCTTCACCGCCTTTGGCAACGTCACCGGCCTGCCCGCCGTGAGCCTGCCGCTGCACTGGAGCGAGGAGGGCCTGCCGGTCGGCATCCAGCTCGTCGCCGGGCCGTGGCAGGAGGCGCTGCTGATCGCGCTCTCCGCCCAGCTCGAGCAGGCGCAGCCCTGGGCTCAGCGCGAGGCGCCGGTGCTCGGCTAGGCGGGAACCTGCTGGGTGATGCAGTGGATGTTGCCGCCGCCGAGGAGGATCTCGCGGGCGTCCGCGCCCACGACCTCGCGGCCCGGGAAGCACTCCCTCAGCACGGCCGCGGCCCGCTCGTCGTAGCCCTCGTCGAGCAGCGGGAAGACGATGCGGCTCGTGCCGATGTAGAAGTTGACGTAGGAGGCCGCCATGCGGTCCCCTGCGCGGCGCGGCTGGCTGCCGGACGCCGCGTCCACGCCACGGGCCTCCTGCTCGCTGATCGTGATCGGCCCCGGCGAGGGGAGCAGCACGACCTCGAGCGACCTGCCGCGCGCATCGGTGGCGCCCCGCAATCGCTCCAGCGCCTCGCGTGAGATCTCGTGCTGGGGGTCGGACTCGTCCTCTGCCCAGGTCAGCAGCACGACGCCCGGGCGCGCGAAGCACGCGAGGTTGTCCACGTGCCCATTGGTCTCGTCGTTGTAGACACCTCGGCCCAGCCACAGCACCTTCTCGGCGCCGAGGTGATCGAGCAGCGCCCGCTCGATCTCCTGTCTGGAGAGCGAGGGGTTGCGGTTGGGGTTCAGCAGGCACTCCTCCGTCGTGAGCACGGTTCCCTCACCATCCACGTGGATCGAGCCGCCCTCGAGCACGAGCGACGCGCGGTAGCGCTCGACCCGTTCGACCTCGAGCACCTTCGCGGCGACGCGCTCGTCGCGGTCCCAAGGGAAGTAGAGGCCGCCCTCGAGGCCGCCCCAGGCGTTGAAGCGCCAGTCGACGCCGCGCGTGTGGCCGCTGCGGTCGATCACGAACGTGGGGCCGCAGTCGCGTATCCAGGCGTCGTCGCTTGAGACCTCGAGAACCCGGATCGACGGGGAGAGCACCGAGCGGGCGTTCCCGAACTGCGCGTCTGAGACGCCCATCGTGACGGGGTCGCTGGGATTGATCGCCTCCGCGACCGCCGCGTAGGCCTCCTGCGCGGGCCTGGCGCCCCGGCGCCAGTTGTCCGGGCGCTCGGGCCACAGCATCCAGCAGCCCGCGTGCGGCTCGAACTCGCCCGGCATGCGGTAGCCGTCGGCCGCAGGCGTGGAGGCGAGCGTGGCGCTCAAAGCGGCTGCCCGCCGGCGCTCGACAGCAGCGGGCCGGTGTAGGACCGTTCGGCGGGCAGGTCGGGGTCCCTGTGGCGCAGCACCGCGACCGCAGGGTACATGAGCAGGTATGACATCAGGAGATGACCGCCCTGCCCGGTCCCGTTCGAGCGCCTAGAGTCCAGCGCGTGAGCGAGACCCGACTGATCGCCGCGCTGGGACCGCAGGCATCGCCGGCTCGCAAGCGCCCGGCCAGCAGGCCGCCCTTCCGGATCGCGGCGGTGCAGGAGCGCTGGCGTGAGGATCCCGCCGAGCACGCCGACGCCCTCGCGGCCGGCATCAGGCTCGCGGCGCGCGAGGGCGCGCAGCTCGTGTGCCTGCAGGAGCTGACGCTCAGTCGCTACTTCGCCTCGGACCCGCGCGGCCCGGAGGCGGCCGGTGCCGTCCCCGAGGAGCTTCCGGGCGGGCCCACATACACCTTCGCCGCGCGCATGGCCGCAGAGGCGGGCGTGCACGTCCACGCCTCGCTGTACGAGCGCGCCGACGGGCCGGACGGGCTGGGATTCAACACGGCGGTGATCGTCGCCCCGGACGGCGAGCTCGTGGGCCGGACGCGGAAGCTGCACATCCCCGTGACGGCCGGCTATCACGAGGATCGCTACTTCCGGCCCGGCCCGGCCGGCGCGGCGCCGTTCCCGGTGGTCGCGCTCGGGGAGGCCCACCTCGGCCTGCCCACGTGCTGGGACCAGTGGTTTCCGGAGGTCGCGCGCGCATACAGCCTCGAGGGCGCAGACGTGCTCGTCTACCCGACCGCGATCGGCTCCGAGCCCGAGCATCCCGACTTCGACACCCAGCCGCTGTGGGAGCGCGTGATCGTCGGCAACGCGATCGCCAACGGCCTCTTCATGGTCGCCGTCAACCGCATCGGCGAGGAGGCCCCGCTGCGCTTCTACGGCTCCTCGTTCATCTGCGACCCCTACGGGCGCAAGCTCGTACAGGCCCCGCGCGACGAGCCCGCGGTGCTGCTTGCAGACCTCGACCTCGACCAGCGCCATGACTGGCTCGAGCTCTTCCCGTTCCTGACCACGCGCCGCCCCGACGCCTACGCCCGGCTGACCGACGAGGCCATCGAGCGCTGAACGAGCGCTGAGCGCGCGATGCGGTTCGTGGCTGCGCTCGGCGCGCTCCGCGTCGCGGCCACTCTCCCGGTGCTCAGTGGACGAACGTGGCGAGGGCCGAGGCACCGCTCCTCAGACATCGCGCGCAGGGATTCGAGCAGTCGCAGTGCGCGCTTGGCAACCGCCTTGCGCCGGTCGGAGCTGCGCCGGCGCAGCCTGGGCTCGAGCCAGCGCTGCAGCGCGGGATCCTCGCGCGCGAAGTCCGTCAACGCGTCCATCGTGAGGGTGAGCACGATCCAGTCATCCGAGCTCTCGAGGTTGCATCCGAGCTCTCGAGGTTGCGCTTCAGGATCGCGACCGCACGCCGGCGCTGGGCGGCGTCGAGGCGCACCTCCGCGAGCATCTGCGCGAGGTGCCACTGCACTGAGGGCTGCTCGATGGCTGCGACGTCGTCGAGCAGTCGCGGGATGAGCGGCGCCAGCAGCTCAGGGCTTTGGCGGGCTACCTTCTCCAGTGCGTCCGCAGCCCGCATGCGCACGACAGGGTCCGCGCAGAACAGGCACTCGAGCAGCTCGCCCAGGCGCGCGCGGTCGCTCAGAGCGATGCGGATGGCCTCATTCACCGTGCCCAGCGAGCGTGGGTCGCCGCCGCTCAGCAGATCGGCAATGCCCACGGAGGGCACCCTCCGGCCAGCGGGGCTTCGTGGGCCCAAGTCGGGTACGTGCATTTGCCGGTACCTTGACGACATGGCTCCTCGACCGCGTGTCCTCGCGTTTGGGTCGGCCGCTCTGCTGGTCGTCGCAGGCGCCGCGTGCGCAGCGTTCGTGGGAGGCGTGACCGGCGAAGTGCTCACCATCGTCCTGATGTCCGGCGGCCTCACCGGTGCCGTGCTCCTGCTCTTCCTGGAAGTCGGCCTCAGCGAAGAGCGGGACCTCGCGCGCGCGGAGCAGCGTCGGCGCAGGCGGGATCAGCGGGCTGCAGCCCTGCGCCACCGGCCGCGATTGCAGCGCCGGCCGCGACGTCCGCAGTAGGCCGGGTCCGGTCAGCGCCGGGGCCGCCGCCGCGCTCAGCCCTGCTCGGCGATCCAGGCGAAGATGGCGCGGGAGGGTGTGATGACGGTCCCGTCGGAGAGCTTCAGCGCCGGCAGCTTCGTCGCGCCGGTCGCCTCACGCAGCTCCTCGCGCGAGCCTTTGCGCAGGAAGGGGATCGGGCTTCCGTGCGCGGCCACGACCTTCTCGTACTCGATGCCCGCGGCGCGGAGCGCTTCCTGGACGCGGCGGCACGGATGAATCCGCGGCCCGCTGTCGTCGCCGTGGCAGACATAGAGCGTGGGGGTCTCGGCCATGTTCTTCCTCCGGTTCGTTGGCTGGGGGAGGAGCCTAACGCCGGCGCGGCGCGGCCGCGGGCGGCCCCCCGACCGAGAGCGCCGTTCAGAACAGGCCTGCTCTGAGTCCTCTGCCGTGATGCCCCGTGCGGCACTCGAACCCGCCCCACCGGATTGAAAGTGGGGCCAAACGGGCCCCTGCGAGGTCCGATCGCCAGTGTTATCGGGCCTTCAGCTCGTCTCCGGTGACCTCAGAAACGCTCATCTTGGGACCAAGTGCGGGACCAAGTCCGTGGGACGCTTGAGTCCGGGTGCTGCGACTGCGCGGACGGCCGCCCGCCGTGTGACGGGTGCGCGCCCCTGGCGACCGACACACGGCTAGCCGAAGCCGAAAGGCGTAGCGACGATGACGTGCGGCGGCTTCTTGCCCAACGGCTGACAGGGGCGCGCCGCCCATGTCAGCCGGTCAATGTTGCCAGCCACAATGTTTTCCGGCAGCTCGGATTCGGCTTCCGGAGTGGCGAGGATCACGGCGATTTCGTCAAGTTCGGATTGGGTCAAGAAAGGCTGCGCGGCCTTACTGGGGCCGTAATAATCTTCAGTCGCTGACATCGTCGGTATGTATTGGCGAGGTTCCACGGGGTTCCAGTCGGAACTGCCGGCGAGTGCGATGCTGTTTTCGTCGAACCACGTCTGGTGTATTGCGGCGTTGGTGCCAACGGTCGCGGACATATCGATTGCCGTGCTGTTGTGCGCGAAGATGTCGGCCTGGATCGTGACACGCTTGTTGGTCGTTGCCGCGAGCCCCGTCGTCGCATACCGGACGGTGGTGCGTTCAAGTTTCACGGTTGGGTTTTCCTGTGTGCTTGGTTCGGCGATGATCCCGGTCCAGTCTCCGGCCGCGGGGGCGTTCGCCCTCAGGCGGGTTGCTGCTTCGCGCGTCGCCGTCACGAATGGATGAGCTCCGCGAAGCGTCGTCGGCACAGCAATCTCAGGCGCGCGAGCGGGCGCCGCCGGAGCCGATGATCGCGCAAGGTTCCCGCCGGTCGGACGATCCCCAGCCCTAGGCGCAGCGTCAGGTGGCGTGGTTGCCGGCTCGCCGGCCGGCTCGCCCGCGTCGACTTGACCCCCTGAGATCGAGAGCCCCTCGAGATAGGCCTGGCCCGAAGGCGTGATCAGCGCCCGCCAGCTGGGACCGCGTCCCGAGATCCGGACCAGGTCGCGCGACCGGAGCGCCGCGGCAGAGATGCGGTGAGCGTAGCCCTCCATCACCCCGGGCGGCGATCCATCGGCGATCCAACGCAGCGTCGCAAGCTGCGACGCGTTCAGCCTATGTCTCGCCGCCATCTCGTCCCGCGTCCGCTCGGGCCGGCCGAGGGATCTGCGGCCCGTGCCGTGCGCCTAGCGGTGTCAATCTCTGGACCAAATGGGGACCAAGTCGCGATTATCGCCTGAGAGCGCCACTCAGAACAGCCCGTTTCCAGCCCTGTCCTGAATGCCCCGTGCGGGACTCGAACCCGCCCCACCGGATTAAAAGTCCGGCGCTCTAC
>OCZT010001500.1_pt1 | contig 24139 bp, 22 predicted proteins | sample 1539031 | NCBI WGS metagenome assembly OCZT01 (sample SAMEA3539308, study PRJEB22396) | soil metagenome | biome: tundra; feature: field; material: soil | place: USA | collected 2010-05 | depth 0.15 m | reverse complement strand
CGCTCTTCCGATCTGGCGGCGTCGACGGCATTCATGCCGCAGTTTGCGAGCAGGAGATCGGCGTCGGCGACGCCGGGAAAGGCGGGGCGCAGATGCCGGAGCACTTCGGCGGTCGCATCGCCGGCGAACAGCTCCTCCGGCTCCGGTGCCGGGCGCACGCCGCGGCGGACCAGCTCGTCCTCGGCGGCGCGCGAGGAGAGAAAGCCCCCGACGTTCTGGAGAAACACCTTGGCGCGCGCGGCCAGTTCCGGCACCGGCGGATGCGCGACCCCGTGCACGCCCTGGTCGGACACGCGCCCGACCTGGGCCGCGCCGAGATGTGCCGCGAGCCGGTCGGCCATCGCGGCCGAGGAGGTGAGCCAAAGGGTCTGCCCGGCGAGTTGATACTGCCGCGCCAGTTCGGCTGCGAGTTGCTGCAGCAGCGGATGCACCACGAAACGCGGATAACCCGAGGTCATGTGCCGGACGACGGCCGGGTCCTTCCGCTCGTAGCCGCGCACGGCGTCCATCGTCGGCAGACTGCAGGAAACAGCATGCAGGCTGGCCGGGATGCGCTGGCCGAGAGGAAGCGGGGCGAAGACGGACATAGGGGACGGGGCGATCAGTGTCGGTCGCGCAGCGGGGGCTTGGCAACAGGAAGGTGCGTCATGGCGCCGGGCGAAAATTGGCTGTTTTTCGCCCGGTGCATGGCTAGGCTGCCGCGGCCGGGGCCCCGCGCGCCAGCTTCAATCAAAACTTCCCCTACCCCATGTACAACGCCCTTACTCACCTTAATTATCTCGCGGTGCTCGGCACCGCCGTGGCCGGTTTCATGATCGGCTGGTTCTGGTATTCCGTGCTGTTCGGCAAGGCCTGGAAAGTGGAAATGAAGATCACGGACGAGAAGATGAAGGAGTGCGCCGAGCAGGGCATGGCGAAATTTTTCATCCAGGGCTTAATCTACACGCTGCTCAGCGCCGTGGGACTGGCCGTGCTCATCCGGGCGCACGGCACGATGGCCTGGGTCAAGGGCGCGGAACTGGGCGCCTTCGTCGGGTTGCTCCTCGTGGGCGCGCGGCTGCTGAATTCCGGCGTTTGGGAGCAGCGGTCGTTCAAGCTGTCGGCCATCAACGTTGGGCACGAGGTGGTCATGTTCGCCGTGCAGGGCGCGATCCTCGCCGTCTGGCGGTGAATGATTTCAAGGCATTTAACCACGGATTACACGGATTCGATCCGGATAAAACCCAAGGCCAGGATGAATGGCTCGAAGCCCGGTTCCCTATCCATGCCTATCTGTGTAATCTGTGGTAAATTCCGAGGGATTCGTTTGGACGCGTGATCCTGCCTGCGATGCGAAACGGTTTGCGCCCGGCGGTGCGCCCGCGTTGAACGGGCGCGCATGAAACTCGTTTCGTGGAACGTCAACGGCGTGCGGGCCGCGCACAAGAAGGGCCTCCTCGACTATCTGGCGGCGGCGCAGGCCGACGTCATCTGCCTCCAGGAGACCAAGGCGCACCCGGGCGACGCGCAGCACATTGCCTGGCCGAACGGCTACGAGGTGTTCTGGAACCCCGCGGTGAAAAAAGGCTACAGCGGCACCATCGTGTTCACGCGCGTCAAGCCCAGGAACGTCACGCTCGGCATCGGGCTGCGGGACCACGACGGCGAGGGCCGCGTGATCACCGTCGAGTTCGCGGATTTCTACTTGCTCAACGTCTACCAGCCCAACTCGCAGCGCGGGCTCACCCGGCTCGACTACCGCACGCAGCAGTGGGACCCGGCGTTCCTCGCCTACCTGAAAAAGCTCGGGAAAAAGAAGCCGGTGATTTTTTGCGGCGACCTCAACGTGGCGCACACCGAGCTCGACCTGGCCAATCCCAAGACCAACCGCCGCAACGCGGGCTTCACCGACGAGGAGCGCGCGAATTTCTCGACGCTGCTCGCCAGCGGGTTTGTGGACACCTTCCGCGAGTTTGAGAAAGGTCCGGGCCATTATTCCTGGTGGAGCCAGATGATGAACTGCCGGGCGCGGAACATCGGGTGGCGCGTCGACTATTTCGTGGCGGCCGAAAAACTGCGCCCGGCGCTGAAACGCGCGTGGATTTCGCCCGAGGTGATGGGCAGCGACCACTGCCCGGTGGGGCTGGAGCTGGCGTGATTCGCGTGGCCTTTGCCCCGCCGGACGGCAGGATTTTTTCGCGATGACCGAACTCAAGGAGCTCATGCTGCAGCCTCAACGGCGCACGCTGGCGGTGGCGGAAAGCCTGACCTGCGGCCGCGTGCAGGCGCGCATCGGGTTGATCTCGGGCGCGTCGGATTTCTTTCTCGGGGGCATCACCGCCTATTCCCTCGACCAAAAGGTGCGGCATCTCGGGGTGGACCGGGCTGTGGCCGAGCCGGTCAACAGCGTGTCCGCGGCCATCGCGGAACAGATGGCGCGCGGCGTGTGCGCGCTGTTCCGGAGCGAGCTGGGGCTGGCCACGACGGGCTATGCGGAACCCTTCGACGCTGCTCGGGGCGGGTCGCCCGCCGCCGGCGTGGCGCAGCCCTTTGCCTGGTGGGCGCTGGCGCACGATCTCGGCGGCGGGCGCTGGACCGTGAGGAGCGGGCGGATCGAGTGCCCCGGCGCCACGCGGCCGCAGGTGCAGGAGAAAGTCGCGGAGACGGCCGTGGCCGAGCTGGTGAAGTATCTGCGGGAGCTGCGCGGGTAGGGGTCCGGGGATCGGGTAGGGCGAGTCGTCCCCGACGAGCCGTCAGGAATATTTCCCACGACTAACGCGGCTCGTCCGGAGGACTCGCCCTACCTGCCTCAGCTGGTCTACGTCAGCGCATTCTGCAGGAACTCGATGCTTTCGCCGTTCGGCCCGTCGCAGAAAAAGATGCGGACCGGCACGGGTCCGATGGCCGCCTGCCCTGAGCCGGTCGAAGGGTTGGTCGTCGGGATGGTGACATCCCGCGGCTCCACGGTGATCTTGAAACCGGCGGCGCGGACGCGGGCCGCGACCTCGTCGAGCCGTGTGGTGCGCAAGGCGAAGTGGTTGATGGCGCCGTTGGGCGCGCCGGCATAGGCGAGGTCCTCAAACACCTCGATGTAGTTGCCGTCGCCGGCGTCGAGCATCACGGCGCGCTGCGGCGCGGCGCGCCAGGCGATCTTCTCGGTGCAGCCGAGCGTGTCCATGTAGAAACGCATCGTGGTGTCCCAGTCCCGCGTCTTCATGCAGACGTGGTGGAAGCCGCCGCCACCGAGAATCGGGTTATGACTCGGCTTCAAAGGTCGTTAAGTCCCGGCTTTCCGGCCTGTCATTCTGAGCGCAGCGAAGTCTAGCCGCTTGGGGCTGGTTTGACATCCAGTGAGATTTCGCCGCGAGCTTCGACTGCATCCAACTGGATTCTTCACTTCGTTCAGAATGACAAACCGCCTCACGGCGCGATCTTCTGCACGAGGTTCATCAGCGGCACGACCTCGGGCACGGGCTGCACCCAGTCGCTGTAGAGCAGCTCGGGCATCGTGTATTGCGTCTGATAGAGGACGAAGTTGGCGGTGTCGGCACGCTCGAGCCAGCCGGTCTTCACCGTGGCGCCGGCGTAGAGGCCGCGCGCCTTGGAATAGACGATCACGGGGGTGGCAAGCAGCTCGCGGTTGACACTCTCGGCTTGGGCGACGCTGGGGCCGGCGACCGCCTTGGCATCCACCCCAAGGTTGAACCGCCGGTTGAAAAGGATGCGCGGGGTGGCTTCGTCGGTGATCACCATGATGGTCTCGCTGGCATTGGCCCCGATTTGAAAGCCAAGACTGAGCTCGCCGGCAGTCACCAGCACGGGGATGCTCCAGCGGCCGTCGGCCTTCTTTACGAGGATGACGCCATAGCCATCCTTCACGCCGAGGAAAAAGCCCGCCTTGAACTGATTCACGATCACCAGGGCGCGCGCCCGCTGCAACACCGCGGCCGGGATGGCGGTGGCCGGGTCGCCCATGAACTCCTGCAGGATGGCTTCGCAGGTTTCGACGCGCGTGACGTATTCGGTGCGCGGACCTTTGCTTTCGGCGGCGCGGGCGGAGGCCGCGCTGAACAATGCGAGCAGGGACAACAGGAGGAGTTTTTTCATGGCTGGGCGGAGGAGCAGATTGGCGGCGAGTCTATGCATGGCGGCGCAGACTTGGAAAGCGCGGAGTGCGGACGGTTCCGTCGCCGCTCAGTCCAGTCCGCGCGTGGCCAGTTCATCCTCGTCCCAGCCCAAATAATGGCCGAGTTCGTGCAGGTAAGTCAGGCGCACTTCCGCGCGAAACTCCGCCGCGTCCCCGTCGGCCAGGTCCCAGAGATTCTCGAGGTAAAGCAGGATCTGCGGCGGTGCGGGCTGGTCGTGGCTGTATTCCGTGCCATGCGGGTTGCCGGTGAAGAGCCCGAGGATGTCCGGCTCAAAGCCCTCCGCCAGCACGCTGGCGTCGGGACCGGCCTCGTAGTGCACGGGCACGGCCTCCGCGAGCGGGCGGATCTCCGGAGGCAGCTTGCGCTGGGTCGCCGCCACCGCGGTGGCGGCGATTTCGGTCAGGTGCGCGTGGTTCACGGCCGCAACTCCGCGGAGAGGTCGAATTTCTCAAAGCGCTCCCCGAGCCACCAGAGCCCGCACCAGATCTCGGCCACGAGGATGACCAGCACCACCAGCACCGCCCCGCTGACGGCGGCGACGGGGCCGATCAACCACTGGGTGGCGAAGATGAGGGCGCTCGCCCCGAGCGCGGCGGGCAGCAGTGCGAGCAGGATCACGAGCAGCTGCCCGGCGACAAAGATGAGCCGCTGGCCGAGCATCTCGATGCCGCGCTCCCCGCGATGGCGCGTGGCGTGCATCCAGCCGGGGAACAGCACCACGGCGGCGTTGGGCACAAGCAGTTGCAGCGCGCACAGCACCGGCACCAGCAGCGTCACGCCCACCAGGACGACCCCGCGCAGCTCGGGCGTCAGCCAGGTCAGGCTGCGTGGCTGGAAGGACAGGGCCAAAGCGAGCAACACGAGCCAGAGCAGCGCGGAAAGAATGGCCGTCGGGGCGAGCAGTTCCCCGAGCAGCACCTGCCAGCCGCGGAGAGGGTAGGATTTCAGGATGTCGGCGTGGGAAAGGTCGCTGCGCAAATCCTGCCGGGCAATCTGGGGCCCGAGAAACAGCGTGTAGGCGCCGACCATCAGAGCGATGCCCATCACGACCGACAGCTTGGTCCCGTGTCCCGGCTGGGCCGTGAGCCAGGTGCAACCGGCGATGATGACCCCAGCTATGATCAAGGCCATGCGCGGCCGGAAAAACGCGCTCGTTGACAGCAGATTTTTCCAGAGGAACGCGAGCTCGGGCCGTCCGCCGGCCGGGGCGAGACGGAAAGGCTCGCGGCGCGCCTGGGCCTTGGCCGAGCCCAGGCGATACCGGCCCTCCTTCATCGCCGCGATCAGCGCCGTCCGTTTTTCGGCCAGGGCAATCGAAGCCTCCTCGAAGGACGTCTCGGCGCGCACCACCCAGACATAATGGGCCGCCAGCAGGAGCAGCGCCGGCACCAGGGCTCGGGCGAATTCCATCCCGTTTTGGGCCAGTAACGGCCCCACCACGATCTTGAACGGCAGTACCAGCCAATAGAGCACGCCCTGATCCGTCAGCCCGGCGGCGTAACGAAAAAACGCCAGCGGGTTGGCGGATTCGGCGAGGTTGGGCGGAGGGGCGGTGCGCCAGGCAGCGTAGGCCGCGATGGCCAGAAAAAGGAGGATGGCTCCGATCACTGCGATCTGCCGCCGGAGCCTGCTGACGCCGCCGTCGATCAACCGGGTGACGGTGAACGCCGCACCGGTGGTGTGCAGATTGAGGGTCGAAAACATCACCCAAAAACCGACGGCGTGGCTGAGGAAATTTCCGCCCAGCGCCACCCAGCGGGACGCCAGCAGGGCGAACAGCAGGGACGAGATCAGGATCGTGAACTGGGTGCCCAGCAATTTGTAGTGCACCAGCATGCGCCGGGTCAGGGGCGCGGGAAAAAGAAAGGCCACCTCCGCCTCTGTGAACGCCAGGCCGGGTTTGTCGTCCGGCGCGATCCACGCCTCGATGACCCGTTTCGCCCCGACCACGATGATCGGCACCGCGATGACCATCAGCGGCAGCGCCTGCAGCTCCGGCGGCGCGCCGTGGGTTGCGGCCGCGGGCACAAAGAACATCCGCCGAAACACAAAAAACCAGAAGTACGCCGCACCCACGATCGCGCCGAAAAGGTATTTGGGCTGCTTGAGCCGGCGCAGGCGCGACTGCAGCAGGTTCTGCAGGGACGTGAGCCGAAGGTAGAGCAGGGCGCCGATCATGGAGGAAGTTTCAGCTTTCCTTGCCGCCCGTCGCCCGGATGAAGATTTCCTCCAGGCTGACGTTGGCTTCGCCATTGGAGAAACGCGCCGACACGTCCGCGAGCGTCCCGTCGGCGATCTTTTCGCCTTTTTTCAGAATCAGCACATGGGAACACACCTCCTCAAGCAGGTGCAGGAGATGCGAACTGAGCACGATGGTGGCGCCGGCTTGGGCGCGTTTCAAAATTGAATCCTTCATCCGGCGAATTCCCAGCGGATCCAGGCCGGTGAGCGGTTCGTCGAAAAACATGACCGACGGCGAGTGCAGCAGGCCGCAGGCGATGGCGAGTTTCTGCTTCATGCCGCGCGAGAGTTCACCGGGGAGCTGGTCGGCCTTGTCGGCGATCTCCAGCTCCTCGAGCAGCGGCTGCGCCAGCGCCTCGTGGTGGGCGACGCCGTAGATGCGGGCGACAAACGTGAGGTGCTGCCGCACGGTGAGATAATCGAACAGCCGCGGCTCATCCGGGAAAAAAGCGAGGGCGCGCTTGGCCGCCACCGGGTCGGCACTGATGTCATGACCGGCGATTTGCGCCGTGCCGGCGGTGGCGGGGATGATGCCCGCCAGGCAGCGCAAGGTGGTGGTCTTGCCCGCGCCGTTGGGGCCGACCAGTCCGAGCACCTCGCCCGGCTGCACGGCGAAGGACAGATCCCGCACCGCCGTGAACGTTCCGTAGCGCTTTACCAGCCCGGTGACTTGGATCATGGCCGGAACGCTGGGGACGAAGGATGCGCGCGGCAAGTCCCGGGCGAAAATCTGTGTAACCGTCCCGCGCGGGTCGCGTCATGGACTATGATACCCATGAAAACTATATATCGGCTTCTTGCCTTCCTCAGTCTTACCGCTCTCACCCTCGCGCCGCTGGCACGCGCCGACGAGCCGCCGCCCGGGCCTCCTCCCGCCGGTGATCAAGGCCGTCCGGATCCGGCAAAAAGGCGCGAACACCGCCTGCAGATGCTCGACGAGAAACTTTCGCTTACCGCCGAACAGAAGGAACAGATCAAAGCGATCTGGGCCAAGGCCGGCGAACAGGGCAAGGCCCTCCGCGCGGAAGCGTCCGCCGCCCGGGATGACCTCCGGGCAAAGGGGATGGAAATGATGAAGGCCACGCACGCGCAGGTGCGGGCGGTCCTCACGCCGGACCAGCAGAAGATTTTCGATGCGCTGCCGCCCGAGATGCACGGCCATCGCGGTCCGCCTCACGGTGACGGTGACAAGCCGGCCGACGCCCCGCCGAAGCAGTAAATTTTGCCAGGGTTGGTGTGCCGCCGTGACCGGGGTGTCGCGGCGGCCTTTTTGTGCCCGGATGTTGAGGTGGCACGGGTCTCCCGACCCGTGATTTTTCCGACGTTCGCATCACGGGTCGGGAGACCCGTGCCACGTTTCGCTTCGACTCGGCGCGCGCCGCTTCGCAGCGTGCGGACATGGCGGATAAATTGCGCGTGGTGGTCGTGGGTGGCGGGGCTGCGGGTTATTTTGCGGCCATCACTTGCGCGGAAAAACTCGGGGCAACCGGCACCGTCACGCTCTGCGAGGCCACGGCGCATCCGCTCGCCAAGGTGCGCGTCTCAGGTGGGGGCCGCTGCAACGTGACCCATGCCTGCTTCGAACCGCGCGAGCTCGTGAAGCGCTACCCGCGGGGCGGGCGCGAGCTGCTCGGGGCGTTTCACCGCTGGCAGCCGCGCGACACGGTCGAGTGGTTCGCGGCCCGCGGCGTGGAAACCAAGACCGAGGTGGACGGGCGGATATTTCCCGTGACCGACGACTCCGCAACCATCTTGGACTGCCTGACGCGCGCCGCGGAGCAGGCGGGCGTCACCGTGCTGACCAGCGTGGGTGTCCGCAAGGTGGAGCGGCTCGGCCGCGAGGGGGCGGCACCGGATTTTTGGGTGACGCTGACCGATGCCTCGACCCTGCGGTGCGACCGGCTGCTGCTGGCGACCGGGGGCAACAAATCGTCAGCGGGTCTCAACATCGCGCGGGCGCTGGGCCACACGGTCGAGCCGCCGGTGCCTTCGCTTTTCACGTTCCACATCGACGACGCGCGGCTGATCGGGCTATCGGGCGTGTCGATCGAGAACGTCGCGACCAGCGTGCCCGGCACGAAGCTCCGGGAGACCGGCCCGCTGCTGATCACGCACTGGGGGCTGAGCGGACCCGCGATCCTGAAACTCTCGGCGTGGGGTGCGCGGGAACTCGCGGCCTGCAATTATGAATTCAAGCTCGCGGTAAATTTCACGCCGGGCCACACGCGCGAATCCCTGGCGCGGGAATTTGCCGCCGTGCGCGTGGCGCAGGCCCGCAAACAGCTCGGCACGTGGAATCCGCTGGGCCTGCCCCAGCGTTTTTGGGAGCGGCTGCTGACGACCGTGAAGATCGTGCCGGCGACGCAGTGGGCCGGCGTGCCGGCCGCCGCACTCGGCGCGCTCGCGGCGCAGCTGACCGGCGCGGAGTTCACCGTCGTGGGCAAGAGCATGAACAAGGAGGAGTTCGTCACCTGCGGCGGCGTGCGGCTGAGCGAGGTCGATTTCAAGACGATGGAGAGCAAGCTCTGTCCCGGGCTGTATTTTGCCGGCGAGATCCTCGACATCGACGGCATCACCGGCGGCTTTAACTTTCAGTCGGCTTGGACCACCGGCTGGCTCGCCGGCCAGGCGATGGGTAGCCTATAAACGATTCCACCGATGAAATCCTTCAGTGCACAATGGCCGCAGTTGGATTGGGCCGGATTGATTGCCTCGCTGCCCCGGCTCGATGCGGCCGGCCGGCCGGCCTTGGCTGGTTACAGTCGGGCGGAAATCTACCGCGAGATTCACGGTCAGGGTGGTTTGTTCCTGGCCGCTGACATGGCCGGCAAACTGGGCTTGAAACCGGGCATGAAGGTGCTGGATCTGGCTTGCGGGGTGGGGACCACGGCGGTCTTCCTCGCGAAGCGTTACGGGGTGCAGGTTTATGCGGTGGATAAGAACGAACTCGACGAGGCGAAGCTCGTGGGCCGGGCCAAAGAGGCCGGCGTGAGCGACCTGGTTTTCCCGATCAAGGCCGAGGCGCATGCGCTGCCGTTTGCGGCCGGTTTTTTCGACGCGGTGTTCTGCCTGAATTCCTATTTTTATTTCGGGACGGACGACCTTTACCTGCCCTACCTCCTGAAGTTCATCGCGCTGGGGGGAAAAATTTGCGTCGGCAGTCCCTGCTACCGCGAGGAACTGCCGGTTAATCCGCCCGAGGAATGGCTCGTCGAGTTTCCTGACTGCCTGGCCGTGCATTCGCCGGAGTGGTGGCGCCGGCATTTTGAAAAGATCCGGGTGGTGCGGGTTTTGAAATCGATCTGTCACCCTGAGAGCCGGGTCTTTTGGGAGGATTGGCTGCGCCATTGGCTGGAGACGAAGGCTCCGGCCGACATGACCCCGGCCGAACGGGAAGGCCTGCTCGCATTTCTGCGGATGCTGGAGAACGACCGGGAAAACTTCGTGAGCCATCTGCTGCTCGCGGCGGAGAAGATTGCGCCGTCGGCGAACAGCCCCAGCCAGTATTATAGCTCGTGAGTCCAGCGTCTCGGCAACTTTCTTCCCTATGAAATCCGGTTTGCTCCCCATGCTTCACCGTGAAGTTCGCTGCGGCGCAATCACCACTCTCTATGTCCAGGATCGCGCCAGCGGCCGGCTCGGCCTCTGGCTGGTGCCGACCAGTCGGCGCCGGCGGCTCACGCCGCGGCGGCTCTGGCGGCCAACTGACGCGACTCCGTGAAACCGCGCCGGCTGATGTTCAATTACGACGGCTGGTCCCCGTTCTACAAGGGACCCGCCTTGGCGTCGATCCGCGCGGCCATCGAGCGGTTCGCGGGCACGCAACTGACGACGATCATGCTCAGCCCGAGCCTGGGCCAGAGCGTGAATTACCCGAGCCAGGTTTCGGAGCTCTGCCACTGGCGGCCCCTCGAACCAAAGGTGCGGGAGGAGCTGTACCATGTCATGAGCGATTACGCGGCGGGCGGCGTCGAACAGGTGGCCGCGCTTTACCGCCGCGACGGATTTGACGGCTTCGGCGTGCTGGTCGACGCCGTGGTGTCGAGCGGGCGCGAGGCCTTCGCCACGCTGCGGATGAACGATGTTGCACATGGTCGCGCTGGAAAATGGCCACGGACCGTACACCGATGCGCTCTACCGGGCGCATCCGGAGTGGCGGCTTCCGGCGGGTGGACTGAACTACGCCGTGCCGGAGGTGCGCGCGCACCGGCTGGCGATGATGGAGGAGCTGCTCCGGCGCTATCCATTCACCGGACTCGAAATGGATTTTCTGCGGGGGCCGCCGTTTTTCCCGCCCAACCAGACGCCGGGTGCGGCGGCATTTCAGGCGCACGGCGTCGGAGAGGGCAAGGACGCGGCGCGGTGGACTGAGCCGGATGCTGCGGGCGTAGATTTCTCTCGCGACAACGCGGAGGCCTATTTGCCGGTGATGACGGAGTTCGTCGCCGCGGCCCGCCGGATGACGGAGCGCGTGGGCCGGGAGCGGGGCCGGCCCGTCGAGCTCTGTGCGCGCGTGCCCTCGAGTCTGGCGGGCTGCCGCCGGATCGGCCTGGACCCGGTGGCGTGGCACCAGGGCGGCCGCCTGGATTTCCTGACGGTGGGAAAATTCCTGCAGCTCATGCAGGCGCTGCCGGTCGCGGAGTACCAGCGGGCTATGCCGGACCTGCCGATTTGCGCCAGCATTGACTACGTCGTGGGTGGGCCGCTGATCGACGGCTATTTTCATCCGCGCGATGGCACGGCGGAAATCTACCGCGGGGCGGCGGCGGCGCTCTACGCGCAGGGCGCGGATGGGCTGACGCTGTTCAACATGTTTGCTGCGCAGGCCAACGGCCTCGATCCGGCGGGCCGCGACTGGAATCACGACGAGCCGCTCGAGGTGCTGCGCGAGCTCGGCGACCCGGCGACGCTCGAGGGCCGGGACAAGCTCTACCTCGTGGATTCGACGTTCACGCTGTTCGCGCGGCCGCTGTTCGACGCCCCGGCTCTGTTGCCGGCCGCCAGTGCGCCGACGGCGCCGTTGCGTGCCACGCTGGCCGTGGGCGAACGCAGTCCGGCGGAGAAAACCTGCACGCTCCGCGTCGTCACGGCAAAGGTCGTGCCCGGCGCGGTGCTTTCGGTGCAGGTGAACGGCCGCAGACTCGGGTCGGCGCGCCCGGCGCAGGCGCCGCATCTTTTTCCGGAGCCCTACGACCAGAAGCCTCCCGAGCTTGGGCAATGCCATGACTTCACCGTCGAGGGCGCGGCGCTCAACTATGGCGCCAACGAGATTTCCGTGCTCGCCTCGGTGCCGGTTACCCTCACCAGCATTGAACTGGCGGTCGTGAGTCCGCGGTGAAACTTAGGGGCAGGGCGCGTTATCCTTAACGCGCCGTTTGGATATGAACCGACCTTCGAAAACACCTGCATGTTTCAGAGGCAAAGTAACCCAATAGGTTACTTTGAGCGCGGCGCGTTAAGGATCCTCCTTCGCCAAGGCTATGGCGGACAAGTAACGCGCCCTACCTTAAAATCCCGCTTTGCATTGAATTTCATGCCTGCCGTGGTGGGATGCAGGGAGCTCTCCCCATGAAATCCGGCCTGCTTCCCAAGATTCACCGCGAAGTCCGCTGCGGCGCGATCACCGCGCTCTATGTCCAGGATCCCGCCAGCGGCCGACTTGGACTCTGGCTGGTGCCGACCAGCCGGCGCCGGCGGCTCACGCCGCGGCGGACGATGTTGAGCGGCGTGGAAATCGACGGCATCATGGGCGTGACGCCGAAGGGCCTGCCGGCCTGGGCGATCGAGTCGTTGCTCCAGCTCAAGGTGCGTGACGACGACGCGGTGCCGGGATTTTCCCAGGGTCGCACGATGCGTAACAGCCCGACGGTGGACCGGATGAAGTTCACGGCGCAGCAGGTCAGGCGCACCCGCGCGCTCACGACCGTGCGCACCAGTTTCAAGCACCAGGACGGTGGCTGGCTGGCGCATCACGACCTGTGCTGGCGGCGGGGCGCGAGCTGGCTGGAGAGTTCTGTCACCGTGGACAACACCTCGTCGCAGCCCGTCACACTGGAGTTTCTCGCGAGCTTTTCGATCGGCGGCCTCACGCCGTTCGCGGCTGACGACGCGCCGGGCCGGCTGAAACTGCACCGGTTTCGCGGGGTGTGGAGCATGGAGGGTCGGCGGGAGACGCGGCCCTTCGAGGACATCCAGCTGGAGCGTTCGTGGGCGGGCTTCGGCGTGCGCAACGAGCGGTTTGGCGACGTCGGCTCGCTGCCGGTGAACGGATTTTTTCCCTTTGTCGCGGTGGAGGACACGGGTGCGGGCGTCACGTGGGGCGCGCAGCTCGCGCATCCCGGCTCATGGCAGATGGAGGTTTACCGCCGCGACGACCTCGGCGCGATCTCCGGCGGGCTGGCGGATCGCGAACTCGGGCACTGGATGAAAACGCTCCCGGCCGGCGCGAGCTTCACCTCGCCGGTCGCGACGCTCGGCTGCGTGGCGGGCGATCTCGACGACCTGTGCTCCGCGCTCACGGCGGCGCAGGAGCTGCCGCTCACGAACCTACCGGAAAGCGAACAGTCGTTGCCCGTGATGTTCAATGAATGGACGACGAGCTGGGGACATCCGAGTCACGCCAACATGATCGCATTGGCGCAGGCCTTGCGCGGCACCGGCATCAGCTACCTCGTGATGGATGCGGGCTGGTACAAGCCCGACGGCGGCGAGTGGTCCAGTGCGCAGGGTGACTGGCAGCCGAACGTGGCGATGTATCCGCAGGGACTGCGCGCCACGGCCGACGCGATCCGCGACTGTGGATTGATTCCGGGACTGTGGTTCGAGATGGAGGTCATTGGCTCGGCGTCATCGTTCTACGGCCGGCCGGACCTGCTGCTGCACCGCGACGGCCGGGTCATCACGGTGGGCGGCCGGCGTTTCCTCGATCTGCGGAAACCGGCGGCGGTGGCGCATCTGACGGAGCGCGTCATTGGCCGGCTCCGCGCGGGCAATTTCGGCTATCTCAAGGTGGACTATAACGACAACATCGGCCTGGGGGTGGACGGGGCGGAGTCGCTGGGCGAGGGGCTGCGGCAGCACTTGGAGGGCGTGCAGGCGTTCTTCCGGAAAATCCGCGCCGAGCTGCCCGGGCTCGTCATCGAGAACTGCTCGTCCGGCGGACACCGGCTCGAGCCGTCGATGATCGGCCTCACCGCGATGAGCAGTTTTTCGGACGCCCACGAGTGTCCGGAGATTCCGATCATCGCGGCGAATCTCCAGCGGCTGATGCTGCCGCGGCAGAGCCAGGTGTGGGCGGTGCTGCGCGCCGCGGCGAGTGAGCGGCGCATCGTTTATCTTTTGGCGGGCGGATTTCTGGGCCGGCTGTGTCTCTCGGGCGATTTTCCCACGCTGCGGCCGGACCAGCGCGCCCTCGTTGACCGCGCCATCGCGCTCTATGCGCAGGCGGTGCCGGTCATCCGGAGCGGGCGATCCCGCCGCTACGGACCCGACGTCACGGCCTACCGGCATGCGCAAGGCTGGCAGGCGGTCGTGCGCGTCGGGGCCGGGGGCCGGAAAGTGCTCGTGGTCGGGCACACGTTCGCCAGGCCCGGAGTGAAGACCATTCGCGTGCCGCTGCCGCCGGGCCGCTGGCGCGTGGCGAATGAACTGCACTCGGATCGTCGCAGTGTGACGCTCGCGAAGGGTGAGCTCCGCTGGCAGCCGGCGGGTGAGTGGTCCGCCTGCGTCGTGCTGTTGCAACGCTGAAGCGAGACGGCCTACTCCGGCTTCGTGGGCTTAATCTCCATGTCGTTCGTCGCCAGGTTGCCCATGGCACCGGGGATGCAGCGGTGGTTTTTCCGGCGCAGCGCCGGATCCTCCAGGGCGGCGCACGGCGTGCCGAAACGGGGCTGCGCGTAGGGCAGGTGTGTGTCGCCGCGGGCGAGAATGTGCGAGGAGTTGCTCATCAGCGTGACGGGATCCTGCACAGGCGCCTTGGGCCCGGTGATCGCGCCCCATTGCGTGAACGAGCGGGCGTTGCAGTAGTGCCCGACGAACGAGCGGCGAAAACGGTCGGTCGTGACGTTGGTCTTGCTGCGATGCAGCACGTGGCCATGGAAAAATACCACGTCGCCGGGATTGGCGGTCACGAGCAGATGCGGGTAACGGCGCGCGATCGGGCTCAGCTCGTTGCGCGCCTCATCGTTGTCGCTCACATGGGCGACCTCGGGAACGCCGGGCAGCTGGCGGTCGCCATACCAATGCTCGGCCTTGGGCGGATACACGGGCTCGACGTGGCTGCCGGCGGCCATCCACATCGCGCCGTTGTATTCGTCGCAGGGATCGATCGCGATCCACGCGCCGCACAGGGTGTCGGGGTGCGTCGGGATGTAGAATGTGTCCTGATGTCAGCCCTGCCCGGGCGAGCCCGGCGGCTTGAGAAACAGCATGGTCTGCAGGGCGAGCACGTCGGGCCCGATGAGCGTCTCGAGCACGTCGAGCACGCGCGGGTGCAGCAGGTAGCGCTCATGCAGCGGCACCTGGCGGTGCAGCATGTGGATGCGCGCCACAAACTGGGCCTTCTCGAGCGGGGAGAGACTGGCCGCCGGGAGGGGCAGGCGGTCGGCCTCCGGCGTGGCGGGATCCTGCTGCGGCACACGGCCCTGCATCAAGTCCTCGGTGTGGTCCTTCAGCTCCTGGATGTCGGCGGGCGGCACCAGCCCGCGGATGACCACGTAGCCGTCGCGGCGATACTGGCGGTATTCGTCGATGGTGACCTGGTAGGACGAGGACATTAGCCAAGATTGGCGGCCGGGTTTGGCGGAAACCAGCTATTTTGGGTTCGGCGCCTCGCGGGTGCGGCCTGACCTCAGGCTCGCAACCGGCGCGCCAACCGTTTTCCTGTATTTGCATGCACCTTCGCAAACTCGGCCGCAGCGACCTGAACGTCTCCGAGCTGTGCCTCGGCACCATGCAGTTTGGCTGGACAGCCGACGAGGCCGCGTCGTTTGCGATCATGGACGCGTTTGTCCAGGCGGGCGGCAACTTCATCGACACCGCGGACATCTACACCACGTGGGGCCCGGACGGCATGGCGGGCGCCGGCCGGTCGGAGGAGATCATCGGCCGCTGGATGAAGGCGCGCGGCAACCGGAAGAGCCTGATCATCGCGACGAAGGTGCGCGGGCGGATGAAGGACGGACCGGACGGCGAGGGGCTGGGGTGCGCCCGCGTGATTCGCGCCTGCGAAGATTCGCTGCGCCGCCTGCAGACGGACCACATCGATCTTTATCAGTGTCACTCGGCGGACCTCGCCGTGCCGATCGAGGAGACGCTCGCAGGTCTCGATCAGCTCGTGCGCGCCGGCAAGGTGCGCGTCATCGGCGCGTCGAACTATCCGGCCTGGCGGCTGATGGAGGCGCTCGGGCGGAGCGATCAGCATGGCTACGCGCGGTTCAACTCGTACCAGCCCGAGTATTCGCTGATGGAGCGGTCGCTCTTCGAGATCGAGCCGCGCCCGCTCTGCCGGAATTACGGGCTGGGCGTCATTACTTACTCGCCGCTGGCCAACGGGTTTCTCACGGGGAAATACCGGCGTGGCGCCACCGTCGAGAGCGTCCGCGCCACCGACATCGGGAAAAAATACGGCAACGACCGCGGGTTCGCAGTGATCGAAAAACTTGACGCCATCGGCCGCACGCACGGCAAGACGGTGGCGCAAACCGCGCTCGCGTGGCTGCTGACCAACCCGGTCGTCACCGCGGCGATCGTCGGGGCGAACACGCCCGCGCAGTTGAGTGATTCCTTCGGCGTGGTCGGCTATCGCTTGAACGCCGAGGAAATGAAGGCGCTCAACGAGCTGACGAGTTATCCCATGAACTGGCGGAATATCTGGGATTGAGCGGTTTTATTAAACGCGGAGATCGCGGAGGCCACGGAGATCGATCCTTCCTGAACTAGGAATGGATTCGCTGTGACCGGACTGCGCGTTCTCTGCGTCCTCCGCGTCAAAATTCATGCTCTAAAGTCTACTCACGCATCAGCGCGCGGTAGGCGAGGAAGTCGGCGTGGAGGCGGTGGAAGACGGCGTGTTTGCGCGCATGGAAGGCACACACCTTGCCGGCCGCGGGCTTGATCGTCCGGCCGGCGGCGCTCATCGCGGCCATGGCGGCAGCGACGCTGCCGTAACGCCCTGCCGCGACCGCGCCGAGCATGGCCGAGCCGAGCAACACGGCCTCGGGCTCCCGCGGCAGGACGATGGCGCAGCCGGTGATGTCGGCATGCTCGCGGAGGAAAACAGGATTCTTCGTGCCGCCGCCGCAGGCGGACAGCGTGTCGATGCGGTAGCCGCGGGCGTTCATCGCGTCGATGATGTGGCGCGTGCCGTGCGCCACGGCCTGGACGGCGGCGAGGTAGTGCAGCGCGAGGTCGTCGGCGGTGGCGGAGAGCGCGAGGCCGCTCATCGCGCCGCGCAGGGTCGGATCGGCGCGCGGCGAGCGGTTGCCATGAAAATCGGGCTGCACGTGCAGGTCGCGCGTGAGCTCGCCGGGGAAACGCACGCCCGGCGCCTGCGCGAGCGCGTCAAGCCGGGCGTTGAGCAGCTCGTAGATCGTGCGCCCGGATTTCCTTGCCTGCGCCGCGAGTGGTGCGGCGGCGGCGTGCGAAAAGATGACGTGGTCGATGAGCGCGCCGGTGGCGGACTGGCCGCCCTCGGTGAGCCACAGGCCGGGGACCATCGCGGAAAAATACGGGCCCCAGATGCCCGGGATGAAGCGGGGCTTGGCCGACACCGCCATGTGGCAGGACGAGGTGCCGCCGATCAGCGCGAGCCGGCGCTCGAGCGTGGCCGCGCCGATAGAGTGGCGGCGCAGGCCTGCGCCCAACACGCCCAGTCCGCCGGCGTGGGCATCGATGATGGCAACGCCGACGGGAATTCCCGCACGCAACCCGAGTTCAGCGGCGGCGCGAGCGGTGAGTCCACGCCCGACCGGCTGGCCCATCGGCGCGATGCGGGTGCCGATGCGGCGGAATTTCTCGGTGGCGAGATCGCCGAGGCCGATGCGCTTGAAATAGGTCGCATCCCAGCCGCGACCGCGCCGGTGGCCGAGGTAGGTCCATTTGCAGACGGTGGTGCAGAGGGAACGGGTGTCATCGCCCGTGGCGCGGTAGGTGAGGAAGTCCGGCAGATCGAGGAAGCGCGCAGCGCGTTTCCAAGTGACGGGAAGATTTTTTTTCAGCCAGAGGAGCTTGGGCGTCTGCATCTCGGGCGAGATGACGCCGCCGACGTAGCGCAGCACGGGATGACGCGTGCGGTTGATGAGTTCGGCCTCGGGAATGGCACGATGGTCCATCCAGACGATGACATTTTGCGCGGCGCGACCGGCGCGGAGTCCTGGGCCCGCGGTGGGGCTGACGGAGACCGGACGATCCCGCGCATCAAGGACCACGAGCGAGCAGGTGGCGTCGAAGCCGATGCCGGCGATGTCGCCGGGTTTTGCGGCGGCGGCTTTCAACGCCCCGCGCACGGCGCGGCCGCACGCGGCCCAGATATCGTCGGAGGAGTGCTCGGCGAAGTCGGGCGCGGGCCGCCAGAGTTTGATCGGCTCGGTGGCGTGGCCGAGCATGCGGCCCCTTGGGGTGAACACGCCGGCGCGGGCGCTGCCGGTGCCGACGTCGATGCCGAGGTAGAATTTCGAGGCCATGGGAAACCGGAGGGGGTCGGCAGAGGTTTCCCCGGGACCCGCTGCGTCGCAAGCTGCTTTGCGCGTGGCCCGGCAGATCATCGCTTGGCGAATCCCCCGGCTTCAGCTATACCGCAGGGCGTCCGTGAAAGTCTCCGGCAAATTCCTGGGCTTGCTGCTGCTGGGGACGGCCTACGCCGTCTCGCTCGGATTGATGCTGCGTCGCACCGCGGAGGACCAGCGAACGGACCGCGTGACCATCCGGGTGGCGCAATGGCAGCTCGAGGGCGGGGTGCGGCAGGCCTTCACGGCGATGATCCGCCGCTACGAGGAGCTCAATCCGCGGGTGCATGTCATTCCCATCTCGATCCCGGACACGGTCTACCGGCAGTGGACCCAGACCCAGCTAATCGGTGGTACGGCGCCGGACATCATCGAGTACAGCATTGCTTTCAACAGCGTGGAACGCTTCTTCGCGCCGCTCTCGGACGAGGTGATGAAGCCCAATCCGTACAATCGCGGCACGCCGCTCGAGGGGGTGCCCTGGCGCGACACGTTTGTCGACGCGATGGCGAATCCGGACGGTTTCAACGCGCAGCTCAACCAGTACTACGCCGCCACGCTCACGCAGCACAGCATGAGCATGGTGTTCAACCGACCCATGATGCGGGCGATCACCGGCGGGCAGGATCCGCCCCGCAATTACCGGGAGTTTCTCGCCCTATGCGATCAAGTCCGCTCCTACGCCCGCGAGCACCGCGTCAACCTCGCACCGATCGCCAATTCCGGGGAGAGCGTCATCGGCCTCATGGGCTACATTTTTGAGTCGGCGGCCGGCGGGCTGTCCGCGCGGCTCGATCACCGGCATACCTTCGGTCTCACGAGCAAGGAGCTGGGACTGGACTACCTGCGGGGCGAGTGGACTTTTCGCGAGCCGGAGCTGCGCATCGGGCTGGATCTGCTGAGGGACCTCGGCGCCAACAGCGTGCCCGGTTTCCTGCAGCTGAAGCGCGATTCCGCGCTGGTGGACTTTGTCCGCGGCCGCGCGCTCATGGTGGTGGCGCCGAGTTGGGAGGCGAGCAGCCTGAAGGAACTGTGCACCTTTGAGCTCGGGGCGTTTCATTATCCGGTGCCGCGGCAGGACGACCCGGTATATGGCCCGCGGATGCTCGGGCCCTATTCCGACGGCCGGCTCGCGACCCTGATGGCCATGTACCTCAACCGGGGCACGACGCACCGGCGCGAGGCGCTGGATTTCCTGCACTTCATCACCAGCATGGAGGGCAACCAGATCTTCACCGACGTCAGCACGTGGCTGCCCGCGATCGTGGGCGTGAAGGCATCGGCGTACTCCCGGCAGTTCCTGCCCTTCTACGATGGCTACGTCTGGAGTGTGGACGGCGGATTCTTTAACCTCACGGGCGACGACACGGTGGCCTTGCTGCGCAACAATTACTTTCAGCTCTGGGGACCGACCGGCAGCCCGGACAGATATGGGGCCGCCCTCGATGCCGGCCTGCGGGAGAAAATCATCTCGGATCTCATCCGCGAGGAGCGGGTGCAGGTGCAGGCGCCCACGCGCCAGGATTCCGCCGCGGCCGCGCAACGCCGGCTGGCGGACGCCGGGCCCGCCGCCCAGCCGGCGCTGCTGCCGGCCCGGCTGGAGGGACGGACCTTCCAAATGATCGACATCCTGCACGAGGCACCGCGAGCGGGTTCGCACTAGGAGCCGCATGCGACCGATCTTTTTCACTTTGCTGCTGATGGGGACCGGCGCGGGGGCGTGGGGCGCGGAGCCGGCTCCGCCACCGCCCGCCGACCCGGTGGCGGACGCGTGGCAGGCGCTGGCCAACTTTCGGCCCGAACAGGCGTTGCCCCGTTTTGAGCGGCTCGCCCCCGCGGGCGCGGACAACGTGCGGGCCGTCCGCTTCGGCACGGCTCTCAGCCTGCTGGCCCAGCCCAGTGCCGTGCCGAACCGCGGGGAAAAAGCGCGGGCGATTCTCGCGGCGCTGGCCGCGGATGAGTCGGACGATATCGCCCTCGGCGCACGGTTCTATCTCGGCCGGCTGGCGGAGTTTCAGGCCGACCCGCCGGATCCCGTGCAAGCGGCGGCGATCTTCCGGCGGCTGATTGCAGAATATCCCGATTCGATCTGGGCACAGGTGGCCGTGTCGCGCCTGGCGATCGTGTTGCTCTACACGGCCGCCGGCCCGAGCGACCCGGCCGGGAAGATTGCCGCGGCGGAACTCCTGCTGAAATCCGCCCGCCACCCGCTGGCAGTCATGGAGCTGCACCTGGTCATTTCCGACGCGGTCTTTCACTACCGGCTGCCCGACGGGCTGGCGCTGCCGCATCTGATCGCGGCGGAGCAAGCGGGCGGGCTGGACCCGGCGACGCGCGCCGACGTCCTCGTGCAGATCGGGGAACTGTCCCGGCTGACCGGTCAGCCGGCGCAGGCGGCGCGCTATTACCGGACATTTCTCGCCGAATATCCCCGCGACGCGCGCCAATTTCCCATCCACCGGCAACTGGCGTCACTCGGCGAAGCCAGGCCGGCCTCGTAGCGCGGGCGCGCCGGCTGTGGCGGGTTGCAGCCGGGCTGAAAAATCTCGCAGCGACCGCTTGGCGAACGCGCCGGTTTGGTCTACACCGCGCGAGCCTGCATGAAATTCCCTGCCCGATACGTCGTCCTGCTTCTGCTGGGCACGGCCTACGTCATCGCCACCACCAAGGTCCTGCGCCACACGGTGGAGGAGGTCCGCACGGATCGCGTGACCATCCGCATCGCCCAATGGCAACTCGAGGGCGGGGTGCGCGATGCGATCAATGCCATCATCCGGCGCTACGAGCAGCGAAATCCACGCGTACATGTGGTGCAGATTGCCGTCCCCGGCTCCGTTTATCTGCCATGGATCCAAACCCAAATGGTGGGTGGCACTGGCCCGGACCTGGTGGAGTATTCCTGGCCTTGGCCGGACACGGCGCGGAATTTTTCGCCCATCAGTGCGGAGGTGAAGCTGCCCAACCCCTACAACCGTGGCACGCCGCTCGAGGGCGTGCCCTGGCGCGACACGTTCATCGACGGCATGACCAGCCCGGACAATTACGTGCAGACGCTCAGCGAGTATTACGGGGTCTCGATGACCACCGGCCAGGCCCGGATCGTCTACAACCGGGCCCTGCTGAAAACCATCACCGGGCGGGACACGCCGCCACGCACCTACCGGGAGTTCTTGGCGGTCTGCGGCCAGATCCGCGAGTACGCCGCGGCGCACGGGCTGAATCTCGCGCCGCTCGCCAACTCCCGCACCACCCACATCACGCTCACGAACGAAGTCGTGGCCAACATGAGCACGCACCTGGCGGAGCGCATCGACTTCCGGCACCGGCTGAAGCTCGAGCCCGAGGATGTCGGCCGGGCCTATCTGCGGGACGAATGGAACTACGATGCGCCCGAGCTCACCGCCGCCTTCGCGGAGCTGCGGGAACTGGGCATGGTTTCCACGCCGGGATTCCAGCAGCGCGAGCGCGACAGCGCGCTGACGGATTTTGTCAGCCTCCGCTCGGTCATGGTGGTCGCGCCCAGCTGGGAGGCGAGCAGCCTCAAGGAGCTTTGCCCGTTTGAGCTCGGGGCCTTCCGCTTTCCCTATCCGCGGGAGGATGACCCGGTCTATGGCCGCTTCGCCACGGGCCCGTTCGGCGAGGGCCAGGTGCTCACGGGCATGCCATTTTATCTTAATCGCTGGACGAAACACCGGGCCGAGGCGATCGACTTCCTCCGGTTCATGAGCAGTCAGGAGGGCAGCACGATCTTCACCAACAGGAGCGACTGGCTGCCGATTGTCATCGGGGTCAAGCCCTCGGAGTTTTCCGCGCAGTTTCAGCTCCAATCCAATGGCTACAACTGGTACGGCGGCGTTTTCGGGCCGACCAGCCACATCGATCCCCAGAGTTTCATCCTCAGCGTCCTCTATACGCTGTGGAACACGGAGGGCAGTGTCGCGGCCTTTACCCAGGCGCTGTGCAATGGCATGCCGGACAAGGTCCGGGATAATTTCCGGCGCGACGTGATCGACTGGCGGGACAACATCCGGCGCGAGGACAGTGCCGGCGCGGCGCAGGCTGAACTGGTGCCGGCCGCCCAGCGGCCGGAAACCCTCCGCTTGGTCACGCTGCCCAACGAGATCAACCTCTACCAGACCCGCGCGGTGCTGGCCACACCATGAGAACCGCGATCATCATGCTGGCCGGTCTGCTTCTGGCGGCGTCGGCCGCGGCCGGTGAGCTGGCCGCGGGCTGGCAGGCGCTGACGGATTATCACGCGGTGCAGGCCCTGGAGGTTTTTGACCGCCACCTGTCCGACGCGGATCCCGCCGTGGCGCGGGAGGCGCGGTTCGGCCGCGGCGTGGCCCTGCTGGACCGGCAGCCCGTGACGTCCGGTCAGGTTGAGGAAGCCCGCCAGCTTTTCACCGCGCTGGCTGACAGCGGCACGGACGACCCCGCGCAGGGCGCGCGTTTTTTCCTCGGTCGGATCGCGCAACACCACCTGGCCCAGCCCGACGAGGCGGAGGCGGCCCGCCAGTTCCGCCAGCTGATTGCCGCGCACGAAGCCTCGGTGTGGGCCCAGTCGGCGCTCGGCCGGCTGGCGCTGTTGGAAATCTACGCGTTGAACCTCGCGGCCCCGCCGTCGGAGCGGCTCGCCAATGCGGAAAAACTGCTGGCCCATGCCCGCACGCCGGCGGCGCAGAGCGACGTGCATTACGCGATCGCCGACGCGATTTTTTTCAACCGGCTGCCGGTCACGGGTGCGCTGCCGCATCTCCTCGCAGTGGAAAAGCTCGGGTGGATCGACTGGACCGCGCGCGCCGACGTGCTGGTGCAGATCGCGGAATTGTCGCGGCTGGCCGGGGACCGGAAGCAGGCGGCGCGGTTTTACCGGACGTTTCTGGAGGAAAATCCGCGCGACCTGCGCCACTACATCGTCACGGAGCGGCTGGCGCAGATGGAAAAGCCGGCGCCGTGAGAAGGCGGGTGGTGCATTGCCGATTGAGGTAGGGCGCGACCGCTGGGCGCGCCGGGTCGGAAGGTAGGGCGAATCCTCCGGATGAGCCGATCATTGGCGCGGCTCGTCGAGGACGACTCGCCCTACCTCGGAACAAACAAGGCGGGCCCAGCGGTCCCGCCCGACCTCAAACCAGCAGCGCCGTCGGCAGGCGCAGCGGTTTGAAATGCCACTCGGGCACGTGCGTGTGGTTGGGCGCATCGGGCAGATCGGCGAAATTTTTCTCGCCGATGATCTGGTCCGGGCTGACCACGTGCCAGTCGCCGTTGTAGTAGTGGTGCGGCCCAAAGATATTGAAGGTGCTCGGCACGAGCTCAAGCCGGAGGCGATGGGGCCCGGTCGCGAGCGGACGTGGCAGCGGGAGCTGCCAGTCGGGACCCCAGGCCCAGCCGGCGGGCTGCCCATCGATCGTTGCCCGAACGGCATCGCCCAGCGCGCCGGCCAAGCGGAGCACGGCGGTGGGCGCGGCGAGCACAAACGAGCTCTCCGCCGCGAGCGGCTGGTTGAGAAACGGAAATCCACCGGCGGCGAGCTCGCTCGCGGCCGAGAACGTCTCAACGCCGGCGACGAACGGGCCGGCGGTGCGAATGGTGCGACTGGGGCCGGCCACGTAGGGGGTGAGACTCTTGAGGGTGAAGGAGCCCTTGAGCCAGACGTAAGGCTTGGCGGGAAACTCGCGCACGGTGCGAAAACGCAGCGTGTGCGCGCCGGCGCCGAGCGCGGGCGGAGTCGCCAGCGCGCCATCGTAGCCGGAGGTCAAGGTGAGCGGGTGGCCGTCGAGGGTCGCGTCGACCAGATCGTCCGCGAAGTGGAGGTGCAGCGCGGGCGGGTTGGATTTGCCGAAGGCGGTGGTAAAGGTCGCGGTGTAGTCACGCGGGGCGTTGCGCACGGGCTCGATCAGCCAGGCGTTTTCAGGGAGCGCCGGGATTTGCCAGGCGAGGGGGAGTTCCTTGGGCGGGTGGAGCGGGTTGCCCTCAACACGCTTGGTTTGGATTGCCGACGATTAGATCGGAAGAGCGTCGTGTAGGGAAAGAGTGTAGATCTCGGTG
>OCZT010001497.1_pt1 | contig 24148 bp, 15 predicted proteins | sample 1539031 | NCBI WGS metagenome assembly OCZT01 (sample SAMEA3539308, study PRJEB22396) | soil metagenome | biome: tundra; feature: field; material: soil | place: USA | collected 2010-05 | depth 0.15 m | reverse complement strand
TGGTGGACGACAATTCTCCCGACGGCACGGGCGAGATCGCCGACCGGCTGGCGGGGGAAAATGCTGGACGAGTGAGCGCCATTCACCGTCCTGGCAAGCTGGGGCTGGGCACAGCGTACATCGCCGGCTTTAAAGAGGCGCTGGCCGAAGGCGCTGATCTCGTCTGTTCGATGGACGCCGATTTTTCCCACAACCCACGCTATGTTCCCGATATCGTGGACAAAATCAACCAGGGGTACGATCTCGTTATCGGCTCGCGCTACGTGCGGGGTGGGGGGTCCACGCAGACTCTCGACCGTAAGGTGTTCAGTTGGGGCGCGAATACGCTCACGCGGGTGCTACTGGGGCTGCACGCCCACGACACGACGGCAGGTTTTCGTTGTTATCGCCGCCAGGCATTAGAGAGCCTGGATTTAGATAGCATCAAATCGAGCGGCTACTCTTTCTTGTTCGAAATGCTTTTCAGAGTTGAGCGACGTGGTTGGGCGGTTGGAGAGGTGCCTATCATTTTCCAAGACCGCCGCCGGGGGGCCTCCAAGATCTCGAGAAACGAGATAGCAAAGGCGCTGGGGACGATGCTGCGGTTGGCCCCGAGACGCCTGACGAAAAAGTCGGTTTGATTTGAAAGCTTCAAAGACTGTAGTCGGATGAGGCTGTGTAATTTTTTTCGCGATAATGGTTACATAATCTCTTTTTTGCCATCTCTCGTTCGCCGGCGATTCACTGCGCCGATTCTAATGAGTTCACAGAAAGCTTGGCGATCAATTTCTTAGCTTTGCCTTTTAGCACAGATGACCGCGCTTAGCAACCATAACTTCACCATCTACGTCACGCTGAGCGTGGGTACTCTAGGCGTTTCGGGAGCAAACATTACTCTGCAGCGCTCTGCCGACAACGCCACGTGGAAGAACGTTACGACGACGGCGATCGATGCGACGCGGCTACCAATTTGATAACAACGAGTCGGCTGCGAGTATCTACTACGATCCAGATGCTATAATAAGGTGGGACGCGCCGATTATTAAACCGATGAGTAGATAGCGAAGTAGTGGTGGGGATGCACTCGCGGCCCAATTTTTTCCCGTTTTTACGCGCACTCACGGGATCGCTAAAAGGCTCGCATAACGGAGCTAAACCGACAACATTAAGGTGCCGGGTTGCATTACGCTGCACGTGAGCGGAGAGCAGGTATCTTACTATTCTGCTGTAGCACGTCGTGCTAAGGCGCTCTTGCAACGCCCGCTTCAGTACTATTTGAAAGACAGGCCGTTGAATACGGTTGTTGTGTACGCGTTTGTTAAAGCTATTGTTTTGCTAAGTGCAGTGCTTTTAAGCCTGCGATATCAGCCTTCGGCGTTGGTGAAAAATCCCGTGTTCCTCGCAAACTGGGATGGGGGGTGGTATCGGGGCATCGCGTACCAAGGATATGCTTATCGATACCCACTTTCGGCCGCGTTCCGGCCCATGTACCCCCTCTTGATCAAGATCTTCAGCGCAAACCAACCGGCGCTCATGCCCTGGGTAGAGGTGCTCATTTCGAACGCATTTTCGTTCCTCGGCCTCTATTTCCTCTACAAGCTCGTGCCACTCATCTTGGACGAGAAGTACCGCCTGAGGGTGTGCTTTGCTTACATGGTGTTCCCGGTGCTCCTGGTATGCAATCTCGTGTCATATACAGAACCCATCTTTCTCGCTTTTACGATCGGCGCGTACTACTACTGGAAGCGAGCGAAGTTTGGATACGCGGCGCTACTCGCGATATTTTCCATTTTTACGCGCGAAGTCGGCGCGCTTATCCTCGTCATCTTTCTTGTCGACATGCTCTACGGGTACGTTGCGCACCGCGAGCGGTCGCGCGTCATCCCGGAACTTATCGTCATCGCGATCACCTGCGTGGGCGTCGCTACGCTCTACCTCTTCTACTCGTACCGCTTCGGCAATCCGTTTATCTCATCGCAGGTTCAAGCGAGCCCCGAGTGGTATAATACCAGCTCTGTCGCAAACATACTTCACAACGTTGTCAACGCCCTGGCCGGCCTAAGGCTTGGCCTCGTGAACTACTCTGCCGTGCCTATTATCCTGATCGACGCTCTTGCAGTGCTAGCCACTGTTCTGTTTCTCCTTAGGAGGGACCTGGCGCTTTCGGCCTATTCATTTGTCTCGCTGGTCCTCTTCTTGTCGCTGAGCAACTTAGGCGGCTTTATGCGCTTCGTTGCCGCGATATTCCCAATATACCTGTTCTTCGGGCTTATGCTGTCAGATGATGATTGGAAAAAGAATATTACGGTCGGCGTAATCGCGGTTGTCATCGCCGTGCAGAACATGTACATTTGGATTAGCGGCGTTTGGCTTTATTAAAGCAGATGCGATATGGCGATGAGAGAACAGGAGCTCAAAACTCACTCGATAGACTGCGGCACCGATGAGGCGACGAAACTCGCGCGGCAGCCGGACAATCGGATACGCGTGCGACGGTTTTGAGCTCTGAACGCTTATTGTATGCAGCCTTTATCGTGTGTTCTAACACATTCTTAGGCGTTAACGTTTTACGAGGCTATCATGCGCGCATACAAATCCTCTCATTTTTTATAGTCATCCTTCTCATTACCGTCTTATTCGCAGGCTTCGTGACCGTTCCTGAAGCAGCACAGTACTTGATAGTGTAGACACCCACCCTCATCAGCATAAAACGAAAAAGCTCGTGACTTTCCCAGTCACGTGGGGTAACGATGGCGCTAGTAAATTATTTGACGAATAGGAACTTCGTGCTAAAGACGCTCCTGTTGTTTTTAGGCGCTTTATATCTTGCCGCTGGCGCGCTTCCCAAGTCCAACGACTACTGGGTAATCACTAACATGTCCACGGCGTTCGCTGTTGACCCACTGCACTTCATGGCCGACGGGATAGGCGTCGCGTACCCGCCCACCTTCTTCGCGCTGCAAGGAGCGTGGCTGTGGCTTGGCTCACATCTTTTTCACTACAACCTGACGGTCAATTACAACCTGTACGGCCGGAATGTGAAGCCACAAATAACAAAGATTAAGTAGCATTGCAAAAAAACGAAATAGCGGGCCTACAAGCGGTAATTCATCTTTGGCTGCACGTCGCTGCAGCTTTTTGCATACGTACGTTGGTAAAATGTCAACACCTCAGCATAAAATGAGCGTCCGCATACACGGCCGGACGACCCCCGAAACACAATGCGCTAGTATACATTCTTTCGAATTTCGCGCTCGGTCTTCGATTCTCTTCTGATGCGTTGGTTTACTCCCGAACTGCAAAATGTGTGATTTTCGCTCGGCGATTTCAGACTAGACCACGAGATGCGATTTTTAAGGCCAGAGCGTTTCGTAAACTTTATGGTAAATGGATTTAGCCTCAGTCTAAAGAAACACGTTTTCTGCGCCTGCGAATCATTGCCGCGTACCGATCTGCTACGAAGCCGGTGGTTTGATGAAGCATATACACAAACGCGATTGTATAAGTATCGCCCTGGCAACTATCGCACTGATCTTGCTTTGTGCAGGTTGTGCAAGCCCTCTAGTGAACGCTGCGGGGGGCGATAGCGGAACGAACGTCCGCCCACCTGCCTTGGTCGGCGCCCCCGTCGCCGGAGCACCAGCCGCGTGCGCGCAAGGTTCAAACAGCCTCGATCTCTTTGTCCGCGGCACCGACAACGCCCTCTGGTGGGAGCGCTGGAATGGGGCAACATGGTCGAGCTGGCAGACCCTCGGCGGCATTCTGACGTCAGACCCCACCGCGACCTCACCCGGCAACGGTCTCATAGACGTCTTTGTCCGCGGCACCGACAACGCCCTGTGGGAGAGGACGACCACGAATGGAGGGGGCTCCTGGTCCAACTGGATCTCTCTCGGCGGGCAGATCCTCGCAGGCACCGGTCCTGCAGTGTGCGAGCGCGGTCTCAACAGCCTCGACGTCTTTGTACAGGGCACCGACCACGTCCTCTATTATAAGCAGTGGGATGGCACGACCTGGACGGGGTGGAAGTCCCTCGGCGCGGGGCTGACCTCGTCACCCGGTGTCACCTCGCAGGCGAACGGTAAGATCGACGTCTTTGTCCGCGGCACCGACAACGCCATATGGTATAGGGAGTACGCGGGAAGCTCCTGGTCCAACTGGAAAGGCCTCAGCGGGCTGGTTGCTTCCGGCACCGGACCCGCGGCCTGCTCATGGGGCGCAGGTCGTCTCGACGTCTTCGTACAAGGCACGGACGGCGTCCTGTACCAAAAGACGTGGACCGGCTCGTCGTGGTCCGGCTGGCAATCCCTCAGCGGGAAACTCGCCTCGTCACCCGCTGCGACCTCACCGGCCAGCGGCGTGATCGACGTCTTTGTCCGCGGCACCGACAACGTCCTCTATGAGAAGACCTATAACGGTGGGTGGTCCGGCTGGACGTCTCTCGGTGATGTGACGCAGACTATTTGTTACGTCCCCCAAGCAGGATCAACGTGGGCCAACCAGGGGGCGGCAGGCGCCAGCTATAACGCGTATGTCAGCACCCCCAGCTTATTTCGAACCCAATCAAACGGCTACCCGTATTGGGGTGATATCGGGAAAAATGATTTTGTCTACATCCCGGCGGGCAGCGCGACAAACAACCAGAACGTAGCGTCCTGGGAGATCGGTTTTCATTTCACTGGAATAGTATCCGGCCAGCGCTACCAGAAAATTTGGGACAAAGCGTGTGGCGGTTTCTTTTTTGAAATCGACACCTCACAGGGCGCTAACCAATGTTGCCTTACTATCTATCGCGCTACGACCGGTGGCAGCGGCGCGCGGTGGTACATACCAACTGATACCCTGCTCCGTGTAGGCCACAATTACTACATTCAAATTGCGTGGAACACCAGTGCGGGCCCAGGACATGAACCGTATCCGACTGTGTGGATCGGTGAGGATGGAAACGCGCCGGTGCATCAAACGCACTGGGACGAGAGCGGCAACGCTCTTGGCGGAACCGGATCGTGGTACAACGATGCAGTAGGCGGTGCGAACCTGGGAAATACGGCTTCAGACGCAGGCAGCAACGCGTCAGCGAACACACGCTGGCTCGACGGCGGCTTCTTCGTCTATCGGCAGTACAATTCACTCGTTGATTTTAGCAGCGGTGGAAGCTGGGATACCGACGTGCTGCGCTGGACTTAGGGGGTGCAGCTGCAGGGGCGCTCACAAAGGCTGAACTTAGACTACGGCTCACGACGCGGAAGGTCTGGGAAGAGCACTTGATCTGGGCACGGTGCTATATCATAAGCGTGGCCGCTGATTGCACGATCGGGATGCCACCGCCCAACGCGTGCGCAAGAATCAAGATCACATCGGCAGCACGTTGAACCCGTTTTTAAGGAGAGGCCGTCGGGAATATGCTCAAAACCCTGCTTCTCGAGCACATCGTCCGGGCGGCCGCAAGGCGGTTAAGGCTCGCGACACCTCGCGGGCAGACGACGCCGAGCGGTGGCGTGCCGCACGACACGCACTCAGAGTGTGTTTGCGCGAGAAATCGCCGCACCTGGCCGTCGCGGTAACCCGACACGACCACGATTGACTAAACGCCCGCCTCCTGATAGCCGCGTGCTTGAGAACCGGCACGCCGTTGATCTTGACAAGCGCAGGCGGTTTTTAGCGACTCAAAGGCCGTAACTGCGCGTTCATTAGCGGCGCGTTTGACTGCCTGCACGCGACCTCCTACACCTCTTCGTTTCCTTAATCCTAAGGCGCTCCTTACGTATAAGGCTGAAGCGTTGAGAGCGCGGTTAAGCTTTGCATTACCTATTTCTGAGCCTTTGGCCGGTGGTCTCTCCAGACCTCTGACCCGCTTGCATACAGAAAGCCGCGCTGCCGTAACTCGGCAAACGCATAAGGCGGCTAAGCGAGAACTGACGCACTGCGGAGAAGGCACCCATGAAGCTCAAGTTTGGCGAACAGCTGATCGAACCCGCGGTCCGGCGGCTCCACGCCCTACATGTCGCGTTCGACAGCGCGTGGTTTGAAGAGGCGGCGGATCGCGACGCGTACTATATGCACCGCGATCTCGCGCGCACCCCGACCGACGCGGGAGACCATCACGCGCCATCAGTTGCGTTACGACATCACGATAATTCCCCCGCTCGCGATGGGGCTCGAGTTCGTTAAGACGTACGGGCACTATCACCCGGCATGCACCTAAGCTGCGCTACACGTACCCTGAGCTGTACGAGGTGCTCGAGGGTGATGCCCATTATCTTTTGCAGCGTGCGCAAAACGGAGAGCGAGTCGATGAGGTTATTTTGGTCAAGGCCACGCGAGGCGACAAAGTGATCATACCGCCGAACTACGGACACGTGACGATAAACCCCACCGCACGCCGAAGATGGCAAACTGGGTGTTCCGATCGTTCGAGTCACTGTACAAGCCTTACGCGAAGCGCCGCAGGGCCGCCTACTATGAGCTCATCAACGGAAGGTTGCTGCTTAACAGCGCGTATCGCCAAGTGTCTGAGATCAGAGTCGCCTATCCTGGCGAGGTGCCTGACTAGGATTGACAAGGCGAAAACTGATGTACGACCTCATCGAAAAACCCCTCCTTCCTCGAGTTTTTGACGGCGCCAGAAAGGCATACCGGCCTCTTTCAAGAATTCTATCGATAACGTTCGCGCCGCCCGTATTTGCGATCCCGACGCGCTGCGGGGTGCGTAGATCGGCTTCCCCCTCGCTTCTGCGTGTGATTGACAAAACGCGCCTTTCGCTTCGATGGCTCGGATAAGTTGCGGTCGTGGCATTTCTGCGCTTGGCATCGTCTGGAAGCGCCGCGTACATTGTCTTATAGATGCCGCCCCTCGACTTGCGCACTCAACGCCTGCTTTGCCACACACCGAAACGTCGACGCGCCAAAACCGGCCGCGCCACCGTCACACCAGTAAATCTATAGGGTCTGGGGTATGCGCAGCGGCGTCGGGTGCAGCGACTATCAACAATGCGAGCAGCGCGACTACGTTCATAAGAACTTTTGGCAGCGGTACCCGCATGTATGTGCCATCGTCGCAGGTAGCACTATGCGTGGTGTTGTTCTCCGCCTAGTCTCTCTTTTCCGTAAAGCCGCTAAAATCAGGGCAATTTGACGCTTTGCTCGCCGCAGTGCGGCCGGAATGTGAAGCCACAAATAACAAAGACTAAGTAGCATTGCAAAAAAAACAAGCAGCTTGCCAATAAGCCATAATTCGTCTTTGGCTGCATATCGACGCAGCTTATTGCGCACATACGAGACTCGCCAAGGATGTCATCACCTCACAATAAAACGCCTGTCCGCATACACGGCTGGACGCAGCGTTTCAAGAAGTTCGCATTTCTTTTGCTTTTAGGTGCGGTTTTGGTCAGTCTGACCGCTGCGACCGCAAATGGTGCGGGTATCGCTCCTCTTGCAGCGAACGCGACGGCAGCGCAGCCATTAGTAGGCGCGACGACGCATCCGATACAGTATTGGATTGGCTGCGGGCCGTCAGTCGTAGATGACGGCTCCTCTCTGAGCTATTTTCACCAACACGGATTCACCGCTGTCGTTGTGGTTGTGCCCGACACTAAGACGTACCAGACTGAGCTCAATAAGATCAAATCGCTTGGCATGACGCCAATTATTGATGTTGAGATGCCCATTTGGAACGGGGGGCAGCTCCAGAGCACGCCGATTACCAGTTTCGGCAGCTACTTCCAATCACTCGAAAACGCCGGCTGGCATTACGTCGCCTCGGAAGGCGGCAGGACCGGCGATCTCGCTTACATGAAGAATTACTTCCAAGGCTATGTGAACTTCAACTGCGATCAGTGTGGCCTGTGGGGAACCGTGTATAAGGACCCATTTACGGTCACGAACAGCTGGGAGAGCTACTACCCCTCTGAGGTGCAGTACATCCAACAAGGAGCAACACAGGCCGCTGCGCTTGGCATCCAGAACGGGCTCCTCGCTGGTACGTGGGCTAATAGCGGCGGCGACAACCAGATACTTGCCAACTCACTTAGCGGCGGCTCGCCCAGTTACAAGTCGATGCTCGATTGGTCGTATGCTAATGGAATCGGTTTCACCAGCTTCCACGTTTGGTGCGGTGATAATGCTCAGGGGCTTAGCCAATACAAAGCATGCGGATTCGAATCGGTAGTCGCAAACCTGCAAACGTATTACCCGCCGACTAGCTCTGCCAGCGTCGGGCACCCCTGGTCCGGCTGGACCTCTCCTGGCGGCCAGCTTGCTTCCGGTACAGGACCAACGGCATGCTCATGGGGCTCAGGTCGTCTCGACCTCTTTGTAAAGGGCACCGACGGCGCGCTGTGGCATAAGTGGTACACCGGCACGTCTTGGTCAGGCTGGGAATCTCTCGGCGGTACTCTGACCTCGTCACCCGCTGCGACCTCACCGGGTAGTGGTCTGATAGACGTCTCTGCGCGCGGCAGCGACGGCGCCCTTTGGTACAAAGATTGGAATGGCGCGGCATGGTCTAGCTGGCACTCTCTCGGCGGGCAGATTCCTGCCGGTACAGGACCAGCGGCCTGCTCATGGGGCTCAGGTCGTCTCGACGTCTTCGTACAAGGTACGGACGGCGTCATGTACCAAAAGACGTGGTCCAGCTCGTCGTGGTCCATCTGGCAATCCCTCAGCGGGAAACTGACCTCGTCACCCGCTGCGACCTCACCGGCCCGCGGCGCGATCGACGTCTTTGTCCGCGGCACCGACGGCGCCGTATGGGAGAAGTCGTATCTCACCAGCAGTTAGTCTAGGCGATGGCCCACCGATCCGCGCTTAGAGCGCATATTGACAGTATCTTGGGGTTGCGACGCACTTAAAAAGGCATCCGCGAGTTTCTGCATAATTCGTGCTTTCGACCGTCAAAACGTTTGGCACACGCATCTGGCGCTATCGGCAGCCGCTCTTTTATGTGGCACTATTTCGCTGGCCGCATACTCGAAGCGCAAAAAAAACGCAAACCGGCTGCGTTCGTGGAGTGCTTGCGTCCGCGGCTCTTCTTTATGTCGGCAGTTCTAGGAGGGGCCCATCGTAGAGGCACGAGCGCATCAATCGGATTGCTCCAAAACCGAGCGCTCGCACTGTTCAGGAGTTCAGAATCGCTTTGCCGGTTGGGCGCCCGACCAAGGGGCAATAAAACCAACCCGACGACACGGCTGATCGAGGAGCGTACCTCGGAGTTCCTTACAGCGCCCGAGGGACACAAGGGTCTTTTTCCAGAACAGTATACTCGATAACGTTCGCGGCGGGCATAATGGCCTTCATGCGCTCAAAGCCGTACGTTTTCGGACGCGTGTACGACCAACTCAACGTGCTTGTGGCTTATAATCATAAACCGCTCCGTTCGCTCGCATAAACGTGAGAGCGTTCGCAGTGCGCTGTGGCGGCGCCATCTTTCCACAGCAACGGAACAAGAATAGAAACGTGGTTGGAAACGGAGGCTTTAAATCTATTCGTCGAGATAAAAAAATGAACTCGCTCATGCGAATTTGCGCGGCCAATATATCGCTGAAATACACGCATCTAGTCCCCATTCGTGAGCGTACTCGGTCAGCAGCAGATGGCGTACACATGAGCACGACTTCAGCGCATTCCTGAGATATTGAGGAGATCCTCATGAGCAGTCGCATTGGTACGGCCAGGGCCTTGGTACAATGACAGAAACTGAAACGGACGCGGCTGCGGGGCTGGCAGCGGGCGTCGTGAACTTGATTTATCGTCTCTCGGTGTAACGTGAGTGACTACGAGCTTTTGGTCAAACGAATCGGGCTGACAGGAATAGCCAGCTTTGTAGTAGCGCTCAGTCCTGTCCTCTTGCTGCCGATCCTGACGAAGATCCTGACAATTCAGGAATATGGGCTCTGGTCGTTAATCCTCGTTACAGCCAGCTTTGTGCCAATGGTGGTGCTTTTAGGCCTACCGAACTCGATGGTGCGATTTTTAGCTCCGGTAAAAAACAAAGACGAGATACGCGAAGGCTATTACTCTATCGCTCTCGTTGTTCTCGGTGTAGGTTTTGTTTCGAGTCTCTTTCTCCTCGTGTTTGAACACTGGATCGCTGCAGATTTGCTCAGCAATAATCGTACCGTCGCCCTCTTATTGCCATTAATCACGTTTGTGGCCGCGTACAACTACGTGCCACAGACCTATTTCAGGACATTTCAACAGGCGAAACGATACGCGCTCGTCGCGTTTCTTCAGGCCGCCTCCTATGTAATACTCGTTGGAGCGCTCGTGGTGGTTGGCCTCGGACTGGCAGGGGCTGTGTTCGCGTATCTCATCAACTTGCTACTCATAGCCGTGATCTCGACCTATTACGTCATGAGAGATATCGGGGTGATCGTGCCGCGTTTCACTGGGCTAAAGGCATATCTAAAATACGGCCTCCCTCTTGTGCCGAGCAGCGTGTCGAGTTGGGCGTTAGGTGTCAGCGACCGGTACATCATTACGTTCTTCCTCAGTGTCGCGTGGGTCGGGTACTACTCCCCGGGGTATCAGCTTGGCTGGATAATCAGTCTTCTAGCGGCGCCCCTTACGATTCTCGTTCCGACGGCCCTCTACGAATATTATGACGCCAACAGAATAGCGGAGGTGAAAACGATTATCAGGTACTCCGTAAAATACTTCCTCGCGGTTGCCGTGCCCGCAGCGTTCGTGCTCTCACTTCTGTCGAAGCCCATACTGCTGGTACTAACTACCCCTGCAATAGCTACGAACGGCTATCTGATCACGCCGTTCACCGCGGTAAGCGCAGTGCTGTTTGGCGTGTGGTCCATAATCGCCATCGTGCTCACGTTTGAAAAAAGGACGGCGATCATCGGCACGATATGGATCCTTGGTGCGGCATTAAACATCGGACTAAATCTGGTCCTCGTCCCCTATTTTGGAATCATAGCCGCGGCACTGACGACGCTGCTGGGCTACGGCTTTATTTTCGGGATTACGGCGATTTATTCTGTCCGACATATGACGCTTGATGTGGATTTTGGCTTCATTTTAAAGAGCATTTTTGCATCGATCGTGATATCTTCGTTTGTTCTGGTATGGCACGCCTCCGGACTGTTGAGCATCTCTGCGCTGATCGTGATCTGTGCGGTCGTCTACACCGCGATTCTTTTTGTCCTCAAAGGATTTACCGCGAGCGAGATACGATTCTTCAGCGGTTTTCTCGCGGGACAGCGAGTGCGTGTGTATAACGACAAGATAGCACGCGAGCGGTGAGGACCTGAGTCGCGGTTGATTGGGCAGCCACTTGCCAAGACAAGTTTGTGATGCGACTGACCGGATCGACGTCTGGCGGTTCTACGACCTTCGTGACGTCGCCTTCGATAGCTCAGGAACTGCACGCTCGGTAGTGCTCGCAGCGATCTGACCGGGTGTCCCACCAGAACGCACAAATGACTGTTCCGCGTTTGCATCCAGGAACGATGATCTCGCGCGTCGCAGCGTAATGGATAGTGCTCGCCTGGTGCCTTGGAAAAGCAGGGCATCTTCAAATCCTCGCGGTTGACACAATACGATTGGCTGTGCACGTAGAATGGGTGCGGAATCGGAATGCTTATAAAGCTTAGTTCGTCGTTCTTATTGTAGAACGACTGAGGAAATTGTGCTTGAACGCGTGTGCACCACTACTTGTCGTCACTTCGTGTAAGCCGAACGCTGGGTCCGAACCCCGCATCCGATGTTCCGACGAATAAGAAAGGTTACTCACATGACTTACAGAAAGCTTGCTGCGATGTTCCTCATCGCTTTAATAGCGCTTTCGGTGTGCGGAGCCGTCATCCACCAAAGTAGCTCCGTGGCTGCTTCCCCTATAAATGCGACAGGCGCGTCAAATGCTTGGAGCCGAGCGCCGATAAATCCCGCATTCACTCAGTATCTAAAGAATCGAGCCGCGGGAAACGCTACGACCACCGTAAACGGGCACGGGTTAGGCGTAGTGCCTTCGACCGTTAATTTCTCGACCATTACAGGACAGAGCGTGCGCGCGGCGGCCGTTCCCCTCGTTGGGTACCCATCGTCCTACGATCTGCGCAGTCTCGGCAAGGTCAGCCCCGTGGAGGATCAAGGCACTTCACCTTCGTGCTGGGCGTTTGCTGCGTACGGCTCGCTTGAGTCGTATCTACTTCCGGCGCAGTGGAGCTTTTCAGAGAATAACATGAAGAACCTGGCCGGATTCGATTGGACGTGCGCTGACGGCGGCAATCAGCAGATGGCAACAGCGTACCTTGCTCGGTGGGGCGGTACTATGCAGAGCGGCCCGGTAACTACCGCGTGCGATCCGTTCAACCAGGCTTCGTGCAGCGACTCTGCGTCGTGCTTTGCGCAACAGCACGTCCAAAACGTGCTCTTTCTGCCATACAGAGCTAGTTCGACCGATAACAACAACATAAAATGGGCTCTGCAGAATTATGGCGGCGTTGATGCTGTCCTGGACGTGAGTGACGGCTCCTGGAACTCAAATACCGCGGCTTACTACTACAGTGGCAGCGGCACTCCTGATCACGCCGTGACTATCGTCGGTTGGAATGATTCCTACCCCGTGAGTAACTTCGCCAGCCGTCCGCCGGGGCCGGGCGCTTTTATCGTAAAAAACAGCTGGGGCTCGGACTGGGGGCAACAGGGTTACTTCTACGTTTCGTACTATGATACTCAGTTGGCCAAGACGTCTCAACCACCCACGGTCTTCACTGCTGAACCCTCGACGAACTACAACACCAATTACCAATATGACCCGTTAGGGTGGGTTACTAGTGTCGGTAGTCCTAATATCGGTAGTCCCGCCTCCAATACGGCGTGGGGCGCGAACGTATTTACCGCGACGTCTAACCAGCAACTGTCCGCCGTCAGTTTCTACGCCGGTTCGGTGAACACGCAGTATCAGGTATACGTGTATACCGATCCGACTTCGGGCCCTATTGGCGGCACCGCGTATACCGGCCCTAGCGGCACGATAACCATGCCCGGCTACCATACCATCCCGCTCACAACGACCGTCCCGCTCACGGCAGGCCACAAGTTTTCCGTTGTCATAGAGATTACCACCCCGGGAAGCAACTACCCTATCCCCGTGGAAAATACTCAGGCGGGCTATAGCTCGACAACGGCGCAACCAGGACAGAGCTACTTGAGTACAACTGGGACCTCGTGGACCGATACATACACGCTCGATCCGACAATGAATATCTGTATAAAGGCGTTTGCAAAGACAACCGGTCAGGTCGGCGTCGCCGGAGCACCTGCTGTGTCCGCGCAGAATGCAAACACCCTCGACCTCTTTTTCCGCGGTAGCGACAACGCCCTCTGGTGGAAGTACTGGACTGGCACGACCTGGATAGTGTCAGCGTCCATGGGCGGCATTCTCACGTCAGACCCCGCCGCGGCCGCGCCGGGCAATGGCCTGATAGACGTCTTTGTCCGCGGCAGCGACAGCGCCATCTGGGAAAAGACAACCACGAACGGAGGCGCCTCCTGGAGCGGCTGGACCTCTCGCGGCGGCCAGATTCCTGCCGGCACCGAAGCAACTGTCTGTTCGTGGGGTTCGGGCCGTCTGGACCTCTTTGCACAAGGCACGGACGGCCAGCTGTGGCGGCAGTGGTACACCGGCACGTCCTGGTCGGGTTGGCAATCGCTCGGCGGCAAGCTGACGTCGTCAGCAGTTGCAGCCACGGCGCCGGGCAGCAGTCGCATCGACGTCTTTGTGCGTGGCACCGACGGCGCCATCTGGCAGCGGACGACCACGAACAAAGGGAGCTCGTGGAGCGGCTGGACCTCTCGCGGCGGCCAGATTCCCGTTAACACAATACCCGCGGCCTCCTCATGGGGCTCAGGCCGTCTCGACCTCTTTGCGAACGGCACGGACGGCCAGCTGTGGTGGCAGTATACCACGAACGGAGGGAGTTCCTGGACCGGCTGGCAACCACTCGGCGGACAACTGACGTCGTCACCCGCTGCCGCAGCGCCGGCGAGCGGTATAATGGACGTCTTTGTGCGCGGCAGTGACAACGGCCTTTGGGAGAGGACGTATAGCAGCGGCCGTTGGTCCGGCTGGACGCCCATCGTTATATGAGGCCGTTACTATGTGCCGTGACAAAGTGAAAAGAAAGTAAGTGAGCTGTGGAGCCGTATCTTTGGCGGCTCTAGCTGCCTATTGTGGATTCATCGAAAGACTGAAACCTAAGCAGGCGCGCTCCAATATCCGTGCTTAGTGCGTTGTTTAATCATATAGAAAAGGAGGGCAATGAGCAGAACGTACGCGACTGTTGGCGGCTCAACAATGTAAGCGCCTATCTTGAGCGCACCACCAATCCGCCAAAATAGAGATAGAATTTCGGTACGCGCTGCAAAAAGTGCGAGAGAGACCCATAGGATAACTTTTTCACACCGTGTAAGAGGTACGACAAATATGACTAAGATGAAGGAAAGGATTAGAAGGGAAGCATAATACGGCTCAACCACATTTGCGACAGCGAGAATAGACAGTAGCAACAATGTAAACGAAAGTATCTCCCACTCTTTTGTGTCAGTTATTTTGATTTTGCTTATTTTGAACAGGTACAGGAAGGTGCCGAGAATAAAAACAGCTTTAACGAAGTCCAGTATTAAGAGGGCCGTACTAACGTTCAAATTCAGAACAGTGGCTATTTTGACAATTGTCGTAGTGATACTTACGTTGACATCCCCGACTGTGGGGGAAAGGATGGATTCTTTAGACGGAAAGCCGCTTTCGAATTTGAGAAACGCCTCTAAGAACGAACGCCACGCCGAGATTCCTTGCAACCACAAAGACAGGATGGAACCAACTGCCAATGTGGCTATCGAGGATATTGCAAGCTTTTTCGATAACTTGTGCAGAGGGTCTAATAATATTAATATTACGGGAATAACTTTGATGAGAGTCGCAATACCCAGGACGACCCCAGATATGGTCGCTCTTTTTTTAGCGAATAGAAAATAGTAAAACAATGTTATTAGAAAGAGTATTAGCACGTTGACGTTGAGCGCAGCGAACGTGAGAGCTATAGGTTCAAAAAGGAATACAGACGCACCCATCAGCAGTAATGCCAATCTCGACAAACTGACGCCGTACCCCCGCAGTATCTTAGTGGTGAAGAAAATCGTTAGCAGAAGCGCAGCAACATAAACGCCAGCTACTGCGATGCGTGCCTGGTCAAATGTAAAGATAGTAAAGGGAACGAAGAAATATATTGACGGGGGAGGATAGAGGTACGTTGGGTACCAACCTTTGGCAAGCCAACTGAACGCGTTGTACGGAATGTGATATATGTCACCGCCACTTACGAGCGTTTTTGCAGCGAGATAGTAAACGCCAAAGTCATACCCCACGTTAGCCTGAGACGAAAAATTCTGGGCGGTGGGGTGTTGAATAGCAACTACGGCCAGAAGATGCCACGAAATCGCACCTACAATGCCAGCTACCAAAAAAAGAGCTAATAGCGATTTGGTATTGTGCGTGAACAAACTGGCTTCTGATGTTCGGTGGATGACGCGGTTTGATGCGTCATTGCTTATGGGTCGGCTCATTAAATCGCGCTACCACGCTATATATGGGAAGTTTAGGTTACATCATCCTCACCTGATAAGATTTGCGTTTTGATAGCGCCAGCCTTAATTGGCCTATTTTGTCTGGCGAAGCAGGAAATCGTCAAAAGCCTTAATCTGCTTGCTGTTGCAGGGCGCAAGACGTTATCCGCTTCTGAAGCCAGTCAAGGTCCACCTGTCCATTTAACCGCGTCGCAGCCAAACGACAGTGCTTATTACCATACTGCTGTTTTACCTCTTTGATTCGGTCCATGCGCTGATAGTGTTATAGGCAGCACCCGTGCTAACCAAGCACGTAGTCACGGTTCGAGTCCCGTCAGCGCACTTAAAAGGAAGGATAACAAGGGCAACATATGCTAAAAAAAGTCGTAGCAATCACCGCGCTTGGTTTGACCGCCTCGTTATTAATAGCGGGGTGTACCAATAGCACAAATAACCCCGCCACGAGTCCTACACCCCAAGCGCACGACCCAACGCTTGAGAAGCTTATCGATGCGTACAAGCAAGAGATTAACGGAAATCAATCAACTACAATCAATGCGTGGAACGTGACCTGGAACAATGCGACGAGCGCCAATATTCTTTTTACGTTCGAGACTTCCGGCAATGGCAGTTTTGGCCTTACCGCTGCAGTTTCGGTGAACGACACTGTGCGCTCTTTTCCTACAACGCAAGACGCAACAAGCTTCTTGACCGCGTTTGACAAGGCCAATTATAGCTTGAGGAGCACCGATTACACGAGCGACCCCACCAGCAGCGCCTATTATAACGCAACTGGGCATTATCCAAGTGTTTACAAAGCCTACTCATATACAGAGAGGGGTATACTAGGCGTATCTGAGAAGGTGTACGCAGTCACGCAATACGATAACGTCGTTAACGTGGCAAATGCGAGCGCAACCTTGTAGAAAGAAATGCGTCAAAAAAGCTCTAACAGGTAAAAGGCCGCCGGGCTAGTCTCTGATATAGCGCGGGCGGCGGTAGTACTGACAATACGGAACGTGCTCTCTATCGCCACGCAGTTTACAGCGTACTTCTCGCACCTTTCGCAGTTCATCATATTTGCATTTCATGAACGGCAGCGTAAAGAAGTCTACCCGCGCGTGTGTGCCGTCTGGCACCAAGAGACGCGCCCTGCCAGCAGTACGGACGCGGTCGGGACTGCTGGTGTCCCCCTCGGTAAGCGCCAGCGTATCAAGCGGTTCGCTCCCGTATGCGACCGTTGGTCAGTCGGTCACTTTCACCGTCAAGAGCGGCACAACGCCGTGTCGTCCACGTCTCCTCAACGGCATCCACTACAACGACACGACGATATACCCAGACGCGAGCGGCTAGGTTACGTATAGAAGTGGACGCCAGCCCGCAAACGCCTCTAATACGCGGACTGGCCAATTGCTTTACATTGAGTGCTACCTAAGAGTATGAAAGCGCGGGTTCATTTTGATCTGGTTAAGCTCATAAGAAAGGATTCTGAGTCACCTCGATTTGAAGTACCTTGAAACAACATTATTAGGTGACGAAATGATAGAGCATATAGCATAAACCTGCATATCGCTTATGCACGCTTTATTGTGCTTGCAGTTGCTTGACGATTAAGTAGAGTTGATCTCTAGGTTCATTCACGAGTAAATAGAGTTGTTACTGCATATTCTGTGTGTTTTAATTCCTGTAAGACGTCATAACCTTCGCCAAGAAATCCGTACTCCTTTATGTGTGCACGTTTTCTCAATTTGTTGATTATTTGCTCACGCTTCATATGAGATAGCACAGGGTCGTGGAAGGAAGAGGCTGTAAAACCGTGTGCCTCCAATGTGCTTAACATTTCATCATATGCAGTTTCCGACATTTTGGAGGGATGCACTTCAGCGACTATCTTCAATGGTCTGCTCTTTTTGAGTACCCGTAACGCACCTTTGATTATTTGAGATTCGGATCCTTCCACGTCCATACGAATCACTGTTGGACAGCGCTTAACACGCTCGCCCATAAAACTGTCTAAGGTTGTTACCTGAACATCTTCCTTGCGCGTCGTGCCCTCATCCGCGTTGAGCAACGATGCGCAATTTCGACGCTCGGGAATAAAGATAACATCCGTGCCACATTTATCACTTACCGCGCACCTAAACAGCTCTATATTTGTGCATTTATTGAGGTCAACATTTGTTTTGAGATAATCAAAACTCTCACGAACGGGTTCTATTGCATAGACAAAGCCGTTAGGTGCCAGTTTAGATTCCAATAACGCATAGTAGCCAATGTTCGCTCCTATATCAATGATGATATCGTCGTCTTTAATGATCGTGCCCATCAGATTAGTCGTGTGTGGCTCTCTAAAGCCGTAAAGGGTTAATTCTTTGCTTAAGCCCTTGTCGCGCGGATTTAGTGCCATTAGGAAGCACTGGTCGAATAGGGCAATTTTGATGGTTTGATGACGTCTGCTCAGTGTGTAATAACGAAAATTTTCCAGTTGCGAATGGAAGGTCCAATCAAACGCGTTTAGTACGCGCCAAAAAAGCGGTGCGAACCCATTTTGGTTTATGAATATCCTTAGGTTCGAGGCATAGTCACTCAAAATTCTTGGGTTCATCCTGCGGCACGGAATGAGTCCCGAAAACTTAAGCCTTTTGAATCAAATTAGGCAAAAAAACGCTGTGTCATTGTCAATAACTAAACGCAACGTGCTGATCTAGTTTTATACGGCGTTTATTCGCGGCCGCCATAATATCGATTAAAAAGGGCATCATACACGTCGATGTTTTTCTCCGCCACGTTGTGCCAATCGTAGTAGTCTTGCGCGCGTTGCCTGTTGACACTAAACGGTGCACCGTCTTCAAGAACCTTGATTACTGCGCTCGCGATTGCATTGGAATCCCTCGGCGGGATCAACGAGCCTGCTTCAAACTGCTCGACCAGACTTGGTATCCCTTCGACGTTGGTTCCGATAAAAGGTGTTTCGCACGCCATAGCTTCGATCCCTACAACCCCTAATGCTTCAATGAGAGACGGCAGAACAAACACGTCAGCTGCATTATAATAAAGCGGCAACTGCTCATCGGGCACCCTGGGGTCGGCGTCTGCTGCTGGAATGAAATGAATCGTATCCTGAACGTGCAACTTCTGGGCTAAATGTTGAAGTTGCGTTCGATAGTAACCCTGGCCAACCAAAAGCAGTTCTGCATCGGGCAACTGCTCGCGTATGGATGGCATGGACCGAATCAAATAGTCCAACCCTTTCCTCTCGACCATCGCAGCGACGCACAATATGTACTTCTTGGTGGGATCTAAGCCTAATTCGTCTCTGGCTCTTTTCTTGTCGATTCTCTTATAAACCGAGAAATCGATTCCCATTGGCGAGATGTGGACTTTTTCTGCTCCAACCAAGCGTGAAAAGTAACGTTCAGTAGGCTTATTGAGAACAAGGAAGCAGTCGACGCGTTTTTTTAAGACTCGTTCGAAGAAGAATCCTTTTAACAAGTAAGACGCCAGGTAAGTGTATCTTTTCCTTTCCGGAGTGTTCGAAAAGAGCTGCAGCAGCGATCGATCCTCGAGGCACTGGACCAATATCGGAGTTTTCTTGATGAAGAGCGATGCAAAAACAGTTGTCCACGTGAATGCTGAATACAGGTGCACCAACGAATCCTGTTTTTTCATTTCGACGCGCAATTCCCGCAATAATGGCCAGGAGACCTCCCCGAGGTTGATTCGATCGGTTCCCGTGCGTTGTGCGGGGAAGAAGCGATAAAGTATGTCGCCGTCCTTAGTTACGAATTCTTTGTCCAACCGTCGTTCGATGCTCCAACACTCTAGATCATATCTGTCGGTGCTCTTTGCAATCTGTTGAGCGAGTCGAACGTGCCACCCCCCACCATAAGGAAGTTCGTTAATTTCTTTTTTTACTCGAAAGTCGGGCAAAAAGGAAGAAAAAGAATGCGTATTGGCTAGTATAACTTTTTTCCTCATCGTGCGCACTCCTCTGATTCACGAAGAGTCCTTACTCTTACTGACTATAGAATGGAATCGTATGCGTTTATGGTCTTTTGAACGGTTGTTTCCCAGCTAAATCTATCTGCTTGTTTTGAGCCCTTGGATCGTAAACTTTCACGCAGACTCTCGTTGTTTATTATCTCGAGAATGTTTCCTGAGACATCTTCCGAGTTCAGTGGATCGTTTATGTATAGCCCCGCATCTCCCGCAACTTCTCTCAGCGAACTGTTGTCTGAGAGCACGACTGGAGTGTTGCACGCCATGGCCTCAAGAGGTGGCAGTCCAAACCCTTCATACAACGACGGGAAGATCAAAGCAGTCGCTGCGCTATAAATAGGTGGCAAGTCATCATACGCTACGTATCCTGGCAGAATTATCCTTCTCTGCGCTTCTTTTTTGACGTGACTCGGAAGGTCGCTCGAATTAACGTAAGCCCGTATCTTGTTCTCGCTAATCGGTCCAATCAGCACCAAATCGTCAGGCATTTCTTGAAAAACGCTTACGTACGCTCTAATGAGGGTTTTTAGGTTCTTTCTCGGACCGTCGTCGCCAACGTAGAGCAAATAGCCCCGTCGCAAGTTATATTTACGCATAACGTGACTGTAGTCGCTATGAGGATGAAAAAAAGATGTGTCGACCCCTAAATGGATAACTGCAAGCTTTTCTTTGCGAACTCCAAATTTCGCGATCAAATCTGCCATCGTAGAATAGCTGTCTGCTATGATTAAATCACAGTTTTCGATCAGCTTTGGGAGCACGACCGCAAAATCAAACCGCAGTATGCGATCGGGCACCACTCGCGTATAGTATGCAGGCAGCATGACCGGCGCAATATCGTGAACGGTGAGCACTTTTTTTGCTGGTAGGTCCCGGTGTCGAAAGAGAAATGGCCCGAGGTTATCTACATTATGTATGAGAGAGATCGACCCGTTTTTTATCAGACGCTTCAATAGCAGACTGCCCAAAAAAACCTTTGCGTTTGGTCGGTTTAATGCAAAATGGTGCAATACTTTCACATCGACGTCTCGCGCTCGCAAGCCCGGTATCAGGTGTCTGTTTAGCGTCCACTCCCCAGTTTTGCCCGCCGGCGGTATGATAGCTACCCTCATTACTTTCCTAAGCTAATCACACCGTGCTGCCCCCATATTAAAATTGCTTCCAGCATACGCTGCAGCGAACACACTTCACACAACCTTTATAACGGATATGCATATTGGTAAGTACCTTTGGTAAAGGAACTCCGCTGGCAGTCACGTCTGCATGGACGTCGATGCTCGTGCACGGTACGGCCCGCAAGCGGACACGGTGATATAAATGAAACAACTGAAACACAAACGTATTCTTATGAGTGTCGCCATGGCGGCCCTCGTGCTTGTCTCGATCTCTACGGTCGGTGTGAGCGCGCTGAGCGTGAGTGCGGCATCGGGCAGCAGCTCGAACGTCAAAGCTCCCACTCTGGTCGGCGCGGCCGTCGGCTCCGGAGCACCTGGCGTGTGCTCACAGGATGGGAAAAGCCTCGACCTCTTTATAAGAGATGCGAGCAACGCCCTCTGGTTGAAGTACTCGCCTGACGGCGTTAATTGGCCGACGACGTCGACGCCTCTCGGCGGAAAGCTGGCCTCGGCACCCGCTGCGGTCTCAACGGCTCCTGGCTGGATGTACGTCTTCGTACAAGGTACGGACGGCGCCCTCTGGATGAAATATACCGCGAATAATGGGACCAACTGGTCCGGCTGGCTCCCTCTCGGCGGGAAACTTGCTTCCGGTAAAGGACCAGCGGCCTGCTCATGGGCATCAGGTCGTCTCGACGTCTTTGTACAAGGTACGGACGGCGCCCTGTGGCAAAAATGGCTTGCCGGCGGCTCGTGGTCCAACTACTGGTATCCCCTCGGCGGGAAGCTGACCTCGGCACCCGCTGCGACTGCGACGGGGCCGTCTCCTAACGAGATTGGCGTCTTCGTGGCTGGGGTCAACGGCGCCCTTTATTACAAGCATTACTCTTCGTCGACCGGCTGGGCTGGCTGGGTCGGCGTCGGCGGGACAGTCCTCGCAGGCACTAGTCCGGCCGCGTACAACTTTGGATCATCCCAGATCGGTTGGTTAGTCACCGGCACTGACAGCAACCTCTATCGCAACTGGGTAGGAAACTCCGCAGGCTATGAAGGCATCAGCGCGACGCTGACGTCCTCACCGGCAGCCACAGTGATTAAGCCGACGATGACTAGTAACGGCATCGTCGTCTTTGGGCGTGTCAGCAGCGGTGGAACGGCTACTCTCTCTCAGATAAACTATAACTACGGAGCCTCTGGTCAGTGGGGCTCCTGGACGGCCATCGTTTTTCCATAGGTTCGGAATCTGATACAAGAGAGATACAAGCGCTACAGGGTTTTTGAAGGGGTTTGCCCCCCCCCTTTTCCTCTTTTTTTATTTTCAGCACGACAGTAGTCTCGCCGCGGGTTATTAGCCTTAGCACAATTCAACAGTTATGCAAGCAACCCAGCCAAAACGAACGCAGGCGACACTAACCAAGCCCTCTACATCCTGTTTGCTGCCTACCTGCGCACTGATCCAGCACTTTTAAGCCGTACTAAAAATTTACGCATTTGTTTGTTTAGCGTCGCAGGCTGTTCGTGGTGCTGCCGAAAAGGGTGGGGGGAGCAGAGGTAAGCGGGCGCGGACGGCGCCACTCCTGAGTCGCTATCTCTGACCATGTCGCAGAAAGTGCGTTCTGGTTGGGGGTAGACCGAGTTGTTTCGGCGTAGCGACCCAGCAATCAGCACGATCAAGGAGCGCGGAGTGTTGGCCGCGACAGCACAAAACGCATAGACGAAGAAACGAAGTGATCGAAGTTGGAGCGGCGCCTGGTCGCGTATAAACCGGAACCGCTCCGCGTACTAGTTGGAGTCTTGCGGCCTTAACCGTTTCATTGTTGTTAGTTCATTGGGCACATGCCAGCACCGTTACGTGCATCGATTTCGACGCGATCGTGCGTTACCATTGCGATAGAGCCCGTAATGTGGTTGCCAAACAGCTCGCGGAGCGGGGAGAAATCGTGCGGCCGTGGATCGGCATAAGCGTGGTCGATCCAAACCAAAAATAGTGGTATATTATAAGCTCGCGTCGAACGTGGCGTGTTGGTGACCGCGGTGGTGCGCAACAGCCAGGATCTCGGGGCTTCAGCTGGGGGAATATCATCGTTCGGCCGCGGGCCATTGGCATCAACAACGTCAGAGACCTGACAAAGGTGATGAACGCGCACGACGTCGGCGACGTCTTTGACACGGACCTCGCACGGGGAAACTAACGACTTAATAGTCAGACCACGCTTGAAAAGGCGCGTCCGCCCAGGTGCCTCTCAGCCAGCCCACGCGCTGAGTGGCGTGGTTGCGGTGGACGTTACGCGTATGCCTTTTTGTGCAGAATCGGTCGCGATTCTCGCGAGGGCTCTCTTACGCGTCAATAGTAAAGACTATAAACTCTGCGCTTTTTTTAACGTCACGAGTTTTGGCCTCACTTATTGGCTCGGAGACAAGACACCATGGCAACAAAGCGAATAGTTCTATTGATTGCGATCACCGCGTTGCTGATCGCGTCTGCAACAGTACCGGCTCTTGCACTTCTGTCGAACGGGCAGTCGGCTCCAAATTTTCAGTTCACGGATCTTTCCGGCAACGTCCACACGCTAAGCGAATACCGGGGAAAGGTCGTCGTCATTCAATTTTTTGGGTACGCTTGTACCCCCTGTATAAACGACGCCAAGAACAGCCTTGTGCCCATGTACAACAAATATTACAAGAACGACGCGAACGTTCAGTTCCTAGGCGTCGAAGTCAATGGTGTGAGTAATGCACTCATTCAGCAGTTTGTCCAAGAGACGGGGGTACCGTGGCCCGTTGGAAGTGGGGCAAGCAGCGTAGGTTCGGCGTACCAAGTCGCGGAAACGCCGACCCTCTACGTGATCAACCCAGCAGGCAATGTCGCCCTAACGATGCTATCTCCGACGAACGTCGCGACGCTGAAGTCTACGATCGACTCGCTTGAGGGCGTGCCTGTTCACCTCTTTGTGCAGGGCACCGACCACGCGCTCTGGTCCAAGTATCAATCAGGATCAGGGGGGTCCAGCTGGCAATCCCTTGGCGGGTCCCTCACCTCGTCACCCGCGGCGACCTCGCCGACTAGCACTGTGATCGATGTCTTTGCGCGCGGCACCGACGGCGCCCTCTGGTCGAGGACTACCACGAATAATGGGGCCACCTGGAACGCCTGGACCTCTCTCGGCGGGCAGATTCCTGTCGGTACAGGACCAGCGGCCTGCTCATGGGGCTCCGGTCGTCTCGACGTCTTTGCAGAAGGCACGAACGGCGCCCTGTGGCATAAATCGTATAGCGGCACGTCGTGGTCCAGCTGGGAATCCCTCAGCGGGTCCCTGACTTCATCACCCGCTGCGACCTCACCGGGTAGTGGTCTGATAGACGTCTCTGCGCGCGGCACCGACGGTGCCCTATGGCACAAGGATTGGAACGGCGCGGCATGGTCTAGCTGGACCTCTCTCGGCGGGCAGATTCCTGTCGGTACAGGACCAGCGGCCTGCTCA
>OCZT010001496.1_pt1 | contig 24169 bp, 22 predicted proteins | sample 1539031 | NCBI WGS metagenome assembly OCZT01 (sample SAMEA3539308, study PRJEB22396) | soil metagenome | biome: tundra; feature: field; material: soil | place: USA | collected 2010-05 | depth 0.15 m | reverse complement strand
TCCGACGAGCTAGAGGCCCATTCTCGGAAGCCGCAACCAGACCTTCACCGTTCTAGATACAAGGAGACCCATGCCACATCAAGCGGGGTCAGCGACCCCGCCCTACAATCTGCTGACACGCAGCATCTTTGACTTCGCCGCGGAGGGTTGTATCAACAACCGCTTCCATGGCGGACTTTTTGGCCACGCTGAAATCGCAGGCGCTCCTGACCGATGGAGCGATGGGTTCCTATTTGTTCAGCGTGACCGGGCGGCTGTCGGAGACCAACCATGTGTACGAGGCGTTCAACGTCGAACAGCCCGATTTGATCCAGCAGGTCCACCTCGCCTACCTGATGGCGGGCGCGCGCTGCCTGAAGACCAACACCTTTGGCGCGAACCGCGAGGCGCTGCGCCAATTCGGGCTGGAGGGCAAGGTCGGCCTGCTGAACCGCGCTGGCGTGGAGCTCGCGCGCGCGACGATCGCGACGTTCCAGGCCCGGCATCGCGAGGCGGGGCCCTTCTTCGTGCTGGCCTCGGTGGGGCCGACCGCCGAGCCCCTTAACACGGCCCATGCGGTGGCGGATTGTTATCTCGAACAGCTTGAAACGGTCGCGGCGGCGGGCGCAGATGCGTTGCTGCTGGAGACGTTTCATTCGCTGCCGCAATTGGAGCTGCTCATCGGCCTGATCAAAAAGCTGCCGGGGATGCCGCCGGTGATTGCCGAGATGACGCTGCGCCCGGGCGACGCCGGGCAGCCGCTCGTGCCGGACCCGGTCACGTTTGTCAGCCGCATGGCCGCGCTGGGCGTGGCGGTGGCGGGCGTGAATTGCTGCGCGCCGTGGGATGCCGACGCGTTTGTGGACGCGGTCAGGGAGACCGCGCCCATCCGTTCCGGGGCGCTGCAACTGGTGGTGATGCCGAACGCCGGTGGCTTCCAGCGCATCGGCAACCGCCTCATGACCTCGGTGAACCCGGAGTTTGCCGGCAAGATGGCGCGCAGTTTGTCCGACCGCGGCGTGCGGCTGATCGGCGGCTGCTGCGAGATGCATCCACCGCACATCCAGGAAATGCATAATTACCTGCAGTCGCGGAAAGTCGGCGAGCGCGCGGTGGCCGTGGCGGTGACGAGCGTGCTCCCGCCGGTCGGCGACGCGGAAAAACAGCGCAACGGCCGGCTCTCGCGCAAACTCAAGGAGGGCCGCTTTGTCGTCAGCATCGAGGCGCTGCCGCCGCGCGGGACGGACGAGAAAGTCATCCAGCGGAAGATCGACTCCATCGCCGAGCTGGCGGCCTGCGGGCTGGCGGACGCGGTGGATTTCACCGACGGCTCGCGGGGGATCCCGTTGATTTCACCCGGCGACTACATTCACCTGATCCGCGAGCGCCTGAAATGGACCGCTGCGACAGGCGACCCGCTGGAGCTGATCCCGCATTTTACCGCGCGCGACCTGAATGTGATGGGCGTGCAGAGCCGGCTGATCGGCTATCACGCCAATCGCATCCACAACGTGCTGTTCGTCACCGGCGATCCGCCCAAGATGTCGCCCACGTATCCGCGTTCCACGGCGGTGTTTGACCTGGATTCGATTGCGATGATCAAGCTGGCCCATTCCTGCCTGAATGCCGGCGTGGATTTCGGCGGCATGCCGCTGGGGAAGCACGCCGATCCGCGCACGCACTTCACCCTGGGCGCGGGGGTGGAGCTGGAGGCGCAGGACATGAAACGCGAGCTGGCGCGGCTGCAGCAGAAGATCGACAGCGGCGTGGACTACATCATGACGCAGCCCGCGTTTCACCACCAGGCGCTGGCGGCGCTGGAAAAATTCCGGAGCCAGAAACCCTTTTTGATCGGCGTGATGGTGCTGACCAGCTTCGAGCAGGCCCAGCGGGCGGCCAAGGTTCCGGGCGTCGTCATTCCCGACGGGATTATGCAACGGTTTTCCGCCCTGCCCAATGTGGCCGACCAGACGAAGGTGGGCCAGGAGATCGCCGCGGAGCAAATCCGCTGGCTGGTGCGCGAGGGCTGGGCGGGCGTTTACCTGATGTCCACGGCAGCCGGCAGCGGCACGGTGGAGGTGCTCCGCGCCGGTCTGCAGAAGTAGGGCGGGGCGCCGGGCGCCGTCGTTTTCGGGCACAAAAAAGGGCCGGTCCGAAGACCGGCCCTGAACACACACGACCAAATCCTCAGGCGGTGCGGGTCTGCGTCACGCGGGCGCGGGCCATCACGAGGGCAAACACTCCGGTGAAGAGCAGGTCGCCCATCAGGGTGTTGCGGAAGAACCACAGGGTCGGCGGGAACTCGATGTGCCCGACCGTCATCGCCTGCCACCAGCCGGCGAGGGTCTTGGCGTAGTAGGCGTCACCGAGCCAGGCGGCGGAGTTGCTGACGAGGTAGAACAGGATGGAGCAGCCGAGCACGCCGCTGATCACATTGAGCACGGTGCGGCGGCGGGCGACGAAGGCGCCGACCCCGAGGGCGGCCGCGAAGCAGGCGATGCGCAGCAGCGAGCCGCCGAGCTCCCACGTGTAGCCATAGTGGCTGGCATAGTAGCGGTCGATCCACACGTCGCTCGCGGCGAGGGCCACGAAGGGCACGAGCCAGAGGATGCGGCGCTCAAAATAGGCCGCGCCGCAGAACGCGAGGGCCATGATCGGCGAGAGGTTGGACAGGTCCGGGACAAACACCGCGCCCACCCGGTAGGCGGCGGCGGCGACAATGAGCGCGAGCGCGATGATGAGGTTCGAGGTTTTCATGATGAGAAATGTTTGGGACAGAGGATTAGAGGTTGGAGGTTAAAGGTTGAAGGTCAATGGCGGGCGAAAGGCGGCTAGGAGAAACGGATGGACTTGGTTTCCTCGACGAGGGCGAGGATGTTGGCAAACGGGACGTCGGGTTCGAGGACGTGGGTGGGTGCGATCATCACGCGGGCGGGATGGACCCGATGCAGATGGAGCGCGGCGATCTCGCGCACGCGTCGGCGGACGTCGTCGGTCGTGCCGAACGGCATCGTTGTCTGGGTGCCGACCATGCCGCTGAGGCCGAGCCTTTTTCCGTAACGGCGGCTGAGGTCGGCGGCATCCATGCACTCGGGCTGCACCGGATTGAGAATGTCCACGCCGAGTTCGATGAGCTCGGGAATGATGGGCAGGATGTTGCCGTCGGAGTGATAATGGACCCAGACCTTGCGGTCGCCGGAGGCGTCGCGGATGGCGACGATGACCTTGGCGAGGCGGGGCTTGAGATGCTGGCGCCACATTTCAGTGGAGAGCAGCATGCCGGTCTGCATGCCGACGTCGTCGCCGAGGCCGATCATGTCGACGCCGGCGCGGGCGAAGGCGCGGCCGACGTTGACGGAGCGCTCGGTGAAATAGTCGAGCAGCCAGTCGGCGATGCCGTTGCCCTCGGCGAGGTCCTGAAAGAGGTTGTCCATGCCGCGGACATACCACGCGGCCTCGAAAGCGGTGCACTCGAGGCCGGCGAAGGCGACTTTGCCCCGGGTGTGGATCTGGCCCATGCGTTGCTGCACGGCCGTGTAATGCGCGGGGTCGGACGTGTCGGGCCAGGGAAGTTTTTCGAGCTGTGCGACGTCCGTGACGCCTTCGAGCGGATGCAGCATCGTGCGGAAGTGGTAGGCCTTGCCCACGGTGCCCGCGGGCGGGGCGACGTGCGCGATGCAGAACGGGCCGAGCTCAACGTCGGCGGGGAGCTTGCACCCCAGGTCGGCGAGCGCGGCGCGCCAGCGCAACGGGTCCTCGTTGTAGCCGACCCACTCGAACCCAAAGTCCGTCTCGAAGGCCAGTTCCGAGTTGCGCACGCCGGTGCGGGCCTCGATGAGGTCGGCGACCGGGGGCGTGACGGGCACGTTGAGCGGCATCCATTCGGGGCGCCCGCCAGACATCATGGCGTGAAAATTTTCGCGGGCGTTCATGCGGAAAGCCGATGGACGGCGTCAAGGAACTCGGTGGCGTGGTCGGCGTTGGCGAACGGTGTGCAGACGGTGAGCCACAGGCCATCCGGGCCCAGCTCACGCAGGACGGTCAGCGCGTCATCGGGGTCCTCCGCGAGCACCTGGATGGCCTTGCCGGCGGCCAAGCAACGGCGGTAAACGCCGAGCCATTTCGCGGCGGGGCCATGGCCGGCGCCGAAAACCCACTGCACGGCGTTCAGGTGGGGCAGGCGCAGCATGAGATCGAGATGGTGGAGGGCCTGCGGGCCATCGAGGTGGAAGATGGTGCGCTCGAGCGGCGCTATCTCCATCTCGATCGTGGGGCGGATGTAATTGTCGGCGATTTCCCGGGAGACGAGGCACCAGAAATCGCAGCTGGGCACATAGGCCGGGCCCGTATGCAGGTAGGAACACCAGGTGGTGCTCGGCTGGCCGAGCGCCGTCAGCCGTTGATAGAGCCGGCGGTAGGCTTCCACATAAGCGCGGGCGGCGTGCAGGCTGGCGCGGCGCACCAGCTCGGGCTCGTCAACCAGGTCGAGACAGACGTTCTCCGGTCCGCGCACGCCGGCGAGGATGTCGAAGCTGCCGTGCAGGTCGGGCGCGGCGACATAGTAGCGCCCGGCAAAGCGCTCGGCCGCGAGTGTGATCAGGTCGTCAATGGTCTTCCAGTAGACGTTGTCGAAATTAGGCGGGGTCGCGATGAAGCGCTCCCAGTCGGCGGTCTCGGGCACGGTGTGCTGGCACCAGCTCGTCGTCTCGCCGAAGATCAGCTCGGCGCCGAAGAGCGTCGCGGTGAGATCGGGGCCGACATTCGGCATGTAGGAGGGGACGGAGTCACCCAGGCACGGGCTGACCTCGAGCGAGGCGAGGGCGGACTCGACCTGGAACTCCACGTCGAGCCAGCGCTCGCGCAGCGTGGCGTGCGTGGAGCGCGGCGCCCGCAGCGAATGCTTGCTCTCCAGCCAGAGACTCACCGGCGGGCGGTCCAGCCGGCTGCAGTGCCACCAGGCCTCGTAGCGCGCGCTGGCGGCGGCATGCGTGAAGTAGTGGTTGTGCGGATTCATGCGGGGGGATTACGCGGCGACGCCGTTGAAGTCGCGGATGGCGTCCACCATCGCGACGATGTTGGCGACCGGCGTGCGGGCCTGGATGTTGTGAATGGTGTTGAAAACAAAGCCGCCGCCGGGAGAAAACACGCGCAGGCGCGACGTGACCTCGGCCCGGACTTCCGCGGGCGTGCCAAAGGGCAGGGTGCGCTGCGTGTCCACGCCGCCGCCCCAAAACACGATGCGGTCGCCGAAGTCGGCCTTGAGCCGCCCGGGCTCCATGTCCTTCGCGGAACATTGCACCGGGTTGAGAATGTCGAAGCCGACGTCGATGAAGCGGTCGATGAGCGGCCGGACGGCGCCGCAGGAGTGCTTGAAGGTTTTCCACTTCGTCCGGCGGTGGGCCCAGTCGTTGATCTGGCGGTAGTAGGGCGCGTAGAGGTCGTCGAACGTGGCCGGCGAGCAGAACTGTGAGCTCTGCGTGCCAAAATCGGTCCCGCAGACAACGAGCACGTCGATGGCGTCGCCGGCGAGCGCGGCAAAGGTTTCCAGGTTCTTGAGCGCGACCTCGCACTGGCGGGCGAAGATCTGGTGCACGTAGTCGCGGCGTTCGACGAGGGAGATATACCACTCGCCGACGTCGCGGATGCCTTTCGGATGCTTGAGGAAGGCCGCCGGTACGAGCGCGATGTCGCCAAAGCCGGTGCCACCGATGCCGGAAACGATGGCGCGCTGCTCGCCGCGCACGCGGGCGAACTCGCGCCGCCAGTGGGCGAGGTCGGCCGGGCTGAGGGGCTTGAACTCCTCGCAATTGTCCGCGGGATCGAGGTGATCCTCGTCGATCGGTTCCTGGCGCACAATGGCGTCGAAAAAATAGCCGCCGGCCGGCATGTGCCCGCTGGGCGCGACGGAGGTGTCGCCCTCGGGAAAAAGATACACATCGCCGGACGCGTCCTCGCGCGGGCGAAATCCCTCGGGCACGAGCACGGCCTGGCCCCATGGCGTGCGCCACTCGTGCCAGCCTTCGTTGGGGAAGCCGAACATCGTGTTGCGGCCAGTCGTGCCGACGCAGTCGGAGCCGAGGAGCCGGGAGAGGTCATCCTCGATTTCACCCAGCATCTGGAACGGCTCGCAGACCTTCACCGGGTGCCGCGGGAGCCCATAGTGATCGCGCAGCGCGGCGACGCAGCTCACATGCATCCCCGTGATACCGGTGCTGCCGAAATCCACCGGCACCGGGCCGGACTGATGGGCTAGCGCCCGCCGGATTTTATCACGGGAGGTCATGGGCGGGATCGGCGGCGCTCAACCGCGCCGGCCGAAGAGTTCCTCCTTGAGGTCGAGATAGTAGAGGTAGTCGTCGGGATCGACGTTGGGCGGACAGCGGTGGTCGCAAAACGGAATGAAGCCGCCCTGCGCGACGTAGGGGACGAGCGACAGGAGCCATTGGCGGATTTCGCGGCGGCTGCGGCCGAGCACCATCTTGTCCACGCCACCCATGATGCGCAGCTCCGGGCCCCAGCGGTCCAGCGACTCGCCCGGATGACCTGAGCCGTTGACCTCCCAGGGAAACATCGTGTTCACGCCGCCGGCGAGGAAGTGCGGGATCAGCGGCCGCACGTCGCCGTCGCAGTCGATCCACCAGAGATCCACGCCATGGGCGCGAAGCTTGGCGCTGATGCGTTTGTACCGCGGCACCACGACATCGCGGAAAAATCCGACCGAGACGAGCGGACCACTCTTGTAGCAAATGTCCTCCCAGCCGCCCGCGTAGTCGAATTTCACCTGCGGCAACACGGCATCGAGGAAGTCCTCCACGAGGAGGCAGGAGGTCTCGACCATGTCCTCGACCATCTCGGGATAGTCGTAGACCGCGTAGGCGAGGCCTTCGACCGTCAGCATATCGCGCACCTTGCCGATCATGGATCCGGCCCACACGCCGAGCGGATAATCACGGTCCACCGGATGGTCGCGGCGAATGGCGGCGAGGTCGGGCTTGCGGTCGGGATGGCGGCGGTCGAAGCGCTCGGCCTTCACCTTCGCCCAGTCGTCGGGCGTTTTGACTGTCGCGTCGAGGTAGTGCGGAATCGTGTCGTGGCCGTCGAGCGGCACCTCGGCGATGAGCCCGTCGCCGTTGCGCATGATCCGGCTCGTTGCGGTGCGCGAGATCTCCTCATACGGAAACACCGGGTGCATCCAGGGCGAACCGACCATGGCGGTGCGGTCGAAGTTGAGGAAGATGTCGGCGTCGGTGTTGTTGGTGATGCCGTGGTCACGAAACATCGGCCAGAGCTTGAAGTTGTCGTCCCAGTAACCGAACTCCATGTTGAAGCAGCGGTCCACGGGCTGGCGATTGAGCTGCCGTATGAAACGCGCCCGGTCGGTGAGCGTGCCGCTCCATTTCTGGCGGAAGGGTTCGATGGCGGTCGTGGTCATGGCGGGGTCAGTAGGTGCCGTAGCGTTCGACGAAGCTGATGATGGCGCGGTAGGTGTCCCAGCTCACCTGCGGCGGGACGGAGTGGTCCGAGTGGTAGGCATAGCCGCGCGTCGCCATGCCCGCGGCGAACTTCGTGCGGATTTCTTCCTCGATGAGGTCGAGGTTGTTGGTCGCCATTTTCATCACGTCGATGTTGCCGAACATCGCCAGACGGTCGCCGTGCGTCGGGGCAAAGACGCGGATGTCCATCCCGGCCTTGGCCTCGATGGGCTGCAGGCACTCGAAGCCGGCCGCGATATAGAGGTCGAGCACGTCACGGACATGGCCGTCGGTGTGGTAGATGACGCGCATGCCGCGCGCATGGGCCCACTCCGCCATGCGCTTGTGCGCCGGCCAGACGAGTTCGCGATACATCGCCGGCGAGCACATCGTGGAGTGGTTGTAGGCCATGTCGCCGTAGATCCAGAGCCCGTCGGGCTTCACGCCCTCGGCCAGCACGCCCTCGAACGAGCGAAGCACGACGTCGGTGTGCACCTGCACGATGTCGCGGACCCACTCGGGATCCTCGATCATCGCGACGAGGCAGGTTTCGTCGCCGATGATCTTGCGGAGCGCCTCGAAGCCCTCGACGCCCGACAAATGATTCCATTTCCCGAGGATGCGCCCCTCCTGGTAGCGCAGCGCGGCGAGCTTGGTGTCCACGCCGTTGGGCGCGGCGAGCATGGCCGGGCGATAGATTTTTTCCCAGGTCTCGCGGCTGTCGCAGCCGAAGCTGATATGTTCCGGCGTGCCGGAGCGCGCCTTCCAATAGCGGGCGACGCCGCCCCAGGCGTCGCGGACCGTCTCGGTCTCGGCGTCCTGGCGGAGGACCTCGCGCAGGCCGGGAAACACCACCGGCCAGGACCAGCAGACGGTCTGGAAATCAGCGCCGAGCAGCCGCAGCGCGTCGGCGTGGTCCCATTGGAGCCCCTCGCGCTGCCAGCGGGCGATCGTTTCCGGCCAGTAGGTGTCCTGCCGCGGCACGCGGTCTTGATCCTGCCGGGCGAACATGCGGTTCACGCGTTCGCACCCCGTCATGGATGTAATGTTCATGGCCGCACCCCATAAGGGCCGGGGAACCGGGGCCGGTCAGGCCGCCGCGCCCACAAGTTTCTTGGCGACGTCCACGGCCGTGCCGGCATCGGCGGCATAGCCGTCGGCTCCGATATCGTCCGCGAAAGCCTGGGTGATCGGCGCGCCGCCGATCATGATCTTGATATTGGGCAGGCCGGCGGCCTTGAGAATGCGCACGGTTTCCTTCATCGCCGGCATCGTGGTGGTGAGCAGGGCGGAGAGGCCAACGAGGTTGGCGTTATGCTCCTTGGCGGCGGCGAGATAGCGCTCGGGGCTCACATTCGTGCCGAGATCGACGACGGCGAAATTCGCGCCGCGCCACATCATGGAAATGAGGTTCTTGCCGATGTCATGCAGGTCGCCCTGCACGGTGCCGATGAGGGCGGTGTATTTCGGCTTGATGCCCGCGAGGGCGAGCATCGGCTCGAGGATTTTCAGCGCCTCCTTCATGGCGCGCGCGGCGACGAGCATCTCCGGGACGAAGATCTCGTTGCGCTTGAACTGATCCCCCACGATCGCCATCCCGGGCACGAGGCCCTGTTCGACAATGTTCTGCGGGCTGGTGCCGGCCGCGAGAAGTTCCTGGGTGAGTCGCACGGTGTCGGTCCGCTTCCCGGCGGCCACGGCGGCGGTCAGATCAGTGAGGAGGGGCATGGGAACCTTTATGGTACGCGATGACGGCGAAGCAAATGCGAAGTCTGCCAAAGTCCCGCGCAGCACATAACAATTCCCAATTCCTACATGCGGCGTGCGTTGTCAGTGCCTGCGCCGGGTGGTTTATACAATGGAAGCGGCGACGGACGCCCAATCGTATCTCTAATCCCCATGACCAATTTATATAATACCGCGGTGATTGCCTGCGGGGTCATCGAGCCGGAAGTCCGGCACTTTGCCCGGGATTGCCCGCACATCCGGGAGCTGGTCTTCCTGCCGCAGGGGTTGCACGACGATCCGGCGCGGATGCAGCGGGAATTGCAGGCGGCGATCAACCGGGCCGAGGCGAACCCGGAAATCGGGGCCTTGGTGCTGGTGTACGGCCTGTGCAGCCGCGGGGTGGAGAACCTGCGGCACGCGCGCTGCCCGCTGGTGATCGCCCGCGCGCACGACTGCGTGACCCTGTTTCTGGGCGACAAGGAACGCTATGCGGGCCAACAGCGGGATTTTCCCGGCACGTATTGGTACAACCCGGGCTGGATCCGCGGCGGCGCCTCGCCGGGTCCCGACCGCGAAGCCCGTCTGCGCCAGGAATATGCGGCCAAGTTTGACGAGGATGACGTCGCTTATCTCCTCGAGACGGACCGGGCGGGGCTGGCGCATTATGACCGGGCGGTTTACGTCGGGCTGGGACTGGGCGACGCGCAGGCCGAGGCCGACTACACCCGGAGTTGCGCCGCCTGCCTTGGCTGGGGCTTCGACCGCATCCCGGGCGATCCGGCGCTCCTCCGCGCCCTGCTGCAAGGGGAGTGGGATGAAAAACGTTTCCTCGTCGTGCCGCCCCGGCACGTCATTCGCCTCACCGCGGACGATTCCATCATCCGCTCTGAACCGGAGCCCGCCGCCCCATGAGCACCCGGCTGCAACTTGAACTGCCCGACGGCCACACCGAGATCGGCCTCGCCCCCGGCGACACGCGTCTGTCGCTTTCCGAGCTGTTGGCGCACCGGGGTTACCCGCTCAACACCCGCTGCGGCGGCCGCGGTCTGTGCGGCGGCTGCGAGATTGGGCTGAACGCGGGGACGCTGCGGCGCACCGCCGACGGCGCGACGATTGCGCCCGTGCCCGGTGAGCGCCTGCGCTCGTGCCAGTTGCGCGTCGCGGAAGGCAGCACCGTCACGGTGACCGTGCCGGCCCGCTCGCTGCTGAAGCACGAGCCGGCGATCGTGGCGGAGTTCAAGATCAACGTGCCCTGGGCTAGCGACCCGCTCGATCCCACGGCGCGAATCGGTGCGGCGGTGGATGTCGGCACGACGACGGTGGCGCTGCTGCTCGCCGATCTGGCGACGGGCAAGGTGGTCGGCGAAGCCTCGGCCTTCAACGCGCAGATCCGCTTTGGCGAAGATGTGCTCACCCGCATCCAGATGTGCTACCAGAGTCCCGCCGCGGTGCGGCAATTGCAGCACGCCGTGGCGGCCGAGACGATTCAGCCTCTGCTCGACGAAGCCTGCGCGGAAGCGGGGATTGACGCGAAGGAAGTCGGCGTGATGACCGTGGCGGCCAACACCACCATGCAACATCTGCTGGCGGGCGTGGACCCGAGCCCGCTCGGCGTGCACCCCTTCAAGCCGGTATTCTTGGAGCATCGCACCTATGCACCGGCCGAGCTCGGCCTCGCGTTCGGCGGTGCCGGGGCGAAGGTCCACCTGCTGCCGGGTCCCGCCGCCTATGTCGGGGCCGATCTCGCCGCCGGCATCGTCGCCACCGGCCTGCTTTACGACGAAGGGCCGGTGCTGCTGGTCGACGTCGGCACGAACGGTGAGATCATCGCCAAGGTCGGCGACCGGCTGGTGGGCTGCGCCACGGCCGCGGGCCCGGCGTTCGAAGGCGCGGGCCTCACGAGCGGCAGTCGCGGGGTCAAGGGCGCGATTGAGCGCATCACCCTGCAGGGCGATCCCTTTGCCGTGGAACTCGGGGTGATTGGCGGCGAAGCGCGGCCCATCGGCATCTGCGGCTCGGCCTACGTTGATTTTCTTTGGGAAGGGCGGCGGCGCGGCATCCTGCAGGAGAACGGACGCTTCGCGGCCGACTTCGTGGCCCGCGCAGGTCCGGCCGTCCAGGTGGACGAATACGGCCGCAAGCTGCAGCTGTACGCCCGCGGCGTCTCGGGCCCGGTGTGGATCTCCGAGGTGGACATCGCGCGGCTGCTGCAGGCGAAGGCCGCCATCGCCGCCGGCATCAACACCCTCCTCGGGCTGCTGGGCGTGTCGGCCGCCAGCGTCAAAACCCTTTATCTCGCCGGCGGCTTCGGGCTGCACCTTTCCCTGGAGCACGCCATCGGCTGCGGCCTGCTCCCCGGTTTCACGCCCGCGCAGATCCAGGTCGTGGGCAACACCTCGCTCGGCGGCGCCTTCCTCGCCCTCAACGACCGCAGCCTCCTGGGGGAGATGCAGTCGGCCTGCGCGCGTCTGGAATCCATCGAGCTCAACTTGCAACCCGGCTTCGAGGACGCCTACATCGACCAGCTCATGCTGCCCTGACGCACGTTCCCGCCCTCCCGCTGACTAAACCTTTCCGACCATGAGTGCCACCCCCCGCGAGATTGTGCATCAGACGCTGAATTTTTCCGGCCCGCTCCGCGCGCCCCGCGACCTGTGGGTCCTGCCCATCGCGGCGGAGAGATTTTCCGCCGAGCTCGCCGAGCTGGACCGCGCGTTTCCGCCGGACTTCGCCGCCATCGCCGGCCACGAGCGTGAGACCGCCCCGACCCGTGGCGCGCCCCATGCCATCGGCGAGTTCACCGACGAGTGGGGCTGCACCTTCATCAACATCCAGCGCGGGGTCATCGGCCAGGTGAAGAACCCGCTGGTGCGCGACTGGAAGGCCGACCGCGCGCGTCTCCATGTGCCCCGCGAGTGGCTCACGGTCGACCGCGACGCGGTGAACCGCGACTGCGCCGCGACGGACCGGTTCACCTTTTCCATGGCCTGCCCGCGGCCGTTCGAGCAACTCCAGTTTCTCCGCGGTTCGGAAGAGCTCTACCTGGACCTGGCCGATCCGCCGGCCGAGCTGCTGGCCTTTATGCGCGAGCAGCACGCGTTCTATTGCGAGTTGCTCGAGGTGTGGGCCCGCACGAACGTCGATGCGCTGCGCTTCATGGACGACTGGGGCTCGCAGCGCGCGCTGCTCATCGCGCCGCGACTCTGGCGCGAGTTGTTCAAGCCGATGTACCGGGACTACGCCCAAATCGCGCACAGTCACGGCAAGAAACTCTTCATGCACTCCGACGGGCATATTGCCGCGATCTATCCCGACCTCATCGAGATCGGCATCGACGCGGTCAACTCCCAGCTGTTTTGCATGGGCGTCGAGACGCTCGCCCAGTTTGCCGGCCGCATCACGTTTTGGGGCGAGATCGACCGCCAGCACCTGCTGTGCGATGGCACGCCCGCGGACATCGACCGCGCCGTGCAGCAAGTGCATGCGCACCTCTGGCACAACGGCGGCTGCATCGCCCAATGTGAGTTTGGCGCCGCCGCGCGGCCCGAGAATGTCCGCCAAGTCTATTCCTCCTGGGCGGCCCTCGTGCCCTGAGACCGCCAGTATCACCATCCCCCGATGTCCACCCTCCGCGAGCCGACCCCGCCCATCCAACTCCTCGCCCACGACCGCGAGGTCCTGCGCCCGCTGCTGGAGCAGACCGCGGCGATTGCCGCGCTGCCCGTGCACCGCGAAAAAGCGCGGCTGTGGGGCCGGATGAACGACCTGCGCAGCGCGCGCCCGATGGTGTGGATTACCGAGGTGCCGTGGCATGAGTTCAGCGATCGCACCGACGAACTGGTGTTGCGGTGCCGCGCGCCGTGGGCGCGCAGCCTGGAAGTGGACCTGCGCCGGCAACTCTACCAGTGGCACCACCTGCCGGGGGACATGATCTTCAATGACTATGTGCCATGTCCGATCGCCTACCGGAGCACCAGCTTCGGCATCATGCGGCAGGGCGAGCTCCTGGCAATCACCGGCGGCGCCGGCATCTCCTCGCAGCACTTCGAGCCGCAGATCTCCTCGCTGGCCGATCTGCGCAAGATCAAGGATCCGGTGGTGACCGTGGACCGGGCGGACACCGCCGCGCGGTTGGCCGTGATGACCGAGGCGTTCGGCGACATCATGCCCGTGCGCGAGCAGGGCTGCAACAACGTCTGGTTCACGCCGTGGGACAACCTCGTGATGTGGTATGGCGTGCAGGAGGCGCTGATGGATCTCATCGAGCAGCCCGAGGTGATCAACGCCGCCATCGCGCGCATCGTCGAGTGCTACCTCAAGGAGCTCGACCAGATGGTCGCGCTGAATCTCCTCGCGGTGAACAACAACAACTGCCGCATCGGCTCCGGCGCCTACGGCTACACGGACGAGCTGCCGCGCCCCGGCTTCAATCCCGCGCATCCGACGCCCGAGCATCTCTGGGGCTGCTCGAACGCGCAGATTTTCACCGAGGTGTCGCCCGAGATGCACTGGGAGTTTGCGCTGCGGCACGACCGGCCGTGGCTCGCGCGCTGGGGCCTCGTCTACTACGGCTGCTGCGAGGTGCTCGACACCAAGATGGAGATCCTGAGGCGCATCCCGAACCTGCGCAAAGTCTCGATGAATTACCGCATCCACATCGACCGCGCGGCGGCGGCCGTCGGCGCGGACTATGTTTTCAGCTACAAGCCCAACCCCGCGTGCTTTGCCACGGACGTGTTCGACCTGGGCAAGGCCCGCGACGAACTCCGCCACGTGCTGGACTGCACCCGCGGCGGGCACGTCGAGTTCGTCCTCAAGGACATCTCGACCGTGGCCGGCCAGCCCCAGCGGCTGTGGGAGTGGGCCGCGATGGCGCGGGAACTGGTGGAGGGCCGCGGGTGAACGCGATGAACACCATTGCTGGAGTAGGGCGGGTCTTTGACCCGCCACGGCTTGCGGAGCGAAGTTCGCGGAGTGTCGCTCGCCTGACCTGCGATCTATTGTCGGCGAAACTCGAAGAGGCGGGTCTAAGACCCGCCCTACCTCGGGCCGAAGTCCTCCGGCTTGTGGTCGCGGGCGTAGGCCATCATCGCGCGCAGGTTTTCCGGCGGGGTGAGCGGCGAGATCTCGCAGCCCGCGCCGACGATGAAGTAGCGTCCGCAGGTTTCGTGGCAGCGCCGGCAGGCCTCGTAGACCCGTTCCGGCGTGCCCTCGAGCAGGTCGGTGATGGTGGAGACGTTGCCAGCGAGCACGCGGGTGGGGCCGAGCTGCGCGCGCGCGAGCGCCAGGTTGGCGGGGAAATCGATTTCGTAGATGTCGATCGGCAGCGCGGCCATCCTCGGGTAGAGCCGGTCGATGCGTCCGCACATGTGTTGCCGGAGCAGCACGTCGGGATGGCGCTGCCGCAGCGTCTCCAGCACGCGCTTTTGCTGCGGCCAGAGAAACTCTTCATAGAGCGCGGGGCCGATCAGGCCCGCCGCCGCGTCGCTCATGCCCATGGTGTCGGCGCCGGCCGCGATCTGGGCCGGGGCATACGCAATGGCCACGTCCGCGCAAAACGCCAGCAGGTCGTGGGCAAACTGCGGGTCATCCCCGAAATCCAGCATGATCGTGTTCAGGCCGCGCAATTCCGCGGCGAGGGCCAGCGGGCCCTCGATCCAGCCGACGATGGACATGCCGGGACCGGCCGTGCGGCGCATGAGCTCGATGCTCTTCACGCGGTCGTGCATCCGGCCGCCGCTGAGCGGGTCGGGCACCCGGAAGGTCCGCAACCGCAGCTTGTCGCCCAGCGCGGCCCGCTCCTCGTTGATCGCCGGCCCCTGGTCGGTGAACCAGTCCACGCTGCCCTCGCCGGCGATGTCGATGACTTCGCGCGCGGGATCGGAGCAGGTGAGCAGGCAGTCGAGCCCGAAGTCCGCGACGAGCTTGAGCTGGGCCTCGGCCATCTTGCGGCCATCCTTGGTGTAGTCGATGAACGGGATGCCTGCGTGCTTCGCGGAAAACATCATCGCCATCGGCTGCGCCGGCAGGCGGTCCACGGCTTCGCCGCGAATCACCCGGCGCACACGTTCGATCGAGGTCATCCCAGCGTGATGCGGCCCGCCGCCGCGGAAATCAATCCCGGGTTGCGGACAACTCTGCGCATTTCTTGTCCATGAAGGCCATGTCCCCCAAGCAACGCCTCGTCGCCGCCCTCGACCATCGCCCGACGGATCACCTGCCAGTGACCACGCATCACCTGATGCGCCATTATCTGGACAAGTACCTGCCCGGGAAGTCCGAGGATGAGTTTTTCGCGACCTTTGGGCTCGACCCGATCACCTGGTTTGTGGCCCACCGCCCCGACCCGGCCTCGGGCGCGTTCTTTGAGCCGGGTCACCAGCCCGGGTTTCTCGAGGCGCAGCGGATCACCTCCGCCACGTGGCGGTTTGAGCACCAGGACGTGCCCGGCCGCGAATATGCGACGACGCGCCACGCCATCGTCACGCCGCGCAAGACGCTGACCCTGGAGCTGCAGAGCAACGAGTATACCGCGTGGCTCTCCGAGCGCCTGATCAAGGAAAAATCCGACATCGACCTGATTGCGGAATTCGCCCCGCAGCCGCTCTGCGACGTCGACGCCGTCAACCGCCACGCCGCCGCCTACGGCGACCGGGCGCTGGTGCGGGGCCACATCAATTGCTTCGACCTCTACGGCCAGCCCGGTTGCTGGCAGGACGCGTGCGTGCTTTTCGGCGTGGAGGAGATGATCCTGCAGACGTTCGACGATCCGGCCTGGGTGCACGCCTTTCTCGGCATCCTGCGGGACCGCAAGGTGAAGTTCGCCGACTCGATGAAGGGGGCGCGCTACGACGTGATCGAGCACGGTGGCGGCGACGCGTCGTCAACGGTCATTTCGCCGAAGATCTTCGACGAGTTCGTCGCGCCCTACGACCGCGCGGTCATCGCGCACGCCCGGGCCGCGGGCCAGCGCGTGGCGTATCACACCTGCGGCGGGATGATGCCAATCCTCGAGCGCTTGGTCGGGCTCGGTTCCAACGCGCTCGAGACCTTCACGCCGCCGGCCATGGGCGGCGACATGCGGCTGGCCGAGGCGAAGCGGCGCATCGGCGACAAGGTGTGCTTCATCGGCGGCTTCGACCAGAACCGCTTTTTCACCAGCGCCACGCCGGAGGAAACGCGCGCCGAGGTCCGCCGCTGCTTCGCCGAGGCCGGCGCCGGCGGCGGGTTTATTCTCAGCCCGTCCGACCATTTTTTTGAAGCCCGGCCCGAACTGCTGCACGCGTTCGCCGACGAGGCCCGCCGCTGCACCTATTAGAAGATGAGCCCCTTGATCCACTTTGTCATTCTGAGCGCAGCAAAGAATCCAGTGAGATTCCGCTGTGAGCTCCGACCGTGTCCAACTGGATCCTTCGCCATGCTCAGGATGACAATCCGCGATTCGGAAATCTAGCGCTCCACCCACCCACCAATCTTCCATGACTCCCCTCGAACGCTTTCACGCCTGCATGAATTACCAGCCCGTCGACCGGGTGCCCAACCACGAGGTCGGCGTCTGGGCCCAGACCAAGCCGCGCTGGCGCGACGAGGGACTTGCCGTCGACGACCTGCACTGGGACTGGTTCACCGGCGAGGCCCGCTGGGACATGGACCCGCGCGAATACATCGACGTGGGCACCGGCATGGTCCCGCCCTTTGAGGTGAAGGTCCTTAGCCGCGAGGGCGAGACCGAGATCATCCGGGGCGCCAACGGCGTCACTACGAAAGCCCTCATCACCGGCACCACCGACGGGATGCGCGCCAGCATGGACGAATACCTCAGCTTTCCCGTGTCGACGCCGGCGGACTTCCAGGAGCTGAAGAAACGGTTCCGCCCGTCGTGCCCGGTCCGCTACCCGGCGTATTGGGAGCAGTTCCAGCTCCCCGGCTGGGGGCTGCGCCAGCACCCGCTCATCCTCGGCCGGAATTGCGCCATCCTCGGCTACTACTGGCGCGCCCGCGAATGGATGGGCACCGAGAACACCAGCTACGCCTGGTATGACGAGCCCGCGCTGATGCACGAGATGATGGAGTTCATCACCGACTTCACCATCGAGACCACCCGGCCGTTCCTCGAACGCGGGGTGCGCCCGGATTATGTTTTCATCAACGAGGACCTGAGCATGAAAAACGGGCCGCTGCTCAGCCCGGACACCTACCGGAGCTTCATCCTGCCGGAGCTGAAGCGGCTGATCGCCTGGTTCAAGTCCCAGGGCGTGCGCTGGGTGATCATCGACACGGACGGCAACTGCGAGCTCGTCCTCCCGCACTTCATGGAAGCGGGCGTCGATGCCATCTGGCCGCTCGAGCGCGCCTCCGACATGGATCCGCTGGCGATCCGCAAAAAGTTCGGCCATGACCTGCGGCTGTGGGGCGCGGTGGACAAGCGTGAACTCGCGAAGGACTTCGCCGCCATCGACGCGCACCTGCGCACGCTGCAGCCGCTCATCGCCGACGGCGGCTTCATCCCCTCGGTGGACCACCTCGTGCCGCCGGACGTGTCGCTGGCGAACTTCGAGCACTACATGCGGCGCAAGCACCAGCTCCTCCGCGGCGAGGCGTTTTGAAGCGAGTCCTGATCGTTGAGCCACGAATTCACATGAAAATCATGACCGCCCGGGCGTTTGGTTCACCGAGGACACAGAGTGGGGCGCAGAGTCCACCGAGCCAGATCCGGGGTTTCGATGCATGCTCTGTGCACTCGGTGCCTCCTCGGTGCCCTCCGTGGCAAAGTTCCCCATGAGCCTCCAACTCGCCCTCGACACCCTCGCGCTGAAGCCGGTCCCGCGCTTTGCCCGCACGGAATACAGCCTTGAATACCATCAGGCGGTGCCACCGCCCGCCCCCATGACCGGACCCGATCCGTATGCGGCCGGGCGCGCGCTCTACGCGCGGTGGGATCTCGATTTTCTCTGGACCGTGGAGGACGGCCTGCGCGGCGACTGGGCGAAGTGGGGGCGTTGCACCGACATGGGCCATGCCGAATACGCGTCCGACGGCAGCGACCTGCACCAGCCCGTCCGTTGCCCGTTCGAGTCGGTCGAGGACGTCTGGGCGTTTGATGCGGTGGCGGAATACGGGCTCCCGGCGATGGCGGACCAGGTCGCGGCCTACGAGGCGTGGTGGCAGGAAAAGCGCCTCAATTTTCCCGACCAGCTCTGCCCTGGCGGGTATTACAAGACGATCGTGTCGGGCGCGATCCAAGCGTTCGGCTGGGACATGCTGTTGGAGGCTGCGGCCGACCGCGATAAGATGGAACGGGTGTTCGACAGCTTTTTCCGCCGCACGCAATTTCACATGGACGCGTGGGCGCAGACCAGCGCCGAGGCGATCATCCAGCACGACGATTTCGTCTGGACCGCGGGCGCCTTCATGCGGCCCGAGATCTACCGCTCCGTGATCATCCCGCGCTACGCCGAGCTGTGGAAGCCGCTCAAGCGGGCCGGCAAGAAAGTGCTGTTCTGCTCCGACGGCGACTTCCGCGAGTTCGCCGCCGACATCGTTGCCGCCGGTGCCGACGGGCTGATCTTCGAGCCGGTGATGGACTTTGGCGAGATGACGGAAAAATTCGGCCAGACCACCGTGCTGGTGGGCAGCGCCGTGGACTGCCGCGACCTGACGTTTGGCAAATGGGAGACCGTGCGCGCCGCCGTGGACCGGTCGCTCGCGCTGGCCCGCGGCTGTCGCGGCGTGATCCTCGCCACCGGCAACCACCTGCCGGCGAACATCCCCGCGCCCATGCTCGAGCACTACCGCGCCTACCTGCAAGACCACCGCCACCGCTGAACCCCGACCATGCACTGGAACCGCCAGCAATATCTCGACCTCATGACCTTCGGCGCCGCGCCGCGGCCCATGTTCACGGAGCTCTTCGGGCCGCTCATTGGCCTCGACGCCGAGTGGCGCGCCCAGGGCGCCTCCGAGGCGGAAATTGCGATGACCGCGTTTGATTGGGACTACGTGCCCACCGTGTTCTGCGGCGGCTACACCCATTTGCAGGGTCCGCCCTCCGTGGTCCTCGAGGACAACACCGAGCGGCGCCTCGAGCGCGACTGCCTCGGCCGCGAGATGCTGCTGTTGAAAAAGACGGCGACCATCCCGCTGCCGATGAATTTTCCGGTGAAGAACATGGACGACTGGCTGCGGGTGAAGCCGTTTTTCACGTTCAATCCGGGCCGCATCCACTGGGACGAGGTCGAGCAGGCGCGCCGCGCGCAGGCCGGGGGCAGCCTCGTCGTCGCGCACATGCCGGGGGCGTTCGACACCCCTCGGGACCTGATGGGCGAGGAGATCGCCTGTCTCGCGTACTATGAGCAGCCGGAACTGATGGCGGATATCCTGGCCACGATTGCCGACACCACGATGCGCGTGCTCGAGCCCATCAGCGAGAAGCTGCACATCGACCAGCTCATGGTCCACGAGGACTTCGCCGGAAAATCCGGCCCGCTCGTCGGCCCTGTGCAGATCCGCGAGTATTTCCAGCCTTACTACCGCCGGGTGTGGGACCTCGTCTCGTCCCGCGACGCGCGCATTTTCGAGCAGGACACCGACGGCAACATCAACCCGGTCGTCCCCGTGCTCCTCGATTGCGGCCTGACCAGCATTTATCCGATGGAGCCGGCGGCTGGCATGGACATTGTGCAGTTGCGGCAGACGTATGGAAAACGCCTCGCGATGCGCGGCGGCATTGACAAGCACGTGCTCCGCGAGGACCGCGCCGCCATCCGTCGCGAGCTCGAATACAAACTCGTCCCGGCGCTGCGCACCGGCTGCGCCTTTGGCCTCGATCACCGCATCCCCAACGGCACGCCGCTGGCGAACTACCGCTACTACGTCACCCTCGGCCGGGAGATCCTCGGCCTGCCGCCGCTCGACCCGGCCCGCACCGGCTGGGCCCGCATGGCGATGTGAGCAGAAAATTCGAAGCGCAAAACCCGAAAATCGAACGCTGGGGGAGTTGGAAAGAATGTAGATACTATCGGATTTCGGACTTTGTCTTTCGGATTTCATAAATCGACATTCCCCAACGGCGACAGTCCATGACTACCTCCAATCCGATTGAGCAACTGGGCCCGGTGGTTCACCGCCGCGGCACCCTCGACCGGACCCGGGCCGCGCTAGCCCGCGGCCGGCTCACCGTAGGATTCCTCGGCGGCTCCATCACGGCCCCCGGCGTGTCGTGGCCCGAGCCCCTGGCTGCCTGGCTGGGCGACACGTATCCCGAGGTGCGGCTCACCATCGAAAATGCCGCGCTCGGCGCGACCGGCAGCGAGCTCGCGGCGATTCGGGCGCAGTCCGAAATCCTTGATCGGGGCTGCGACCTGGTTTTTGTCGAATACGCGGTGAACGACTTCGGCACACCGCCGGGATTGCGCGCCCGCGCGCGCGAGGGACTGCTGCAGCAACTGCTGCGCGGGGGCGGGTGCGACGTGGTTCTCGTCTACACCTATTGCCCGGAGATGCAGGCGGACATGTTTGCGGGCCGGGTGCCGGCTTCGATCGCTGACTTCGAACTTTTAGCGGAACACTACGGCCTCAACTCGGTGTGGATGGGACTGCACGCCGTGCGCGAAGTGCAGCGTGGCCTCCTGCGCTGGGAAGACTGGCTGCCGGACGGCCTGCACCCGGCCACGCGGGGCAGTCTCTGCTACGCGCAAAGCGTGATGGCGTTTCTCGCGGAGGCGCTGGCGCCCGGCGGAAAGGCGGATGCGGCAGCGCGCCGAGCCGGGCTGCCGGCGGCGTTGACCCCGGGAGCGTGGGAGCGCGTGCACCTGCTGCCGCTGACCGCGGCTGAACTGACCGGACCGTGGACCCTGCGCCGCTGGACGAGCAGCCCCGGCGTTGCGCAGATTCTTCTCTCCACGGCGCTGGGCGCCGGGTTGAGCGTGGCCTTCACCGGCCGCGGGCTCGTGCTGGCCTTCGACTTTGGCAAGGCATCCGGGGAATTCCGCTTCCGGCTGGACGGCGGCGCCTGGGTGGAGACGCAGCGCGACTGCCCGGCATGGGCTGGGGACGCGGGCTGGCTGCGTCATCACCTGATCACCGAGGAGCTGGCGCCCGGGCCGCACCGGTTTGAACTCGAAACCCTGCCGGGTCCGGGCAGCGCGGTCCGCGGCTCGCGGACCGCCCTCGGCCTGATCGGCGTGATTGAGTGAGACAGGGCGGACGTCCGGCCCGAGCTCAGTATTTCAGCCCGACTTTCCTGTAGATCATGCTCAGCAGCCGAGCGGGGCCGATGAGCAGGAACACCACGCCCTTGAGGAAGGAGGGTTTCTTGCCCTCGATCTGGTGGCCGATGAACTGGCCGATCCAGGCGAGGACAAAGATGACGAGGCAGATCTTCCACACCGGCCAGGGCGCCCTCATCTCCAGCCGCAGGTGCACCGTCTGGCACACGGTCATGAACGCCAGCATCCCCACTGCGAGCGTCGGCGAGAGCCACGCATAAAACAGCGTGGCGAGCGCGATGGCGACGATCGACCAGTTGAACCACGGCACGGCCGTCTCCCACGACTCGGAAACCGGGATTTCCCAGATGAAGCCCAGCACGCTGAAAAAGATCAGCGGCACGCAAATCCAGTGGATCAGCTCGTTGGCGTGATGCTGGTGACTCTCGCCATATTCGGCGAACCACTGGTCGGCGGATTTTCGGGGCATGGCGGCGGCGCGGCAACAGGGGGCTACAGTTTGGCGACGGCGGACTTTTCCAGCGCCTTCAGGTTGATGTCGTGGCCGAGCCCGGGGGCGGCGGGGGCGCGCACGTGGCAGTCCTTGCCGATGTCCGCGTCCACCACGATGGGGTTACCCTTGACCAGGGTTTCGTAGTAGTGGTTGTTGCGGATCGCGAGGCAGAGGTGGGTGTTTTCCACGCCCATGCCGTGCACCTCGGCGCTGAGCTGGAACGAATCGGCGAGGTGTGCCACGCGCAGCGCGCCCGTGATGCCGCCCTTGTAGTAAAAACTCGTGCGCACCATGTCGGCCGCGCCCTGCGCGATGAAGTCCGCGACGTTGTAGTGGCAGCCGTCGGAGGTCTCGGCGGCGAGCACCGGGATGTCGAGCTGTTCGCAGAGGCGGCGATAGGCGTTGATGCTGAACTCGCGCATCGGCTCCTCATACCAGAGATAATCGGCCTCCTCGAGGGCGCGACCGAGCTGGAGCGACTCATACGGATCGAAGGCCGCCGAGCCGTCATACATCAGCGCGATGTCTGGTCCGACGTGCGCGCGCAGCGCCTGGCAGAGCGCAACGTCCTTGCGCGCGTCGCCCCACGCGTGGAGCTTGATGGCGCGGAAGCCGCGGGCGAGGCATTGGTCGGCCACGTCGAGAAACTCCTTCGTCGAGGCATAGGTGACGGTGCTCGCGTAGGCCTCGATCTTGTCGCGGTAGCCGCCGAGCAACTGGTAGAGCGGCAGCTTCGCGGCCTTGGCGGTGATGTCCCAGAGCGCGGCGTCCACCACGCCCATCATGTACATCGGCAGCTCCTCGATGCGGTCGATTTCCCAGAGCTCGTGCCAGAGCAGTTCCTTCATCAGGGGATTTTTCCCGAGCAGCCACGGCTTGAGCCGGCGCTCGATGAGATCGAACGCGATCGCGCCGCGCATCGCGCAACTCCAGCCCTCGATGCCCTCATCCGTCACGAGCCGCAGCCAGGTGTTCTCCGTGACCGGGTCGCTGCCCGGCAGGCCCTGGCGCCAGATGAAGGGCACCTTCGTCTTGGTGCGCGTGATGTAGGCATGGACGGCGATGATTTTCATGGGGTGGGGTGGGGCGAAGTGATGAGTAACAAGAGACGAGTGGCAAGATGGAGTAACAGCAGCTGGAGTCCGATAGAAAAATTTGCGGCCGAGCTTGGTCTTCCGTCGGGTTTTTGGCCGGTTGGCCGGCGTTTTCGGTAATGGGTCAGTTTGATGTAGGTCGGGCTTTACGCCCGACATGCTGGGAAAACCTTTCGGGGATAAACCCCGACCTACAAAAGCAGCACGACCCCCGAGAGAACCAAACCGACCCACTACCGCGCTTTCTCGTCACTTGTCACTCGTCACTTCAGAGTGCCCCCATGTTTGACCTCACGGACAAGGCGGCTCTCGTCACCGGCGCGGGCTCCGGCATTGGCCGGGCCATCGCACAGCGCTTCGCGGCGGCGGGCGCCCGCGTGCAGGTGACCGACGTGGACGAGGCTGGCGGCCGCGAAACCGTGGCGCTCGTGGCGAAGGCGGGCGGAAAGGCCGAATTTGTCCGGCTGGACGTGACCGACGAGGCCGCGGCGGACGCGCTTGCCCAGCGGCTCGGCGCGCTCGACCTCCTGGTGAACAACGCCGGCATCGGGCACGTCGGCACGATTCTGCAGACGACCGCGGCCGATCTTGACCGGCTTTATCGCGTGAATGTTCGCGGCGTGTTCAACGTCAGCAAACCTTCCTCCCCGCGATGCTCGCGCGCCGGACCGGCAGCGTCATTAATATCGCATCCATCGGCGGCGTGGTGGGCATCTGCGACCGGCTCGCCTACTGCACGACGAAGTTCGCGGTCGTCGGCTTGACCAAATCCCTGGCGCTCGACCACGCGGCGGACGGCGTGCGCGTCAACTGCATCTGCCCGGGCCGGGTGGAGACGCCCTTTGTCCAGGCGCGGCTGCGCGAATATCCCGACCCGGAGAAAGCCTACCGGGAGATGAGCGCCACGCAGGCGATCGGCCGCATGGGCCGGCCCGAGGAAATCGCGGCGGCGGCGCATTATCTGGCGAGCGACGAGGCGGCGCTGGTCACGGGCACCACGCTCATGGCGGACGGCGGCTGGAGCGCGGGCAAGTAGCCCGGATATTTCACCGTCATGAAGATTCTTTTTGGGAAAATATCCGTCTGCCCTGTGGGCAGCCCCGACTTGTCGGGGTCGTCGCGGTAGATCGGAAGAGCGTCGTGTAGGGAAAGAGTGTAGATCTCGAGGGTCGCCGT
>OCZT010001494.1_pt1 | contig 24200 bp, 21 predicted proteins | sample 1539031 | NCBI WGS metagenome assembly OCZT01 (sample SAMEA3539308, study PRJEB22396) | soil metagenome | biome: tundra; feature: field; material: soil | place: USA | collected 2010-05 | depth 0.15 m | reverse complement strand
TCAGGGAGGTGGCGATGCCGATGATGGAGAGGGCGGCTGTGGTCTTCATAGTGTTTGGTTGGAATGGGGTTCTAATTATTGGTTGAAGGCGTCGAGGAGGCGTTGGTTCGTATCGCGCTGGCGCTGGAGTTCGGATAGGTAGGCGGCGTCAGCGGCGCGGAGGCGGAGGATGCTGAGCCCTTCCTCGATGAATGAGGCGCGGGAGTTGTTCCACTCACGGAGGTTGCCTTCGGGTTTGGCCAACTCCTTGAGGATGGCGCCGAGGTCGCCGTCCACGCGCGCCCACTCACGGTTGAGAGCCGAGATGTGGTTGGAGATGCGTGTGCGGTTCTCGTTGGGAATGGTCAAGCGCGGGTAGCTGAGCAGTTTGAGCATCCCCGTTAGCAAAAGGAAGCTCACCGCCAGTTCGCACAGCAACTGGCCGGCGACGGCCCAGCGCCGGTCAGGGAGCAGGATGTTTCTGGCGTTCAGGTCGGCCAGGGTGAGGGGAGCGGCGAGAGGGAACAGGCCGGACAGCCAGAGAATGATGCCGAGGGTCAGGACGGAGACCGCGACCAGCAGGGCCAGTGTCACCTTGGGACTTTCGGACCTGAGTGTGAGCAGTAGAAAGATCTCCGCTGCCACGGACGCGAGGACCCATGGGGAGGCAGCAATCGAGGCAAAGAGCCAGGATTGCATGGACGGGAGATAGAGGTTCGCGATCTGCAGGAGTGCGGCGCCAGATGAGAGCCCGAGCAGGAGGAGGCAGACCAGGAAGCCCCACCATTTGGCGGTGAACCAGGCCGGGAAACGGGGTTCGGCCTGTGCTTGCTCGACGACCGCTGGGATGTCTTCGAGAGCGGCGGTAGCGGCCTTGCTATCCCCCTGGACGCGGGCCTTTTCAGTACTGAGCCGTTCGGCTTCGAGGCGTCCGGCGTCAATTTCGCGCTCAAAAAGGACCGCCTCGGCGCCGTAGGTGCCATCGAAAATCTGGCCACCGACGCGCTGGACTTCGGGGACTTCCTTGCCGTCGATGGGGATGCTGCGGGCCATTACGTGGAAGCGATGGCGCTCCTTCTCGTGGACCTCGAAGGCGCGCGGTGGCAATTTAGCGCCGGGGATCAATATCCACTGTCCGTCACCGTTTGTCGGCTTGTCAGTGCGATGGAAGCCGTTGCCGTTGCGGCTCGTGGGCGTGGCGCTGAAGCGGTTCTGCGGCGCAAGCGCGTCATTGGCTTGGTCGAGGAGCGGCTTCAGGGGGTTGCGACCGTTGGTAGGGGTTTTGTTCATATTGCTTTTGTGGTTCTACCCGTGGTGCGTGACAGGAGATGTCATGTCTGTGACATCTGGTGGTGCGGCGTGTTGGGCAGCCTCAGCGGGAGATGCGAGGGCCGCACTTTTTGACGTGGGGGCGCTCTTGCCAATTCTTGGATGAAAAAGGGCACTGCAGACTTCGCATCGTGCCTTCAATGTGGAACCGCTCGCGACATGTACAGTCACAACGAGACAGTCGGGGCAGTTGCAAACCCAAGCTTTCCTCTTCGGCGTTGGAGCTTCCGCCTCTTCGGGATTCATGCTCAAAACGGGTGTGCCTTTCAGTCCGTGGCGGGTTGCCCAGCCCATAAAAGCTGAATCGGGCCGCACACCGCAGGTGCAGCCGAACCGGGTGCAGGGAATCCCCAGTTGGTTGGCCATCGTTCGTAGCCAGGTGGAGTGGTAGCCGTTGTGGCTGCGGGGGGCAGACTTGACGATATCTTCGAAGCAGTGGAGAAGTTCGTGCAGTGCGACTGACGCGACCTGGATTTCAGGAAGTCGGTTCAGGTTAGCCGGGTTCACGCTGATTTCCCACCGGCATCCGGCGGCGTTCCGGCCGGGGCGGTAGTGACCGAGGGTACGTGACGGTTCCCATTCAAAGAGGAAAAGCAAGCTGGGCTTGGCGACGACGCCACCCTGCCATTCCTTGGGCAGGAATTCTGTCCAGAGGCTATTAGCCCACTCTTGCAAGCGGCTAGCGAGGGCGCTCAGGGAGAGGTTGGCCAATGTCCAATCCGGGAGCTCTGCCTGGAAGGATGAAATGGCCGTGTTCAGCTCTTCGTCGCGGGGCACGCGGCTGGCCGCGTCCGAGTCGCCGTTCGTTGCCGCTCCCTTGTTGGGTGCGCACCCCAAAACCGCGCCTTCCAAGAGGTCGATGGCGGGCGTGGCGGTGAAGCGGTTCTGCGGCGCGAGCGTGTAATTGGCTTGGTCGAAGCGGGGCTTCAAGGGGATGCGGCCGTTAGTGGGTGTTTGGTTCATTTATGTGGGTTCGTTCTATTCAACATGCGTGACGGAAAGCGGTGTATCCGTGACAGGTACTGATCTCCGCAGTTCGTCCAATTGCGGTTGCAGTCAGGAATGAGTCTCGAGGGACCTACCGTCTTCCGTCGGAACGGGGCCACACACGAAGGGGCGCACTTTAGGTCGTAGTAGGTAGCGGCCTTGTTTCCATCTTGTCGGGCTGTTCTGTTGCCAGGTCGCCCAGACCCCGAAGCTGATTCAGGAGAGGTTTCGTTCAGTCGTCCATAGGTTTTCTTAAATGTCGAAGCTCTGGCTTCTCATCCTTGTCGAGCTGTTCTGTTGCCAGGTCGCCCGGACCCCGAAGCTGATTCAGGAGCGGTTGTTGTTTAGTCGTACATAGATTTTCTTTTGTTGGTCGTGGCTCCTCCTTCGTAGGGGGGCCATGTTCATAGTGTTTTGGGGATTTGTATCCATCAGGCGTGACGGGAAGTGCCGCATACGTGACAACTGTCGTTCTCGGCGCCATTGCGATTTAGCCACGAAGCCTGGTGGACTTAACGATCGAGTCGCCGGCGTCCAGCCGGGCGATGAGGATGGCGTTTTCCACGTTGCTTCCGTGGCCGACGTTGCGCTTCGAGCCAAAGATGCCCTCGACGCGGTAAACGTCGAAGCCCTGGCTGGTAGGTGAAAGGGTGTAGGTTTTGGTGCCGTTGGTGGTTTCTACGGTGAGGGTTTTGGTTGTCATGCAAGCAAGGCGTGACGGGAGACGGTACTTCCATGACAGATATTGTCTCCGGAATCGCTGGATGACCGGCGGGAGCTACGGGGCCGCTGGAATCGCCGTAAAAGGGCTCGGCGGTGGGGTCAGGTTGGGCTATTCCATTGTTTGGGCGCGAGACGCCTTTCGACCGCTTTTGCCAGCGCTTGCATTTGGGCTTCGCTTAGCGTTTGCAGGGTAGAATGCAGTTCGGCGGCGGCTGTGCATTCGTCGAGGCTTTGAAGCATGGCTTGGACATCGGCGATCAGCGCCGCCGCCGTGGGAGTCCAAGCCCCGTCCTTTTCCCTTAATAGAGGGGTGCGGCGTGTCACTTCGCGAGCCCAACCCTCGAGCAGCCAGTTCCATCTTCTTGCGAAGGCTGCCGGGTTGGTTTGGGCCAGGTCAGCCAGGTAGTGGGTCCGCAGTTGTTTACGCCGCTGGCGACGCGCTTGGGACCTTGTTATGGCAGGCGAACTGCCGTGCGAGGTGTGTGTCTTCATCGCTTTCCAAACACTGGCACGCATTTTAGCGGCTGCCGGCCGAAGCGCTAGTGGGATTTCCGCCAGAGGGTTCTTTCTTGGCAGAGTCGCCGCCGATTGTTCTGGCCCAATTCCGGCGCTCGGCAATTGCAGCCTCGACTTCGGCGATCGAGGAAGTGTTCGCTCGCTCACGCAGTTGCCAAACAATGGGATTGACCCGCTTTCGGCGGCGATTCCAGCTCGCGGGGAGCGTGGCAAAGACAAATGGGCGGGTAGGTCCTCGGCTTGTCATGATTCGGGCGACGGCGTGGTAGTTGGGCAAGCCCTGCAGTTCCAGCGCGCCGAACTCAGGCTCGGTGTAAAGGCGTAGTTTGTCTGCATCGGGAGCGCCGACACGAAAAGAAATGAGGCTGCCAACATTGCCGAGGACTGCCTCCAAGACATTCTGCCGCCCGGTGCTGGCCGCGAGTTGGCTCAGGTTTTGGTTTGCCAGTGTCAAGTGAAGGCCGTACTTGCGGGCTTCGGCGAGCATGAAGGAGGCGCTGTCGTTGACGAAATTCTGGAATTCGTCCACATATAGATGAAACGCGCGGCGTTTGTGATCCGGAATGTCGGCGCGGCTCATGGCAACCGCAAAGAGCCGGGAAAGAATGAAAGAACCAAGGAGTTGCGAATCCGATTCGCCCAGCAATCCTTTCGGGAGCTTAACCAGCAGGACTTGTTGCCGGTCCATGATGTTCCTGAAATCCATGGTGCTGCGGGCCTGGCCGATGATTGGGCGAATTACGGCGTTGTGGGTGAATGAGTTCAGCTTACAGGTGATGTAGGGTGCGATGTTAGCGAGGGAAGACTCCCCGCAGGCCTTTTCAGCGATTTCCTTCCAAAAGCCGACGACGATGGGGTTCCTGCAGCGCCCAAGCAGGAATTGCCGGTATGTCTTACTCTCAAAGACCAGGGAAAGTTCCATTAGGGTGACGGCGGGCAGGTCGCTCTCCAACAGGAGCAACAGCGCATTGCGGAAGTAAGTCTCGAACATCGGTCCGAAGGCCTCAGGCATCTCGTACATCCGCTTGAGGGTCTTGAGCAATTCGTTGATCGCGAAGCTCACTTGGCGGCTGCGGTTGGGGCCGGTGCATTCGAGGATGTTCAATCCAGGGGCGGCATCCGGCAGGCTGGGATTGAACAGCACGACATCTTTCGCCCGGTTTAGCGGCAGAGACTCAACGATCTGATCGTAGAGATCCCCGTGAGGATCAATAAGGCAGACTCCGCGGCCTTCGCGAATGTCCTGGTGAATCATATTGGCCATCAGCGTGGACTTTCCCGTCCCCGTGGCGCCCAAGACGTACACGTGGCGGCTGCGCGCTGCGTGATCGAGGTGAACACTTTGAAGGCCTGTTTCGGCGATTGAGCCGAGAAGGAGGCCGTTACTATCCAGGTCGGGAGAATGGACGTTGTAGTGGCGACGAACTTGAACCCGCAAAAAGGTCGTCGCTGCGGGAAATATCTGTGGCAGGGAGGCCCCGACCGGCACGCAGCCCTCGAGGGCCAGCACGGCGGGTTGCTCGGCGTGGGCTATACGGGTTGCGCTTTCCGGTTGGATCTGGGGTTTCGGACCGACCACGTTCACAGCGCAACCGAGGACTTCCGAGCCGATAACTCGAAGCAAGGGCTCCGTTACTTCGGTGTCGGAGACAGCCCGGCAGTTCAGTCTTACACCTTGCGGCGACTCGATCCACCGCTTGAGCGTGGCCTCCACGATGCCGCTGGCCGATGAGTCCAAGTGGTGGTTCGCCAATTGTTTAAGAAAAGCGGCGGGGCTTCGTCTTATCCAGGTTAGGGCGTCTGTCAGGCGCTGTAGCTGCTCCGGGGTGAGATCAAACCGGCGCATGCTAACGGAGAGCCGGACGGGAACCGGGCTGTCGGCGACGAGTTCAGCCACAGAGTTGAATGAGCGGGTTATCCTGGACGGCCTTGGGAGACGGAGCGAGAGAGCCTCAGACGTTACGTCGGAACGCGAAAACCCCAAGGGAGCACTCTGCGGGACGTCCAGGCAAATCGGTTTGGGCTCGAAGTAGACGCTCTGGGGAAAGGTCGGTTCGGAGGTTGATTGCTCGCCAGTATTGGTGTTGGCAAATCGAATGGCCGGGTCGCTGGCCAGAACAAGAAGGAGGCTTTGGCGCAACGCTTCCGCCTGGCTAGCCGCGGCGTCCTCGGAATCGGCGTCATGTATCCGACCGTATATTCCCCAGGAGAATTCGAGACGTCCGCCCCCAGCAAAGACGGACTCCACGGAGGTGTTGTTGGCCGTCTCGTGGAATAGCTTGGCAAGCAGGCGGGTTGCACCCAGCGATGTTTCGTTGGGGCGGGAGCTTAGGACGCTGCATCCGTTTAGAGCGACTCCTGACAGCCTGAAGGACACATTTGCGTTGAACAGCCCAGTTTGCGGGTTCTCGGTGACCAGAAACCCTTCATATTGCCTGCGGACGATGGGTGCCGGTTGATTTTCGTGGTTGGGAATGGACTCTGTTGGTCGTGCGTAAGCGCGTGTAGAGGTGGGGATGGGTTCTCGCGGCGCGGAGGAGTCCGGCGTGGACGCTGGCAGCAATTCAATCATGGTTGTCATGGTCAGTAGTGGTGTCAGTGGCTAGATGGTTTGAAGGGCGTGAACAGGGCACACCGCACCTGTTCAACCGGGGCCACACGCCGGGGGGCGCCCTTCAAACTTTGAGAGACCGGCAATTGCCGGGTTCGGTCAGCCGCGAAGCCTGGTGGACTTGACGATCGAGTCGCCGGCGTCCAACCGAGCGATCAAGATGGCGTTTTCCACGTTGCTTCCATGGCCGACGTTGCGCTTCGAGCCAAAGATGCCCTGGACGCGATAGACGTCGAAGCCCTGGCTTGTTGGCGAGAGGGTGTAGGTTTTGGTTCCCTTGGTGGTTTCTACGGTGAGTGTTTTGGTTGCCATGCACGCAGGGCGTGACAGGTGGCGAAGCGCCCGTGACAGCCTTGGGCGGGGTGTGACAGATGTGAACACGCCGGAGCGGGTTCGTTGCCGGCGTCGGCCGCCGACGGTATTGGAGGAGGAAGGCGCTCGCGAAGCTGTCAGGCCGCGAGCGGGCAGAGGCCCGTCAGTGAAGGGTCCACTCTATATTTGGCGGAGGATTGTAGCTCCAGTTGGCGCCGGTGGACATCACGTAAGCCTCGACGTGTTTGGCGAAGTCGGCGAAACCGTTCTCGCGCAGGCAGTCGCAAACGCGCTTTTTCCGACCGCGGAACCGCATTGCCTCGGGGGAATCCTCTCCACGGCCACCTTCGCGGCGATCGTAATTGCCGGCGGGTGCATAGAGGCCGTCCTGGGCAAGCGCGCCAAAGGCTGGCTGATCTGCGGCGACAGGGCTGTCGTTCTCTGGACTCATACGCTGGTAGGCCGCCTCCGCCATGTCGGCCAATGGGCCGAACTCCCGCTTGATGCGAGCCAGCTCGTCTCCCTCCTCGGGGGAAATGTCCTCTTCGTCCTCGAAGCCTCTTAGCTCGATGTAGCGCTTCAGCCGGAGAGATAGGGCTGCGCGGATGATTTCGTCCTGCCTTTGCGCGGGCAGGGTTTCCCACTCGATGCCTTGCGCCTTGAAATACTCGGCGATGGGATTGCCAGCGGGGGCGGGAGAGCCTGAGGCTGAGCTTGGTTCATTGCGCGGTTCGATCATCACGGCCGCTTCCGGGGTTAGCGATTGGTCGGGTTCCAGGGAGAGCAAGTGGTGAAGCGTCTTGAAGCCGGCTTTATCCGGGAGCGTGCGAATGTCGCCGCAGTTGAAGCGGATTTGCCAGTGTAACGAGGTGGCTTCGATGAATTTGCGTTTCGGTTTGTTCGGGGTTGACGCCTTCGGTCCAGGCACACGTTCGAGGCTGACGACCTCGATGGGGCGAAAGATGTACCGGAGCCGACTGACCTCCTGATAAACCGCAGCAATCTGCCTTAGTCTGTTGGCAAGGAGCTTCTCAGCCTCCGGGGCGGGGATAGTGTCGCTTGGCTTTTCAACAACGAGCAATCGTTCGGCGGGGAAGCGAGCGTAAGCGTCGCGGCGGAGTTGTTTGCGAAGGGTATCCCCGCGCGACTTTCCCATTGTCCGATCCAAAGTCGCATCGGTCTCGACCCCCGTAAGGAGAGCGACCATCCAGGCCGACTGAAATCGGTTGAGCGTTTCGAGGACGTTGAGGCCAGTCATCGCCGGGTCGCCCAAGATCACATCTAATGAAACGAGGTCGTAGGGATTGGTCTTGGCTCCCTTGGCGAGACGGCGCGCCTCATCAACGGTCTCGGCCTTTTCGATGGTGACATGAAAATCGCAGCTTTCGAGAATCGAGCGGTAATGCGCCTCAAGAGTTCGGAGGAGGTTTTTGTCGTCCTCGACGATGAGCATGCGGATGGTTTTCATAGTTTTCGCTGTTTTCAGGCGAGCCATTGGGCCAAATGTTGCTTGCTGGCCGCCCACCAGTCCTGCGTGACAGGGCTGGTCACGGCGTCCTTCAGCCAGTCCCGAAGGCGATGTCCGTTCGGGTGCCTGGGGGGGCGGCAGAAGAGATCGAGGTAATATTCGCGCCCAAAAAATGCGGCAAGAGCCTCCCGCGCGGCTTCCTTGGCCGTGGACGGGTCATCCTGGGCAACGGCTGCGCGCAGTCTTGCCAGGGCGGCGTGTCTGGTGTCGCTGGCCTGGCGAGCTCGCAGAGGCGGAAGATCCATCGGCTGGATCGAGGCTACTAAATCGAGTAATCCAGAAAGCGGGCCGGAGCGTCGCCAGACCGCGTGGCCGGTGGTGGCCGGATCAATTTCGGGAACTGCCAAACCGATCGCGAGACCATCCTCGTAACTCCGGGGGGCATCGGCTGGCAGGATAAATAGAAATGCCAGATCGTGCTCGCCGCCGGCAGAGGAAAGATTCTCGACGAGTTCCCAGACCAATTGATGGCAGTGCAGGGCTCCAGCGGGTGGCATGTCATCCGGGACCACCAGGAAGACGCGCTTCAAATCCTCGAACACGCGGGTATGCCCGCCCCGGTCATTCGATTCCAGTCCCGCTTTGAGATGGGCCAGAGGGATAGATGCCATAGCGAAGACCGCCGCAAGCGCCGCGGTGTAGGGTCCGTCGCCTGCTGCGAGCGATTGCGGGGGGGCGTTGAGCCATTCGGCTGGAATTGGTGAGGGCATCATGCACAAGTGTCATTCATCTGAAACCTGGATGACATGAATTAGTGTCTGTTCGTCATGGTTGCGGTCCGCCCAAAGAACGCAATTTGGGGAAAAGGAATGCACCCGTGCAGGTCATTTACTGTTCGTCCTCATCCACGGCGACGAACTCCAGAGGAAGCCGCTCGTGGCCGCATAGAAGGTCGTCTGGTGCTTCTGGCACCGGTACACCCTTGGGCCAAAGGCATTCCAACAAATACTTGGTGCTGTTGCGATCCGGCCAAGATTTCTCGAATGATCCCACACTCGGGTAGGTCTCCCGCAACCGAGAAATGACCTTTTCAGGACTGAGACCTTCGGGAACCGGCCCGACCCGCAACCGATGTCCGACGGTCCGGGGCTCCTCGGACTCAGGGCTCGACGGTTTGTCCGAAGCTTGGAGGGATTTTTCATCCTCCTTGCTTGGAGTGGGATTTGCCACCTGTTTACGAGCGGCAACAAAGGCCTTGGCTTGCCAACCTCGTCGCCGCAGGGATTGGGCTACTTGGTAGGGCGCCGAATCTTGCTCGAAGTAGATGGCGGCAATCTGGCGGCCTTCCTCGGAATCATCAGCGATTTCGCACAACACAGGGTGGTGCGCTCCAAAGCTCGCTGCTTCAAGCAAACCTGGTGCTGTGACTTCGGCGGGTAGATTTTCGACGAGAACAAAGTATCGGGTAGCGCCCGCATGGCTTCCGACCTTAATCGAATCGGAGGTGCTTACTGCAGCGTCTTTGCTGGAGAACGCGGGAGTTTTTGAAGTATTTGGAACGCTAACACCAGCCGGAGCTCGCATCGTCCTACTGAGGCGTTTGCTTCCTTCAACAAAGGCTGTACCGAGAATCTCATCGAGTGCCACCGCCAAGCGAGCTCCAATTGCCTCCGAAGCCTTGCGAATTCCCTTCCTCCATCGCGGTTGTTGGTGCAGGTTGGGCTGCCATGCAGCCATCGCCTCGACGGGCCTGCGGGTGTCAAGGAATCGGGAGGCCGCAAGGTTCCCTCGAAGATACTTATTGTAAGTTTCATGGATCGTCGGAATAGCAACCGAAAACTGTGGCCACGGCCTACTCCTGCATACCATATCAAACAACACTTGGTCGCAGACGTAATGCAGTGCGCGCAAACCTGCGCGCCAGATTTGGAGGTCGGGCTGCAAGGTGCCCAGCTGAGCCTCGTCCTCACGACGATTATCACCCTTCACCACGCATGCGATGTTACCTCCAGGAACTTCCCACTCGCGGCAGCAATAGGGGTCGTACCTAAGGCGCACAAATCTGACTTTCTCCAAAGCGACGTTCATCGAATGGTTCCGTAAAATATTGCAAGCCAGATGGAGGAGGTTGGACTCCGCAACGGCATTGTTACCCCACCTTGGCGGGCCGTTAAGTTGATCAAGTTGTTGAACCGGCGTTCCGAAACGGGCGTAATTCAGCCTGGCGTCAGACTCGGAGGCCGCTAAACTTACCCGGGTCGGTCCGTAGATCGAGATCGATGCAGGTTCTCCGGCCGTGGTTGTGGAATGGAGTGGGGCGACAATCTCGCTAAGAAACAATTCCACAATCGCCTCCACGGCGAGCCGCCACCTGTTGTCCATGAAATCCATGTCGAGAAAACGCAACGCGGTCGTAAAGGGCTCGATGCCGTCGAGCGTAATCATGGCGAGATGGAGAGGACGCTTTTCTCGCCGCCATTCGGTGACGACAGCACCAAACTGATTTTGACAGCTTTGGTGTTTCGAGAGTGGGTTACCAGCCGGTGCCGGTCCGACCAGAGTGGGAAAGTATCTCACTCCGTTTTGGACAAGCCGATCATCAAAGTCCTGAGAGTCCTTCAGGCTCGAAAAACAGGCAACCAATCCCCCGACGACGAGGTCCGCGCCAGGTCTCGACTCGTCAATAAACAGTTCAAAGTGGGAATAACGATCTTTGACCTGGTCCGCTACCAGCTGCGGGCGACACTGCAGGCTGTGACGGGCACGAGTTCGGCCTTTAAGAAGGTCGGCGGCGTTTTCAAGAGATCGATAGAGCCCCGCCCGAGTGGAATTGGACGCCGCCTCAACATCTGATCCGGAAAGTGTCGCAAAGAACCGGGGTTTCTCGAATCCGAGAATGATGTTCTGATAGTTTGCAAATGACCGCTCGATGGATCTGCGTCCAGTCGAACTGAAAAGTATGATGGGAAGGGACATGTCGGCCAGCGCGATAATTCGCGGCAGCCAAGTGAGCGCCTCGTGGTGCTGTGGCGACTCCTGCTTTAGCGTCTTTTCGCTTACGGCCTTGATCGCGTCATTCAGCTTTTGGTCCTGTGTGGAGAATGCCGGCCAGGCGAGATCCGCTCGGTCAGTGAAGCGCCTCATGAGAGGAAGGAGCGTGTCCTTATAGAAGGCAACTTCTGCGTCGGGCTTGCCAGAAAAAAGCCGAAGGTCCAGCAGGAGGACCGGCTGTTTGGAGTCATCGGCTCCCGGCAGCTTCAGACGGAAGCGCAGGTCTTTTGTTTTAGCTTCGTCCAGTTGCTTCTCGACTTGCTTTACGAGGGTGACGAGATCCGTTACCACGGAAACGGGCGCCGCCGACAGACTGCCGGACTCGGCTACGACTGCGGGCGGTTGATTCGTTACCACCGAAAAACTTGCGGCTGGCAAGCAATCGTTTACCCAGCCTTCCCATCCGTGCTTCGCCTGATCATCCACCAATACGATGTGCAGGCCCTTGCCGTCCTCTCCTGGCGGATTCTCGGACTGCGGAATGATCGTACTCGGCTCAGCTATGCCATCTTCTTGCGCAGCACTCGAGGACGGCGGTGGCGGCGCGATGATGCCGGTTGCCCGCAAAAGGCTTCGCAGCGCGAGGGGATGAAGACTTTCGGTTGTCTTCCCGCCACGAACGACCATCGGCCCGATGATGTTCGCGATTGCGTGACGATCAGCTTCTGCCGCTGGCCCACCCTCGGTGAGCGTCATCCGAGCCTCGCGAAGCAGGGAGGCGTGGGCATCGCGGTGGCTCGGTTCAATTTTCAGACCGCTCTCTTTCAAGGCGTCCGGTTTCAGAAAGTCCAGAATTCCTTCGAATGAAATCTGCGGGGCGGCGTGAATGTGAAGCCAGGGAAAAAGGTCCGGACGCATCTCGCGGAACCGGCGGTAAAGGGGCGCACTTTGGTTACAGTCGGGCTGGAGGTCGAGGATAAGCACGTTCGGCCACTTCTGGTGGAGCGCAACGTAGGCGACAGCCCAGTCAAGGGGAGTGAGGACCTGCTCGCAGCGGATGGGAGTGATTTCGGGATCAGGAGGTGTATCGGACCAGACAATTACGACGTGGCCAAAACAGGGGGCCATACTCCACAAGGACTCGAAATCCTCGGGCAGATGATAGGCGAACACTTCCTGGCCGGGCGAGAGGAGCGAGCTGATGACGGCCTTGAGTGGAGCGTGATTCATATTGGTTACTTGGATGGAGCAACCTGGGTCGGGACGCCGAGGATCGATTTCAGAACCGAGAGGCAATCGGCGACGTTGGTATCGGTCTTATTAGCGCCACCGCCATTCTTAATCTCGGTCAGAAAGGCTCTGATCTTACCGGGAGCCACGCCATCCTTGCTGAGGTCGGTGGCGTCGGTTCCGATCGCAGCAATCGTTGTGTCAGGAGATTCGCCCTGTGGCCCAAGCAATTGGATCCAGTTGGGCGGGAGATTGGGTTTTGTGTCGGGATTCAAGAATCCTTCGCAAAGGAGCCGCAGTGCCCATAATCGCTCGGTGGGAGCGGGATTCAGCAAATTGGGGTTGAAACGCTGTTGTTTGAGGTCCTGTGCAAACTCACGAGGTCCGCGCGAGACTGCGGCCAGGATCTCGGACGGAGTCCACCAGCACGAGAACACGGAATTGGGCAAATCGGCGCGTGAGCGCCCCACCCGTCCGCTCGAAGCGACCAGAATTAAGCGCCGATTAGGATTCTTTGTCACCCAACTACGGAAGAAGTTCTCAGTGGCCGTGGTACTGGGGTGGAGAAACAATAAATGCAATTCGACACCGGCGTCTGGTGGGGCTCCATCGTTGTCGCTGCCAACGTCGTTGCAACCAAGGGGCTTTAGCGCCTCCTGCCATTTGCTCAATTTCAGATTGTTATCGCGTAATGTGATCTTCATTTCCATTCTAGTTTAAGCACACCTCTGGAAGGTTCATCCTCCAGGCGGATGTGAAATTTACGACCCTGCGCATTCTCCAAAGAGATGATCATATTATTGTCCAATTGCTCCTCTGGCAAGCACCAGCAGCCCTCTGGAACCTTCGCTCCTTTCGGCCGCTTAACGATTCCCAAAAGACGATTTGACATCTCCACGAACGGAGCTTGCCAGTTACCGCGGGCGGATCCGTGAAGCCTCCAATCCCGCAGAACGTCGAGGACGGGCGCAATCAGATTGCGGAGCGTATTGATTTCGGTAGAGGACGCAGCGAAGGGTTCACAAAAAGTTGTGGTGATTGTATAGGCATACACAGAAGGCCAAGAGGCAATCTCGCAGGCAGTGGGGCGACGTGATGTTTTGGAGGAAGCCATCTTGATCAGAAAGTCCAAAACGGCTGAATAAGGAAGGGGCGACCTTCCAATAAACTCGTCAAACTGAACGACCTTGGTGACTTGACTCGCTCCCTTGTAAGTGGGTGTAACGAGCCACGGGCGCAGCGCGAGTTCAATTGCCCGCGGGTGCCAAGTCTTCGCATCCACTTTAAAAGGCGTGAATGCGACAGCCTTCAGGTTCTCCAAAAACTCCTTCAGGGTCGGTTGCCAATCAAAGTCCGGAAATTGGGTGATGTCGTCATTAGCCGTTTTGCCTGCCAGCCAGAGGATGTCTTTACTAAGTTCTTCGAAAGCGGGTGACCTAGCTCTCTTGAGTGCCCTCTTGGCTAGGAGGCGAAGGTCTGGAAGATCCTCTGCTTCACGGAGTTGTTTCTCGACGCCGAAGATTCTGCAAACCGCCTCGATGGCGCAGATGCGACCAGCATCTTTGCTTAATTCAGTATGTTGCTTCTGGTCCTCGGTAAACGGTTGATCTTTTGAGTATCGTAGAGGCTCATGAGCTGTGACAAATCGGATAGCCGGGGATACCTCAATGACGGACTGCTCATCAAACAGTTCGCGGAGGATGAAGGAACTACCGAAGATGGTCTCGGCTGGATTGTACAACACTGCGCGAAGCTCCTGCGTGTCGCGCTGCATTTCGGCGATTGACTCCGTGAGGTTACCGAGCGGTGTAGAAAGGAGGCTCAGCATCTGCTCGTATTTGCGGAGCCGGGAGGATTCCGCCATCTGAAAGAGCGCTGAGATAGCCCTATAAACTCTCCTGACTCGGTGTGCTAACCGCTTGATCGCAAAGTCAAATACCGAATCGGCCTGCGGCGGTAAAATAGTAATTTCCTTGGGCTGGAGGACAATAATGTCCTTAGATCCCAAGTCGCCAATCTGGACGTGGAGCTTATCGTTTTTCCAGCCGGCAAACGACGTGTTGTCAAGCTCGCCAGGTGTATCCTTGCAGACTTCCCAACCCGAGAGGCGCGAGATCGCGTTTGGCAGTTCATCGCGCGGCGGCTTGTCAGCATGATAGTGGCCGAAGTAATCGGATATCTCCCCTTCGATCAGCTCGGCAGCAAATTGATCCAGGAACGGCCAAAGTGCTTTCAAAGTCATGGCGTCGCTATCAGAAGTACTACCGTTTGCTCGCACCGCGTAAATCCAGCCAAGGAAGGTTCCGTAACTCGGCTTATTCCATTCGTGAATCGTGTGCAACGGTATGGCAAGAAGGTCAAGTTCGGGGTAGTTTGGTTGCCCCATATGCAGAGTTACAACCGGAAGGAGTTTGGACATGAGCGGCCCATCTGCTTTGGAGAACGGGCAGTCACCGTCAGGCCCTTGAGGCTTGTGTTCGAACGCTTTGTCGTCCTTCGCGGTTGTTGCTGACACCTCTCCGAAAGTCTCTCCTGTTACGGCTTTTGCAACCTGTAGTGTGTACCAGGAAGGGCGGGGGTCGGCAGTGGTTTTGAAATAATGGTCGCAGAGGAGTTTGTGGATGTAGCCCCGCATTGGAATGCGAGTGACGAGACCGACGACATGGTCGAAGCGCCGGCGAAGGAGCGGTTCGTCACTGGCTGAGCTTTCAAAATCCTGCTTGGCTCTGGAGAGCCAGTTCGAACCGAATATCGAGCTGATAGGCTCACTGTTATTGGTGAGGAATTTCTGTACCTCATTCCGGAACGCTTCGCCCTTGAGTATATCAGCGCATGAAGGCTCTTTATCATACGGACGAATTATAGTGGTGTTGTGGGCGGTTTTTGGATTGTCGTGGAGGACTGCGGCCTCGAACAGCAGCACCGGAGGTTCTTCGGTGCTCAGGGAAGAGGTTAACTGCTGGCGAGTTGTCCTCAGGGCGCGGTCCACGCGATACGCCCTGTGGGTGCCGAACCAGTCGGGTGGCCAATCGTAAATGTCATTGCCCTGTGCGCTCACAAATTGCCGGGTACCAGTTTGCGGAGGTAGGATGCGACAAAATGGGCGGTTACCACAAGGAAAAGGAGGACGAGCAGCGGGGCGGAGGGAAGCCACCATCCAGCCTGGGCTTGATTAAGCCCGTCGTAGATCATTCGCCCAAGAGAGGGGATGGGCGGTTGCGCGCCAAGCCCAAAGAGGGAGAGGCCGGCATCCACGGTCAGGAGCTCGGGCAAAAGGAGAAGCAGCCAAATCGCCGGCGGTAGAGCCAGGTTTGGAAGAAAAGCGGTTCGGAAGAGGAGAAAGGGAGGGTGTCCCAAGGCGATTTGGGCGGTGACATGGCGGGCAGAACGGGCGCGTCGAAGTTCAGCGCTCACGAGTCGAGCGGGGGCGGCACTGGCGACTACCCCCATCAGCAACGCGATGCCAATAAAGCCTGGCCGGAACACGGCCGCCAAGGCCACAGCCAGCACGATGAACGGGATCGTCTGGAGAAGATCAACGAAGTAGCCCACACTGCCCGCCAAGAGCGAGCCCGGGCGCCACGCGGCGAGGGAACCGAAAGAAACAGCCAGGCCCCAGGCTGACAAGACTGCGCCCACCGCAACGGCCAGGGACAAGCTGCCGGCCATTAACGCGCGTCCCAGCAAGTCGCGACCGAGTTCATCGGAGCCCAGCGGAGCAGCCCATGACGGGCTGGCGTAAGGGGCGTGGCGCGCGAGTTCAAGCGGCGCGCGTGGAAGGGACAGAAAATGGAGGAATACGGGAAGCCCGACGAGGAGGACAAAAAGTGCCAGTGACGCCCGCAAAGCCTTCGACGGCATCGGCCAGCTCCGCCCTGCTGGTGAGTCGTTTTGCTTCATGCAGGTTTCGCAGGCGCCGCCAGTTGGCGCTGGCGCGGGTCGAGGATGGCCGCCAGCCCGGATGCCCCGGACTGCAGCAACAAGAAGACAGCGCCGTTGAGAAGGAGAACGGCTTGGAGAACGGGGAGGTCGCGTTGCTGCACAGCATTAGCGAGGAGGTTCCCTCCCCCGTCAATCGTGAGCACCAACTCAAGGACCATGGCGGTGAACACGGCCTGACTAACCTGCGTGGTCCAAGCAGTGATCCAGGGTACCGAGACCGGCGAAAAGAGAGCGCGATTGAACGCGGTAAAGGGACTGAATCCGAAAGAGCGGGAAAGCAGCCAAGGCCTTGGCGGAGGGTCCACTGCGGTCGCTGAATGGAGCAGAAGTGTCAGGCTGGCGGTCGGGAACAGGGCGAGGAGCAGACAAGGAACCCACCCCGCTGAACCGGAAGAGAGCCGGATGCCTGCCAACCCAAGGAGCAACAGTCCTCCCACCGCGATGACGAAGGAAGGCAAGACGGCCAGGCTCCGCGCCGGGAGAAGGATGAATATTTCCTGCGCTTTCCACACGGAGGCGGCCAGCACGAGAACGTAACTGAGGAGGAGCGCGGGAACCAGTCCACCAAGCACCAGGAGGAAGGTGCGCTGCAATTTCTCCGCGGCCAGGGGCAGCGCGGGACGCTCAGAACGGAAGGACCGCCCGAGATCGCCCTGGACGGCGTGCATGAAAAAGCCCGCGAACTGAACCAGAATGGGGCGATCGAGGCCGAGGTCGGTACGCTCGCGAGCGACCGAGGCCTCGGAAGCCATAGGGCCGAGCTTGAGCCGGGCAGGGTCAACCTTGCCCAGATGGAAAAGCAGAAACGTTAGGAAAAGGAGGCCCAGGAGCTTGGCCAGGATCCCAACCACCCATGAGGCCCACCGGAGTTGAGTTCTGCTGGACATGAGAAGGGTTCATCGGGGAAAGGGTCACTTGATCTTGACCGCCCACAGCATGGGAACGCTGTGGCCGTTGACGAGGACCTCGCCCAATCTGCCCGACACGATAATTGGGGTGAGCGTCTGATAGAGGTAAACTGCGGGAGGATCGTTCTGGATCATGCCGACAATTTTCGAGGCAAGTTGATTGCCCTCCTCTACACTGGCCACGCGCTGGAAATCCTGCAGGGCAGCATCAACTTCGATGTTCCGATAGCGCCAAAAGTTCGGGCTTGGGATGCGCTTGGAGTTCAGCAACCCCTCCAGGATCGGCATCGGAGTCGAATAGACATATTCAAAGGACATCAGGAAAGCGTCGTAATCGCCGGCCGCCATGCGCTGGAGCACGGCCCCGTATTCCAGCTTGGTGAGGCGGACATCCAAACCGGCGGCCTTGAACTGGGCCTGGAGCAATTGCCCGACTTGTTCGCTGGCCTCCTTATCGTGGACAAGGATTTCGATGGGCATGCGGGCTCGGTTGGTGGATGCCTCGAAACTCTGCTTCGCCCCTGCGATATCAGGAGGACGTGCGGCATCACCGGGTTCTTTGTACCCGGCAAGAGCGAGCGGCACCGGACCGAGGGATGGCAGAACCGTTCCGGGGAGAAACACCTTAGCGAGTGCCAGCCGGTCCACCGCCTGATTCAAGGCACGGCGCAAGGGCGCATCCAAGCGTTCGCAGTTGAGGCCGAGGAACGTGCTATTGAGGGTGCGGTGGACTTCCAGGCGTGCGTCCTTCCATCCCTCCTTCAACCGAAAACCGTTCGCGTCGGCTTCGGCCACAGTGGGCGCGAGAAGCAGTGGGACATAGGCCAGATCAACCTCGCCGTTGCGCGCAGCGGCCAGACGGAGGGCGTCATTCTTGATGACCTTGATCTCGATCTTCTCAACATTGCCGGCCACGGGCCGCCAGTAGTTTTCATTCCTGGCAAGTTCCACAGCGGTGTCAGAGCGCGCAGTTACCCGGAACGGACCAGTGCCTAAAATTACATCCTTTCCAAAGACTTTCCCTCCGGCAAGTGTCCCGGCTTCGCGGGGGAGAATGCCGAGAATGACAGAACTGAGCCGCCTCGGAAACAGTGGATCGGGCGCCAGAAGGTCAAATGCAATCTCCTTTGGTCCAAGCGGCTGGATACCGGAAATCTTTTTCGCCTCGCCTTTCGCGAAAGCTGCCGCCCCCTCCAAGACTCCGTCAATCGCGTAACCCGAAGTTGCTCCCGGGCCTAGCAGCCGAGTGAAACTGAATTCGACATCCTGGGGGTCAACCATCCGCTTCCCGGTCGGGCCAAAGATCGGGTCGGCATGAAAGGAAACGCCATCCCGCAAGGTAAATATCCAACGTTTGCCGTCCTGCTCGGAGCGCCATTTCTCCGCCAAGCAGGGAACGACCTCATTCTTCTCGTCAAGGGTGACCAAACCTTCAAACACTTGTCCCATCATCCGGCTGGCGTAGGCGTCGGTGATGCGCGAGGGGTCGAGAGTGGTGGTTTCGACCTCGAAAGCATAGCGCAGGGTTTTCGACGGGCCCGGCGCGCTGGTCTGTTTCCAAGGTTTCCAGATCAACAGGCCGCCGGCGATTACCAGCAGAATTACCAGGACGCGTAGTGCTTTAGACATTGTTACTTTGTAAACAGGGTTTGGGATGTTTCCGGCTGGGGTGATGCGGTTGGCGCGGTTTCATCAATCGCCCCGCTTTCCAACAGGGCTACCCGCAGGAGCGGCCATTCGCGTTTGACGTAGTTCGTCCAAACCGCCTGCAAGCGAGGGTGCTGGCAGGCCGCCTGGTGCAGGGCAAGGATGTCGCCGCCGAATTCCCGGATACTGCCAAGTGTGGCTAGCGGATAGAGGCGCGTGTTTAGCGTATCTTCAGCCGTCAGGTACAGGCCTTCTGGGGTGAGGCGCGCTGAGCGGGAAATGAGTGAGGGCCAGAAGTCCAATCGGAACTGGCAGGTAAGCCCGTTGGGAAAGCGAAGCTCCTGGATCAGATCGCGGCGGGAATCCTCAAAGACGGCTGCGGGGTCAAACCACCCCGAACGTAGAAACGCCTGCTGCGCCTGGAGATTCGTCAGGTCGAGTTCCATCAGGAGAGTGAGCGGGCGGTCGAGGGGAGCTGTTGCGAGTGCTCGAAGGGTCGAGAAGAATCGCTCGAAGTCCTCGGCTGCGAGGGCCAACGCCGGGTCGGTGTAGGGTTGGGGTTGGTAGAAACCAATGCCGATGGTCGAAAAGCCGAGGGCGCTGAGCTTCCGAAAAGCTCGATCTAGCGCCGGAAGATTTCGCTTCTGGAGCGTTAGGTTGGCGAACAGTCGATCGCCAAAGCGCTCTTTGAGCGGAGGCAGGTTGCGAGCCATGGCAGCAAATGCCCCTCGGCCCCGGTTTGCATCATGCTCAGGCTGATCACCATCAATGCTGATGTCGAAATAATCCAGTTGCAGGGGAAGTATCCGGTCTAGCCAGCGGTGTGCGAGCGTGCCGTTGCTGATCAATCCGAGCCTCGGCGCCGAGGCAACTGCATGGAAAGCTGAGGAAAGTGTCTCCAGGATACTGATTCCCTTTTCACCGAGGAAGACTTCCTTCCCGGTGACGCTAACGGCGTCCGTCTCCACGGCCGAGGCCATACGGTGGGCAACAAGGCCCCATTCCTCGAGCGACAGTTCAGTATCGGCAAGTTTGTCAACCTGGAGATAGCAATGGCGACAGGCCAAATTGCAGCGGTTGTTGACCACGAGCGTCAATGTGCGCGGGGAATTGGTGGGCAGCCGCCTGCCGAGCGGGTCCATCTGCTCGCCGTCGATGAGGCTGTGCCAGAAGTCGTTGGGCCGGACGATGTTCGTCCGCCGGCCAACGCCGCCTCTTAGTCCTGTTACTGCGAAACCCATAATTAGTAGTTTCTATTTTGTTTTACGATAAAGTTTAGTTGGTGGCGAGGTCAACCTTGTTGAGCGGGGCCAAGTTGGCTGCGGCCAGCAATCTACGGGTGTATGGTGATTTTGGCATTTCAAAAATAGATTGCGTGACATTTTCTTCAACGACCGTGCCAGCCTGAATCACGGCGATACGTGAAGCGAGCCGCCGCGCCATTCCGAGGTCGTGAGTAATAATCAGCATGCTCATGCCAGTCTGACGGTGGATGGACTCCAACAATTCGACGATCTCACTTTGAACGATGCGATCCAGTGCGCTGGTGGGCTCGTCGGTGATGATCAACTTGGGCTCGCAGGCGAGGGCGAGGGCGATCATAACCCGTTGGCACATCCCGCCGCTCAACTGGTGAGGGTAGCTGTCCAGAATGCGGCTGGTATCCGGCAACTGGACTGCCCGCAAGAGCCGGCATGTCTCGCCGTGGGCTTGCTCGGCCGTCATTTGCCTGTGAAGCTTCAAGAGCCAGCGGAACTGGGTCTGGATCGTGAAGACGGGATTGAGCGATGCTTGAGCATCCTGAAAGACCATGGCGATCTGACGTCCCCGGATTTGTCGCAGCTCGGGCTCCTCAAGGCCGAGAAGTGCTTGCCCTCGCCATGAAATTTTACCACCCGTTACGCGCCCGTTCTTAGGCAAAAGGCCGAGAGTCGAATGGGCCAAAACCGTCTTCCCGGAGCCTGATTCTCCAACTAAGCCAACGACTTCGCTCATTCCGACCGAAAGGCTGAGACCATTTAGGGCGCGATGCTCCGTGGGCTTGCCGACGTCGAAATCGAGCGTCAGGCCCTCAATCTGTAGGAGCCTTTCTGTATTCTCGGACATAAAGGCGACGATACGGCTCGTCACCGTAGGTCTTGCGTGACAAGATCTGTCACGGGCCGAAGATTAGGGGTGGTTTGTGCGTAAGTTACGTAAAAACAATGACTTGTGACCTTGGCGAGGCGGCCTCCATGGGGCAGGCGGGAGGGGCAGTGGGCGAAGGTAAGGGATGCAGGGCTACATGGCGACCCAGCCTTCCGGGTGACGGCAAGCATGGGCGCGCCAGGCGACGAACGCTTCGTGCTGGGCCGGCGTGGCGCTGCGGTAATCGAGGTCGCCGTTGGGGAGGACGGCGACGATTTCAGGATTGGGAGGGGGGCGTTTGAGGCGGCCCTTTTCGTAGCAGTCACAGAAGACGAAGGCGCAGAGTTCTGCGCGCGGCGGGCGCGGGGTGGTCTTTTTCGTTACCGTGTCCGCGTAGTCGAGGAGTTCCCTGACCTTCCTCGCGCGGTCGGCAATGAGCTTTGGAGTGCCAGCGGACTCCAGCCAGGCAGCGAACGCCTGCGGTTGCTCCTCCTTTGGCAATTTCCAGAGTTGCAAAAGCTTAGCCGCCACTTCGAGGTCAAGCGGTGGGGCCGGCGGGGCGGCGGGGCGCAGGCGAGGGGAAATGCGGAGGGTGGAAAAGGGTGTGATGGCGTCGAACGCGGCCTCCGCCTCGTTGAGGGCGCCATCGATCTTTGAGAGGGCCTGGTTGCGGTCCTCCTTTGTCGTGGCCGTCTCGATGCGGTTAATTGTTGTGGCGAAGTATTCGAGGGCGGACTCCAGGGCGCGGCAGGCCCGCTGAAACTCTCTGGTGGTATTTTCGTCTTTGGACTTGGGGCGAAAACACTCGGACAGGGCCTGGGCGTGCGAGTGGACCTTCCGAAGGCCCTGGACGGTAGCTTTGATGGATTTCAGGGGGGCGGGTGTCTGCGGTGGATGGGTTTGTTGTGTCATATCATGGCAGTGACCCATGGAGGGCGGGCTGGCGCGGGCCTGGATGGTCTTCACGGGTGTTTGGCGGCAGTTCCTACGCACGCGCTTACCAGCGGGTGATGGGGCTCAAGAAGAATCCTGAACCGCCACCGACCCGACCCGGCGGCGGCCCGGAGCGGGATGCTTTTGAAGCAGGGGACGAATGGGGACGCCCGGGGGACGAGGAGGAACTGGCCGAGGAATTCATGAATGAGCTCTTCGGCGAGTCCAGGCCGGGCGCAGGTTCTGGGGAAACGCACGGCTCCCGAATGGGGCCGTCAGCCAGACCTGCGGCGCCGGTCCTCGCTGGCAAGCGGCTGAAGGAGCTTTACCGCGCGGTTGTTCGCCGGTTGCATCCGGATAGTCAGCAGGAAATGACGGCGCAAAAGACCGAATGGTGGCATCAGGCGCAGGCGGCGTATGAGGCGGGTGTGGGCGCGGGTTACGGCCCGGCACCAGATGCGCTGCCGGCGCTAGAGGCTAGAGGCTTGGCCGCGTGTTGATCGAGGGCGCGGAAGAAAAGCGCGAGAAGAGCAGGACCGGGGCAGGCGGGCGCACGGGATTCCACTCTAAAGGCAACTGGTTGCTTTAGAGTGGTGCGGTGCATTAGGGTTCTGTCAATTGCGCGGGGGCTGGAAACGGCGCGCTGGTGAGGCGCAAACCGAGCCTCAGAAATCATTCCACCGAATTTCTGGCTTGGTCGATCAGCGCGCTTAGGTGCTGTGCTTGGGCAAGCACCGCGGCAGTGGTGTTGAGCACGGGCGTAACGTACGCAGACTGGAAATGCTTTTGGGCATTATCGTCCCACTCACTGCAGAGGTTTACCCAGATGCCTGACAAGCGCTCCAGCGCTTCGCGCAGTTCGTCCTCACCTTGCAATATGCCGTTCATCGCTCAGCGACAACTGTTTGCTGGGCAGGAGATGCCGTCTCGATTGCCTTCAGGCCCTGATCGCTTAAGAGGCCCGCCCTGTTGAGTCTGCACGCCGTGTCTACCTGCCGTTGCCCGATTTTGGCAGCCTTGCTCATGTTCATTTTGAGCGGCATCAGTTCAAGATTGGGGATCACGTTGTCCAGTTCGGGGCAGATAGAGCGCGGGATGATGTGGTCAACGCTTAACCGGTCGCCCTTGTACGGCCCTCGTTGGATGGTGGGAGACACTCCCCGTCTCATTTCTTCCAAGCCCGCGCCGGTGAAACATCCGAGCCTTTCGGCAATGGTCAGGTTCCGCAGGAGGGCATCTTTGGTAAGCTTCGCGGCCTCTGGGCTGATAATGCGGCCCTGACTCAGCGCACCGTCGAGAACCGTACCTGGCTTCTGGCCTGCCCGCCGGGCCGTTTCAAGCCAGTAAACAATCTTCTGGATTCGCGGATTCAACCCTCGGGCGCCGAGCGTTGCCAGCTTGGCCGGGTCAACTAGACAGGCAATGTGGTGGACTTCTGGAAACGTGGTTCGTGGAGCCAGGGAACCGGAAGACGCAGACGGTCTTAACAGTTCTGACTTTCGGGATACCAGCGTAATAGCGGCGGCGTATTGTTCTATCTTTGAAGCCAGGAAGCGTTGCCGTTCTTGCGCCTGGTGGGTTACTGCGGTTGCGAACATCCCCGCGCTTCGGTGGAATTCCTCAACTCCGGACTCTATCCGCAGCGCCCATTCGTTCACGTTATCTAGCTTTGCCGTAACGACGGTCAGTCTGTTTTGGGCATCTGTGACGGCGCTTGCTTCGGAGGTGCAATCTGGTTCTACGTAGTCGCCCTCGTCGTCGTAGTAGCCGCTAGCTTCGCAGGTGCGGAGATTGTCTTCCGCGCTGGACAGCTCTTGCTCGGCTTGCGCAACCTCTCTTTGCCAATGCGTCTTGCGTTCGAGCAGCCAGGTCCGCGTTTCCCCAATCTCTGAGTCAATGGAGGCGAGCGCGTTGCTGGCTCCTTCATCGAAGGAGGTGAAGGCCGACCGGAGCGCGGCGAGCACCTCGGTGCTGGTCAGATAAACTCTATCGCTCACCGTTGGTCGCGTGCGATCCGCGCTGCCTCTGCCTTTCTTCGGAGAAAGGCGACGTGATCGTCCGCTATCTTAATGAAGTTATCAATGTTCTGTCGGGTGTTGTTGAACTCTGCGTCGAATTCGGCGAATGCCGGGTCCTGCCAGGTGTCGCCTAGTTGTTGCAGGTTGTTATTGAGGGTCTTGGTGCTTTCGTCGAGCTGGCTGGAGAACTGTTCCAACACGCGGGCGAAGTTATCAAGCTCTTCGGGAGTGAGGTGAATTTGGCCGTAGTTCATAGCTGTGTTATTTGGTTAAAAGGTAGTATAAAAGCAACCCTAATGCTAAGGCGCCGACGCCCGCCAGGGCGAGTAGCGCAACGGGCCAGGTCGTTTCTTGGGGTGGCGCGGCAGGTTGGGGCGGGGGGATTGAAGGGGGTGGCGGCGTGATCAAGCGAGGAGTCGGTTTGCTGGGGCGGGTCGTCGGCTTGGTGCGAGGCTGTGACTTTAGGGTCTGGACGGCCC